>ERZ1643247.1594-NODE-1594-length-20269-cov-5.141931_pt1 | contig 20269 bp, 16 predicted proteins | sample MGYA00579264_ERZ1643247 | MGnify/ENA primary metagenome ERZ1643247 (study PRJEB29033, sample SAMEA4952262) | chicken gut metagenome | biome: Broiler Chicken; feature: Gastrointestinal Tract; material: Caecum | place: Ireland | collected 2018 | study: Broiler... | reverse complement strand
CTGCATCAAGAAGGAAGACCCACTTTTTTCTTGGGAGAATCTATGCTATACTATAAAGGAGTAATTGCTTTGACGAAATCGTATGAGGGATGGGAACGAATGAAATACGAATTGAATTTGGGACCATGGAATCAGGTGTTTGCAGTTCCTTGTGTCTTGGTAGATCGCTATATGAAACTAGCCGGAAAAGAACAGCTGCAGGTCATCCTCTGGATGTTCCGTCATGGCGGAGAGGCCGCTTCTCCGGAAGACCTGGCCAAGGCTTTAGGAATCTCTGTAGAGGCCGCTGCGGAAGCTGTGGAGTATTGGGAACAAGCAGGCATTCTTGCAGGGAAACACGAGGCCATTGCTCCGGTTCCGCAGGCGCAAGCACCCTCTCTCCCGACTCCTGCTCCTAAACCGGTTTCCGAACCATCTTATCCTAGAAAACGCATGCTAAGGCCGGATATCTCCCATTTGGCAGCTCGCATGAATGAGTCGGAAGACATTCGCTTTTTGATGCAGGAGGCTGAGGTAACCCTGGGAAAAACCCTCTCCCCTGCCATGAGCGCAACTTTGCTCACCATCTGCGATGATTATGGCTTGCCTGTGGAAGTGACGGTTATGCTGCTACATTACGCCAAGGATGTGGGCAAAACAGGAACCGCCTACATTGACTCCGTTGCGAGAGATTGGGCAGAGAGCGGTATTTTTACATTGGAGGCAGCCGAACAAAAACTTCGTGAGCTCAGCGAAAAAAGACAGGCATGGGCAAAAGTGGAATCTGTGGCTGGCTTGCCGCGCCGCTCTCCCACCAAACGAGAGGAAGACGCTGCCTACCGCTGGGTTTATCAATGGAAATTTACGGCAGAGATGCTAAGCGCCGCTTACGAACGCTGCGCCGATAACATCGGGAAGTTCAACGTTAGCTACATCAATAAAATTCTGGAAGGCTGGCACAACCAGGGCGTTCGCAATTTGCAGGATTTGGAGCAGGTGGAGGCGCGAAGAAAAGAGGAACGAGAGTCCAATAAGAGTTACGATATTGACGAGCTGGAGAAGATCAGCTTTTTTGATCTTCCGGAGGAGCTGTAAGCTATGGGATATGGTATCAAAATTTACCAGGCGGCCCGCCTAGAAATGGAACAGCGGCGGCGGCAAGCAGAAGCTGCTGCACAGGAGCGCAAAGACACCTTCTTTTTGGAATGCCCACGTGCCAGAGAAATCCGAGAGGAAATGGCGCAAAATGCTGCGGGCGCCGGAAAAGCCGTTTTAGCAGGAGGGGATGTGCGGCAGGAACTCTCGAAACTGCGAGATCGCGGCGTATCCCTAAAAAAAGAATACCAGGATCTTTTGGAAACACATCATCTTACAGAATCCGATATTACGCCCCAGTATCAATGCCCTCATTGCAGGGATACTGGGTTTGTGGACGGTCGGATGTGCGGCTGTATGAAAACTTTGCTGCGCTCCCTAGCATTTGAGAAATTAAGCATGAGTGTTCCTTTGGAAAGCTGTACCTTTGAGAATTTTTCTCTAGAGTATTATCAAGAGGATGAACGGGCCTACCAGCAGATGCAAAAGGTGTTTCGAGCCTGCAAAAGCTATGGGGAGAAGTTTCGGGCAGATTCTCCCAGCTTGCTTTTCAAAGGCGGAACCGGCTTAGGGAAAACGCACCTCTCTTTGGCCATTGCGGGAAAAGCCATTGAAAAAGGATTTGGCGTCATTTACGGATCTGCCCAAAGTTTCGCTGTCGCTTTAGAAAAAGAGCGATTTGACCGGGACCTCCCGGAAGACGGCACGACGGACGCGCAGCTGGCCGATTGCGACCTTTTGATTTTGGACGACCTGGGAACAGAATTCCCCTCTGCCTATGTAAATGCGGCGCTGTACAATGTTGTGAACACGCGGATGCTCGCTGGAAAGCCAACGATTATCAGTACAAACCTGTCCTTAAAAGAGTTGGAAGACCGTTATAGCGAGCGATTCGCTTCCCGTATTACCGGCTATTACGGCAAGCTAGAGTTTCTCGGCCGAGATGTTCGGGTGCAGCGGCGGTTGCGCCGGGCAAAGTCCAATTCCGTATAAGAAAAACCGCTGCCTTTCATGTTTCCTGACAAGCTGAGAAACATCCCTTTCGAATTCCAAGAAACCGAAATGAAGAGACTGTTGCCAAGGCAACAGTCTCTTTACTTACGGCAGATTTGGCGTAGAAGGATGTTTGGGCTTGTAGTTTCTCGACCCATCTTCCAATTGCTTGACAATCCATTTGGAGAGAGGACCCGAAAGGAAACCAAACAGAAGAAAGGCCAACAGAATCAGCATTCCCGGCAAAAGGGATACCTGATTTTCCTCGTCTGTCACTACAGGAATCTCCCCCTGGCCACCGGATACGGTTCCACCAGAAGACCCACCACCTTTTTGGTCCTCCTCTGCTGCAACAGGAACCGTTGTCTCTTCCTCTTGCAAGGTCTCTTCTCCGGTATGGGAGGAGGCACCGGCCGGCGAAGAAGAGACATCCGATTGAGAAGACTCCGCTTTGGTGCTTTTCGACGATGTGCTGGAACCGGAAGAACCTTTGGCGGAGTTTGAACTGTCTGTGGTTATACTTCCAGCTCCAGTAGTGCTGCTTTTCTCATTTCGGTGTACAGTAACCTGATACACTTGCTTTGTTTCCTTATCCTCTGCGGTTACTGTAATGAGAAATACTGTATCCGAGCCGCCAGCGCCTAGATTCTTGCGATTGACTCGGAAGGTAGCCCCTTTTGCAGGTTCTCCCGTAAACGTCATAGAAGTAACTGTGAAAGGAACATCCATAGTATACTCCAACCGGTCTGGAGAGAACGCAGGCGAAAGGGTCCCGGTTGCGGGAATCAAAGAAAGAAGGCGTGCATCTTGACTTTCCTGGGATTGGTACGTTTCCTTTTCCCTCCTGTATACAGAGATCCGATAAATCTGTTTTGTCTTTCCATCCTTTGCGGTAACAGTGATACGGAACTCCACGGTCTCCCCACCGGAGCCCAGATTTTTCCGATTCACCCAGAATGTGGCCCCTTCCACCGCTTCTGCTGTAAACGTCAGGGAGGTAACCTCATAAGGTACGGACATGGTGTATTCCAATTGCTCCGGAGTAAAAGCGGGTGATAGATCGCCAATTGCGGGTGTCAAAGACAGCAACCGAGCGTCGCTGCTTTCCTCCGGCTGGGATTCCTCCTTTTCTTCCCGATACACCAGCACGGTGTAGACCTGCTTCGTCTTCCCGTCCTCCGCAGTAACAGTGATACGGAACTCTACGGTCTCCCCACCGGAGCCCAGATTCTTCCGATTCACCCAGAATGTGGCCCCTTCCGCCGCTTCTGCTGTAAACGTCAGGGAGGTAACCTCATAAGGTACGGACATGGTGTATTCCAATTGCTCCGGAGAGAAAGCAGGCGATAAGACACCATTCTCCGGAATCAGAGACAAAAGTCTGGCATCCTCACTGGGAGGCGGTAAAAGCGCAATACTCCATTCCCGCTCTACATCGCCGGGCAAAGGGGCGGGCTGTGGATCTACGGCATCGAATAATCGCGCGTATAAAGAGATAGGTCCGGAGGCCTCTTCGCGGACGCGAAACTGATAGGACAGCGCTGTTTCTGCATTTTCCAGAAAAGTAATGCCGTCATGAGCTGTATAAACGCTTTGTACAGCCGCGTCTGTCACCCGTGTCGTGGTTGTACCTGCAGCCACCTGGTCGCCCAGCTGAGGGCGTATATACTCTAAAACCGTTGGATCAAACTGCACTTCTGCACGGAAAGCGGCAACGGGGCCCAACGTCCCATCGTATGTGAAATCCACCTCCAGCGTGTCGCCCTGTCCAACCTCCGTTTCTGTCACTTCTACGGAAAAGCCGGCGCCTTGCGCGGAAAAACCTCCAAAAAGAAATAGTACAACCCCAAACACCAGGCATGCGGTCACTTTCCAAACTTTCATGGCACCACCTTCTTATTCCGTTGAGGCACCTGTTTTCTGCGTGTACAGCTTCTATAGATAAGAAAAGTATAGCATAGAATTTTCCACAAATAAAGAAAAAATTTCATTTTATGCACGAAGCCTTTCCATTTTTCGAAAAATAAAGGGACGAACTTCTAGTAGAGGTTGACATCCTGAGCTGGTTCGTTTACCATTAACAAGATAGATTTCTTGCAGAAAAGAGGACGGTCATGGGCGACGACAGCAGTATTTTGGAACTCTCCTTTCAAATGGGCGAGACACTTTTGCGCAATGGCGCGGAAATCTCTCGCGTCCAGGAAACCATGGAACGGGTTGCCCGCGCTTACCACGCAGAAAAATTCAACGTCTATGTGCTGACGAATGCCATTTTTGCCATCGGACGTGAGCAAGACGGAGAACATTCCGCAGAGCTCAAGCACATTCCGGGAACCACGACGCATTTGGGACGAATCAGCGCCGTAAACCAGCTGTCCCGAGAAATTGAAGAAGGCAAGCACTCCGTGGAAGAGGCTCGCCAAATTCTTCGAGAGATTCAAAAGATTCCCTATTCCTCGCTTCCCTTAGCTACCCTTGCTTGTGGAGTGGGGAGCGCCTGCTTCAGCTATTTGTTTGGCGGGGATGGGCTTGATGCATTGACAGCATTTCTTTGCGGGCTCGTACTGGAATTGTATTTGCATTGGGCTGACACATGCAAAATGACAAAATTTCTCACCAATCTTTCCGCAAGTGCCTTGGTTACGCTCTACGGAGCAGGCCTACTTGGCTTGGGAATTGGCCATCATATGGACATGATTATCATCGGTTCTATTATCCGATTGGTTCCCGGCGTTGCTTTGACTACGTCCATACGAGACTTTTTTCACAGTGATTATTTAAGCGGCACGATTCGCATGTTCGACGCTCTGCTGGTAGGAGGCTGTATCGCAATCGGCGTAGGCGTAGTAGTCAAAGGGATATCGCTGCTGACAGGAGGGAGCCTGCTGTGATAGATCTTACAACATTGCTTCACTGGGGGTTTCAGACGATCGTGGCCTTCGTGTCCACCATCGCTTTCGCCATCATTTTCCATACGCCCAAAAAAGAATACCTTTTCTGCGGCATAACGGGCGGCGTAGGCTGGCTTGTGTATCTCATTTGTGTGGGCATGGGCTGGGGTGTTGTAGCAGGTTCTTTTTTAGCCACAGTGGCGCTTGCTTGGTTTTCCCGCATTTTCGCCTTTCGCAGAAAAGCTCCTGTTACGGTTTTTCTCATTACGGGAATTTTTCCTTTGGTTCCTGGCGCCGGTATCTATTACACCGGATATCATCTGTTTATGAGCGATAATTTCCTTGCCCTGGACAAGGGGTTGGAAACCGTAAAGATTGCGATCGCTATTGCCCTGGGAATCGGCATTGTTCTTTCCCTTCCCTCTATCCTCTTTACCTTCCGGCGTCCCCGGCGCCTTCCTTGAAAGGAGCTGACCCTTATGCCACTGCGCAACGTGACCATTTTGAAAAATGACGCAGGCCAACGTGTGGACAAATTTCTCACCAAAACCTTTCCCAACCTGCCCCAAGCTATGCTGTATAAATGTATTCGAAAAAAGGATATTAAAATAAACGGAAAGCGTTGTGAGATATCCACGCGGCTGTGTGAGGGAGATGTGGTCTCCTTATACATGAAAGAAGAGTTTTTCCAAAAGGAAGAGCGGGAGGAAGATTTTCTTAAGGCGCCTTTGAAATTGCATGTACTCTATGAGGATGAAAACATCCTGCTTTTGGACAAAAAACCGGGGCTGATTGTGCATCCAGACGAAAACTATCACTTTGATTCTCTCATCGCCCGGATACAACACTATCTATATGAAAAGGGCGAGTACAATCCCCGGGAGGAAAATGCTTTTGCCCCTGCCTTGGTAAACCGTATCGATCGGAATACGGGAGGCATTGTTATGGCAGCCAAAAACGCGGAGGCTCTGCGCATTCTCAATGAAAAAGTAAAAAATCGTGAGATGCACAAGTACTACTTGTGCGTGGTTTGCGGCCATATTCCCCAAAAGGAGGGGCTTCTCACCGGATATCTAGAAAAAAACGAGGCCAAAAACCGGGTGTATATTTCCCACAAGCCAAAACCCGGCGCCAAAAGCATCCGAACCCGTTACCGCGTGCTGGAAGAGCGGCAGAACTTTTCTCTGCTTGAAGTGGAACTTCTCACAGGGCGCACCCATCAAATTCGCGCGCATTTTGCCTCCATTGGTCATCCTTTAGCAGGCGACGGAAAATACGGAACCAATGCAGTCAATAAAAAAACGTGGTTTCCTTACCAGGCGTTGTATTCCTACAAATTGATCTTTGATTTTCAAACGGACGCAGGCATTCTCTCCTATTTACACGGCAGAGAGTTTACGGTACCGGATGTGTGGTTTCTAGAGGAATTTTGGCAGATGCCTTGCGGGAAGGAAAAGGTTTCGTTATAATGAAAAAAGTGCACAAGAATAACTCGCCCCTTGCAGCGGCGGGATCTGGGAGGAACTCCATGCGCGTCATACACCTGATTGGCGGCGGCGACACCGGCGGCGCTAAAACCCACGTACTCAATTTGCTGAAAGAACTGAATCAATCCATTGACGCCCAGCTTTTCTGTTTCCGCCGGGGAGAATTCTCCGAAGACGCAGAAAAGATGGGGATTCCCATCCAGGTGATTGAGTCGGGGAATCCGTTTGTGGGCCTTCGAGAGCTGAAGCGGCTTCTGGCGGGACAGAAGGTGGATATTATCCACTGCCACGGCGCCCGAGGTAATTTGATGGGAAATTTGATAAAAAAATATCTGCAAGCGCCCGTGGTAACCACCGTGCACAGCGACTACCGGTTGGACTATTTGGGACGCCCAGTGGCCATGCTCTCCTATGGGGCTACCAATATGGTTGCGCTGCGGCGGGTAAACTTTTATATCGGCGTGTCCGATCCCATGACGGATATTTTGATTGATCGCGGTTTTCCCGCAGACCGTATCTACACCATTTATAACGGCATAGACTTTAAAACGCCCCTGCATCCTGTTTCAAAAGAGGAATTTCTTCGCAGTGTGGGCATGGAGTGGGAAGAAGGAGACGTGATTGCAGGCATCGCCGTGCGTCTCTCCCCTGTAAAAGATGTGCCGACCCTGCTTCGCGCGATGAAGATAGCGTCAGAGCAAAATTCCAGGCTGAAACTTCTCATTGCAGGTGACGGCGAAGACCGGCAAAAATTGGAGACCATGGTGCGAGACTTGGGGTTGGAAAAGAAAGTTTGCTTTGCAGGCTGGCTTTCGGATGTGAACTCTTTCTACCACGCCATCGACATCAATCTTTTGACCTCTATTTCGGAAACTTTCCCCTATTCCTTAACAGAGGGGACTCGTATGCACAAAGCGACTATTGCCTCCCATGTAGGGGGAGTGCCGGTCCTTATTGACGACGGCATCAACGGATTGATTTTTGAACCCGGTGATGAAAAACAACTGGCAAAACATCTGGTGACATTAGCTGGAGATCCGGTCTTGCGGGAAACCTTTGGCGAGCGCATCTATGAGAAAGCCTCTCGGGAATTTTCCATCGACCGCATGGTGGAGCATCAGTTGGAAATCTATGGAAGCATTCTGAAACGGGATGCCCGCCAGAAAAGCCGAAAACGGGATGGAGTCATCATCTGTGGGGCATATGGCCATGGAAACGCAGGAGACGATGCTATTTTAAAGTCCATTATTCACTCCGTAAAGGAATTGGACGACGCCATGCCCATTACCGTACTTGCCAAAAACACGGAAAGCGTCAAGAAACGGTATCGTGTCAATTCTTCTTACACCCTCAATTTTCCCAAGATGATTTCCGCCATGCGTAAGTCTGTGTTGTATATCAATGGGGGTGGAACATTAATTCAGAACGTTACAAGCCAACGGAGTCTCTGGTATTATTTATTTACCCTGTGGCTGGCAAAAGCCTTGGGAAATAAAGTGGATATGTATGGCTGCGGCATTGGCCCGGTGCACGGAAAAAGAAACATCCGGCTTGTGAAAAAAGTGTTGGATGGCTCTGTGGATACCATCACGTTACGGGAAGAAGATTCCATGGAAGAACTGCGCACATTTGGTGTAAACCGGCCGGAGATCAGTCTCTGTTCCGATCCTGCGCTGGTCCTCTCCCCTGCCCCGGAAGAGGATGTACAAGTGTATATGAAAAAACACGGCTTCTCGTCGGACGAACGGTATATTTGTTTCATGCTGCGGCACTGGTTTGATTTTCAGGAAAAGGCTCCCGCTCTGGCTGCCTGCGCGGAGGAAGCCTGGAAACGGTATGGTTTAAAGCCAGTTTTCCTTTCTCTGAATGTTTTCCATGATACGAACGCAGCTCAACAGGTGGTCCGCACCATGCAGGCGCCCTATCTCATTGTGGATGATTGGACAGAGCCGGAAATGCTCATCGGTCTCTTGAGTCACATGGATGTGGTAATCTCCATGCGGCTTCACGGGCTGATCTTCTCTTCTCTGAGCGGCGTGCCTCTCGTGGGAGTGGGCTACGATCCCAAGATCGCCTCTTTTTTGAAATATCTAGGGGAGGGAACTTGCATTGAACTAAAGGATGTAAACCAAGAGAATCTCTCGCAGGCCTTGAAAAAGGCTGTGGAAAGTTTACCTCGCCGAGAAGAATTGCAAAAAAAGGCACAGCGTCTGAAAGATGTAGAAAGAGAAAACATCCGCGCTGTAGCCCGTTTGCTTGATGTAGAATGATAAAACATGGATGGGAGACTTCCACTCTTATTCCATAAAAAAGACTGCTGTTTTTGCAGCAGTCTTTTTTCAATTCTCTCACCGCTCACAACCATTGTACAAAAGCGGTTTTTTGATCCGAGCGATATCCAGCTTTCTCGTAAAAAGCCAATGTGGACGGTTTTTTACTTCCTGTCAGGAGCATAAGCTTGTACGCATTTTCCTGTACAGCTAAAGTTTTTGCAAAAAGCAAACAGGCGCCGGCCAAGCCGCGGCCTCGATTCTCTTTGTCCGTTACCACATTTTCAATCAAACCATAAGGCCGTCCCTCATGGGTCAAATTAGGCACTAACACCAATGTGCAAGTGGAAAGCAGCACACCATCTTCTTGAGCGACAATCACATGCATGCCAGGTACCTTTTGCATTTGTTCCCAGATTCCTTGGGCAAAGGGGCCATCCTCTACCCAGCCATCTGGATGAAGCTGCCGGTACAAGCCCAAAAGCTGAGGCAGTTCTTCCCGGCGAATCTCTCGTATTTCCATAGCTTTTCCTACTTTCTGTTTTTGGCAATCACAACAAAGCGATGCTCTCGATTGGGAATAAACTGGTAGCGTTCCAACTGGCTTTGAAGCCCCAACAGCGCCTCTTGGCATGTTTCCACAGAAAAGTTGGGAAACTCCCATGGACACACGCTTGCGTGAAATACCACCGCGCCCACATCCAGAAATTTGCTGGCTGGGTAAGCCTGATTGCTGTACATCACCCGGAAACCCTCTTCGCGAAATTTGGGAAGCTCATTTTCCAAGTTAAATCCCACATAGTTTCCTGCAAAGCCCGGGCACAATGTCTGTACCAGGGGCCTGTCGTTCTCGCCCCCCACTTGCTGGGTAACGAAAAAACCGTTCTTCTTTAAAATCCGCCGAACCTCTCCCAGATCATAGCTTTCATGGCGGTTGATAATAAGGTCAAAGCTATCGTCCGGAAAAGGCATACGGGGATGTTTCTCGCTGTCGTATTCTTGGACGGTAATACCTAACGGGCTCAGCTTTTTCCGGCAGAGCGCTAGATTGGGAGCCCAGCCTTCGGTAACACTGGTTAACTGGTAAGGATGGCCCAGGGTCAGTAAGAATTCACCGCCACCTGTGCCCATATCCAACAGCCTCACTCCCGGGCGAAGGAATTCTTTCACTTTCTCTCTGTAGTCCCAAGGAAGCGGCTCCACTGTATAACGTCCTTCCAGATGAGAAAAGTCCCAGCCGGACATGCCGCGGCTTTCCTCCTCTTTCCATGAATGGTACAGGTCTTTTTGCTGCATAGTATTTTCCCGTGTCACGTGTTTTTGTCCACCTGATGGAACTTCTTCAGATTTCCCTGTTTTTGGTGACGCCGGCTCAGCTCTGCCTCAACCGCTTCGAAGGGGATTCCCTCATTTACCATAAGGACTGTCAAATGGTAGAGCAAGTCAGAAAGTTCACCCACAGTGTCCTCCTGTTTTCCGTTTTTGGCAGCGATAATGACCTCGCTGCACTCCTCCCCACATTTTTTCAAAATCTTGTCCAAGCCTTGTTCGAACAGATAGCAAGTATAGGATCCTTCCGTCTTTTCCTGACGCCGGCTTTCTACGGTCTCATAAAGTTCCTGCAAAATATCCATCTGCATCATTCCCCTTTCAGCGAGGCTTCCCCGCGAAGTTTTTTATAAAAACAACTGTGGCTGCCTGTATGGCAAGCGGCTCCCTTCTGCTTGACACGCAACAGCAGCGTATCGTCGTCACAATCTGCATAAATACTGACAACTTTTTGGGTGTTGCCCGAGGTTTCCCCTTTGTTCCAAAGAGACTTACGACTGCGGCTGTAAAACCAGGTGTATCCCGTTTCCAAGGTTTTTCGGAAGGATTCTCGATTCATATACGCCAGCATAAGAACCTCTTCCGTGTCGTCGTCCTGTACAATGGCGGGAATTAAGTCAGACTTGCGGAAGTAAAGTTCTAATTCGTCTTCCGGAAGCTTCTCCGCGCCATCTTTCCCAGAAATTTTCCGGCAAGCCGTGATAGCCGTGCGCAGATCTAGGGCGCCTGTGTAAATGGATTTGCCTGCAATGGCCCCATACAGCCCCAAATCGTACAGGTTCACAATATCCAGAAGGCTGGACACTCCCCCACTGGCAATAATGTGGCAGTGCACAGCCTGATTCAATTTGTCCAGCATAACCAAGTTGGGCCCGCTCATGGTGCCGTCCTGGTGAATGTCTGTGCAGATTAAGTACTGCACACCCAGCGCTTCCATTTCCTTTGCAAAGTCCAAGTAATCCACCTGGCTTTGTTCCAGCCAGCCTTCCGCGGCCACTTTTCCCTGCAAAGCGTCAATTCCCACAGCAATATGCTTATCGTAACGGCGCACCGCCTCCCGCACAAAACTGGGGTCGCGCAAAGCGGCGGATCCTAAAATCACACGGCTGACCCCACGGGAAAGATACTCTTCCACCGTAGCCAAATCACGGATGCCGCCTCCAACCTCCACATGCAGGTCCGTCTGTTCTACCACCTGAAAAATCAGAGAGGAATTGACCGTCTTTCCTTCTTTGGCCCCATCTAAGTCCACCATGTGCAGCCAATGGGCCCCATGCTCTTGAAAATACAGAGCAGTTTCCAAGGGATCCGGCGCCACCACTTCTGCGGTGTTGTAGTCCCCCCGGAACAGACGAACACACTTTCCTTCATGCAGGTCAATTGCTGGCAATAGAATCATAGAACCAATCGCTCCCCTCTTTTTTCCTGGACAATCAACGTACCGGCCTTTATAAAACGCCTTTGGAGGATAGAAGGATGTTGCTATCTGCCTCCATCGATACAGCCTCCCGCAAAGCATGCGCCACTGCTTTAAATACAGCTTCAATCATATGATGGGAATTTTTTCCATATTCACATCGAATGTGTAAGGTCAGCCCAGCGTTTACCGCAAAAGCGCGAAAAAACTCTTCTGTCATGCAGGTGTCAAATCCCCCCACTCTCTCCTGGGGGAATTCCCCTTGAAACACCAAAAATGGCCGCCCACTGATATCTGCCGCAGCAAATGCCAGCGCTTCATCCATGGGAATAAAAGCGTGGCCAAACCGGCGAATGCCCCGTTTTGTGGGTAAAGCCTGGGCAAAGGCCTGTCCCAACACAATACCCGTATCCTCCACTGTATGGTGGCAATCTACCTCCAAATCGCCTTGCGCGCTCACCTTTAAACCAAATCCTCCGTGGACAGCAAAGGCGGACAACATATGATCAAAAAAGCCAATGCCAGTGGAGATATCCCGTTCCCCACTGTCCAGACAGATTTCAACGGAGATGGCTGTTTCCTGTGTCTGACGCTGCACAGATGCATAGCGGTCCATTCCTTCACGCCCCCCTATTTTCCAAAAATTCCCGGATTTTTGCTAGGACAACCTGGTTTTCCTGGCTGGTTCCGCAGGTAATGCGCACCAATCCTCCCGTATACCGTACGGCAATGCCTTGCTCTCCCAGGTACTGGTAGAGCTCTTTCCCTTCCGCCATGTGCAAAGCGGCAAAATTCGTGGCGCTGGGCAGCAATGTAAACCGATTGGGAAAAACTCGGCACAGCTCTTGCAGCCCGGCTGTCAATTGCTCACGAGAATGTAGAATTTTCTCCAGTGCCTCCCGGATGGCCTGGGGATGCCGCAATACCAACGTTCCCAAGCTTTGAGACAGTGTGTTGACGTTATAGGGGGATTTCACAGCCTTCACTGCGTCCACCAAGCGCTTCTGCCCCACCGCAAAACCCAGGCGCAGCGCGGCCAGTCCAAATGCTTTGGAGCAGGTGCGAAGGATCAGCAGATTGTCGTAGGCCTGGCATTCTTCCAGAAGACTCTGATCGGAGAAGTCCATATAGGCTTCATCCAGCACGACCAAAGCGCTTACCCCACGAACCAGACGACGGATCTCTTCTCGAGGGCAAACCAGAGAAGTGGGATTTCCCGGATTGCTGAAAATTAGCAGGCGAACGTTCTCTTGTTCGCAGGTTTGGATAATTTGCTCCACATCTAGGGAGTAGTCTGCCTTCTTAGGAATGGCCACATGACGATTTTCCTGTAAATACCCGTTGAAGGCATACATAGAAAAGTCTGGCTCCAAAGTGGCAAAGGCTTCTCCCCGTTGGAGAAAGGCTGTGAAAAGAACGGTAATCAGCTCATCGGAACCGTTGCCTGCCACCACACACTCTTCCGGCACCTGATAGTGCTCGGCAAAGGCTTTACACAAATCCCGGGCAGCCGGATCCGGATACCGGTTCAAAGAAAGGTGGCCGAGAGTATTCGACCACTCCTCTAGAAAAGAATCTGGGAGAGGCAGAAAGGACTCGTTGGCATCCAAATGGATGCGAAAACCGCCTTCCACAGGCGTATAAGGCTCTAAGTCTTTAATTTTATCGTTTAACGGATACATAAGCGCTTCCTTTCACTCTTCCACCCGTACACGGATCGAGTTTGCGTGGGCTGTAAGCTCCTCCGTTTCGGCCAAACGAATAATGTCATCTGCTGCCTTCTGCAGTTCCCCCTGCGGGTAATAAATAAAGCTGGATTTTTTGATGAAGTCATCCACAGAGAGGGGCGAGAAGAAGCGCGCCGTTCCTCCTGTGGGCAGCACATGGTTGGCGCCGGCAAAATAGTCACCCAAAGGCTCCGGGGAATAGTTGCCCAGGAACACGGAACCAGCGTTGTCCAACCGACCGATGTACTCAAAGGGATTGGCCGCACACACCTCCAAATGTTCCGGTGCCAGCTCGTTGGCAAAATCTATCGCCTCATCCATCGTCTCACAGACAATAACGCCCCCAAACCGATCCAGAGACTCTTCAATGATCTCTCTGCGGGAAAGAGTCTTTACCTGCCGGTATACCTCCTCCACGGTCTTCTCGGCAATCTCGCGACTGGGAGTAATCAGGATGGCGGAGGCCATGCGGTCATGTTCCGCCTGGCTCATCAAGTCGGCCGCCAAATAGCGGGGATTGGCCGTTTCATCCGCCACAATGAGAATTTCACTGGGGCCAGCGATCATATCGATGTCCACTACACCGTACAACTGTTTTTTTGCTGTCGCCACGAAAATGTTGCCTGGTCCCACAATCTTATCAACTTTTGGCACAGATTCCGTTCCCAAAGCCAGCGCCGCCACTGCTTGTGCCCCGCCCATGAGGAACACGCGGTCCACCCCGGAAATGTAAGCTGCCGCCAAGATGGTGGGATCTGGTTTGCCCGTGCGCCCAGGCGGTGTGACCATGACGATTTCCCCCACCTCAGCCACCTGTGCAGGGATTACATTCATCAGCACGGAGGAAGGATACCCCGCTGTGCCACCCGGCACGTATACACCTACCCGGTGCAATCCCCGAACTCTCTGGCCGGTAATCACGCCGTTGGGCATGGGGTCTATGCGGCTTTGCTGCTTTTGGCGCTGGTGGAAAGCACGGATATTTTCCGCCGCCCGCTCCAAAGATGCGATGAAAGCGGGGTCACACGCTGCCGCAGCTTGTTCCAAGTCTGCACGGGAAAGCTCCAAATTCTCCGGAGTCCATCCGTCAAACTTTTTGGAATATTCTTTAACAGCGTCATCTCCCCGCTCTCGGACAGAGGCGATGATCTCTCGCACCGTTTGTTCAATTTTCGGGGAGGTTTGCCCAACCCGACTTTTTAGGTCTTCTACAAATGCCTGGCAAGTTTGCTTATCCCCTTGCACCACCTTGATCATTGCTTACTCCCCCTTTTATACTTCCCGCTCTAAACAAGCGGCCAGATCTTCAATTTCCCGTTTGCGCAGCTTCATGCTGGCTCCATTTACAATCAATCTTGCGGAAACTTGGACAATGGGTTCAATCACTTCCAACCCATTTTCCCGCAGGGTTGCGCCTGTCTCCACAATGTCCACGATCCCATCTGCCAACCCCAAAAGGGGCGCCAGCTCCACGGAACCTTCAATCTTAATGATGCGGACATCCATGGCTTTACTCTCAAAGAACCGGCGAGCCACGTTGGGGTATTTTGTTGCCACAGTTTTGACACGGTAGCCCTCATAAAAGCGAGAGCCCTTCGGCGCTGCCAAAGCAAAACCGCAGCGTCCAAAATTCAAATCCAAAATCTCAAAGAAGTGACTGCCGTGTTCCATGATGGTGTCCTTTCCCACGACGCCTAGATCGCACACCCCATGCTCCACATAGGTGATCACATCGGCGGCTTTGGCCAGCACAGCCTGTAAGGAACCATCTCCTACAGGAAGGATCAAGCGCCGCCCCTTCTCCCGCAAGGCGGAACAATCCATTCCCACCTGCTCAAAGAGCTGCACCGTAGATTTTTCCAGCCGTCCTTTTGTCAAGGCAATGCGCAGTGGCTGCATCAATCGATCCCTCCCTCTATGTTCCATTCTCGCGTTTCTTTTCCCACACACAAAACCTTGGGAATCCCCATAGCCCGCCCGTAGCGGAGCGTCTCCTCCTCCGTATCATACACAGAGTTTTCACACACTACGCCTTGGTCCGCCAACGAGCTGACCAGCTGCAACGCCTGCATTTCATAGCCCGGTTCTCCAAATACAAGAACTTGCACAGGCTCCTCCTGGGAAGCGGAGACATTCAGGTCTGCAATCGCATCTAAATCTAAAGAAAAGCCAACGGCAGGCAGTGGATCCCCAAATTTTTCACAGAGACAATCATACCGTCCCCCCAGCAGGACCGCATCCCCATGCTGGTGTGTGTAAGCGCTGAAAACCACCCCTGTGTAGTAATCGTTCCGCTGCACCAAACCTAAATCCACCATAAAGCGGTCTCCCAGGCCCAACTCTCCCAACGCCTGGTACAATCTCTTTAGGTATTCCAGAATCTCTCGGGTTTCTCCATCTTGGAACCAGCGTTCCGCCTCATGCAGAGCCTCTTCTCCCCCAAACAGCCGGGGAAGCTGTGCCATCGCCTGTGCGGCGGGAAGGTCGCCCAAGGGATCTAACAACTCTCCTAAAGCAGCATAATTTTTGGATTCAATGGTGTCCCGCAGCTCCTCTTTGACAGAGGGGGTAACGGGAAGCTGGTCTGCTAAAACCTGGAAAAAACGGGCGTGCCCTATTTCCACTCGAAAATCCGGCACACAAGCGGACAGCGCGGCCACTGCCGTAGCAATCCCTTCTAAATCTGCCCGAAGGCCTTGCACCCCCATAAGCTCGATGCCCATCTGCGCCACTTCGTTGCTGCGTCCGGAAAGCTCAGGAAGGTTCCTATAAATACTCTGGTTGTAGTAAAAGCGAAGAGGCTTTTCATGGCCCTGCAAGCGAGAAGCAGCCATCCGCGCAATAGGAAGGGTGGAGTCCGGCCGGAACACCAAAAGCCTGCCGTGATTGTCCGTGCACTTGTACATCTCTTGCTGGGGAATGGCAGCCTCCCCCAAATTGAATACATCAAAATATTCCAATCCCGGCGTCATAACTTCCCGGTAACCCCGCTGTGAAAAAACTTTCGAGAGCTTTGCTTGCACCTGCCGCCTTGCCCGGCACTCTTCAAAAAGCAGATCTCGAGTCCCCTCCGGGGTAATCTTGCTGTATGTCTTCATCTGAACAGCTGGCTCCGTCCTCCACACAAGAGAACGGAACTGCCTCCCTTCTTGCTTTAGTGTGCTACTATGATAATATACAAAACTGCCTTTGTCAAGCATTAAAACAGTGTAGTTTGGCTGCTTTCCGGCAGGCCGGAAAGGGCCCCCACTTCGCGCAGCGTGTCAATCACGGCGCTGGAGACTTTGGCCCTGCTTTGCAAGTCATCAATGGAAATATATTCGCCGCCCGTGTCTCGGGCTTCGCGCAAACTGATTGCAGCGGCCTCTCCCACCCCGGACAGAGAGGAGAAGGGGAGGCGGATTTTTCCGTCTTCCACCACAAATTTTTTCGCCTCAGAACGATACAAGTCCACAGGGAGAAGAGCAATGCCCCGCGCCAGCATTTCGTTAATGATTTGCAGCATGCCGAACTCGCCTTCTTCTTTGGCGCTCGCCTCCCGGTTTTTGATTTTCACATCCAGATCTTTCATTTTACGGAAGACAGTTTCTTTGCCCCGCACAGCCGAAACGCCGTCAAAGTCATCGCTGCGCACCGTAAAATAAGCGGCGTAATATTCCAAAGGACGGTGCACCTTATACCAACCAAGCCGCAGGGCGGAGATCATGTAAGCGGCCGCGTGCGCTTTCGGGAACATGTACTTGATCTTAAAGCAGGAATCAATGTACCACTGAGGCACATTGTGATCCTTCATTGCCTGAATATGTTCCTGCGTCAAAAGCTTTGTGGCCTTGCCCTTACGAACAATTTCCATGATCTTAAAGGCCATTTTCGGCGCAAGCCCCTTGTTCATCAAGTAGGTCATAATACTGTCCCGGGTACCGATTACTTCCGAAATTGTACAGGTCCCATTTTTAATGAGGTCCTGGGCATTGCCCAACCACACGTCTGTGCCGTGGGACAAACCGGAAATCTGCAGCAGGTCAGAAAACTTGGTGGGGTGGGATTCCTCCAACATGCCCCGGACAAAGCCGGTTCCCAGTTCCGGCAGAGAGAGTGTGCCGGTCCGGATACCGCCCAAGTCCTCCTCGGTAACCCCCAAAGCGGCAGGAGAATTAAACAAGGACATAACTTCCGGGTCGCTCATAGAGACATCCATAACCGGGATACCCGTGTAATCCTCCAGGTACCGGTAAATGGTGGGCACATCGTGCCCCAGCTCATCCAACTTGCACACGTTGTCGTGGATGGAGTGGAAGTCGAAGTGGGTGGTGATATTGCTGTTTTTTTGATCGTTGGCAGGGTGCTGCACCGGGCAGAAGTCGTACACTTCCATGCCCCGGGGAATAACAATCATGCCGCCGGGATGTTGGCCGGTGGTGCGCTTGATACCTGTGCACCCCATAGCCAGCCGTTTTTCCTCTGCTTTGTGCAGCGTAATGCCTTTTGTTTCCGCGTATTTGCGCACATATCCAATGGCGGTTTTATCGGCCACCGTTGCAATGGTGCCGGCCTTAAACACGTTGTCACGGCCGAAGAGCACCTCTGTGTACCGATGGGCGCCAGACTGGTACTCGCCGGAGAAGTTCAGATCGATGTCGGGCACCTTGTCTCCGTCAAAGCCCAAAAACGTCTCAAAGGGAATGGTGTGCCCATCCCGGTCCATGGGAGTGCCGCAATGGGGACAGTTTTTCGGAGGCAGGTCAAAACCGGAATCCACAGAGCCGTCTGTAAAGAATTCACTGTGGCAGCACTGGGGGCAAACATAATGGGGCTCCAAGGGGTTGACCTCTGAAATACCGGACATACTGGCCACCAGAGAGGAACCTACAGAACCTCGCGACCCCACCAAATAGCCGTGTGCTTCGCTGTCCGCCACCAATTTCTGCGCCGTCATGTACAGCACAGAGAAACCATGCTTCACAATGGAATTTAACTCCTTGTCCAGCCGGTCTTTGACAATTTGCGGCAGAGGGTCGCCGTATTTTTTCTTAGCCCTCTCCCAGGTGATAGAAACCAGCTGCTCCTCGGCCCCCTCAATAAAGGGCGGGAAATTCCCCATGGGGACAGGGCGGATGTAATCAATTTGATTGGCGATTTTGTTGGGGTTTGTCACCACAACCTCAAAGGCCTTATCTTTTCCCAAATAGGCAAACTCTTGAAGCATTTCTCCGGTCGTGCGCATGTAGAGAGGAGCCTGCTGGTCCGCATCATCAAAGCCGCGGCCACCCATAATAACCCGGCGGAAATCCGCATCCTTTGGATCTTTAAAATGAACGTCGCAGGTTGCAACCACGGGCTTTCCCAATTTTTCGCCAATTTTCACAATGGTGCGGTTATACTCCCGCAGCCCCTCCACGTCTGTTTCACCGTTGCGCACCATAAACATATTGTTGCCAAGCGGCTGAATTTCCAAATAGTCGTAGTAAGAGGCAATTTTGCACAGATTGTCGAAAGACTCTCCCTTCACAACAGCTCGGAACAATTCTCCCGCCTCACAGGCGCTGCCCACCAGCAACCCCTCCCTATATTTGTTGAGAAGGCTTTTGGGTGTGCGGGGATTGCGGTAGAAATAGTGCAGATGTCCCTCCGAAATAAGCCGGTACAGGTTTTTCAGGCCTGTATGGTTCTTCACCAACAGGATCATGTGATAGGGGCGCAGTTTTTTCGGGTCACTGCCTGCCAAAGCCCCGTTGATTTCATTCACTCGCTCAACGTGGTGGTCGTTTTTCAGCCGTTCTAGGAAATTGAGGAAAATGTCGCCCAACACCGCAGCGTCGTCCTCCGCCCGATGATGGTGGAAGGGTTTGAGTTTCAGATAGTTGGCAACGGAGTCCAAGGTGGCCTTTTTCAAATCCGGCAGCAGAGAGCGCGCCATGGTCACGGTGTCAATATAGGTGTTCTCAAAGGGCTTGCCCTGGCGCTGGAGAGCGGCCCGTACGAAACTGGCGTCGAAGGAGGCGTTATGAGCAACCAGAACCGCGTTCTCTCCGCAAAAATCAAAAAATTGCTGCAAAGCCTCCGCCTCTTTGGGAGCCCCCTGCACCATTTCGTTGGTGATGGAGGTAAGCTGGGTGATCTTCTCCGGGATGGGACGTTCCGGATCTACAAAAATATCGAAACGGTCGGTGATCTCCCCGTTATGCAGACGCACCGCGCCAATCTCTGTAATACGATCGTTTTGCGCGCTGAGACCGGTGGTTTCCAGGTCAAAGCAGATAAAATCCCCTTCCAGAGACTGCCCGCTTTCTCCCGACACGGCGGGCACCAGGTCGTTGACAAAATATGCCTCTGTGCCGTAAAGGACTTTAAAATCCGGATCTTCTTTGCGAATTGCTTCCGCTGTATTCATCGCTTCTGGAAAAGCCTGGGCCACACCGTGATCGGTAATTGCCACAGCCTTTTGCCCCCATTTGTGCGCCTGCTTGATCAGATCCGCAGGAGCGGTCATCCCGTCCATATCGGACATGCTGGTATGTAAATGGAGTTCCACCCGTTTTTCCAAAGCGTCATCCACCACTTTTACCTGATCCACCGTGGCAATTGCCCTTGGCCGCAGCACGTTTTCCCGGTCATACTTGTCGTATTCCAAAGCGCCCCGTACCAGCAGGGACATGCCAGCTTTCAGTGTATCCAAAGCCTGGCAGTCCTGGGCGTCCTGAATTACTTTCAGAGTGATGGAACCTGTATAGTCCGTAATATCGATGGAATAGATTTTGCGAGACTTATCTCTGGTTTCTTTGCTCTCCAAGGAAAAAATCTCGCCCCACACCACTAGGTTGCCCATATCCAGGGAGGCTTCCCGCAAGGGCACAATTTTCCCCCTTGGCACAGACCCCACCACCGGCTTCGCCGTTTCTGGAATAATGGAGGGCAAAAGATGCTCCTCGTCACGCACACTGATTTGCCGGCGGCTGGCCTGTTCCTTTAAAGCTTCTTCGTATTCTTCCAGTTCCCGCACATCCGCTTCCCGCTGACGCCGGATTTGCTCCGTTTTGGCTTTTTCCAGCAAACCGGCTTCTCCTGCTTTTACTGTCAGCCG
>ERZ1643247.1588-NODE-1588-length-20322-cov-4.466670_pt1 | contig 20322 bp, 15 predicted proteins | sample MGYA00579264_ERZ1643247 | MGnify/ENA primary metagenome ERZ1643247 (study PRJEB29033, sample SAMEA4952262) | chicken gut metagenome | biome: Broiler Chicken; feature: Gastrointestinal Tract; material: Caecum | place: Ireland | collected 2018 | study: Broiler... | reverse complement strand
GTAAAGAACATTACGAGAAGCCTTCCGTGAGGAAAAAGAAGAAATCCGAGGCCGCGAGAAAGAGAAGCAACAAAAACTGAATCATGTCTTACAAAAGCCTGTTATTGCGAAATAACGGGCTTTTTGTTTGCGCAAAAATTGACGGGGTTTGCTGAATTTTGTAATCTGAGAGGGAAAAATGTCGAAAACGGAGCAGAAAAATTTCAGGAATATGGCAAAAGAGGCAAAAGCGAGACTGAAAAACGGATTTTGGGAAAATTACCGCCGCGACCTGGCGGGAGAACTTGCAAGAGCCAAAAACGAAGGGTTGAACGAGAGCAAAGTGGAGCGGTATTTTGCGGGAAAGATCACGTATACCATTCGCGGCGGCGATGACGACGGGTTTTACGAAAAGGTGAAGAGGCTGCTCCTTGCAGAGGGAGAAGTGAGCGACGCCATCGGGCGCCTTACCGACAAAGAAGAGTTTGAAAAGCTGTCTTATGAAGAAAAACAGCGTTACACGCTGCGCCTTTCCGAAAAGTATCTGAAGGCGCTCGAACGTTTCCGCAGGGAAATGCAGTTTGAACGCCGCGGCTGAAAGCGCATTGCGGGAAACTTTTAATATGAGCGTTTTACTAAGTGCGGGCGGCCGCGCCGCGGCACGGATGGCGTTCGATCTCGATAAAAATCCTTCCATACGGGCGGGTGCACTTTGGCGCACCCGCCTCTTTTTTCCGCAAAAGCGTATAGCGCGGGCATTGTTTTGCACAGACTATCCGCAGGCGGTGTGCGCTTTTTGTGCACCGCGGGAGGCGTGTTATGAAGATCGCGGTCGCGGGGATCGGATATGTGGGGCTGGCAAGCGCCGTTTTATTGGCACGGCACAGCAGCGTCGTGGCGGTGGATATTTCAAGGGAGAGAGCGGAGAGGATCAATGCCCGCCGTCCTTCCGTTGCGGATGAAGAGGCAGAGCGTTTTCTTCGCGAGGAAGAACTCGATCTGCGCGCGGTGACGGACGGAAAAGAGGCGTACGCGGACGCGGATTATATTCTCATCTGCACGCCCACCGATTACGATCCGGAAACCAATCGCTTCGACACGTCGTCGGTAGACGGCGTTCTGGACGCTGCGATCGGCGCGGGAACAAAGGCGTGCATCGTCGTAAAATCGACCGTGCCCGTCGGATTTACCGCCGCCGCGAGGGAGCGCTGCGGTTATCCGAACATCCTCTTTTCGCCCGAATTTCTTCGCGAGGGCAAGGCGCTCTATGACAATCTTTACCCTTCGCGCATCATCGTCGGGGCAGACCTTTCAGACGGCGCGCAGGTCCGAAGCGCACGGGCTTTTGCCGCTCTTTTGCTGGGCACCGCAGAAAAAAAAGGCGTGCCCGTCCTCATTATGGGCACAGCCGAGGCCGAATCGGTCAAGCTCTTTTCCAATACTTATCTCGCGCTGCGCGTATCTTATTTCAACGAGCTGGATACCTATGCAGAGGTGCACGGCCTGGATGCGCGCGAAATCATCGAGGGGGTATGCCTCGATCCGCGAATCGGCGGCGGCTACAACAACCCGTCTTTCGGATACGGCGGTTATTGCCTGCCCAAAGACACGAAACAGCTCCTCGCGGGATACGAGGGCGTGCCGGAAAATCTTATCCGCGCCATCGTCGAATCCAACCGTACCCGCAAAGATTTCATCGCGGCCCGCGCCGCCGCGCGCGGCGGCGCGTCGCCTACGGTCGGCATTTACCGCCTCACGATGAAAAAAGATTCGGACAACTTCCGCCACAGCGCCGTGCAGGGGGTCATGAAGCGGCTGGAATCGTACGGCGCGAACCTTTTGATCTACGAACCTGCCGTAAAGGGCGATGCCTTTCAGGGGCATCCGATCGAACGCGATCTCGCCGCGTTCAAGCAAAAGTGCGACGTGATCCTGGCGAACCGTTTTTCCCCGGAACTTTCCGACGTGCGGGAAAAGGTATACACGCGGGATATTTATATGCGGGATTAAAATTTCGGAGAATAAGGGGGGTGATTTCAATGGGAGACAAAAAACAGAAGGGTATGGCGGTCGTCTTTGTCACCGATGACAATTACGCCCTTCCGACGTTGGTCGCCGTCACATCCATTGTCGAAAACAAGCGTGAAGACAGCGTTCTCGACGTTTATATCGTTTCGGACGGCATGTCTGCGGAAAACGAGGCGCTCTTTGCTTCTTTCGAGCGTCCGTATGTTCACGTGCACATGTTGTACCCGCCGAAAGCCGAGCGTGCCGTGCGCAACGACGGGGCGCTCCTGTCGGAACTTCCCGCAAACGGCAGTGCGCTCCTGAAATTCGATCTCACGGAACTTTTGCCGCAGCTCGACAAAGTTCTGTACCTCGACGGCGACGTCATCGTGCAGGAAGATCTCGGCGGGCTTTTTTCAACCGATCTGAAAGAGAACTACTGCGCGGCGGTCAAAGACGTCGGGATCGGCATTCCGCCCGAGCTTGCCACGCTGAAAGGGGCGTATTTCAATTCGGGCGTCATGCTCCTGAACCTCAAAAAGATGCGCGAGGACGGCGTGCGCGAAAAACTGTACCGTTACCGTGCGGAAGGATTCAACCGTTTCATGGATCAGGATGCGTTCTGCATGGTTTTTCGCGGCAGGGTGTTGTTTCTGCCCGTCCGCTACAATCTTTTATACACGCTGTATAAATTTATCCCGTTCGAGACCGTTTCGTCGCAGTACGAAGTCTCGGTTTCCGATAAGCGCACCCTTTTGGACGATGCGGCGATTATACATCTTTGCAGCAGAGAAAAGCCGTGGCGCACACGCGTGCCCCTGTTCAGCGATCTGTTTTTGCGGTATTACCGCAAGAGCCCGCTCGGTGCAAAACCGCTTTCCCTTGCGGAAGATCTGCCCGCCGCCGAGCGCGGCGGCACGCTGCTGCCCGATTTACCGGAACTTTCCGAAAGGAGAGCTGAAGGGTCAGATGCCGCACCCCTCGTATCCGTGGTCATCCCTGTTTTCAATGCGGAGGCATATCTCGACGCGTGTATCCGTAGCGTGCTGGGACAGTCGCTCGGGGCGCTGGAAGTCATCTTTGTGGACAACGGTTCGACGGACGGTTCGGTAAAAAAGATCGGGGAATATAAAAAGCGGGACGGGCGGGTGAAACTCATCCGCTGCCGCAGGCGTGGAGCCGGCAACGCGCGGAACATGGGCATGGAGCGCGCGTCGGCGCCGTATATCCTCTTTCTGGACGCGGACGATCTGCTCTGTCCGGGCGCGCTCGAAACATTTGCAAAAATCCGCGGGCAGCTCGAAGCGGACATGTATGTTTTCGACTTTTACAACTTTGACGACGGCGCGGCTTTCGGAAACCGCATTTCCGCTTTTCCCGTTTCCGAAAAGGAGCGGCGCACGGCGGCGGGCATAACGTGCGCGTTTTTTCCGTGGTACAAGGCGCAGAACAGGCTGCTGCGCGGGCCGGTCGCGCCGTGGAACAAGATCTATGCGCGTGCCTGGCTCGCTTCTCTCGGCGCGGCGTTCGACGATCTGGCGTGCACGGAAGACCGTTCTTTTTACTTTCATACCGCGCTCAGCTGCAACCGCATAGCGGCGGCGGAAGCGCCCCTCGTCTGGCACAGGAAAAACAATCCGACTTCTCTGACAGGGGATTTTCGGTCGGAAAATTTCGAGTGCAATTTCCGTGCGCATGAGCTTATCATGCAAAAACTGCGGGATAAGAGCGACGACGTGAAGGCGGTGCTCTGCGAACTGACCGTAAACGACGTGCTCACCGCCTACGCGCTTGCCCGCGGAGAATATAAAAGAGCGCTGTTTCCGAAGATCGTCCGATTCTTTTCCGAAATGGGCATCGAACACTATGAAAAACAGCTGAAAGACAGTTATTGGTATTACCGTCTGCGCCATTTTATGACCTTTGCGAGTTTGGAGCGGGCGGAAAAGCCGATCGTGCCCGTCGTCTTTTCCGTAGACGACAACTATGCGCCTTATCTGGGCGTCGCGATCCGTTCCCTCATCGATCATGCGTCGGAGGACAGGGAATACCTCGTGTTTGTCTTTCATACCAAATTGTCGGAGGGAAACGTCCGGCGGCTGGAGCGGCTTTCGGAGGGGAGCGTGCGCGTCGTGTGTCAGAACGTCTCTCCCTTTGTGCGGACGGCGCACCTGTACAGCGCGTCGCATTATTCCGTCGCCATGTATTACAGGCTGCTTGCTGCGGAGCTTCTGCCCTTTTTCGAAAAGGTCGTCTATCTCGACTGCGATCTGGTGCTGCTTGCCGATATTGCAGAGCTTTGCGATACCGATCTGCAGGGGAAGCCGATTGCTGCGGCGCGCAATCCGCTCCAGTACTATAACATGAAATACGTGCAATATACGCTGCGCGTTTCTACGGACCGATATGTCAATTCGGGCGTGCTGGTCATCGATACGGCGCGTTTTTTGCGCGAAAAGATTAAGGATAAATGCTTTGCGCTCCTTGCCGAGCATAAAAACCTGCGCTGTCCCGATCAGGACGCGCTCAACATGGCGTGCCGCGGGCGCGTCTGTTATCTGCCGCCCGAATGGAATTTTCAGTGGCATTTTCTGATGGAGACCAAACCCGAATATCGCCTGCATGAGGACGACGAGGCAATCCTTTCCGCTGCCGAAAAGGATTGCCGCATCCTGCATTTCACGTCGGGGAACAAGCCATGGATCAAGCCGATGTTTCCGCTCTCGTACCGATTCTGGCAGGTTGCCCGCAGGACGGAGTTTTACGAAGAGATCGTCTATAAAAACACGCTGGACAAAATGCTCTGGCTGTTCCGCAAAAGAGACGCGGAAAGCGGGGCGGCGCAGGGTGCGCCGTCGCAGACAGTTCATGGGGCGTTTCCGCAAACGGCGCAGGTTCGTTCCCTTTCGGCGCGTTTTTTTGACGAATGGCGGGAGAGGGGGTTTTTGTCGGCTATGCGCAAGGCGCGGCGGAAGCTCTTCGGGAAAAGGGATGTGCGCCGCCAAGAAAGAAAAGACAGCGAAAAGGGAGGCCGCGCAAAGGACGGGCAACGAGTGCGGCGACAAGAATAGAGAAAGGATCAAAAAAAGAGCGGGGACGGTGCGCCGTCCCCGCTGAGCGGATGTGTGAAAATATTTTTTACTGTTTGTCCGCTCCGGCATGCGCCGCATCGTTTCCGGCGGCGGAGCCGTCCGCTTTTTCAGGCGTTTCGCCCTCTGCGGGAGCCGCACCGCTTTCGGCTGCGGGCTTTGCGGCTGCGAATGCCGAATAACGGTTCATTTCGTTGAGGAACGCCTTGGACGAGAAGAGGATGACGCCCGCGACGATGACGATGGCGATGTCCGCGAATACGAATGCGTTATAGCCGAGGCTGTAAAGCCAGGGGTTGTCTCCGCCCGCATATTCGGAGAATGCGAAGACGCCCGAAAACACGTGCGATATAAAGCGCAGAACGCCCGCAACGACCGCGCCCAGCGCGAAGGAGACCTGCGGGAGCTTTTCGAACGCTTTGACCCTGCGGAACATGCCTGCAAGCCCGATCGCCGCGAACGCGACGGGGTAGTCCAAGAGGAACTGCGCGGGATGCAGGATCCAAGGGTCCTGCACCGCCTGCAAAATGCCGTACACGAATCCTGCGAACACGCCCTTGCGTACGCCGAACATGTAGGAGTAGATCATGAGCGGCAGAAGGCTTGCGGGCGTGATCGAGCCGCCCTGCGGCATGGGTACGATGCGGATGTAAGAGAGGGCGAAGCTCATCGCGATGCAGATGGCGGCATAGGCGATGCTCTTCGTATCGAAACCTTTCTTTTCGCCCCTGCCCATGAATACGGCGAGAAGCGCGATGATGACGATGACGCCCGCCGTGCTCAGATACAGCGCGAGATCTTCCACCGTAGAGGGGTCTTCCAGGTTGTTCGCCGCCGCGTCGCCCGTGCCGTAATAGACGGCAAGGCATACGAACAGGGCGATGAACGCCGCCGCGCACGCGCTGCCGCAGGCGATCAGGGAAATTTTAAAAGTTTTTTTCGAGAAGAGGGAGCATACGTATACCGTCGCGACGCTCAGAACGAGCACGATGCAGAACGCGACGGTGGGCCAGAGCACGAGGTCGAAGATGTAACCGTTTTCGTTCATGTCGAAAAATTCGAGCGCAAGCATGGTCGCGATAACGGCGACGGCAAACCCGATCGCCAGGGCGAAAGCGGTCTTGACGTACGCGCCGAACGAAGACGAGCGTTTGAACCGTACGAACACGCCGACCGCGATCAGAATGACCGCCAGCGCAATCGCCGCCCACAGGAATACGCTGTTGAGCGCGTCTTTGGCGAAGGCAGTCCATACATCGTCATAGATGTAGTGCTTGCTGCCGTCTTCGAGTTCTTCAACGTCTATATAGGCGCTGAGCAGATTGAGAAACATAAAACCTCCTTTCAGGTTTCCGCCGACGTCGTATAAAAAATAGTGCGCCCCGCAAAAAAAGGGCGCACCGAATCTCTGTCGTCTTTGCATCTTTCGTCCAAGTATTACCTTGCCCGATTCAAAGGGTATGATCTCAGCTTTTTACGGCACCCCCGGCGGATATGAAATTTTATTTCACGCGCGCCGCTTGGGCGCGTCGCGATCGGAATAAAAAACCGACTTCGCCCGCGTGCGCAGGCTTTTTGTCGATTTCAAAGGAATTATAAACCAATCAGGGCATAAAAGTCAATTGAAATAAAGCGTAAAATGTGATACAATATTCGCAGTTTATAAGGAGAAGGGAAAAATGTATCATTTTTACGCTTTTTTGGACAGAATGAAGTATATCCGCCGCTGGTCGCTCATGCGCTCTTCGCGCGAGGAGAACGTGATGGAGCATTCCTGGCAGGTCGCTGTACTGGCGCATGCGCTCGCGCTGATCGACACTGAAATCTGCGGCAATGCGCCCGATATTTCCAAAACAGTGCTGTATGCGCTGTATCACGAATGCAGCGAGGTCATGACGGGCGATCTGCCCACGCCCATCAAGTATTTCAATCCCGAAATGCGGGGGGCGTACCGCCGCATCGAGGAGAGGGCGAACGACAGGCTTTTGTCCATGCTCCCCGACCAGGTCAGGGGAGGGCTTTCGCCCTTTGTTTTGGCGGATGCGGAAAGTTACGAGTATAAACTCGTCAAGGCGGCGGACAAGCTCTCCGCATATATAAAGTGCGTCGAAGAGGTCAAGGCAGGAAACGACGAATTCCGCAAGGCAAAAGAGGGGATCGGCAGGGAACTGACCGAAAAAGGCATGCCGTGCCTGGATTATTTTATGGAGAATTTTCTCCCCGCCTTTTTGCTTTCGCTCGATGAAATGGAGAGCCTGGACTGATAAAAACGGAAAAAATTTTAAGGGAGTAAAGCGTTTAACATTGACATCGTTTGCCGCCGTATGTTACAATGTGTAATAGAAAACTATTACAAACTACCCTTAGGCAGGAGGCGAGGGCGGCGATGACGAAAAAGTACAGAGACAAAGAGATCGAATACGAAAAAAAAGGACAATTCGACCGGGATCTGAACGAAGATCACCGCGTGTTCGACGCGCGCGACATCGGCGGCAAATTCAAGTACCTTCCTTCAACTTTGTGGGAAAGGCTTCGCCGCTTATTTCTGATCCCCGCAGTCAAATTTTTCGGTTCGATCTATACTTTTTTCGCCTACGGGTTCAGGGTAAAGGGGAAAAAGAATCTCCGCGCGGTCAAACGCGGGGCGATCTCGGTATGCAATCACGTACACGAGATAGATACGCTGATGGTCAAACTTGCGCTCGGGGGATTCCGCACCTTTCATACCGGTTCTTACTATCTGTTGAAAAAGGGCTGGGCTGGGCGCATCTTCAAGTCGGGCGGTTTTATCCCCGTCGGTACGACGCTTAAAGATCTTGAAAATTTGCAAAATGCGGTCAAAACATTGCTCGCACGCAAAAAGATCGTCAATTTCTATCCGGAGCACGCGCTTTGGTACCGATACGAAAAAGTGCGCCCGTTCAAGATCGGCGCATTCCGCTATGCCGCAAAGTTCAATGCGCCCGTTTTGCCCCTGTTTATCGAGTTTCGCGAAACCAAACTGCGCCGCTTTTTCAAAATGCAGAAAAAAGTTGTCCTGCACATTCTTCCCGCGCTCTTTCCCGAAACAGATGGCCCGCTGAAACAGCGGGCGCAGGATCTGTGCGACAGGGCTTACGCCGCCATGAAACAAAAATATACCGAGCTTTACGGAAAAGAAATGGTTTATCTGACAGAGATCGCCGCGCCCGATGGCAGCTTCGCTTCGGAAACGGCATGACGAATCAAAAGAAACCGCTTGCGCACATTTGCGCGTGACGGTCGACGTTCCGCAAACATTCCCGCGGAACGACGCGGGAATGTTTGTTTTTCGGTAAAAATAGTTGCGGAGCGTGCAATGTGCGCAAAGATTTAATAGTCAGGAGAGCGGTGCCCGCTCTCTTTTTTTTGCGCCGCCGTCCGGCGGAAAAGCGGTTTTGCCTGTTTCGCAACTTAAATATTTGCAAAAAATAATAAAAGCAGCACCTTGTTTGCGGTGTGCTTATCCATTACAATAATCATACGGAATGATTGAGGAGGGGACAATGTATTTACCGTATGAAAGCAGTCCGATGTCTGCATTGAGCGAAACCATCGTTGCAAAATTCGGCGGAAGGATCAGTCTGAACTTCCGTCCGCAGACCCGAGAGATCTTTTATTCGCCGCTGGGGCGCTTTTTTGACTGTGCGGAGAAATTGAATTTCGGTATCTTGTACGACGGCGTGCGCTATGCGCTGCCTTTCGGAAACGGGCATACCGATTTTCAGTATACAGAACAGCACGAATATTTCGATCGCGTTGTTTTTGTCTGCCGCGATTACAGGATCGGAGTCAGGGCGGAATTTTCGTTCATTGCGCCGTTTTATCCGCAGGATGAGGCGCTGTGTACGCTGCCCGCATTGTTTTGCGAGGTAAAGGCGGAACGGCTGGTCGATCGCGCGCTGCGCGCCGACGACCGTAAGGAGATCGCGATTTTTTGCGACGTCAGGATGTCGGGATTCAAAGAGTGCGGAAATTGCCTGAAAATGAGAAAGACGTACGGACTGACGGACGACCATATCCATTATCAGGATACGGAGGGCTGGAATGCGTTTCTGCGGCAAAACCGCTATACGTCGCATACGTTTCGGGCTGACAGCGCGATCGTGTGCAGGGAAAAAAGCCGTCCGGAAGGAAATCTTTTACTCGTATCGGGAGAGATCGGGCAGGGGATCGAAACGGAGGCGCATTTCGTTCTGGCGGGGTATACGGACGAAGACGTTTTGGACGTCCGCGGTGAGAAAATGAAATTGCTGTACGCGGATCGCTTTGCTTCGGTTGAAGAGGTCGCGTCTTACGCGCTTTCACGGTATGAAATTATGGAAAGGCGTTCCGCGCTGTTTTGCGATATGCTGAAAAAAGCGGACATGACGGCCGATTATTTCCGCCTGCTTGGATTGGCAATGCGCAGCTTCGCCGCCAACGTATGGCTGTGCGAAGGCGGGCGGGGAAAATGGTTCAGCGTGTGGGAGGGGAATTGCCTGTTTCATTCTACTGTCGACGTTGAGTACAATATCGGCGTGTTTTATCTGATGTTCTGGCCCGAACTTTTCGCCGAAGAACTGAAAAACTGGGCCGATGCGCTGAAAGGAGTGTTTCTGCCGCACGACGTCGGAGGCGGCCTTACGGTCGGCGAATGCGCGTATCCGCATGACATGCCGGTGGAAGAGAACTGCAACTTTATCCTTCTCCTGTATGCATGCTATAAGATGCGGGGGAGAAAGGACCTTGCGGCGGAACATGCGGACCTGGCGGAAAAATTGATCGATTTCATCAGATCGTGCGACAAGACGGGCAACGGGCTTGCCAACGAGGGAACAGCCAATACGATCGACGACAGTTCGGACAATGTGCAGTTCGCGCAGGAGCAGATCTATTTGGGGATCAAGGAATATGCGGCATATGTCGCCGCGGGTGAGATGTTCGCGGCGCTGGGCAGAGACGGCATGCGCAGGGCGTGCAAAGAAGAGGCGGATAAGATCAGGGCGAGCATCGAATCTTGCGGATGGAGAGGAGACCATTATGCCGTCAATCTTATCGAGTCCGGCGGAAAGCTGCATAAGGATTCGATTTATAAGAGCATAGGCGTTACGGGGGAGAAGGGCGGAAAAGACGCTTATTCGATCTATACTTCGAACGGATTGCTGTATCTGCTTATGACAGGGACAGACTTCGAGTGGGACCGTGAACGCCTGCGAAAAGACATGCTTGCCGCCCGCAGTGCCTGCATGACGGCATACGGATGTACGCACAGCGGCGTCGATACGAGCAATGTCTGGATCTCTCAGAACATCTGGCGGGATATGGCTGCATGCTATCTCGGAGAAGATTTTTCAGGAGAAGTGTCCCGCTATGCCGAGTATGAGCGGTACGAAAATCAGGGAGGCCGCGGCGGATGTTTTATCGATACGTACGGGTGGAATAAACTCAATTATTATCCGAGGGGGATCGCCGCGGTCGGTATGATCTATGCGCGGGGAGGCGTGTCGGTCGACGCCGTCCGCCGGACGATACGCCTGGATCCGTGCAGCGTTCCCTGCAGCGTGCCCCTGTTCGGTTTTGCCGACTGGGAAAACGGAAACGTTCCCGTCGTGCATGTTTTTCGATGCGGCAGCGAAGTGCGTTATTGGATCGAAAACCGCGCCTTGCTCGGTGAGTACACTGTAGAAACGTGTTTGATCGAGGAGAAAAGATGAATTATTGTAAACGCGTGAATTTTAATGCCAAGTTCGAGCCGAACGGAAATTATATCCTGCACGGTACGGGACAATACGATATTTACGAGCAGTTTCAGTCGTATGACGCTTACCGGAACTGCCTGAAAAACTTTCCTCCCATCATGTCGGTCTCTTTCATCGGGCTGTATAACGATCTGAGGTATGATCTGTTTGCCAGGCAGATCATCATGCACGTGAGTTCTTATTCGGAGAACAGCCTCATCATTCCGCAGATCGGGCTGGAGTTTTGCAAAGGGGAACTGAAGGGCAGCAATTACGAAAAGGATATAGCCGAAGGACGCCGCGACGAAGAGATCGCAAAGCTCATGCTTGCGATGAAGGGCATCGATCGTCCGATTTTTATACGCCCCGGGTACGGATTCAACGGCGAATGGAACGGTTACGACGCGCATTACTATAAGCTCGCTTTCAGACGCATCAAAAAAGTGATGCAGGATACCGGGTGCGACAACGTGAGCCTCGTATGGAGTTATAATCCCGCGGCGCTCGATAAGGATTACGAAAAATATTATCCGGGCGACGAATATGTGGATTGGTGGGGCATTGAAATTTTTCAGACGCCCGAAGAATCCGCACCCTATACTTATACATTCCTCAGCGATGCCGAAAAGCATCGCAAACCCGTGATGCTCGGAGAGGCGACGGCGTTTCGTTACGGGGCGACGCTCGAGGGGTGGCAGAAATGGTTTGTCTCCTTTTTCCGCTACATCAAGGAAAATGCCGTGATCAAAGCGGCGTGTTATATCAACTGGGATTGGACAAAGTATGCAAAATGGCGCACATGGGGGGATTGCCGGCTGGAATCCAATAAAGAGCTGATCAAGCTGTACCGCAATGAAATGAAAAATAAGATCTGGCTGAACGACGTGGATAAAGAATTTGCAAAAAAGGTACTCAATTACGGGCAAAACGAGGGATAAATGAAAATTCTTTCATATGTAAAAAGTGAAGACATTCACCATATGATCGCAAATGCCGGGCGAAAGAATTCTGTCTATATAGATTTTTCGAACGATCCGAGCGCTTTGCTGGGCAAGACGGAAAACTACGCTCTGGTATTTGCGGAAGTCTCTTTGACGGACGAAAAGATCATGCTCGCATCAAAGAGGCTTTTGGAGGATTGCCCTGCGCTTCACATCGTATTTCTGATGCGGGAGTGCTCTTTCGAGCATTCCATGCGCGCGATGCGGATCGGCGTCAAAAATATCCTTTACGGCAGCGACGTCAACGAAATGACGCTCGGCCGCGTTATAGAAGATTATAAAAACAATGCCGACGAAACGCTGTACCGGCGGGAAAATATCAACAGGCTTTTCGAAAAACTCATTTTTTTTCAGGACGATCGGCTGAACGAACAGAATGCGGTGCGGCTGAACAGTTTGTTTTCCCTTCGCGGCGGCGGCAAAAGCTATTTTGTCGCGGCAGTCATTTCCAGCGAATTCATGATCCGTCAGACGCACGTTTCCTCGTTGCAGAAAAAAATTTCGTGCGAAAAGATATGCCGGCTGTTTTCTGATTTTTCGGGCAGCGATTTCGACGTGTGTTTCGTCTTTTATCTCGACGACGTTTTTTATATCGTCCTGGCATTGCCGCATCAGCCTTCCTCCGGGCGTATGGCCGCGAATGTGCGGGAAGTCCTGACCGATTTGCGCCGCTATGCGGAAAGCGAGCTCAGCGGAAGCGCGGTTTACCTTGCGTCTCGGAGCAGGCTGGATTTTCGCCGTATCGATAAGTCTTTGGAAGAGCTGAATATTTTACTGAATGCCTATCATGTCTTCGGCGAATCGCAGATCGTGCTGTACAGCGATTATTATGCGAAGGATTTCAACGGGTCCGCGTATGAGCGGCTTACGGAATCGGCGGTAAAAATGTTTGACGAGATCGGAAAAAACGGCAACTATCGCGAACACGAAGAAAAGATCTTTTCCGATGACATGATGAGCAGTCTGTCTTACAATCAGTTTAAAAAATTTCAGGAATATCTGCGGTTTGAATTTGAGTTTTTAAAAAAGAAGGTCGACCCTTCCGAGCGCACGGATTACGATAAATTATTGGCGGAACTGGTACAGCCCGTAAATTATCGAATGCTTAAGAACAAGGTGCATCGGCTTGCAGAATCGGTTACGGGGAGCAATAAAAATAAATATAACTACCTGATCACAAAGTGTCTGCAATTTATTGCCGACAATTACATGCATAGCGTCGGGCTATACGAGGCGGCCAGACAGCTAAATATCAGTACTGTCTATTTAAGCCAGTTATTCAAAAAAGAAGTAGGAAAAAATTTTAACGTATATCTGAACGAATACCGCATGGAAAAGGCGAAAACGCTGATCATAAGAGGAGATTACAGACTGGGCGAAATATGCGAAATGGTGGGGTTCAGCAATTTGCAGTATTTTTCGAAATGCTTTAAAAAGGCGTACGGAATGACGCCGAACGAATTCAGAAACAGATGGGCGGGCGGTACGGGACAATCATAATTATTTACACAAAATAATAAATTTGTGAGATTGTCCGTCGGCTGCGGTTGCTGTATGATGAAATCAATAAAATCATTGCGCATATGCGCAGAGGGGGCAAAGTATGAAAAAAATCTTCTGTATTGCGGCGGCGGTCCTGCTGGCGGTCAGCATGCTGGCGTTTTCCGCGTGCGGCGGCGGAGAAGATGCCGTGGACGGGATCTCTTTGAACAAAGAAGAACTGGAAATGGAAGTCGGCGACACTTATCAGCTGAGCGCTTTGGTGGCGCCGAGCAGTTATGACGGCACCGTTGCGTGGAAAAGCGACAACGAGTCGGTCGCGGCAGTGGATGACGGACTGATCAGCGCGGTGTCTGCGGGCAGCGCAAAAATTACGGCGTCTGCGGGCGGGAAGAGCGCGGTTTGCAGCGTCACTGTGGCGGAAAAGGTACAGATCCCTGCGATCAACGGGTTCAAAGCGTTTGAAAAAGGCGGCCTGATAGGCGGAGAAGGGGGAGAGTATTTCCCCGTAACGGCCACCGCGGTGGGCGACGACAGCGTAAAATATTCCGGGAAAGGCGGGCTGAGCTGGCCGGATACGGTGAACAATGCCGAGCCTGACTGCATGGGCGGGTATTATGACGAGGCCCTTGCCCTCGACGGACTGAAGATCAAATACACGCTCGATCAGCCGATGGATTTTGAGGGCGATCATTGGTATTTTATCTCTCTTGCGGACCGAAAACAGCTGTTCAATAACTGGAACGGCGAAGACCCCGTGAAAACGCTGTTCTTCATGATCGCATACGAGGACGGGAACCTTAAACTGAAACCGCATTATCACGATCTTCTTGAAATGGGAGAGGGATGGAGCTATCTCGGTGCGAGCGAGGGGATCCCCGCGGAATCTTACAGTACCCCCATTACGATCGAACTGAACAAGACCGCCGCAGGTTACGAAGTATACCTGAACGGCGAACTGCAGTGGTTCGATGTGATCAAATCGTCTTACATAACGGTGGCGGACGAGCTGTTTCCCGACGGTGAATGTTATCTGATGGCGGGCGCACATATCGGCAATCCGGGGTCGCAGTATGAAGGCGAATACGCCTTTACGCTCGGGGTCGATCAGAGCGCCTCGGAGATCGTGGACGTGCAGTCCGTGTCGTTCGAGGAGACGCAGATCTCGATCGGCGAAGGGAACACGGCGCAGGTGCAAGCCGTCGTTTTGCCGGAGAATGCGACCAATAAGTCTGTCGGGTACAGCAGTGCGGACGAAACGGTCGCAACGGTAGACGGGACGGGCCTTGTAACGGCCGTCGGCGTCGGAGAAACGGTGATTTCTGCCGAAGTGCAGGGCATATCGGGCGAATGCAAAGTGACGGTGACGCCGGCGGATGTTCCCGTTACGGGGCTGTCGTTGGACCGCAGCGAGGTTTCTATGCTGCAATTTGAAGAGGTCGCGCTGACGGCGGCCGTGCAGCCGTCGGACGCATCCAATCGCGCCGCGGTATGGAAGGTGAAAGACGGAGCGGCGAACGTTACGATCCAAGTCGATGCGCAGGATCCTCTGAAAGCCGTGATCCGCGGAAATCATATAGGCGAATGCACGGTGCAGGTGTCTTTGGGCAGCGTTTCTGACGAATGCAAAGTTTCCGTCGGAAAGGGGACGCTGAACGGTTTTGTCCAATTTGAAAAGGGAGGCCTTGTCAACGAGACGGAATACCGTTCCGATATCACGATGAGCGCGAACGGCACGGACCGGGTGCAGTTCAAAGGTTACGGCGGGACGAACTGGGGAGACGCAAACAGTCTGCCCTCTACCATGGGCGGCATGTACTCTCAGGCTCTGCCGATCAATGAGACGGAGGTGTATTACAGCGTCGATCAATGGATAGACGGGGCGACCGATCACTTTTATATCATCGCGCTCTCGAACGCGCCCGAGTGGTTCAGCGACAAAGCGGACGGGAACGGCACCGTATTTTTCCGTTTTGCCTTTAACGGCGGGTATGTGACGCTGGATGCGCATTATGTCGGCGAAGGGCAGGCATGGACGCAGATCGGAACCAGTCAGGGCATCGCGGCGGCGGGCGGACAGTACGTGATCCGTTTTGCTCTGAGCGATACGGGATTGCGCGTGAGCATGCGGAATGCGGAGAGCGATCAGTTTACGCAGCTTCAATTCGGACAGTCGCAGGAAATTGCCGTTGCCGCAGAGTATTTCCCCGAAGGCGAGGCATATCTGATGGCAGGAGCTTATGCAAAGACCTTTGCGGGCGAATGGGCGTTCACTTTAGGACAGGGCGCGTATGACCCCGCGGCGGGAGAATAAGGAGGGTACATGATGAAAAAGATCGCGACGGTTTTATTGTCGGTCTGTATTCTGTTATCGGCGTCGGCCGCCGCAGTCGGATGCGGCAGCGACGATTATGATCTTACGATCTGGAGCTACGATACGGCGACGACGGAAGCGATGGTTTCCGAATACAAGAAGGTCAATCCGGACGTCGACATCAATATCGTGCCCGTAGACGGCAATGCATATATCAATTTGCTGCAGACGGCGCTCTTTGTGGAGGAGGATGTCCCCGATATTCTGTGGGGAGATTATTTCTCCCGAGGCAAACTCTTTTCTCTGGATATTTGCGAAGATCTTTCTCAGGAACCGTATAACCTGGATACCGGCCTGATCAAAGACTGGGTATTGGAACTTTGCAAAGACGAGGAGGGAAGATTGCTGGGCGTGGAGAGCGGTCCCGCGCCTACCGGGCTTCTCTATAAAAGGGACCTGTGCGAACAGTATCTCGGCACGTCGGACGAGGCGGAACTTTCCGAAATGTTTGCAACGTGGGAAGGATTTTTCGACGCCTGTAAAACGATCCGCGAAGAGAGCGGCGGCGAAGTGGTTCCGTTTGCGAGCATCGGCGACGTGTACTGCATCATCGTGGGGATGGAAAACGTTCCTTACATGAAAGACGGAAAGCAAAATATCGAGGCGGTCTGCGACGCCGTTTTCCCCAAACTGGAGCAGTTTGTGGCGGAAGGGCTTTGCGGAAAGATGGATCAGTGGACGGCGGCCTATTATACTTCTTACAATAACCCGAAGTACGTGTTCAATATCTGCCCCGCATGGTGCATGGATTATCATATCAAGGGCAATGCGGAAGATCAGGCGGGCAACCTCGGGATCTGCAAGCCTGCCGGCGGAAAATTGTTCAGCTTCGGCGGGACCAGTTACAGCATTTATAACCGTTCCCCGAACAAAGAAGCCGCATGGGATTTCATTCATTGGGCGCTCTTGACGGAAGAAGGACAAAAAAACACGCAGAAAGCGATTTTAGATGCAGGCGGCAGCGGCGGGATCGGAACGTTGGCGACTCTTTACGGCGATCCGATGTATGACAGGGAAGACGAATTTTTCGGAGGGCAGAAAATTCTGAAGTTTTTCCTGGACAACATGGACAATGTGAACGCCAGGCCCGTTACCCAGTACGATACGACGTTCAGCGAATCTTTGGGGCTTTGCCTCAATTCCATGAAAAACGGGAAAACGGCCGCTGAATGCAAAGAAACGGTCATGGCGGAATTGAAACTCAAACTTCCGGAACTGTTCGGCTGATGCCGGGAAGGATCGGCGGATGATTTACGGGAGGTGGATAAGGTGAAAAAGATCGTTACCTTTCTTTTATGCGTCGTTTTGCTGTCCTGTCTTTGCGCGGGGTGCGGAAACGGAAAAAAAGAGGAGCTTATGGACTATAACTATGACATCGAGAGCGTATACGCTCCCCGCGTGAATTTCGGCGCTAAATTCGAACCGAAAGGCAACTTTATCCTGCACGGCGCAGGGCAGGATCAGAGCGGAATCACGGTCACGTTTGATAACTATGTCCGCGCGATGGGCAAGGATGAAATGCCGTGCATTTCTATGGGATACGTGGCGCCGCATCACAAATATTTCGACTGGGCAGAACAAATGAAAAAAGGTCTGAGCATTTACGGCGACGACGAGTACATATTCCTGCAGATCGGCGTGCATTTCAACAGGGATGAAAATCCGGATGAATGTTATTACGACGATATTGCCGACGGGAAAATGGATGCCGACCTGAAGGCGCTTTTGCAGGTGCTGAAAAGTTTTGACCGCCCGATCTATGTGCGGCCCGGATTCGAATTCAACGGCGAATGGAACGGCTATACGGACGGAGAGATCTATAAGCGGGCGTTTATCCGGTTTCATGAGATCGCCGACGAGATCGGCGCGGACAATCTGGCTTTTTTGTGGTGTTATAATCCCGACGCGAAAGAGACGGACTTCATCAAATACTATCCGGGAGACGAATATGTGGATTGGTGGGCGATCGATATTTTCAATGCCTCCAGCATGAGCCGGGAGAATACGGAACGTTTTCTTTCGACGGCGGAACTGCATAAAAAGCCCGTCATGCTGACGGAAGTGACCCCGTATTCGTACGACATCACCAAGGGCGAAGGCTGGGAAGAATGGTTTGAAACCTATTTCGAATTTGTCCGCAGCCATCCCGTGATCAAAGGGACGTGTTACATCAATTGGAAGTGGACGGACTATCCCCAGTGGCAGAATTGGGGCGACGCGCGGATGGAAGAGGCGACGGATGAAATTTTGTCCGCTTACCGTGCGGAACTGGCAGACCCGATCTATCTGCATTCTGCGGATAAACAGACACTGACATCCTTGATCTACGGTTATTGATAAGGAGGGGGAAAGGTGAAGGAGACATATGTCGAGGCCGAAACGGGTTACAGTGAAGAAGGGAGCGCCGCAGATTTGCGGCGCTCTGCGAAAAACGGCAGAAAAAGAACGTTGTCCGGCATAAAAATCGCGCCGTATTTTTTCTGTGCGCCGTTCTTTATAACATACTGTGTGTTTACTCTTTTCAGTATGGTTTTCACCTTGGCGGTCAGTTTTACCGAGTGGGACGGATTCGGGGAGATGTCCTTTAACAGATTTGCCAATTATCTGCGGTTTTTTGATTATTCGGCGGATCCCAGGTTTTATCAGTCGCTGCTGAATACGTTCATACTGGTCGTCTGCACTATGCCCGTGGGCATAATACTGGCGCTGTTTCTGTGCTATTTTCTCAATAAAAAGCTGATCGGCAAAAAGCATTTGTTCCGCGTTTTGTATTATCTGCCCGCTCTGATGACGCCCGTTGCCGTCGGGCTTTTGTGGTCGATCTTATTCGACTATGAAAACGGTACGGTCAACAAAGTCCTCATGACGTTGGGGCTGATCAAAGAGAATATTTATTGGATGGGCAGCGCATGGGGATGCCGCTTTGTGCTCTCCGTTCTGATCGTATGGTCCAGTTTCGGCAGCACGGTCCTGTTTCTCTCGTCGGCGCTGGCATCCGTGTCCGAATCGGTGGTGGAAGCTGCTACGATCGACGGCGCGGGGCCGCTGCGGACCTATATCAAAATATGCCTGCCCGCGATCAGGGATGTTTTGGTGTTTATCATCATCACGGGCCTGATCAACAGCTTTCAGATGTATGACGCGCCGGTATTGCTGTTCAGCTCCGGTCCTTCGGGCGGGCTGCCTTACGGCGGGACCGACCGCGGCTGTCTGACGATGCTGATGCTGATCATGGAAGAGGCTTTTACCAACGGTCACTACGGTTATGCGTCCGCGCTGAGTTACGGGATGTTTCTGGTGATCGGGATATTCTCTTTCGTGAGCATGAAACTGATGACCAGGGGGGAGGAGCTGTGACATGATGACGGGACGCAAAAGCAGGATCGTGCAAAAAACGGTGGGATATTTTGTTCTGGGAATTTTCGCTCTTTCGACCTTGCTGCCTTTTTACATCATGATCGTAATGGGCACGCATAAAAATTCGGAATTGTTCCTGCGGCTGAATTTTTGGTTCGGCGATCAGTTTCCCGATAATTTTAAAATGCTTCTGGATGCCGGGTTTTTCAGGTATTTTCTGAATTCGCTGGTGATCGCGGTTCCCAATACGGTGCTCGTTATTTTTTCGTGCAGTATGGGCGGTTATGCTCTCAGTTGTTACCGTTTTAAGGGAAGGAAATTTTTGATCAATTTTGTCTTCGTGACGCTCATGCTGCCCGGATCTTTGGGAACGATCGCCTGGGTGTGGGAGATGAAACAGTTTAACTGGATCAATACGTATTGGCCGTTCATCATTCCCGCAATGGGCAATACGTACGGCGTATTTTGGTTCATGCAGTATGCAAAAAATGCCGTCGCCATGGAAATTATCGAAAGCGCCCGCGTAGAGGGCGCGGGGGAGACGCGCATCTTCGTGCAGATCGTTTTCCCGTTTCTGATCCCGGCGGCGATTTCGCTTGCTCTTCTGAGCTTTGTCGGGTGCTGGAACAATTATATGGGGCCGTTTTTGATCCTCAAACGAAAAGAACTGTATACCGTTCCGATAGGGATCGCGACGTTGGGATCTTTGTTCAGGGTCGAATATTCGACCAGGATACTCGGCATGACGATCTCGACAATACCTTTGATCGTTCTTTTCGGTTTCACGTCCAAATATTTTATGTACGGTATTTTGGGCGGAGCGGTCAAAGAATGATGTGCGTTTCCGTGTTGTACGTCGGAAAGAAGGATCCTATCTATAAGAAACAGGTGGAAAAAGCAAGGGCTGACCCGAAAAGTCCGTTTGTGGCTTTTCAGCGGATTTTTCCTTAAACCAAAAAGCGATACCCTTTCGGGTATCGCTTTTTGGCGGCAGAATGAGATAACCTACATGTACAAAGTGCGAGAGCGTCGTGGCTCGAGGCGGGGATAAAGATTTTGCACAGCTTTTTATTATCCTTTGCCGCTTGCGCGTAAGGAGCGGGGCGACGGAACAGCAATCGTTCGCCGCAGGCGCGATCGCGGCACTACCGCGAAAAACAGCGGTTTTGCAATTGCCTCTTCGTACAGCAAAAGGGATACCCGTTGCAGGGTATCCCTTTTGCTGGTGGGAAGAGGTAGATTCGAACTACCGAAGTCGTAGACGTCAGATTTACAGT
>ERZ1643247.1586-NODE-1586-length-20356-cov-6.227033_pt1 | contig 20356 bp, 19 predicted proteins | sample MGYA00579264_ERZ1643247 | MGnify/ENA primary metagenome ERZ1643247 (study PRJEB29033, sample SAMEA4952262) | chicken gut metagenome | biome: Broiler Chicken; feature: Gastrointestinal Tract; material: Caecum | place: Ireland | collected 2018 | study: Broiler... | reverse complement strand
GTGTAGCTCTCGCTTGAATCTGACGCTAAAAATCTATCTCCGCCAACTGCTTTAACAGTAGCCGTATAGTCGCCCGCTTCTGTTAAAACATAAGAATTGGTTACAATGTTTTCAATAATTATCTCTTCTTCGCCGCGGCTTAATGTAAGCTCGTAGTTATCGCACACGTAGGTTTGCCCGTCTATTCTTTCAATAACTTCTTGCCAAGAAAGTACGCCGTTGTTATACGTTAGCCCTTGCGGAGTGCTAAGCCTAAAACGCTCGCCTTCCACTTTTACAGAAACTTGGGTAATGGTTGCGCCCGCTTGCGCGTAGAGCGTACACATTCCCGCATTTCTTCCGGCAAGTTTGTTTTCCGGCGTGATGTATAAAATTTCAGAATTAGAAGAAGTAAAAACCACGTCTTCAAAATTTGCGCCTTCCAAACTTAAGTATTCCGAAGGGTCTACTTCCTGCCCTATGGATAAAGTTATAAGCTCGTTTTCAAAGCTTAATTTGGGCTGACCGCACGCAGTAAAAATTAAGCCTACAACTAGGCACATAAAACTTATTAAACAGACTTTAAATTTTTTCATAAAATCTCCTACGTTCTTTTGTTAAAAGCCGTACATGAAAGCAAAGTTAATTCACGATTATTTTACACTATTTTAGAAGATTTTATCAAACAAAATTCGACGTTATATTAAAATTTTATAAATAAATATTTATGTGCTTTATAGCGCTAAAATTTGAGCAATCATAAAATTTTTATAGGAATTCATAATTTCCGCGCGGTAAACAGTTAAACGCTTAACATAAGTTTTTAAATATTTTTAAATAAAAACGCTAAAAAATTAATTATTAATTTTAAAAAAGAAATTTAAAAATTAAATAAAAAATTAAAATTTTATGGCAAAAAAATAAAAAATTTAAAGAAAAATACGGTTTTTTCAATAAATTTTTATATTTTTATTAAATTTTTGCTAAATTTTATTTTTTAAAATTTATTGCATTGCACGGTAAACTGCTTTAAGTTTGGTTAAATGTTCTTCTTCTTCGTGAAGAATTCCTTCTAGCATTCTTTTTATTTGCAGCTCGTCTATTTTTGCAATTGTAGTTTTATAATCTATTACAAGCTTTTCTTTTGCCTCTATATTTATGCCCACCATTTGTTTTACGCCCTTAACGTAGTCTACGGCGCGGCCACCAAGCCACACGCCTTGCGTTCCGCAAAACACTGGGTCGCCACCTAGGGAAATTATGGCGCCCGCAAGATGCTTTGCATGAATTAGGTCTTCTTCCGCGAGTGCCGCAAAAGTGGAAGCGTGTTCACTTCCAAAGGGCGAGAGAATAAAGTTTTGATATGTAAGCTGGAAAAAGCTAGCCATTTCGCCGTCGCCGCCAGCATAAAGGTTTTGAAGTAGTCCCTGATAGTAGGAGTTATTTTTTATTCCCTTAATTTTAGGGTAAACGTTGCTTTCTCCAACAAAAAATTCTTTCACAAAGTGTATATATGATAGCTTTTAAAAAGGTGTGATTTTGAAAAATGCCTATTGACAGTGTAACATTCTTAGTATATAATACTAAGGAAAAGAGGTGCTATATGGATTTATTAACTGAAATTAAAGAAGCTAGAAGACAAATAAACTTACAATCTATAGTTAGAGTAGATTACGACTCGTTAGGCTTTAAATATTACTTAACTATAAAAGAAGCCCCAAAGTTTTTCTTAGAGGCATTAAGTCAGATAGCTAAGGAAAAGAATGCAAGGGTTTATGCGTATGTAAAAACGGAAAAGAAAACTTACGAATTTACCCCAGCTAAGAACAAAAAGGAAGTTTACATTGTTGCAGGTGATAAATATTACACCATGACGGAAGATTACTTTTTAATTGAAAACAACACACCTGCCAGCATTAAAAATGCTTACAACAATACGCCAAGCCATTGGTTTGATGTAGAAAAATAAAATTTAGCTAAAAATTTTAAAAAACGTAGCACGCAAACGAGCGTGCTTTTTCTTGCTATTTATAAATTTAAAGGATATAATAAGCTTATGACGGATATTTTAAAGCAAAAGCTTGAAACTTTGCCCACGGATAGCGGCGTTTACGTTATGAGAAACGTAGACGGCGAAGTTATTTACGTGGGCAAGGCTAAAAACTTAAAAAATAGGGTCAGCTCGTATTTTAGAAAGGATTCCGCACGCGCGCAAAAAGTTAAAAGCATGGTGGAAAAAATCTACGACCTAGACTACTTTATAACTTTAAGCGAGCAGGACGCCCTAGCGCTTGAAAGCAACTTAATAAAAAAATATCAGCCGTTTTTTAACATACTTTTAAAGGACGGCAAGGCTTTTCCATACATTAAAATATCTTTAAACGAAGATTTTCCTAAGCTAGAAATTGTAAGAAGACTAAAAAAGGATAAGGCAAAATATTTTGGCCCCTACTTTGGCGGAATTAGCGCAAGTGAAATTTTAAAGACAATAAATAGTGCCTTCCCAGTGCGCACTTGCAATTTAAAGATTGTGGAAGGAAAAAAAGCTAAGCGCGAATGTTTAAATTATTCACTAGGGCTTTGCTCGGCGCCGTGCACGGGCAGAATTACAAAGGCGGAATACAGTAAAATTTTAGATAAAATAACAGACTTTTTAAACGGAAACGACCACGAAATAGAAAAAATATTAAAAGAAAAGATGGAAAAGGAAGCCGAGCGCGAAAACTTTGAAAAGGCGCTTGAACTTCGCGACCGCTTAAAAATGATAGCAAAATTAAAGGAGCGCGTTATTGCCAACATGCCAAAAGATGTAACGCTAGACGCCTTTGCCTTTGATAGCAATGGTTTAAGCGGCGCAATTAGCACAATAGTTGTGCGTGGCGGCAAAATTTTAGGCGTTCAAAATTTAAGCGTAATAGATGCAAGCATAGACGAAGGCGAAGCGTTATCTAGCTTTATAGTTCAATACTATAAACACCAAAAAGTGCCAAAAGTAATTTTAACCAGCGCGCAAATTTCAAACAGCACGGCACTTGAAGAATTTTTAGGCGAAGAGCATAAAGTGGACGTAGTTTTTCCGCAAAAAGGCTATAAAAAGTCCATAATAGACATGGCGAAAAAGAACGCACGCGAGCACCTAGAAAAATTTATAACCAAAGATAAGCAAAAATACAACAGAACTTACGGCGCCCTAGAACAGCTGCAAAAGGAACTCAACCTTTCCCGCCTTCCTAAACGTATTGAATGCTACGATATTTCAAACACAAGTGGCGTTTTAAGTGTGGCGTCTATGGTGGTGTTTGAAAACGGCGAACCAAAGCGCTCGCATTATAGAAAGTTTAAAATAAAAACGGTAGACGGCCCGAACGACTTTGCAAGCTTAAAAGAAGTGCTTTCTAGAAGGCTCGCAGAGCTAGACAAGGGAGAAAACGAAAGCTTTAAAAATAGGCCAGATTTAATAGTAATCGATGGTGGAAAAGGTCAACTTTCTTCCACCTATGAAGTAATTAAGCCCTATGGCATAGACACAATAAGCCTAGCAAAGCAGTTTGAAGAAGTGTATTTTCCTAATAACAGCACGCCAAAAATGTTAAAGCGTGGCAGCGCAGAGCTTAAAATTCTTCAAAATATACGAGATGAAGCGCACCGTTTTGCCATAACCTTCCATAAAAGCCTAAGGAACAAAAACACCTTTAAAAGCCCGCTAGACGACATATACGGTTTAGGCGAAATAAAGAAGGCGGCGCTACTTAAAACGTTTAAAACGTCAGACGGCGTAGCGGCAGCGAGCATAGAAGAACTAAATCTAGTTCGTGGCATCGACCTAGCCCTAGCCACAAGAATATACAATTATTTTCACAAAAGTGAAGAAAAGTAAAACCGCGCTTTAAAATTTGGTTTTTTAAGATATATGAAAATTACACACGAAAGTTCGTGTGTAATTTTTTATATATCAATTAAATCAGACCACTAGCCAAAGACAAGGCTAGGCAAGTTTCTATGCAGTTTTTTGGGCTGTCAAGCTTTTTATCTACAATAACTTACTTCTTTCTTTTTCTTCTCGCCCATGCCGTCTACCGCTCCGCCTATTGCGGCAACACCTAAACCAGACATTAGAAGCGTTGTGCCAATAACGTTGTCATCTTGTATTTCTGTTAGCGCTTTATAATTTTCTACGTCTACTCTTCTTGCTTTTTGCTCTTTTAAAAACTTAACCTTATCATATTCGTCTAACTTGTTAAACTCCATAACAAATTCATTCTCGGAAATTTCCCCGCTTAAATATGCTTCGTTTAACTCTTCAGCCTTTGTTTTTGTATATTCTTCCATAAAATCGTAATAGCCGTAGTCTTCTAGAATGTTATCGGCCTTAGAATTATTAACGCAGTCTTTTGCAAAGCCTGCAACAAAGAAACCAAAACCTGTTAATGCTGCTACTCCGCCAGCAAGTAGAAACGCGTTTGATAAAACTCTTTTTTTACTATATTTCATAATCTTTTCCCCTAGTTAAATTATAAAATAAAAGGTTTTAACTGTCAATACTAAAATTTATTTTATAGCGGTTTTTAATTCTAACACGGCAAGCGTTTCCACATGATGCGTTTGTGGAAACATGTCATAGGGCTCTAGAAATTTTATATCGTAAGCTTCTTTAAGTAAACTAATATCCCTTGCTAGCGTTATTGGATTGCAAGACACGTAAATAATTTTATTCGGCTGTTTATTTAATAAAATTTCTATCACTTTTTTATCCACGCCAGCACGCGGCGGGTCTAAAATAATGGTGTTAAAATTAAGGCTAAAAAGCTCTTTTTTTGTGTCGCCATTAATATTTTTTAAATTATTTAAATTATTTAATTTTTTTAAAACATCGGCATTTTTTGTAGCGGATTTTACTATCTCTATGCCGGTAACGCTTTTTGCCTTTCTTGCTACTATTGCGCTAAGTAGCCCGCTACCAGAATAGGCGTCTACCACAATATCTGCAGGCAAAACAAAGCTTAAAATTTTTTCATATATTTTATTTTTAACTTCGTCGTTTACTTGATAAAAGGAATTATTAGTAAAATAATATTTAATATTAAATTCTTCTTTTAAAAAACTTTCCTGCCCCGCTTTAAAAATTAAATTATTATTAAAATATGCAAAAATGCCGTAATTTACGGCTATTTTTTTAATTTTTTCTTCAAAAAGAATTATATTTTTAAAATTATTATCTTTTAATTTAAAAGTTACCAAAACATTATTTTTATAACTTTGCAAAATAATTTCTAAAATATTTTTTAAATTTATTTCTTTTAATATTTTAATTATTTTATTTATTTCTTCGCTTGCAATTTTACAAGTAGCTATTTCCACTAGGTTATGTGAATTAAATTCGTATAGCCCTATTTTTTCGCCGTCGCACTTTAAAGTTAATTTATTTCTATAAAAGTACTCCTTTTCGCTTGGAACGCAAGGAAGGACTTTTGGCTCTAACTTAAACTTTTTAAAGGAAAGCCTAACCTTATTTTGCTTATATTCTAAGGCGCTTTTATAATTTAAATGTTCTAAGCTGCACCCGCCGCAGCGCATAAAGTATGGGCACTTTGGTTTAACCCTAAAATTAGACACTTTTATAATTTTGCCATCTTCAAGTTCTTCGCCCGGCAAATAAAAAGGCAAAAATATAGCCTTACCGCTCTCCGCGTGCGCTATACCTTCGCCGTTCATTCCTAAATCGTCTATTTTTAACATGAGTTTATTTTAGCATGCTTTTAATAAAAAGTCACTAAAATTTTAAGCTTGCCGAGCAGAACTACTTATTGCGTTCACGGCATTTAGCATTAAATTGTTTACGCTTTTATTTTCTAGCTTATATAGAATTATCTTTCCGTCGCGACGGCAGGAAACTATGCCCTTATCCTTTAAAAGCTTTAGTTGGTGGCTAAGCGTAGTTTGGTTTATTTCAAGTAATAGCGATAGGTCACTTACACACATATCACACATGGAAAGGCAAGATATAATTTTAACACGCGTATAGTCGGAAAAATTAGAAAAGTAGTCCGCCAGCTTTTCCGTTACACTCTTAGACGGCATATAGTCTAAAATTTCCTTTTTGGCACTATCTTTTAATAATAAAAATTTGCTCATATTCTCTCCGCGTGAACGTTTTTGTTAAAAAGTTCATATATACTCACTGTACATATTTGCGCGGGGTTTAGTCAAACTTTAAACGTGCAAATTTTTAGGATAAAACTTGAATTATGTAAAATTTTGTAGAAAGGAGGATTTTAAGCAATGGACTTTTCGCAAAACATTCTAATGGTATTGTTGCTTTCAACAATCGCGCAGGGCACGGGAACGGAGCTTGCTACTAACACAAACTTTTTACTACTACTTCTTCTTGCCTTAAACGGTCAAAACGGCTCTTCCGGCTGCGGTTGCGGCTGCAACAACGGTTGCAGTTCATGCGGCGGAAACAGATTCTTCTAATGTTTTAAAAATTCAAGTTTATTTTTAATTCTATGAAGGCTGTTGTCCACACTTTTGGTGTTTTTACCAACCATTTTAGAAATTGTTTGATATGAATTACCTTTTAAATAAAGAGTAAGCACTTTTAGCTCTAAGGGCGAAAGTGCCCTTTTTATTTTTGTTAAAATTTCTTCGTAATTTTCGCGCTCTATAATTTCGTCGTCGGGCGAAAGGTCTGAGGACGGAATTACAAGCACGGCTTCTTCTTCGCCGTTCTCGCCCGTTTTATACCCGCCTTGCGAGTCTAGCGAAATATAGTTATTTAAAACCTTGTTTTTTTGCCTATTTGCCTGCTTTACCGCACTTTGAATTTGCCTTTTTATGCAAAGATAGGCAAAAGTTTTAAAGCTTGCGCTTTTTTCATTAAAATTTTTGCACGCCTTATAAAGCCCTATCATGCCTTCTTGCACTAAGTCGTCGAGTTCCGAGCCCACCAAAAAATAACTGCGGGCAACGCTGCTAACTACGGGCTTATATCTAGAAAATAGCTCTTCTATGGCGCCTTGTTTTCCTTCTCTTATAAGTTTTATAAGTTCTTCATCAGATTTTTTCTGCAAAATTAGCTCCTTCTCTGTCTTAAAATTTCAAAAAGCACAATGCCGGTAGCAACGCTTGCGTTAAGGCTGTTCACTTTGCCCATCATTGGCATGGAGATAATTCCGTCGCACTTTTCCTTTGTAAGCTTGCTAACGCCCTTGCCTTCGCTGCCTATAACAACGGCTATTGGGCCGTTTAAATTTGTTTTATATATGTCGCTTCCGCCGGCTTCCGCCGCCCATACCCAAAGGCCCTTCTTCTTTAACTTTTCAATTTCGTTATTAATGTTGCTAACGCGGGCTATTTTCATGTTGCTAACAGCGCCCGTGCTAGTTTTTATAACGGTATCGTTTACGGCAACAGCTCTATCCTTAGGAATAATAATTCCTTGCACGCCCGCGCATTCCGCGCTACGAATGATAGCTCCAAAGTTATGCGGGTCGTTTATGCCGTCTAATATTAAAATGAAAGGAAGAGCGTTTTCCGCCCCTTCCAAAATTTCGTCTACCGTGGAATATGTAAACTCTACCGTTTCCGCAGTTATACCCTGATTTTTACCGTACTTTTTATCTAGCACGTTCTTTGGCAGATATTCCACCTTTATCTTTTTATTTCTAGCAAGGCTGGCAAGCTTTTGAACTTCGTAGTCCTTGTCGCCAATCTGCACACAAACCTTGTTTATTGTAAGCCCGCTACTTAGCGCTTCACGTATACTATTTTTTGTGGTTAAAATCATTTTGCCCTACTTTTATTAATCTTCTTTTTCTTCATCTTCTAAATTAGGAAAATATTCATTAGGAAGCTCAAAAACAACCTTTTCTTTTCCTGCCATTATGCTATTTAATTCGTTTACCGTGTTTTCATTCTTAAAAAATTCTTGCATGTTCTATCTCCTACACTAGTTTTAGCATTTTTATAAAGTTTATGTCAAATCTTCAAGCGTTTTGTTTAAAATTTCCGCTAAGCGCGCCTTGTCTGTAAGGTAAAGATAGCCAATTAGCGCTTCAAAACTGGTTGCACGCTTGTATTCAACTAGGCTTGAATTTTTAGGCGCGTCGTGAGTTTTTGCGTTTCTTGCCTTTCTTACTACGTCCTTTTCTTCTTCCGTGAGAATTGGCTCTAACTTTTTAAGCGCTTCGCTCTGCGCGGACGCCTTGCAGTAAGAAGAGCAAAGTTTGTGCAAACTTCCTGCCGTAACGTTCTCGTTTATAAAATGCTCCCGAATAAAGAGCGTATGCACGCTGTCGCCTAAAAAGGCTAGCACTAAACTGTTCATAAAACGCCTTTAATCTCCTCTAATTTTACCTTGACCGTTTCCCCCGTTTGCATGTTCTTTACGCCAAAAATTCCGCTTGCCACTTCGTCTTCTCCCACCACTATTATATATGGCACGCCCATCTTGTTTGCCGCGTTCATTCTTGCCTTAAAACTTCTTGAATATAGCACTTCGCAAGGCACGTTTTCCGCGCGCAATTTTGCCGCCATATTAAAAGAGAAACTTTCCGTGTCGCCAATAGGAATAATAGCAAGCTTAGAATAATTCTCTCCGCCCATTTCAAGTTTTCCAAGCTCTTTTAGTAGCACAAATAGCCTTGTAAGCCCCATGCCAAAGCCCACGCCCGGCATTTTGGAAGAAGAGAAGTAACTAGCTAGGTTTTCATATCTTCCGCCGCCGCCTATGCTGATAGCTGGGAACTCCTTTAAGCGCCCTTCAAACACCGTTCCGGTGTAGTAATCAAGCCCACGGATAATGCTCAAATTTAGCTTTGCGTTCTTTATGTTCATAACGTCTAAAAGGCTAAGCACCTTTTCAAGCTCGCTTACACCTTCTTTATAGGTCTCGTTTTGTACGTCGGAGTTTTTAAGCTCAATTAAGCTCTTCATTTCAAATATTTTAAAAATCTTCTCCGCGCTCTCGCCCGCAAGCTCTTTTACTTCCTTAAAGCACGCATCTTTGCCCATCTTCTCGCATTTATCTAAAAGAGCTAATATTTCGTTTTGTTTGTCCGTTAGCCCTTCTTCTTCAAATAGCCCCAAAAGAATTTTTCTATTAGATACAAGAATTTCCGCGTCTACGTTTATTGCTGTATAGATATTACTTAAAATGCTTATTACTTCGGCGTCCGCTTCTATTGGAAGTTCGCCGTCGCCGATTATATCCGCGTCGCATTGATAGAACTCGCGAAGCCTGCCCTTTTGTGGACGTTCTCCCCTAAACACCTTGCCTATTTGGTAGCGTCTGAAAGGAAAGGTAAGCTCGTTTTTATAAAGGCTCACATATTTTGCTAGCGGCACGGTTAAATCAAAGCGCATGGTCATATCTGTGTCGCCCTTTATAACTCTAAAAATTTGCTTCTCTGTTTCTCCGCCAGCCTTAGCAAGAAGTATTTCAGATAGCTCTAAAATAGGTGTATCAAGGCAAGCAAGCCCGTTCAAGCGTAGCACGCTTTCCACCTTTTCCTTCATAGAGTTAAAAACTTTTTGTTCCTTTGGTAAAAGTTCTAAAAATCCAGACATAGTTCTTGGTTTTACTGTTTGCATAAAATTTCCCCTAGTTTTCGATATTTTAACCCTTTATCCACACCTTTGTCAACAAAAACAAATGTTCAAATAATTTTATGTGTAACATATATTTAAAAGGGATATAGCCGCTGTTGTGCACAACTAGGGGTAAGTTATCCACATTTCCACAAAATTATCGCCACTAATTTTTATAAATTTTCATGAATAAGTATGCATAAGGGGATAAATTTGTACAAAACCCCCAAGTTATCCACATTTCCACAATAAAAACTCTCCAAAACCACCTTTGAAGAGTTTTTAGTTATAAAAGTGTAAGGATTAACAGGTAAGGTAAGCAATTACCGCAATCCTTTCCCTACTGCACGGCGTTACTTTTCTTTAAATAGTCCGTTATAAAGGGTTGTAGGTCGCCGTCCATTACGGCTTGAATGTTGGACGTTTCATAACCAGTTCTGTGGTCCTTAACAAGATTGTAGGGGTGAAATACATAAGACCGTATTTGGCTGCCCCACTCTATCTTCTTAATATCCCCACGTATGCTGGATAGCTTATCTAGCTCTTCCTGCTCCTGCATTTCCGCAAGTTTGCCGTAGAGCATCTTCATGGCGGTTTCACGGTTTTGAATTTGGGAACGCTCCGTTTGGCAGGATACCACAATGCCTGTTGGAATATGCGTTATTCTTATAGCGCTCTCCGTTTTATTTACGTGCTGGCCGCCCGCGCCGCTACTTCTGTATGTGTCCACCTTTAAATCTTCCGGCTTTATCACTATATCCGGCGTCTCGTCTAGCTCGGGCATAACTTCAAGGCTGGCAAAGCTTGTATGACGGCGCGCATTTGCGTCGAAAGGCGATATTCTAACAAGCCTATGAACGCCCTTTTCGCTCTTTAAATAGCCGTACGCGTTTTCCCCTTCCACTAGGAAGGTAACGCTTTTAATGCCGGCTTCGTCGCCGTCTAAAATGTCTAGAAGCGTGGTTTTATAGCCCATTTTTTCCGCGTACATTGTGTACATTCTATATAGCATGGAAACCCAGTCCTGTGCTTCCGTGCCGCCAGCGCCCGCGTGGAGCGTTAAGATAGCGTTTAAACTATCATACTTTCCGTTTAAAAGCGTTTCTAGTTTTAAGTTTTCTAGCCTTTCTTCAAGGCTTTTAAGCTCTGTGTTAAGCTCGGAAAACAGTTCTTCGTCTTCTGAGCCTGAAAGCATTTCTATCATAGCTTTAAGGTCAGCAAAGGAGCTGTCAAAGCTTTTAATAAGCTCTAACTTTTCTTCTGCACGCCTTTGCTTTTTGCCAACTTCTTTAACTAACTTTAAGTTCTCGTAAAAGCCTTCACTCTCTTTTTCTTCTTCACACTTTTTTATTGTGGCTTTTAAGCCTTCTTCGTCAAAGGCACCCCCTTAAAAAAGTGTACTCGTTTTCTAAGTTTTTTAGTTTTATTTGCTGATTATCTAAAATCATGTTAACTCCTAATAGCCAAAAGCTGCGAATGGGTCTTCAATATCCTGCGCTTTGTCCATTTCGTAGAAGGTGTATGTCAAGTAGTTATGCGCGTGTTGGTTTCCAACTACACCCAAAATGCCCGCTGGAACAACTTCAAAGGTTTCGTCTAGCGTGTAGCTTAAAAGGTGACCGTTCACTTTGCTAATTCTAAAAGTGATGGAGATGTTTATAGAGTTTTGCGGAATGGAGTCTACATAAGGGCTACTTGTTACAGGATTGTAATAATTTGAAGGTATGTCATCTTGGTCCATAACAACTTTAAACTCGTAGTAGGAATCGTAGGAGAGCCTATCGAAATATACAAGCGTTGTTGTGCTTGGAGATATATCTAGTAAAAAGTCATGAGCGTCACGCTCGCCATTAGCAAATTTATCTGTGTACGTATAGGTTTCTGGCTCTTCTTCTATAACATAACTTTCCTTCCAAACGTAGTTTTTAGTGTTGCTTCTTTTAGAAATGCCGTCGGCGTTCGTGTACACAATTCTGCAAGAACTATCTAAAAAGGAACTCGTTCCCTTTTTATATGAAATTTCCAAATTGTTTGCATAGTCGCTAACCTTACCATTTCTTTTGAAGATTGCATACATATATTGCGTGCCAATAGCAGCGTCCGCTTGTCCGCTCATAATTGCATAGCAGCCTGCGCCATTAGCAAAAATATCGTAGGAATACTCCCACAAACTATACGCGTTTTTAAATACTGGTAAAGTCTCGGTGTTACCGCCGTCTTCTTCCTCGTCGCCCGTATCCGTCGGCGGAGTTGGAATAACTTCTTCCGGAAGGTCGGGCTGAACGTTAGAGCTAGAACTAGACGCCGCGCCACCAAACACAAAACCTAAAACTAGTGCCACTAGTAAAATTGCAACAATAGAATAATATCTTAAACGTTTAAAAATCATTTTAATTTCCTTTTATTAAATAAACTTGTATGTAATTAACTCATTTGAAATATTTGAACAGCAGTAGAAAAACAATCTACCGTGATAGGTAAGAAAGATACGTTGTTTTTGTAGTCTTCCGTAGTAGTAATAGAATACAGTGCGCCCGTCTTCTTACTAATTCTCATTTCAATTGTAATAGCATTTATATCTACACTTTCAACAAGCCCTGTTGAAGTGAATCCGTTATAATACCCCTCGGTTAACTTATCTAATTTATAGCTAAGCTTGATTATATAATAACTCGAATTTGATAATTTGTCAAATACATAATTAACGTTATTTTTATTTAGTTCTAATCCTCTTAAAGCATATAAATTTGGGCGAACCTCGCTATTACGCTCTCTTACGTCTATCTCTTCGTCTGTAAAGTTATATGTGCGCTCGGCGTAGTTTACGTTGTAGGTCTTTCTCTTCTCAGCTTTTTCATAGGTTATACGTTCATATTCATAGTATGTAGCAGAAGAACCAGCAATCGGATTAGAATTCGTGGTAAAGTATTCTAAGAAAAGCTCATCATTTTCCGCGTTTAGATTTTCGCTGCCTGCAAAACTTTGAATTGCGCTCACGCCCATAGAGTTTGCGTCTACGCTCATGGTAAAGGTAGAAGTGTAGCCTTCTAGTAATATATTATATGAATACTCCCAGAGCTTATCCCAAGTTTTAAAGGTTGGAAGGGTTACGTCTTCTTCTTCGCTATCCTCTGGGTCCTCTGGAAGATTAGGGTCTTCTACGCTGCCCGGGTCTTCGGGCAAAATTGGGTCTATGGCACCGCTTGTGGTGCCAAAACCGGAAAAGGCGGTTACGCAAACTATCATAACCACTAAAAGTGATAAAATTATATAGTATTTAACTTTTTTAAATGTCATATGTCACCGCTTTTATTCTACAAAAATTTTAAGCGTTTGTAAAGATAGTTTTATGAATTTGCGTAAAATAAGTTTAAAAAACCGTTTTAAATTAAATATTTATATGATATAATACCACTATGTTTAAAAAGAAAGAGGCTCAGCCGCTTGTAAGGGTGAACCCAGACCCAGCCATTGGGCTAACTGATAGCGAGCTAGAAGAGAGAAAAAAGAGAAAACTAGAAAACGTAGCTAAAAACAAGAGTTCTAAGAGCGTGCTTAGAATAATTTTTGACAACGTTTTTACCTTTTTTAATTTAATTTGGATTATCATATTTATAGCACTTGTAAGCGTGGAAGCATACTCTGACCTTGTGTTCATGCTGGTGGTAGTTTTAAACACGCTTATTGCCATAATTCAAGAGATAAAGGCAAAGTACACCGTGGAAAAGCTCTCACTTGTATCTTCGCCAAAACTTGCGGTAATTAGAAATGGTAAACGCGTATACCTTCACACAAACCACCTTTACCTCGACGACATAATAGAGCTAACCGTTGGAAATCAAATTCCGGCGGACTGCATAGTTGTATCCGGCACGGCGGAGCTTAACGAAAGCTTACTTACTGGCGAAAGCAACGCCATTAAAAAAGTGGAAGGCGACACCCTTCTTGCCGGCAGCTTTATATTTTCCGGCACAGTGCTTGCTAAGGTAGACAAACTTATTAAAGATAGCTACATAAACACAATTGCAAGCGAAGCCAAAAAGTTTAAAAAGCCAAACTCTAACCTATTTAACGACCTTCAAACTATAATAAAATACATAGGCATAATAATAATACCAATCGGCGGGCTAATGTTCTTAAATAACTACCTTAGCTTTAAAGGCGACCCGAACTGGCTAAAACTTGCAATAACAAAAACGTGCGGCTCGCTTACCGGCATGATACCCGCAGGAATGTTCTTGTTAGTAACAATTGCGCTAGCTGTTGGCGTAATAAAACTTGCTAGAAAACACACCCTTGTAAAAGACCTATATAGCATAGAAATGCTAGCCCGAACAAACATGCTTTGCCTAGATAAAACGGGCACAATAACAGACGGCACAATGAACGTAACGCACTTTGACTGCTTTGACAAAAGCATAAACTTTGAAAAGCTTGTTCAAAACATTCTCTCCGCGCAAAAGAGTTCGAACTCCACCTTCAACGCCCTTCTTTCTCGCTTTGGTACGGAAAATACGATAGAACTTGAAAGCGTATTGGAATTCTCTTCGGAAAGAAAATTTTCCGCCACAAGAATGAGCGGCACCACCTACCTTTTAGGCGCACCGGAATTTAGCTGCAAAAACATTCCGGAAAACGTAATGCTAGAAATAGAAAAGCACGCAAAGCTTGGCGAAAGAGTGCTTTTGGTAAGTAAAACGCAGGAAAATATAGACGAAGAACATTTAGAAAAATTGCCAAGCACAAGCACTCCCGTGGGCATAATTACCCTAGTAGACCATATCCGCGATGACGCCATAGACACAATAAACTGGTTTAAAGCCAACGGCGTTAAAATTAAGATAATATCCGGCGACAACCCAAGCACAGTTAGCACAATAGCAAGGCGCGTTGGCGTGGAAAACGCGGAAAAATGTATAAGTCTTGAAAATTTAAGCCCGCAACAAGTGCAAACGATAGCCGACCAATACACAGTTTTTGGCAGAGTAACGCCGGAGCAAAAGCATATACTTATAAAGCAACTTAAAACGCTTGGCTATGTTGTGGCAATGACGGGCGACGGAGTAAACGACACGCTTGCCTTAAAAGAAGCAGATTGTAGCATTGCCATGGCGGACGGAAGCGACGTAGCAAGAAACCTTTCAAGCTTAGTTCTAATGGACAGCAAATTTTCCAATCTTCCAACCGTAGTAAAGGAAGGCAGACAAGTAATAAACAACGTGCAAAAATCGTCAACGCTATTCTTAATGAAGACGCTGTTTACAATTACGCTTTCTTCCATACTCTTGTTTATTGCACTCGTTACCTTCTCACCCACCGCCTATCCATTCACGCCAAAGCAGCTGTATTTACTAGAATTCTTTGTAATTGGAATACCTTCCTTCCTACTAGCGCTGCAACCGAACGACGACCAAATAAAAGGCGACTTCATACCCGAAGTGTTAAAGAAGGCAGTTCCAAGTGCGCTCTTAATGCTACTAAATGTATCCGTGATACTCGTTCTTGGCAAATTCTCCGTGATAAACGTAGCCGAGCAGCAAACGCTATGCGTGCTCACACTTACGATAACAGGCTTTATAAACCTTGTAAAACTCTGTTATCCGTTTAACAAGCTTAGAACGTTCTGCGTTATAGCAAACGGCATATTTATAACCGTAGTTACAGCGCTTATTCCGGAATTCTTTGAAATGCAACTCTTTAACGGCACAATATTCCTAATACTTGGCATAATAGTGCTCTACTCCGTACCGCTTCAATTTGCCTTCCCAATAATTGAGAAGTGGATATCCCCAATGTTCAAGCGCAGAAAGAAAAAGCCCAAAAAGAGCAAAACCAAAGAAATTGAGTTGAAATAAAAGAGCTTTTAGCCTAAAATAAAGTTAACCCCACCAAAGCACTTGGTGGGGTTTTTTGAATTAATTTTACTGTTTTCGTCATTTGGAAATTTGTTTAAAAAAGAAGCCGAAATTTCTCTGCTGCATTTTAGTTAAAAATTAAAAGCAAAGTTTTGCTTTTTCTATGGTCGAGATTTCTCCAACAATGCAAAAATGTAGACTTCCACTGTTTACCCGCGAAGCCCGCCCAGCTTCCGCCATTAAATTCTAGAGCGCGCTCCAAATCGTCATTTCGACCGGAAGGAATTATTGTTTATACTTTTCCTGCGCTTAATGCCAGACGCTAAATTTGTTATTAAACTTTGCCCTTTTGCAGCGGAGAAATCTCGGCTACTTTTTCTATGGCTGAGATTTCTCCACTTCATATTGGCTTTTGCTATAAACCTTATTTTCCATCTAGCATTAACTTTAAAACTCACCCCCACGCTCTTTCCTTTCGGTCGAAATGACGAAGGTAGCGCTTCGCATTTTAAAATTCTTTAACGCCATGCTTTGACCCGCGAAATCCTACCCCGCCGTCATTCTTACAAAAAAACCATAAAAAAACTAGCCTTTTAAAGCTAACTCAGTTTGTTGACAAATTAATCAGGCTGTTCAAAACAAGCGAGACAAGGCTCGGCTCGGGGTCCCCAAAAATACTTTGATTTTTGGGGATAAGGAAAAAGCAAGCGAAAATTGCAATTTTTGCCATAAGCAAAAACGCATTTAGCGCAGCTTTTGACGTAGACGGGAGTTTAGTTTCCTAAATGACTGTTTTTAGGCGTTTTACAGTAAACGCAGTATCGCGCAGTTTTTGGGCAGCCTGAGATTATATCACATACAATTCAAATATATTTATTATCATGCCTATAATGGCGCTAAAAACGTAAAGCATGCCAAGTATAAAAAGATTTTCTTTTATATTCTTGTTCTTTGTAAAAAGTATAACAAGCCCAAGCCCCGCGCCCGCACATAACCCAGCTACTAAACTTCCAAAACTAAGCACGCCGCTAAAAAATAGCTCGCAAAATAGCACACTCACCACGCAGCTTGGCACAAGCCCAATAAGTGCAACAAGAAGGGGTTGGAACATGCTGTTAGCTACAAATATTTTAGAAATATTTTCAATACCAATAAGGTATACGGCAATGTTTATTATAACAGACGCAAGTAAAAGATAAAAAGCAATGTCTAGTGTGTGCTCTAACGCGTGCAAAAATATGTTACCCGTAGAATGCTCGTGCCCAGCGCGCTTGAACTTTATCTCGTCTTTACTATGACTATGCCCAGCGTGACAACTGCAATGGTCGCCATCTTCTTCAATTCCTGAAAAGTGGCAAGAAGAATTTAAATTCTCAGCAGGTACAACATTTCGCTTTCTTACTAAAACGTAGTCTACAAAGTATCCCACGCCCGTGCCTACTACAAACTTTATTGCAAGTAGCACTATTATAGTTAAAATGCTGTTGGGCTGGGAAAGCATAACGGGAATAGCTTCGTCGGACGTTGCTATAAACACAGCAAGAAGCGTGCCCATAGTGATATGTTTTTTAGAATACAAATCCGCCATAACGCCAGAAAAGCCGCACTGCGGAATTTGCCCAAGTGCGCTAGCAACTAGCGGCCCCGTTTTTTTAGAAGTTTTCAAAATATTTTTATGTGAAAAGAAAGCCACCAATAGATACACAAGGTACAAAATTGGCAGCGCGCTAAGCGTTTCAAAAAAGGCCTCTTCAATAGCTTCGAACATCTTTTCCCCTTAAAAATAAAATATGCTAGTAAATACTATTACACTTTTCAAAAAAAATCAAGAATAAAAACATTAAAATAACAGAAAAATTTGTATAAGAATATATTAAATTTAAAAATTTGTTATCTAAAACACAAATCTTATTCCCAAATTTCATTTTTACTTTACTTGCAATATTAATGAATTTGGTGTAAACTACTTGTATGTTAATTGAAGGCGCGGTGGAAGAAATAATTTTTAGAAACGATGGCAATGGCTACACCGTGTTTTATTTTGAGCACTCCGATATGCACACCGTTTGCGTGGGCAAATTTTTGCAAATAAGCGTTGGCGCACACTTAAAACTTGAAGGAAATTTTGTAACCAACGCAAAGTACGGCGAGCAGTTTCAGGTGGACAGTTTTGAAACGCTTTACCCCACTTCAAAAGAAGGCATTAGAAAATATTTAGGCAGCGGACTTATTAAAGGCGTTGGCCCGGTTACCGCAAAGGCAATTGTGGACGTTTTTAAAGAAGACACGTTAAATGTGATAGAATTTGCACCTAAGGAGCTAGCTAACGTTCGTGGCATAAGCGAGCGCAAGGCAGAAATGATTGGTGAAGCCTTCCGCGAGCTTAAACACCTTCAAAACACAGTAATATTCTTGCAAGGTTACGGGCTAACCGTGAACATGGCTATTAAAATATTTGAAGTTTACCAGAATAAAACTGTGGAAATTATAAAGGAAAACCCGTATAAACTTGTGGAAGACGTGGAAGGTATAGGCTTTGCCACCGCAGACAAGATTGCAAGAAGCCTAGGCATAGACAGGCGCAGCGAGTTTAGAATCCGCGCCGGATTTTTATACTGCCTTACTGACGCCAGCGAGAAAAACGGCCACACATATCTACCAAAAGAAGACCTTTTTAAAAACGTATCCAAGCTTTTAGAAATTGAAGAAGAGGAAAGTTTTAAAAAGGTGCTTGAAGACTTAATTTTTGATAGAACGGTAACCAACACCTTCATTTTCCCGCACGACGCCGTTATGCTCACAAAATATTTTTACTATGAAAGAAGCATAGCGGATAAACTTGCGCTTCTATGTTGCAGTTTAACAAGCACAGAGCTAAACGTAGATAGTGAAATAAAACACTTTGAAGAAGTGAACAAAATCACCTTTCACCCAGACCAAAAGAAAGCAATAATAAACGCCGTAAACAGCGGCGTGAGCATAATAACGGGCGGCCCGGGCACAGGCAAAACCACAATTGTAAAATGTATTATAGAGCTTTTAGAAGCGCAGCGCAAAAAAATTCTGCTCACAGCGCCAACAGGCAGAGCAGCGAAAAAACTTTCCGAAGCCACGGAGCGCGACGCACGCACTATACACCGCGCTCTTCAAGTGGATTTTAGAAGCAAGCGTTTTATCTTCAATGAACAAAATCCGCTTCCCTATAACGTAATTATTGTGGACGAAGTGTCTATGGTAGACGTGCCGCTAATGTGCAATCTTTTAAAGGCAGTAGCGCGCGACACCAAGCTAATTTTTGTTGGAGATAAGGATCAGCTTCCAAGCGTGGGCGCGGGCAACGTGCTTGAAGACATGCTAACAAGCGGTGTTATCAGTGTGGCGGAGCTTACTCAAATATATAGGCAAAGCGAAAAGAGCTTAATTATTTCAAACGCGCACAAAATAAACGAAGGCGAAATGCCGGAAATAGACAATAAAAGCCAAGACTTTTTCTTTGACAGCAAAGTGGAGCTTGAAGACATTAAAACAACAATTGTGAATATGGTTACCACGCGCATACCCAAATTTAACGGCATAGACAGCATAAAAATTCAAGTGCTTGCGCCGCTTAAAGCCGGCGTGTGCGGAATTGAAAACTTAAACCGCGAACTTCAAGCAAAACTAAACCCGCCGAAGAATTTTAGAAAGGAGCTTACAGTTGGGCAAACAATCTTCCGCGAAGGCGACAAGGTTATGCAAATGTCTAATAACTACGACTTAGAGTGGACGCGCCAAGTTGGGCTCTATACAGAAAATGGTGCAGGCGTATTCAACGGAGATATCGGCTACATTCATTCAATAGATGTCCAAACGGGCGAAGTGGAAATTTGGTTTGAAGACGGCAGAGAGTGCATATATCCAAGAACGGAACTTAGCCAACTTTCCCTTGCCTACGCCATAACTATCCACAAAAGCCAAGGCAGTGAATTTGACGTTGTGATAATTCCAATTATTTCTGGCCCGAGTTTGATACTTAATAGAAATTTAATTTACACAGCGGTAACGCGTGCAAAAAAAATGGTAGTACTCGTTGGCGAAAAAAAGAATTTAAAACGAATGATAGGAAATAAATTTATTTTAAAGCGCCATACTGCACTAAAAAAATTATTGATAGACGCCTATAAAAAAGCAAATATATTATTTAATTAAATATGAAAATTCTTGAATTAATTTTTCCAAATAATATTAAATGCATAAATTGCGGTAAAGAAATAGAAAAGGAAAACATTTTTTGCAAAAATTGTGAAAATAAAATAAAAATAATAAATTCTCGCGAAAAAATAAATAATTTAAATATTTATTCTCCTTTTAAATACTGCGATATAATTAAAAATTTAATATTGAATTTTAAATATAATAATAAAAAATGTCTTGCTTATCCGCTAGCAAAATTATTAGTAAAAAACTATAATTTTAAAAATATAGATTTTATTACCTTTATACCGCTAAATAAAAATAAATTAAAAATTCGTGGATTTAACCAAGCGGAGCTGCTTGCAAAGGAAATATCAAAAATCACAAAAATTCCGCTACTTTCCACGCTTGAAAAAATTGTAGACACGCCGTCGCAGACTACAAAAAATTATTTAGAGCGTCAAACAAATATAAAAGATAGTTTCATAGTAAAGGAAGAAAGTCTTCTCAGCTAATTTTCATTTTACTTCGCAAGCCCGACGGAGACCCGTTCGACGCGTCAAAGCACGCTCCGCTAGGCGAGTTACTATTCGCAAGCTATACGCAAATCTCTCCCAAGCTTTTCCTTTTCGCCAATAAAAAAATACTCTATTTCTAGAGTATTTATATATATTATAATTTTTATTATTCCTTATCATACTCCCTTGGCTTTTTTAGGAGCTTTATCTCTTCTAGGTGCGTTTCAAAAAAATATCTGTCGA
>ERZ1643247.1584-NODE-1584-length-20363-cov-8.021765_pt1 | contig 20363 bp, 32 predicted proteins | sample MGYA00579264_ERZ1643247 | MGnify/ENA primary metagenome ERZ1643247 (study PRJEB29033, sample SAMEA4952262) | chicken gut metagenome | biome: Broiler Chicken; feature: Gastrointestinal Tract; material: Caecum | place: Ireland | collected 2018 | study: Broiler... | reverse complement strand
CTGGTTCTTATCAGAGAAGATTTTTCCCCATAGACACAGAAAATTTTACGCCCTCTATTTTTACCATTTAAAACTGGAAAATCCCGCATTTCCTTGACTTTTCCGCCCGTATGAAGTACAATATATATGTCCTAAATTTAGACGGAAACGTCGAGTAAAAAGGAGCATCTTTTCGAGCGGATGCTCCTTTTTTATTTAGTTAATCACATATGTATGCCCCGTCTCTTCTGCCCGTTTTCTTGCATACTCTTCTACTTCTTTTCTCGTTCCTGATTTACATTCCAGCCTGTACGGATCCCAGCGTATGATCCATATTTGCCATACATCGTCTTTTTCTGCTTCCATTTTGCTCTCCAATCTGTTAAAATTGGCATGTATCACTATGTGCGCCCAGAGGTTGCCGCCTCATTTATGGGCGCATTTTTTTACCACCAATGCAGTTCCGCTCCGTCTTCCCGGTAATGAAACCATGTCCCATCCTCATACGAGATACTGATTACACCGTTTACGTCCGCTCTGAACTGCTTCATTTTTCCATGTGTCCATTCTTCGCAGGCTGATCTATGTATGATCATGTATCTTTCAGCCTTTGTTTTTATTTCCTTATAACTCATTTCCGCCACTTTTCTCTCCTCCTCTCAGAAGATGGGTCCGGCCTGCGAAATGTAGAACAGTACGGCCAATGCCATAATTGCAATCGCCTCTCCGGCAATGATCCGATCCTTATAATCAAACCTGGGACCAGCTTTTTTCGGTCCTTCTTTCTGTAATTTTTGCGCCGGCGCAATTGGTGCCCGATCTACGCGAATCACTTTTATTCCATCCTGTTTTGTTATAGGCTTTCTTGTGTCTCCCATCTTTCTTCTCCTTCCTTAGACTTGTCCACTCGTTCCCGCTTACGCGGTTTTCTCAATAACGTAATTTCTTTCCTGAAGCACCCTTGCATTTACACTTGCTGCAAAGGCCTCCCTGTCTTCGAGATCCTTGATCTCTACTTCTTCTCCATCAATCACTACAATGTTTTTTACTGTCACATGCACCACCTCTCTAATATGTATGCGCTCCTGATTGTCCCGGTTTCCAGTGTTTTATGCTCTATCTTGAATCAAGGCCAGTGTCTTGCTTTGGAATTTTTACATTGTCCAGATATCGAATTAGTTCCCGGTAAAACGGTTGACTTTGAAATTTACACCAATCAGAAAATCCTAATGAAATTCTTAACTGTACCTCAACCTGATCTAATTCTTCATTTGCGGTAGAGCAATTTACATGTAGCTTTTCGATACTATATTCTATTTTCCTTCCACACTCTTACACCTCCTTCTCGTCCGTCTGAAACAAATAATCAAGTGACTTATCAGAAAAAAACAATTTTCCTCTCTTGTCCTTTTTCTTCTCTCCTCCTATAATTTACTTACAAGCTCCCGCCAGAGCTGAGTATAAAAGGAAGGAGATTGCTATGAAAAATTTTGATGATTTCATCAACAAAATGAATAAATCTGGAAAATTTAACTCCATATATCAGAAGAATATTTCCACTCACATGACTGATGATGTGTATGAAATCACATCCCCTGAAGGTATGGCTGCTTTTGTCAACAAAATTCAGCGAATTTCCCTGCAAACGTCTCTTGATTATCTCAGGGAATATCACGATTGGATCAATCGCGACTAATCTTTACACCTGCCTTCTTTAATTCATCCGAAAGATTTTTATTATCAATTTTGTAGATATGCTCCAAGTTGCTCCGAAGGGCTTGGAGCTCTTTTTTGATTAAAACCAGTTCCCGATATATTTTTCTCAGCACTTACGCATCCTCCTTCTCATCTTTCCGCTCCCGCTTTTTCTGATCCGCTGTTTTGAAAGCGATTCCTTCTCCAAATGGCAGGAGTTTGTCCCAACAATAAAAACTTGCTGGATCTCATTAACTCCATATGGGAAGTCTTTTGCTACTGCTTGTTCTCTTCGTCCCGCTTAACGACTTCATTTAAAAATTTCAGGGCGCCGTTGAAAATTTTTTCTGATACTTTGCAAGTAATTATGGTAGAAACTAGTACAGATACTGCGGCGCATAATATTGCAGATAAAATAACTACTTCCATTCCTGTATATCACCTCTTTCCACACCTCTCTTTATCGCTACGTTAGCTTTGATGGTTGCCATTATTTCCCTAATTGTTTCCATCATTGCATTAGTGCAATAATCGCAACGATCAGGGTTATGATAGATATTCCCAAAGAAACGGTTGATAAAACGATCCTCTTTTTTTCTTCCTTTGTCATATCCTTTACGCCTTCTATAATGTGCATCTTATCTCACCTCCCTTTACTTCTCTTGTTCCCTCTGCTCTTGTCTTGTATAATTAACTTATCAAAACAGCAGCGGAGGATATTATGCTTCACACAAAATTACTTAAAAAAATTATCAAATATTGCCGTCACAAAAATTATGTTTTTTCTGCTGAAGATTGTCTCATATCTGTACCCGAATTCGATGAAGCTTTAGATTGCTCATTTTGTTACGGGCAATTTGAAAGCACCATGCGCTATCTTATAGAAGAAAACTACATAGAACGAGTCGGGAAAGATTTTAGGCTCTCTTATAAAGCGCTTTACCGCAAAGAAATTTTCGTGAAAAAACTTGTATCGTTTTGCATGAATAGTATTTTTATTCCTATTCTTGTGTCTATCGCTACGACGCTGCTTACGCTGTTAGTGCAAGCGTTACTATGATCGCAGTGATCATGCTTACAAAAATAGTCACTATCCCGTGTATTATTTTTCTGTCGAATTCCTTAATCCAGTCATCATCATCGAGCTTCATCTCATACCACCTCCTTCTCATCCGTCTGAAACAAATAATCAAGTGACTTGTCGGGGAAAGCTTTTTTCTTAATTTCTACACATTCCTTTAACGACAATGTGCTTTTCCCGTTTAATTTGAATGACAAAGTTGTAGGTGTAATTCCCAGTATGTCTGCCAACTTTGCTTGTGTTAATTTAGCCCTTGCCATTTCTGCTTCTAAATTTGGAAACACTACATCACTCCCTTTCTCGATTTTTCGTGATTACGTTTTAAAGTATACTCGATTTTTCGAGATTGTCAATATGATTTTTCGATTTTTCGAGATTCATTTTTTAAATCAGGCTATTGCATATTGATTTTTCGAGATTAAAATGTTATTATCAAAGCACGACCAAACAGGAAGGAGGGCAACACCTAATGAATGAACTCGAATCAAATTTGAAAGCACTGATCATACAAAAATATGGCAGTCTCAAGAAGTTTACTGAAGTAATAGATATGCCTTGGACTACACTCGACAGCATACTTAAAAGAGGCGTTGCCAATTCAAATATTACAAATGTTCTAAAAATAACACGAGAACTTGGATTGGATGCAGAAAAGCTTGTAGACGGTGAAATATGCAAGAGTTCTCCTGAACCCACTACTCTCGCCGCCCACTTTGAAGGTGATGAATATACTGAGGATGAGCTGGATGAAATCCGGCAGTTCGCCGAATTTGTAAAAAACAGAAGGAAGGAGTCCTAAATATTGGACACCTATTTTGATATACTTGAGCGGGAGGTGTTTACTATGAACTCTTTTGAGCGTCTGGAAGACGAAGCCTGCAGGGACGGTATAGAGGTGATTTCTCATCAATTTCGAAATCACAGTATTCGGGGACTGTATTGTGACGGCACAATCGGGATAAATAAATCTATTACTACAACAACGGAAAAATCCTGTATCCTTGCAGAAGAGCTCGGACATCATTACACATCTGTGGGTAATATAGTTGATATGTCTGATACGGGTAATCGAAAACAAGAACGACAGGCTCGCTTGTGGGGATATAACAAAAAGATCGGGCTAACCGGCATCATAACCGCATTCCGCGCCGGATGCCAGAACAGACATGAAATTGCAGAACTATTAGATGTAACAGAAGAATATTTACAGGAATGCGTTGACTGCTACCGGGATAAATACGGAGTATATACAGAAGTAGATAATTATGTGGTTTACTTCATCCCGAATCTGGCAGTTATGGAAAAGATATAACCGCGCTGGCGATTATATATGTGGTGTTTTCTCGGGGAAAGAGAGGAAATATGAATACAAAAGATTATATTTATTTAGATGAGGATTTGCTTAATTCGCATCTGGCACAGTTTGAAAAGGGATTATTAATCAAAGAGACAAGCGAACATGGATTAGAAAGTTCAGACTCAACTAACGGTTCAATGACAGCAGACGCAGGCGTAAATGGGATATTCGGTTTGGGGCTCAAATTGCAAAACCAAGTTTGTGAAGGTGACAGTTCGACTGAAAGTGAATTCACAAAGAATATAGTTGAAAATGTATTAAGTGACTATGCGGTAGATCTACTCATACAGCATTGTACAGAAAACGAAGTTTTACATGACTTTAATTCAGCATCAGAAGGGGATTTTATTTGTCATGAATCTATTTTTCAAATATATGATTTTAACTATCTAAAAGAAATTACTGAACCGGAGTGTTTAAAACATATCTTGCCAGCCCCTCCTTCTGCTCCAAGGGCACATGCAAGTAAGGAAGAACGTGTGGAGTATTTGAAACGAAAAACAGAGGCCGAAAATGCTTCAAATATTTATAACATAATTTACCATTTTTCCGCATTTGCCGACAAATTATTCTCGGATTCAATCCTTATTAAATTAGAAGGAGGTCTGGTGATTTGTAAACGCGATAAATTACGGCTAAACAAAGCTCAAGTATCTTTTGAAAACGAATCCGGTCGTAAAATACAGGTTTTAGGTGTGGTATCTACTGTAAAAGAAAAAACTCATCCTAAAGGACCATTTAAAGCCTTGAGCGCAAACGATCTGGACAAAGTTTCTTCAATGTTATTTGATATAACTCTTTCAAATTTTAAAATGCTCCATGACAATGATAAGATCATTAAGCCTATCGCTATTTATTTCGAAGCCGATTAAGAGAGCTGGTTTTTGCATTAAATGCTTTTTTCATATCTGCAGATTCAATCCGACGCTTTTCCATACGAGATTTTACAGTCTCATGCCGTTTTGAATAGGATTCTGAAAGCTTATTATAATTTGATACTAATTGTTTTTTTGACAACACTATAGTCACCTCCTATAGTTACAGTATTCCATATTTTTAGAAAAAAATCAATTAAAGTTATCAAAAACCCCCCCCGGCGCTCCCCAGAGCCGCCGGGGCATCCCTAACAGAATAACGTATTTACCCGGGCAGCCGGGGGACGTGCTCTCACCCGATTCCGAGTCCTTGCGGAAGGTGGTGATATTATGAGTACATATGAGGAACTGAGCTTGATCGTGAGCACCGCCTTACTGATAATAGCAATTCTGAATTTTACGCATAAGAAATAGCCGTCCTGCTCTCGTCAAAGTTTAGGAACGGCTATTTCGTAGCTTAGTATTTACTTTCGCCGGGTCGGGTGACCCGCACTCACCTTCCGGCTGTCCTGTTAAGTACATTATAGCAAATGTACCTGAAAAAAGTCAACTGCTCCAGTGTTGGCGCACCGGAGCAGCTGTGTATATCCGAAGATATACGATACCTTATCCATGGAATATTGTATCATCTTCGGTACAGCCGCACAATCCAGAACATCAGTTCATGGTCTGGCTGTTATTTTTGTACTCATTTTCGGGCCGTGCCCGGAATAAAATCAACCGAGGTGATGTCATGGAAACTACATATGGTTATGGCTACGTCAGAGTTTCGACAGAGAAACAGGATGAACTCTCACCGGATTCCCAGGCAAAGCTCCTCAAAGAGTATGCGCACAAGAACGGCATCATTATCCTGAAGGTCTTCTATGAGATCGGCGTTTCCGGCCGGAAGGCTGAGAAGCGGCCGGAGTTCCAGAAGATGATCGCCCAGGCCAAGTCTCCGAAGCATCCGGTGGACAGCATCCTTGTCTGGAAGTTCAGCCGGTTTGCCCGGAACCAGGAAGAAAGCATTGTCTACAAGTCGCTGCTGAAGAAGAAGCATAATGTGGACGTGATCAGCGTCTCCGAGCCTCTTGTGGAAGGCCCCTTCGGCAGCCTGATCGAGCGCATCATTGAATGGATGGACGAATACTACTCCGTCCGGCTCTCCGGGGAAGTTGCCCGGGGAATGCGGGAGAAGGCCCAGCGGGGAGGCTATCAGGCCCGGCCGCCGCTGGGGTACCGGATCGCGGAGCGGGGCCAGCCGCCGGTCATTGTTCCGGAGGAGGCAGAAGTGATCCGGATTATTTTCCAGAAATATGTCAACGAACACTATGGCATATTTGACATAGCACGCTATCTAAATTTGTGCGGATTTAAAACATCCGGAGGCAGTTCCTTTGAACGCCGTTCTGTGGAATACATCCTTCAGAATCCGACTTACTGCGGCATGATCCGCTGGAACCGGACCGTCAATGAAACCAACGAAATCCGGCCCAGAGAGGAATGGATTATAGCTGACGGCCAGCAGCCGGCGATTATCTCCAGGGAGCTGTTTGAGAAGGCTCAGGCCCGCTATGAGCAGGAATATCGGCCAAAGGGTACCCGGCCCTCCTCTACATACAGACACTGGCTGTCCGGCCTGATAAAGTGCCCGGTATGCGGCAGAACCATGATTGCAAAGACCGTAAAATCCGGGAAGCGGACATACTGCTATTTCACATGCTACGGATATTCAAAGGGGAAATGTCTGGCAAAGCATTCGGTCAGCTCACTGAAGCTGGAGCCGGCCGTGCTCTCTTCCATCCAGGAAGTTCTGGACACCGGCCAGATAGTATTCCGGTACATGCCGCCGGAGCAGGAAACGTCGGCAGATCTGAGCGCCATCCTGAAAGAACAGCTGAAGCGTAACGCTGAAAAATTCGACCGGATCAAAGAGGCATACCGGAACGGAGTGGATACTCTGGAAGAATACCGGGAGAACAAACGGCTTGTCCAGGAAGAAAAAGAAATCATTGAAAAGCAGCTGGGAGAAGCCGCTGCGGACAGGCCGAAGCCGGAATCGCTGGAAAATAATCTGCTGGAACGGGTGAGAAATGTGTATGAGATCATCCGATCAGACGCTGTAGACAATACAGCCAAGAATGAGATTCTGAAAAGTGTCATTGAGAAAATTGTATACAACCGGGACACTGACGAGCTGAAAGTCTATTACTACTACAGGCCGCAACCCCAGTAAAATCAAGGGGTTGCGGGTGTTTGCAGGTTGTTGCAAAAAGGTCATCCAATTCGGGCATGTAACCCGCCTCCCATCACAATACTGAGTCAGAATAGGCTGACGCACATTGGGCCGTGACAGATAGTTGGAAAACAATTCATCCACAATAACTGATATGGTATCATAAATGTTGCGTTCGGGAATCCATTTATGATCAAAGGCCGTAGATGATGTTATCGTAAAATCATATCCCCTGTTTCTGTACCACTCTGTATATACCCTGTTCAATGTAAACGACATAATTGCAAGTACATTTGCACGAATTGTATTTGCCGGCCAGGTGGCGTAGATCTCGCTGGAAGCCACGTTTTTGATATAGTCCTTGTATTTCACATAATAATTTTTTGCCGTACTGTCCCGCGGCGAACCGTCATGTACAACAATATACTCCGGAATTACCACCCTGCTCAATACAATCTCCCCGGACTCATTTACAGGCTTTATCTCATCTTCCGCAATTTTAGGCGGATATTCTCCATACAGAGTATGTGCGGGAATCACAAACACTTCTTCCTCTTCCCGGGACGCATCACTGGGTCTCATTCTGACGTTCTGTATTGCCTTTACATTTGCAAGGATCTCGGCTCCGGCAATACTCACAGGTTCAAAGCCGGGAGCGCTGATATCAAACGTATACTCCGAATAAGGCTGCCGTTCATTTTCCGGATTCAGACTCCACTCTTCCGGCGGGGCATCCAGGTCAATTATTTCCGTCTGCCCGGAAGAGTCTGTTGTCAGCCTCTCAAGCGTATTCTCCGGAACGCCGGTATAAGATATGGATATTTCCGCCGCTCCAATCGGACGGGAATTAACCGACGAAGTTACATTAATCTGGAGCTGACCTTTCTCTGACGCTTCATCCTGCATTGCTCTTATATATCCCATCTCTTTCTCCTGCATACAATGATCTCTTTCATTATATCGGTGAAAAGATATTTTTATGTGCAAAAGCTGCTGTATTCTTCCGAATACAGCAGCTTTCCTTTTCAAAACAGTTTCACTATATCATTGTACATAACCACAACCATAAGAATCATTAATGCAGCAAAACCGGCAAAATGTACCATTCCTTCCTTTTCCGGAGGGACCCTCTTTCTCCGCACAGCCTCGATAATCAGAAATACAAGACGTCCCCCGTCCAGTGCGGGAAGGGGAAGCAGATTGAGTACTCCCAGGTTTGCAGTCAGAAGAACCGCAAAATTCATCAGATTTAATACAAGCACATCCATGCCGGCAGAAGAGGATGACTCATATACATTATCCACCGCGTCCACAATTCCTACCGGACCGGACAGATCCCGAAGTCCCATCTGGCCTGTGACAAGCATCCTCAGACTGTCTATGGAATAGTTAATCCAGTATTTTACCGTATAGGCGCCGTACTGTATAGATCCAAAGAATCCCGGTTTTACGGTCTCTCCCCCGACAACTCCCAGTTTTGCATATGCATCGCCTTCCAGCTGTCTGGGTTCGATTTCCACTGTATATTCTTCTCCGTCACGATCCAGTACCACTTCCAGAGAAGTCTCGTTCGGATGCGTCAGATTATACAGACTGATATCATTCCAGATATGAATATTTCTTCCATTAATTTCCTTAATTACATCTCCGGCCTGAATTCCTTCTTCCGCTGCCGAATATCCCTCAGATACATCTGTAACTGTAGCGGAACTATATCCGATCCATCCTACCATAATGGAGCACAGAATCCATGCCAGAATCAGATTAAAAACGGGACCTGCCGCAATGACCGACATTCTCGCCCATACAGATTTGCTGTTAAAGCTCCCCTCCGACATATCGTCTGCGTCATCTTCCCCCATCATGCATGCGCCGCCGAACGGAAGCAGCTTAAGGCAGAAAAATGTGCCGCCGATCTTCTTCCCGATCAGGGTGGGCCCAAGACCCAGGGAAAATTCATCCACACGGATTTTGTTTATTTTTGCCAGAGTAAAATGTCCCAGTTCATGGAATATAATAATCAGGCTGAATAATATAATCGCAATAACTATGCCCATATGCTACCACCTGCTTTTTATAAATTCATATGTTTCCTGTTCGGTCTTTAGTATCTCTTCCACTGTCGGCTCCGAAATATTCCTGTGCTGTTCCATACATGCCTGAATGATCTCCGGGATCTGAAGATACCGGATTTTCTTGTCCAGGAACATGGATACCGCACGTTCATTGGCCGCATTGAAAACGGTAGGAAGACTCCCGCCCCGGCGTCCCGCCTCATAAGCCAGCTTCAGTCCGTAAAAGGTCTCCATATCCGGACGTTCAAATGTAATCTCCGAAAGAGCGCCGAAATCCAGTCTGTCTCCCGGCAGGAATCTGCGTTCCGGATAGTACAGCGCATACTGTATGGGAAGCTTCATATCCGGTGTGCCCAGCTGGGCGATCACTGCACCGTCTTCGTATTCTACCATGGAATGAATAATGCTCTGAGGCTGAACCACTACCTGTATCTGATCTACTGTAACGTCAAAGAGCCATTTTGCCTCGATAACTTCCAGGCCTTTATTTACCATAGTAGAAGAATCAATGGTTATTTTTTTACCCATCTCCCAATTCGGATGTTTCAGCGCATCCTCTACCTGAATATTCTCCAGTTCTTCTTTCTTTTTTCCCCGGAACGGACCTCCGGAAGCAGTCAGAAGAATTTTGTGAAGACTTTTTTTCTGTCCTCCCTGAAGGGACTGAAAAATTGCACTGTGTTCACTGTCCACAGGCAGAATTTTCACCTGTTTTTCCCGGGCAAGCGGCATAATAATATGCCCTGCTGTAACCAGCGTCTCCTTATTGGCCAGGGCAATATCCTTTCCGGATTTAATCGCCTCGATGGTAGGAAGCACACCGATCATCCCTACTACTGCAGTTACAAGAATCTCTGAGCAGGGATCTGATGCCGCTGCAAGCAGTCCATCCATACCTGAAAGGATCTGCACATCCATATCCCGCACATTTTCTTTTAACTGCGCCGCCCTGTCCGGATCCCATACAGCCGCAATGGCTGGCCGGAACTCCCGGATCTGCTGTTCCAGAAGACGGATATTACTTCCGGCTGCCAGAGCGGTCACCTCAATGTCTTTATTTGTTCTTACAATTTCCAGTGTCTGGGTTCCAATGGATCCCGTAGAACCCAGAATTCCTATTTTCTTCATAATATGACCTTCTTCTTGGAAAGCGGAATTTGATAATCCGCTTTACTTCTCTTTTCTCTGATTCAGCTGTTACTGCTTTTCAATTCAGAAATCTTTCACCCTTGTGCAGTAAATCCTGCTTTCCTTCCCGGAAATCATATGCCGGGAATCTATCAGAGCATGATAGCAAGATAATAAATAATCGGGGCAGTGAAAATCACACTGTCAAAACGGTCCAGAATTCCGCCGTGTCCGGGAATCAGTTTTCCGTAATCTTTAATATTATGATACCGCTTAATTGCCGATGCAGCCAGATCACCGATCTGGGAAATTGCTCCGCCTGCCGCTCCGATTACCGCATAGGGCAGAACGTCCACTCCTGCATTCCCCCAGTAATTAATTGCCAGGCCATAAAGCACTCCGATCAGAGCGGCTCCCAGGATTCCGCCGATTCCGCCTTCCACGGATTTTTTCGGACTTAATATAGGTGCCATCTTATGTTTTCCGATCAGCATTCCCACACAGTATGCACATGTATCGCACCCCCAGGAGCAGACAAATACAAGCCACACCGTAAAGACACCGCCGGGGAGAATCCGTACCTGATAAATATAGGACAGCATTACCGCAACGTAGAACATGCCGAAAAATGCGGCCATTATCTGCTGCGTATTATATTTGGGATATGCAAACACAAGCACTGCCATCTGACAGATCAGAAATGCCATAAACAGCATCATAAACCAGTTCAGACGTTCTCCCGGAAGATACTCCTCAAAATACAGAAGGCCGTAGTAAGCAATCGCCGCAATATATCCGACTGTACCCGGAGGCTTTTTTTCAATTCCAAACACTTTGTAAAGTTCTGTCATGCCAATCAGACTGACGGCAAGCAGGACAAAAAACAGAAGATCTCCCCCTGTAATTACCGTGACCAGAGCAATGATCACAAGCAGAATTCCACTTAATAACCGCGTTCTAAACATCTGCCTGTCCCTCCTCTACACCGCCGAAACGTCTGTGTCTGTGATTATACTCTTCCACTGCTTTTACCAGCTCTTCCTTTGTAAAATCCGGCCATGGCACGTCTGTAAAATAAAACTCCGAGTAGGCAAGCTGCCAGAGCAGATAATTGGAAAGTCTCTGCTCGCCGCTTGTACGGATCATCAGATCCGGATCCGGAATACCATGGGTATCAAGGTAGGATTCAAACACCGATTCATCGATACGATCGGGATCCAGCCTGCCTTCTGCACAGTCTTTTGCTATCCGGCGGGAAGCACGGACAATCTCATCTCTGCTTCCGTAATTGAGCGCTATGGTAAAATTCAGTCCTCCGTTATTTACAGTGGCTGCTTCCAGTTCCCGGATTCTGCTTTTTATATCGTCATCCAGAGGTTCAATATCTCCGATCACGCGGATCTTCATATCATTTTTTGCCGCCGTCTTCAGACAGGTCTTCATGTAATTGCGAAGCAGCTTCATCAGAGCGGCAACCTCACTTTCCGGCCTGCTCCAGTTCTCGGTCGAAAAAGCATATACGGTCAGGTACTTGATTCCCATCCGCCACGCTTCCTCGCAGATTCTCTCCACATTTTTACTTCCCTGAGCATGGCCGTAATTTCTTGGCATACCCTTGGCTTTTGCCCAGCGTCCGTTTCCATCTAAAATAATCGCAATATGCTGCGGTACTTTCATGATTCATTCCCCTATCCATAAGGCAGATGCCGGAAATCCCCAGGATACCTGTCCGGTCTCTGCATTTCAAATCTTCCCGGTAAGCTTCCATGCAAAAGGGAGCCCTGATTTAAAAGCCCCCTTCTGTATGTGTTCCGGTTTACACCGTCATGATCTCTTTTGATTTTGTCTCCACCATCTTGTCGATCTTTTCTACATATTTATCTGTCAGTTTCTGAAGTTCATCTTCCAGATCTTTAATCTCATCCTCGGAAACCTCTGTTCCCTTCAGTTTTTTAAATGCCACATTTCCGTCTCTGCGGATATTGCGCACTGCAACTTTGGCTCCTTCGCCTTTCTTCTTTACATCTTTTGCCAGTTCTTTTCTGCGTTCCTCTGTAAGCTCCGGAAAAACAAGACGGATACAGGAGCCGTCATTGGTCGGATTGATGCCGATATCCGAAGTAAGAATTGCCTTTTCTATCGCCTTTAACATACTCTTCTCCCAGGGCTGGATCTGAATCATACGGGCCTCCGGCACGGATACATTTGCTGCCTGCTGAATCGGTGTGGGAACTCCGTAATAGTCCACTGTCAGCTTGTCCAGCACATGGGGATTTGCACGTCCTGCGCGGATTGTAGCCAGCTCGGCATCCAGATTATTGAGTGTCTTTGTCATTTTACTGTCATATGTCGTCAGTCTTTCATTCATGGTAAAATCCTCCTACACTGTTACTTTTGTTCCCGTGAAATTCCCGCTCATAGTCTCTACAATACTGTTCTCCTCATTCAGTCCGAACACGAGCATGGGCATTTTATTTTCAAGGCAGAGAATCGAAGCTGTCAGATCCACTGCTGCAAGTTTTTTGTCTATTACTTCCTGAATAGACACTTCATCGTATTTGACTGCCTCCGGATTTATCTTCGGATCACTGTCATAAATTCCATCAATGGCTTTCGCCAGAAGCATGGCATCTGCCTCAATTTCAATCGCGCGCAGAACAGCCCCTGTGTCTGTGGAAAAATACGGATGTCCGGTTCCTCCTGCAAAGAAAATCACTTTTCCTGCTTCCAGCGCCTCAACCGCAGCGTCTTTAGAGAACAAAGAGGTAAATGACCCGCACACAAAGGGAGTAAATACTTCTGTCTTCATTCCCTCATACCGGAAAATATCAGATACATAAATGCAGTTCATCACCGTTGCCAGCATTCCGATCTGATCTGCCTTCGTCCGGTCAATGGTCTCGCTGGTACGTCCCCGCCAGAAGTTTCCTCCTCCGGTAACAATCGCAACCTGAATTCCGGAATCCACCAGCTGCTTTACCTGTTTTGCAACCCCGATACAGGTAGCCTCGTCAAATCCGGTCTTCTTATCGCCTGCCAGCGCCTCGCCGCTCAGCTTTAACAATACTCTTTTCATAATTGTATGGCTCCTTTGATTTCTGTCAATTCTAAATTGAAGTATAACATAAGTTTTCTAATTTGTCATGTACATATCCGGCATCCCTCTCATCTGTCATAACCGTCAGCCGGTCACCGGCCTCAAGCCGGGTTTTTCCCTTGGGAATCAGCTCTTTTCCGCCCCGCTCCAAAGCGACCAGCAGGCAGTTCCCGGGCCAGTGTATCTCCATCACTGTGCGCCCTTCTAAAACAGAACCGCTCATAATGACAAATTCATTCAGGACTTTCTGCCGTCCCGGAACTGTCTGCCCCTTATTTTTCTCTTTTCCTTCCAGAATTCTTGCAAGAAGGCTGTCATAAATCGGTTCGGATCTAAGTAATGTGGCTGTAATATACGCCGCCACAGATACAATGGCCAGGGAAAGCATCTGACTGACAGAGCCGGACATTTCAAACAGAAGAATAATTCCGGTAATCGGCGCTCTGACAATCGCTGTAAAATACCCTGCCATGGCAAGAAGTACTAAATTATTTATGTATATCGGATCCATCCCGAGCCATTCCACGCATAACATGGCAAACGCCCCGCCAAGGAGCGCCCCCAGAATCAGAAGTGGAAAGAATATTCCTCCCGGTGCGCCGGAGCCGAAACTCACCGCGGAAAACAGAAATTTTACTACAAACGTAATAAGCACCACAGACAGTACCATTTCACCGTTTGTCAGAGATACAATAAGATCTCCTCCGCTTCCCAGAACCGAAGGCATCAGAACGGCCATTACACCTGCTGCCATAAAAGCAATAACCAGACGCTTTGTCTCATTCAGCCACTTCCACTTCTTATACAGCTCCTGTGCCTTTAGCATTCCCTTATTATATAACGCGCCGAAAACCCCCAGCACAATTCCAAGCACGACCAGCAGCCAGTAATAATTCTGAGGCAGCACATGCTCCAGCCGGAACTGAAACACCGGATCCAGGCCGATAATATAAGACGAAATATAATCTGCTGTCACCGACGCTGTCATAACCGAGACCAGGAGAGTCACGGAAAATCCTTTGTGAATTTCCTCCAGTGAAAACATCATTCCTGCCAGAGGGGCATGAAAAGCGGCTGCAAGCCCCGCGCTGGCCCCGCATGTCATAATATACTTCTCCTCTGTCTTTCCCCGGTTCAGGAGACGGGAAATTCCCTGACCTGTCATGGCTCCCAGCTGAATAGAAGGGCCTTCCCTTCCCAGCGACAGCCCGCCCAGCAGGCACAGAAATCCACCTGCAAATTTAGCCGGGAGTACTTTTTTCCAGTTCTGACTCAGCTTTCCCAGGATCTCTCCTTCCACCTGAGGAATTCCGCTTCCGGAAATCATCGGCTCCCACTTTACCAGCTTCCCTGTAATAAGCGCAAGAAGGAAGAGAACCAGAAACCAGCCCGCCGTCTTTAATGCACTGCCCTCAATAAACTGTACAATATCCTTCAGCCACCGGCCGGCATATGTAAGAGCGACCCGATACAGCAGTACAATAAGACCGGCTGCCGCGCCCGTCAGAAGCCCTTCCCCTATTAGAATAACCGGCAGTCTGTGTGCCCGCTTTAATGTATAGCCTGCATCCTTTTTCACATTCTTCCCTCCTCTGATCCGACACTGTTTTTTTATTTTGTGTATTTATTTCCAAGTATATACCTATCTTTCCACAGCGAAAACCCGTCAGAATAAAAATCAGAATATAACCATGGAAAAAATCACGGTAATAATCCCGCAGATTCCAATGGCAAGACCGCTCATGGCCCCTTCTGTTTCTCCCAGCTCTACTGCTTTTGATGTACCTACCGCATGGCTTGACGCTCCAATAGCCAGACCTGCCGCCACAGGGTCCTTCACCCGAAGCAGGCGGATCAGAAAAGGAGCAAATATGCCTCCCAGGATCCCGGTAAAGATCACCGCTACAACCGTTACCGGTACAACACCTCCGTTGGGCTCTGCCACACTCACGGCAATAGGAGTAGTCACTGACTTCGGAAGCAGAGATACCGTCAGACTCTGGTCAAGTCCGAACAGCCGGCACAGTCCGTATACGCTTGCCATAGACGCAACAGAGCCGGCAGTACAGCCCACCAGAATAGGGAACCAGTATTCCTTCAGTATTTTTAATTTACTGTAAATGGCTACCGCAAGGCACGCCGTGGCCGGTGCCAGAAACATGTCAATAACCTTGCCGCCTTCATAATAAGATTCATAGGGAATTTTAAATAAAAGAAGTACGCCCACTACAAGAAGAATGGCAATAATCAGCGGATTACATACCGGCGTTTTCAGTTTCTGCTGAAGTTTTACCCCTGCTGCAAATGCAATTACACTCAATGCGACTCCGAAATAGGGAGATGTTGTCAGTTCACTCATGCTGTTTCCTCCTGTTCATCCACCTGACAGTCAGCATCACGCTGTATGCTGTAACTGTAAAAGTAATAATTGTAGAAATGATACAGATAATCACAATCTGTAAAGCCGAATTCTTCAGAATTCCAAAATAATTAATAATACTTACCCCTGCGGGGACAAAGAAAAATGCCATGTTTTCCAAAAGAAAATCCGCTTTTTCCTGCACATGTTCAATTTTCAGAATTCCTGCCGCCAGGCAGATAAAGAGAAGGAGCATCCCCGTTACACTCGCCGGAAATGAAAAGGGGAGAAAACTCTCAATTACCTCGCTGAACCAGCAGATAACAAATATAATTCCGATCTGTCTGATAATCTTCATAAATCCGTTTATTCCTTCCTAAAATATTGACATTCCCCTGTCAATGATTTATGATACATATGATTTTTCACACTTTAAACAGATAAAATTTTACAGTGTGAAGTTAAGTAAAATAATCTGCGTCACATATAGTCTGAACAGACAGAGGAAAGATATGATTATTGTGTGAAAAACATATATACATATGCAACAGAAAAAAATATAACCCTCACAGGAAGTCTTGTCAAGAAGAGTATGACGGAACCGGTCATCCGGCTCAAAAAAGATCCGTCACTCTGATGAAACAGATAAAAGAAATTGTACGAGTTGTAGAAAAAAATTCTATAGAAAGGGACAGACCCCTTTCCCTCAAAAGGAGAGACAATTTATGAAACTATCAGTTAATTTAGATAAAAATTCTTATCCGATTTATATTGAAAATGGAATTCTTTCAAAATGTGGAACTTATCTTCCCCAGGTTTTCCAGGGCAGAAGGATTATGATTGTATCAGACGATAATGTGTTTCCTCTTTATGGGGAAACTGTTCTTTCTTCTCTGAAAGATTATGAATGTCATACTCTTGTTCTTCCTCACGGAGAGCCTACCAAGAGTTTTCAGTCTCTGCCCCGTATCTATTCTGCCCTTCTCGAAGCGAAGCTTTCCAGAAGTGATCTGGTTATTGCCCTTGGGGGAGGGGTAATCGGAGATCTGGCAGGGTTTGCTGCTGCCAGCTATCTGCGCGGTATCTCTCTGGTACAGATTCCCACCTCTCTTCTTGCCCAGGTGGATTCTTCTGTAGGCGGGAAAGTGGCGGTTGATCTTCCCCAGGGAAAAAATCTGGTCGGAGCCTTTTTCCAGCCGAAAATGGTGTTGATCGATCCAACGGTTCTGGACACTCTGCCCCCGCATTTTATTAATGACGGCATGGGCGAAGTAATTAAGTATGGATGCATCAAGGATGCCTCTCTTTTCGATACACTCTGCAGCCACAGTTCGTTTGCCGACCTGAAAGACGAACTGCCTTCTATCATTGCACGCTGTGTGGACATCAAGCGGATCGTGGTGGAGGCAGACCAGTTTGATACCGGAGAGCGGATGCTTCTGAATTTCGGTCATACACTGGCCCACACGATCGAACAGTATTACCACTATGAAAGAGAAAGCCATGGCGAGGCAGTCGGCATCGGGATGTATCAGATCACGAAAATGGCAGAAGAAAAAGGACTGACTGCAAAAGGCTGCGCAGAAAAGATCAGAAAAGCACTTGATATTTACGGACTTCCTTCCTCCTGCGGTCTGTCCGTCTCTGAACTGACGGAAGCAATCCGTCTGGATAAGAAGAACCTGAATGGGAATCTGAATCTGATTCTTCTTCACGACATCGGGGACAGTTATATTTACGCCTCTGACGTTACATTCTTTGAAGGGCAGAATTCAATTTGAATTTATGAGGGAAATACCTTCCGCCGGGGCGGAATGAGGGAATGCCGGAGGACACACTTTCGTTCGGACACAGCGCAGCGGTACATAAGAGCGCAAAGGACGCGCTCTAAGTGCCGGCGCTGTTTTACGGTCCTCCATCACTCCCTCATCCCGTCCCGGCTGCGTTTTCTCCACTCACAATTTCAAATTCAGACAGGAAAACAGAAGACAGAACTTTATCGACTGACATAAAAACGTATTCTGCGCCGTTGTTTGAAAGCGGGGATTTTTCTCTGTTTCAAAAGCAGAAATCGGATAAACTGTCAGTAGCAGTCGATAAAGTTCTGTCTTTGTTTTTATTTGTTGAATTTGAAATTATCTGTGACAGTGCCGGCTGGATGAGAGCGGAAAACACTTCATAATACAGACGGCAGGATGCAACTTTTGGAGAGCGGCTGAGGGGATTTTGGACGACTTTGGAGCAGAATTTAGTAAAACAAAAACCCTGGGTGCAGGCGTTAGGATTTTCAATGGAGCTGTCCGAGCGGAACGTGAGTTTCCATTGAAAATCCTGTTTTTAGCCTGTATCCGGGGTTTTGTCGTTTTACTTATTCTGCGGAACGGAGAGCTAAATCTCCTCAGCCGCTCTCCGAATACGATTTCTGTTTCCTCTGTATCGAAGTATTTTCGGATCTTTTTTCAGTCCCCTGCCGCAGATAAATTTCATTTTAATGTATCAGTCCGTAGTGTTTCATAGCATATGCCAGTCCGTCTTCTTCCACTGTTTTTGTCACAAACTCTGTATACGGCTCCAGCACTTCTGCATGTTTTCCCATTGCCACCGCATGATCTGCGAAGCGAAACATATCCAGATCATTGCTGCTGTCGCCAAAAACGTACGCTCTCTCCTTCGGAATACCCAGCAGCTTTAAAACCTGTTCACAGGCGGTTCCTTTGGAATGCCCCTTCTGGATAATCTCATAAGCCCCGCCGCCCCGGTCAATCGCATCCATATCCTCTTTTATAAATGCGAGGAAAGATTTCAGATCGCTTTTTTCATTTTCATAGATAAACATTTTGTCATAAATAAAATCGCCCCGCTCCAGAGGCTGTTCCACCCCTATGCCATATTTCCGGAACGAACGCCGGAAAGACTCCAGCCCGTCATATGGCGTCACTCTTTCCGGGAAATATACATCATCTCTCGCTTCTGCAATTCCAATCAGCCTGCATTCCACTAATTTATCAATAATCTCTTTTCCTCTTTTTCTGTCAATAGAGCTGTAAAACAGCTCATCCCCCTTATATGAAATATATGTCCCGCATCCGCACAGATATCCGTCAAATCTGTATCTGCGAATTGTTGAAGGGACACAGCAGGCGGTTCTTCCTGTATTGATAAAAAGCAGGTGTCCTTCCTCCTGTGCCGCTTTAAATGCTCTGACAGCACTTTCCGGCACCTGCCCGGTAATCTCGCTTAATACAGTTCCATCAATATCAAAAAATAAAACCGATTTTTCCATATCAACACTCCAATTTCTTCTGAAAATCAAGTCCGCGCAGAATCCTTTTTCCACGCTGGCCTTTCTCACTGTATCATCCTTTTCTGGAAATGTCCATATTCTTCCTTACTTTCCGGCAGTACAGCCATAATCCCCCTTTTATACAGCTGTTAATCCGTCAAAATGCCTTCTTCCATCCGTCCTGTTCTGTATTTTCTGCATGATAGAACAGGAGTGATACATATACTGAATAAAAACAGGAAAGTGGTAAACTTTTATGAAACATCTGTCATCCTGCAAGGCGGTAAAGCTTTTAAAGGAATCTGTTTTCTCCGGGAAGGCAGGATTGATTCTTCTGATTCTGACAGCAGCTTATCTGCTTGGAACTGCCGTCGGAATCGCCGACCGTAAACGAGCTGCCGGCTGCAGCTCTGATCCGGCTGCTGCCGCAGCAGCCCCTGCTTCTGCAGAGGGGAACTGGGGTCTCAGTTTCCAGGAGGACGGGAAAACGCCTGTGGGCAATGCAACCTTTGAAGAACTGGCACAGTTCGATGCCTTCTATGCAGAACAGACGGAAGAAAAACGCATCTATCTTACCTTCGACGTTGGTTACGAAAACGGAAACACCGCATCCATCTTAGACACCCTGAAAAAGCATAACGTATCTGCCACATTTTTCGTTGTCGGCACTTACATAGAATCCGAACCGGAACTTGTAAAACGAATGACTGAAGAAGGGCATATCGTCGGAAATCACACCTGGCATCATCCGGATATGTCCCAGATTGCCACAATGGATGCATTTAAGAAGGAACTGGTGGATGTGGAAGACGCATATCGGGAAGTAACAGGAGAAGAGATGACAAAATTCTATCGGCCCCCTCAGGGAAAATACAGTGAAGCAAACCTTCAGATGGCCCGGGATCTCGGTTATAAGACATTCTTCTGGAGTCTGGCATATGTAGACTGGTATGATGATAATCAGCCTTCCAGAGAGGAAGCTTTCGAAAAACTCCTGGGGCGGATACATCCGGGAGCCATTGTACTCCTCCACAGCACATCCGATACTAATGCACTTATACTGGATGAGCTGATCCGGAAATGGGAAGAAATGGGGTATACAATCCAGCCGCTGACAGAACTGCGGTAGACAGATTCGGATTTGCCGAAGGGAATTTCCGAATAGCAGACACAAACCGGAAGAGACAAAGAAGTTTTTGTAAGACGGATTCCGAAG
>ERZ1643247.1583-NODE-1583-length-20379-cov-5.721512_pt1 | contig 20379 bp, 16 predicted proteins | sample MGYA00579264_ERZ1643247 | MGnify/ENA primary metagenome ERZ1643247 (study PRJEB29033, sample SAMEA4952262) | chicken gut metagenome | biome: Broiler Chicken; feature: Gastrointestinal Tract; material: Caecum | place: Ireland | collected 2018 | study: Broiler... | reverse complement strand
CCACCGTGGCGGATCAGTGGAATACTTACCGCCAGAGCCGGCTAATTTCTTCTTATGAGAGAACGGTAGAAGAGATGGAACCGGAGGATTTTTCAGCAGAATGGGAGAAAGCCCGGGCCTTTAACGATACCCTGACCCGGAACAGTATCTATGGCGATGTGTTCGGGGAAGAGGATCAGGAACTGGAAGACACGGATTACTGGAAAGTGCTGAATGTTGGCAAAGACGGGGTCATGGGATACCTGTCCATTCCGAAGATCAACATTAAACTCTCCATCTATCACGGTACGGCAGACGACGTTCTCCAGACCGGAGTAGGCCATTTAAACGGGACGAAACTTCCCATTGGAGGAGAAAGCACCCACAGCGTTCTGGCGGCGCACCGGGGACTGCCCAGCGCCCGGCTGTTTACCGACATCGACCAGATGAAAAAGGGAGATAAGTTTTACATTCATATATTAGATGAAACCCTGGCTTACCAGGTGGATCAGATCCTGGATATGGTGGATAAGGACGATACAGAGACTCTGGAAAAAGCCCTGCAGATCGAAGAGGGCAAAGACCAGGTGACCTTATTTACCTGCACCCCTTACGGCGTGAATTCCCACCGGCTTCTGGTCCGGGGAACAAGGGTTCCCTACGAAGGAGAGGAAGAGATCTCCGGCACGCCGGTAGATACCATGCTGGAAGCTGTGCAGAATTATTATATGTTATATCTGATACTCGGTTTATCCGTAACCTTGTTGATCATACTGTTGCTGAAATTCCTGCTGAGGCCGGGAAAGAAGAACAGAAAATCATAAACTTTCCGAATAGAAAAAAATCAGAGGAGGGTAAGATGTGAAAACGAAGAAGAGAATAAAACAGGGCTCTGCCGCAGCCCTGGCCCTGGTACTGGCAGTACCGGCTGTGACTTACCAAAACGTGCAGGCTGCTGTAGGGATCGATACAGACAGGAGCTGCTCGGTAGAATTTCAGGTAGACGGAACCTTTGAAGAGCTGCGTACACTGGATATCAGCGTAGATCTCTATAAGGTGGCGGAAGTAGATTCCACAGGCGACTATAGGGTTCTTGAAGGATTCCAGGGTCTTGGGCTGGACAAGATAGACAGTGAGACTACCGCCCAGGAATGGGAACAGATGGCTGCCCAGGCGGCGGATCTGATCCGGGATCAGGAGACGGCCCCTGTGAAGACGGCCATGCTGGAGGACGGCGCAGGCATCGCCGAAGACCTGGATACCGGTATGTATCTGGTGGAGGCCGGTCAGGCGGAGTCTGCGGAGTATACCTACAGCTTTACGCCTTATCTGCTGTCCCTGCCCAATAATTATTACAGCGCTTCCGGAAATGACGGCTGGGTCTATGACGTGACCACCGGACTGAAGCCGGAGCAAGAGGCCCGCTACGGAAGCATCCAGATCAGCAAGACCCTGGATATCTATCAGGCGACCCTGGGAGAAGCGACTTTTATCTTTTCCGTAGAAGCAGTAAAGCCGGACGGCCAGGGCGGGACAGAAAATGTTTACAGCGACGTAGTATCTCTGGTCTTTGACGGACCGGGGACAAGGAGCGTGGAAGTGGGAAATCTTCCGGCAGGAGCCCAGGTAACAGTGACAGAGGTCTACAGCGGAGCCAGCTATGAACTGACAACGGCGGCTTCCCAGACCCTGACGGTAACTGCCGATGGAGAGGAAGGAAATCCGGCAGCGGTTTCTTTTGCCAATACTTATAATGGAGAAAATAACGGCGGCGCCAGTGTGGTGAACCATTTCGGTTATACAGCCCCTGAAAATGAAGCGGTGGCTCAGATGGAAGAGGCGGCAGGCGCAGCGCAGCAGGCAGGCACCTGGAGATGGACCCAGCACAGAGACAGTACAGATATGCAGGATGCTGCAGAGGAATAGGAGGAGAGAAAGCCATGAGAAAGCAGATCAATAAAAAGACCCTTGGCCTGGCCGCAGCGGCCCTCGTCCTTACCGCCGGCCTGTCTGTGGGAGGAACTATGGCCTATTTTACTACATATACCCAGACCAGCGGTTCGGTGCCTCTGAGCCTTGGAGGGAGCATCACTACAGAACCCCATGAGGAGGTAGAGGACTGGACCAAGCATGTGACCATAGAAAACACCGGCGATGCGGACTGCTTCGTCCGGGTGAGAGCCTTTGCCGGAGCCCAGTACCAGGACAGCCTGGTATACAGCGGAGAGAACTGGAGCCTGGCGGCAGACGGCTATTATTATTACAGCCGGATCCTTTCTCCCGGAGAGACTTCCGGGGAACTGCTCATTGCCATTGATAATCAGGATACAGAACAGAGCTTTAACGTGATCGTAGTCCAGGAGAGCGCTCCGGTGATCTATGATGAGAATGGAAATCCAACCGGAGACTGGGACCATATCCTGGATTCCGGAGAAAATACTTATGACAGCAGCGAGGAGGTGGGTGCATGATGAAAAAGAAAATACCAGTATTGCCCACGGTCCTTTTCGCCGGAGCGGCCCTGCTCCTGGCAGGCAGCACCGCAGGAAGCACCCGGGCGGCCCTGACCTATTTCAGTGAGAACTATTCCGCTTCCGTGAACATCTCCCAGATCGGCGTAAGTATCCAGGAGAACGGAAAGACGGTGAGCAGCCGGGACTACGCAGGAGACGGCCAGTGGAAGGAGACCAGCACCAGCCTGTTCTCCGATCTGCTGGATACAGAAAAGGGTGAAAAGCTGGCATTAGGAAAGAAATATGACGATTCCATCACTGTATTAAACAGCGGGGACATTGATTCCTTCGTCCGGGTCATTGTAACTAAGAGCTGGCAGGATCAGGAAGGAAATAAAGATACCTCTTTAGATCCGGATCTGATCCAGCTGAACTTCCTTACAGAAAACGGCTGGCAGATCGACGAGAGCGCCTCCACTCCGGAGCGGACGGTTCTTTATTATACCAGCCTCCTGGCCCCGGATCAGAGTACGGCGGAGCTTTTGGGAGAGGACGCCCTTTCCATAGACAGCGCCGTGGGGACCAAGGTAAACCAGACAGAGACCAGGACAGAGGAAGGCACGGTGATCACCACCCAGTACGCCTATGACGGCTACAGCTTCCAGGTGGAGATCGAGGCGGACGCTGTCCAGACCCATAACGCCGAAGACGCCATCAAGAGCGCCTGGGGCGTAGATGTAACTGTTTCCGAAGACGGAAACCGTATCAGCTTACGATAGGAGGTACAAGCAGATGAGAAAGAAAGTTTTGTGCCTTGTCATGACCGGGGCCGTAATGGCCGGGACCATGACCGTAGGCACGGGGACAACCGTATATGCAGAGGATTTCACCAGCCAGGGGAACTGGTCGGTGACCTTTGACGGGGAGGGAATGGAGAGCAATTTCACCTCCCAGGAGATGGCAGATGAGATCTACGGGATCCTGCCCGGGGACAGCATCGAATTAAAAGTAAATGTCCAGAATGGCAGCCAGGAAGACACAGACTGGTATATGTCCAACGAGGTGATCAAGAGCCTGGAGGAAGGAAGCACCGCCCAGGGCGGCGCCTACGGCTACCAGCTCCGGTATGTAAACGCTTCCGGAGAGGAGACCATGCTCTTTGACAGCGACGCCATCGGCGGCGACGCAGGGGAGGAAGCCCTCCAGGAAGCCACTGGTTCCCTGGAAGATTACTTCTACCTGGACCGTCTGGGAAAAGAAGAGGGGGGAACGGTGTACCTCACTGTATCCCTTGATGGAGAGACCCAGGGAAACGATTACCAGAACACCCTGGCCCAGTTACAGATGAACTTCGCCACAGAGATCGCCCAGCCGGAGACGGTGCAGGGAGAGGATAAGGTCATCAACCGGACAGTGAAAGAAGCAGACAAGACCGTTTACCGGACCCAGAGGGTGAAGACGGGAGACGAGAGCCGGACCCTTTTGTACAGCGGGATCGCCCTTGCCAGCGGCCTGGTGCTGCTGGGGCTGGGCGTGGCAGCCCTGAAAAAGAAAAACAGCCGTGAGGAAGGAGAGGGAAGATCATGAGAAAGGTGAAAAAACTTCTGGCAGCTATGGTCACTGCGTCTATGGTCTCCAGCTTTTCCCTGCTGAATGTGGCGGCTGCGGAAGATTATACTTATACCGTGACCTTTTACGCAGGAAACCAGGGGACCTTTGCAGACTTTACCGGACTGCGGGTGGTGGGAAAAGAAGATCCTCAGATTTCTGTGGAAGGCGACAGGATCCTGGTCACCGGACTGACCCGGGGAGACGAGGTTACCTTTGATGTGAACCAGGGGGCGGTGGATCTTCAGGAAGACAGCAAGTATTATATCCAGGGCCTGCGCCTTTCCGGAAGGGACAATGACGAGCAGATGGCGGCGTCCTCCTTCCGGGTGACGGAGGATCAGGACTATGTGGTGGCCTACGGAATCCAGGGAGATATGACCAGCTATACGGTAAACTATGTGGACGAAGACGGGAACGAGCTGGCCCCCAGCCGTACCTACTATGGAAATATCGGAGATAAGCCGGTGGTGGCTTACGCTTATATGGAAGGCTATACTCCAGAGGCCCTGACCCTTACCGGGACCCTGGGAGCCAATGAGGCAGAAAATGTATTTACTTTCACATACCGGACCAACCCGGTGGAGGTAGTGCCGGGAGAAACGGTGACGGTCACCACCGTAGAGCCGGGGACCACCAACGTGATCACCCAGCAGATACCGGTGGCAGGGACCGGAGTGACGGGAACCGCCGGGACAGCCGGAGGAACTGGCAATGCAGCCGGGACAGGCACCGGAGCAGCGGCGGGAGATAACGCCGGAGCCGCCGGAACTGGAGCAGAGGGAACCGGAGCAGGTGCGGCCGGAACAGGAGCCGGCGATGGAGCCGTGATCGGCGCAGACAACCAGACCGGAGGGGCCGGCGACGGAGCCCAGGAAGGCCAGGCTGCAGGAGAAGGCCAGGCCGGAGAAGCCGGTACCGAGGAGATCCAGGACGAAGAGACCCCGTTAGGCCAGATCGATCTGGACGAAGGAGAGGAAGATGCAGGAGAAGCTGACGCAGAACCGGAGAGCCGGGACAGCAGCCGTGGAAGCGCCTTTCCTATAGCGGTAGGCGTAGCCGGAGTAGCGGTGGCGGCTATCGTAGTAGGCGGTATCATCCTGCTGAGAATGAGAAGAAAATAGAGTATAAAAACATAGAAACCTGACAAGATAAGAACAGACAGAGAAATGACAGAAAGGATTTCCGTCATGAAGAGGAAGGAGAGAAAAAGCCCAGTGGCTGCGCTATGCAGCACACTGGGCACTGTTTTATTAATTTTACTGGTGGCGGCGTGTCTGCCCCTTACCCTGCCCAGAGTCCTGGGCTATGAGATTTACACAGTAGTCAGCGGCAGCATGGAACCGGCCATTCCTACCGGGAGCCTGGTGTATATAGAAGGAGCCCAGCCGGAAGAGATCGAAGAGGGAGATGTGATCGCCTTTTACGGAGCCAGGGACTCGGCGGCGGTGATCACCCACCGGGTAGTGGAGAACAACGCTCTCATGGGCCAGTTTACCACCAAGGGAGACGCCAACGAGAAGGCGGACGTAAATCCGGTATCCTATGAGGAGTTTATCGGAAAACTGGCGCTGTCCATTCCATATCTTGGCTGGGCGGCCCGGATCTTTACCAGTACGGAGGGAAAGATAGGAGCCGCAGCTTTAATCCTGGCGGCCCTGCTGCTTCACGGGATCGGGGGAGCGGCAGAAAGCCTTCAGCGCCGGAAGAATAAGAAAAACAAAGAGGATAAAGAATAGGTACAGGGAACAGGGAGAAAAGGATCGTTCCCCTACCGGAACATCGGAAAAGTCAGAGATCAAGGAGACAAAATATGGAAAATAAAATTTTTTTGACGGGGCAGGAGAAGCTGAAAGCCTTTGAAAGATATCTCTATGAAAGAGAAAACGCCCGGGCGACCATCGGCAAGTACATGACCGATATGCGGACCTTCTTTCGATATCTGAACGGCCGCAGACAGATCGACAAAAGCTGTCTGCTGGGATATAAAGACTGGCTTTTGGAACGTTATGCGGTAAACAGCGTAAATTCCATGCTGGCGGCCCTGAACCAGTTCCTGGATTTCCTGGGAGAAGGTTCGATGAAGCTGAAGAGAGTAAAGACCCAGAGACCTCTTTTTCTCAGGGAAGAGAAAGAACTGAACCGAAAAGAATACTTCCGGCTGATCGGCGCGGCGCAGAAGTCCGGAAAGATACAGTTAGCTCTCTGCATGGAGACCATCGCTGCCACCGGGGTCCGGGTCAGCGAACTTCCCTATTTTACCGTGGAAAACATTAAAAAAGGCAGGATCGAGATCTTCAATAAAGGAAAATACCGGAGGATCCTCCTGGGGGGAGACATCCGGAAAAAACTTCTGCAATACTGCAAAAAGAACGGGATCGGCCAGGGCTCTGTATTCATCACCAGAAGCGGCAGACCGAAAAACCGCAGCAATCTCTGGAGAGAAATGAAAGCCTTAAAAAAACAGGCGGGAGTATCAGAAGAAAAAATTTTCCCTCACAACTTCCGCCATCTTTTTGCAAGAGTCTACTACCAGGCGACAAAAGACATCGCCGGACTGGCAGACCTTCTGGGCCACAGCAGCCTGAACATCACGCGTATCTATACCTCGGGAACCGGTCGGAGCTACCAGAAACAACTGGACAGACTCAGGATCCTGCGGATATAAAAAAATACCACATAATCTCAATTATGTAGTATTACAAATCTAAAAACTTTCTAAAATTGGTTCATGATTCTAAATTTTTTCTAATTTTTACTCAGTTTATCTTAAAAAAAATCCACTGTCAATAATACCCAAACCTCTTTCACGCTTTTTGAGGCACAAAAACTGATCTTCCCATTACAAAGGCAAGATTGGTATGAAATGGACTTAAAATCTGTAATGCCCCTTTGTTTTTTTGTGATTTTAATGGAATTATATTTACCACATAATTGAGATTATGTGGTCTTGCTGACAAGATAAAAAGTCCGCCAGCAGCGGACAGATAAATTCCAGGGAGGGAGGTCTGTGCCAATGAAAAATAGTAAAGAGGAGACTTTTCTTATACGGATCTATAATTGCCAGAACAATACCTGGCAGGGCAGTATCCTATGGGCGGAAACACAGAAAAAGCAATGTTTCCGAAGTACCCTGGAAATGATCAGTCTCATAGAAGAGGCTGTACAGTCGGATAGAGAAAATATAGGTTTAGAAGGAGGATACCATGAAAAGTAAGAAGAATCAAAGATTACTGGCCCTGATACTTTCCATGGTTCTGATGCTGAGCGCCAGCATCTCGGCCATGGCCGAAGGAGATGTGCAGACAGAAGCATCCGGAACTGAGGTCACCCAGAACCAGGCAGAAGAGCAGAGTCTGGAAGAAGAGACAGTACCGGAGACAGAGGTGACAACAGAAGAAGCAGGAATCGATACTCAATCGGCAGAAATTTCAGAAGAACCTGTACAGGAAACCACAGAGCAGGAAACAGCAGTGACTTCTGGAGAGGCTACAGAGCCGGTTCAGGAAGCAACAGGTGAGTCCACAGAGACTGAAGTGCCAACTACAGAGGAGACTACAGGGGAAGAGACTCAGAGTGTAGAGGGACAGCCTGAAGAAATAACAACTGCTGAAGAACAGCCGGAAGAAATTTCGGAAGAAACATTACCAGAGGAAGAAGTGGTTTCTGAAGCAGCAGAGCTGAAACAGGAGTTCACAGACGAAAACGGAAATGTGACCCAGACGATTACTGCTTACGTGCCAGAAGGAGCCTTCCAGGCTACAGCAGATCAGATTTCCATGGAAGTCACCCTTCTGAATACCGATGATACAGATTACATAAAAGGAATGATGGAAGAACTCATTCCTGAAAATAATTACTTAGATGGGTATGTATTATATCAGATCGACTTCAAGGTAAATGGAGAAATCGCCAAACCAGCCAAAGCCATTACCATTACCATGACAGGAAATGAGCTGGCAGTGGAAGATACCCAGAAAGCACATGTATTCTACTATGACTCCGAAGACCCGGAAGTAGAAGGGGACAAGGATCAGTTAGTAGAAGTGATCCAGAAAGATCAGCTGATCAAATCCCTGGAGGAGTCCGGACAGAGCACAGAGAATATCGAAGACTATGATTACTCTGAAATTGCTGTCAATGAGGGAAATGCAGATACCATTACTGTAAAGGGATGGGAATCTACTATCTATGGATGTTATGTAGAAAAAGAATCTGTACAGGAAGCTACCTACGAAGATGATACTGTAAAAGTAACTGTAAGCGCAGATGAGAAAGGCATTATCCCAAATAAGACAACTCTTCAGGTAGTGCCAATTTCCAATAATGGAGATACCAAAGATCAGTATAAAGAAGTAAAGAAGAAACTTCAGGAAAAAGCAGAAAAAGACGAATATGAAATTGCCGGATTCCTTGCCTATGATATTTCCTTTGTAGATAAAGATGGAAATGAAGTAGAACCTAATGGAGAAGTAAGAGTTTCCATAGAGTATAAGCAAGCTACACTGCCGGAAGGAATGACAGAAGAAGAAGCTAAAAAGGCAGAGGTCTCCATGATCCATCTGGAAGAAGATGAAAATGGCGAAGTAAAAGAAGTAGTGGATATGGCAGAAAAAGATCAGGTTGAAGCTATAGCTACTACTGAGAGCCAGCAGGTGGAAAAGGTTGCGGTGAAGACGGAGAGTTTCTCGACGTTTACAGTTATTTGGGTAAATCAGGAGATTGAAATTACCGTACACTATGTAAATGATAAATATCAGGAAATAACGGATAATGGAGTTCAAAGTGAAAACGTCGAAATTTCTAACGAGACTCAGATAGATTTGTTTGAGTATGCAACGGATATAGATGGCTATGATTTTACAAATGAGGCGACTATTGGCAAATCTGACAATGCAGAGTTTGTGAGATATGTTCGTTATAATAATCAATTGCAATATCGAGTTCGAAACTCTTATCCATCTTCTTCATGGGAAAATTGGCCGGCTGTCGATGGATATCATGTCTATTTGATTTATAAGGTATCTCGGTATGAAGATCTTAATGCCACAATAGAAACGGTAGACAACAATAAAGAACATATCAGTCTGAATTTATTTGACTATACATTGGTGGATAAGTGGGGAAAAGAGACAGAAAAATCTGGTTATTCTGAACGATGGAATAGTGATAATGCTTATGACAGGGGAATTAATGCGGGTAAAGACTTAAAGTTTATAAATAGTAGCAGGAGTTATAATAAGGATATGAACGATTGGACTGGCAGTGAAGACGTTTATCCTGAAATATTACAAAAGAACTTAGTAGATGGATATCCTGTGCTTACACAAGAAAATGGTGGGCAATCATTAAAATATTTGTTTGATCCCAAGACGAAGACTGAGTACAGAGATGACCATATAGGTGTGAATTATCTGTTTACCAAAGATGAAAATGGATATTTCAGTTTTGACAGTGATGAAAATTACGCTTACTTGCAGTCTAATAATAACTTTAAAGTCTATAGCAAATCAGCCGGTGAAGTTGTACAAGGGAAAAAGACACAGGATTGGGGTGCGTTTTATCCGTTTGATGATTTAGGAGATGTTGAAAATAGAAATTGGGTTGAAGTAGGAGGGGGAGGATATGGATTAGATGCCGGTCTAGCGAATCATTATTTTGGTATGGTAATGTCTGCATCTTTCTATCAGCCAAAAGGAGGAAAAATCAATGGGGAAGATATGATATTTGAATTTTCCGGTGATGATGATGCATGGGTATTCATAGATGATGAATTGGTTCTTGACTTAGGCGGGATTCATACGGCAGCAAGTGGAAGTATTAATTTTGCAACTGGAGAAGTTAAGGTAAATGGTGAAACGGTGACGAATTCTTTTTATGGAGATGATGGAAGATTTGAAGATTATTCTACCCATACAATTAAGTTCTTCTATTTGGAAAGAGGTAATAGCGCTTCCAACTGTAAATTGAAATTTAACCTTCCAACAATTCCGGAAAACTCTGTTATGGTTACAAAAGAGTTAAAAACCGAGAGTGGAGCAGAAGCAAATTATACAGAGGGAATCACTTTTGACTTTAATATTCAAAAGAAAAATGATGAAAACAAAGATTATGAATATGAGGTTTATGAGAATAATCAGATTATAAAAACCGCACAAACGGAAAACGGTGGAAATTTTACTTTGGAGCCGGGACAGTCAGCGGTATTTTCTGGCTTCCTAGCAAATGAAGAATATGAAGTAAAGGAAACCGGAGCTTCTTTGACAGAAGGATATGATATCCAGCTTAGTGATGATATAAATATTTCTTTTGAAGACGAAAATGGAAATCCGGTAGGTGAGAATCAGGTAGATAGTATCTATGCTGCAACAACAGGGCTGATTCAAGTTAGTGAGATCCCCAGTGTTACCTATACAAATGCAATAAAGCAGACAGGTACATTAAGTATTAAGAAACAAATGGAGAAAGGATCTGAAGCAGAGAATGATGAGGATTTTAGTATCCAATTAAAAGTAAATGGTAGAGTTTACCGTGGAGAGTATACAATCAATGGCAGCTCCCAAACGGCTGTAAATGGTACAATTCTTCTAAAAGCGGGAGAAACAGCTCAGATAACCGGATTTCCTTATGGCACAAGCTTCGATGTAAAAGAATCCACATCCGGAACAGATATACCAACGTATAGTGTAGAGGGTGAGGAAGACTTATATGAAGTAAAGGTACCGGGTGATAGTAATACATATACAAGTGTTTCAGGAAAAATTTCTGGAACAGAAGGAACAGTTGTGGTAACAAATCGTAAGGTGAATGTAGAAAGCGGTACGATAGATGTTACAGTAGAGAAAACATGGAAGGGGAAGGAAAACTATAAAGAACTGATCCCGGAAAGCCTGGATGTCACATTATATGAAGATAGTAATAGTAACGGAAAATATGATACGACAGATAATAAAGTTACAAAAGACGCCAGTGGCGATTCTATCCAAAGCGCAATCTCTCTGAAGAAGGAAAATGATTGGAAGCATACATGGCAGGGATTATCACCGGAAGAGAAGTATTTTGTGATTGAAACACTTCCGGAGGGATTCCAACAGATTGGAGAAACTCAATATACAAAATCTATCAGTGAACTAACATATGTAGATTATTTGGAAAGATGTATAGGAGTATCCTTTAATATTGGAAAAAATAATGCTCTGCTGATTCAAAAGCAAGATGGCAACTATGCTTTCTGGACGAATGAAAACTTAAATTTATCCGGAGATAGTATTGTCCAAATACTTGGGGCTGTAAAGGGAGAACAAGATATACCGGAAGAGGGTGAGTGGAACTTTAATCAGCACACGCTTTCCTATATCAACGGAACAGCTGCATCTGAGGTTCAAGTTGAAAAATCAGAGAACGGCTATACGTTAACTTTTGCAGATGAAGTAGCTAAAATCTGGAGCTTTTCCTATACAGAAGCTGACAAAGCTGTGATTGTAAATACTATCGATGGCAATTCTAAGACTAGTTTAAAAGTAGAAAAACAATGGGAAAGTGGAGCTTATCTTGAAGGCTATAAAGTAAAGGTACAGTTAACACAAGATGGTAATCTCGTGGAAAATCAGGTAATTACTTTGAAAGAAAACAATAATTGGACTCATATTTTTGATGAACTTGAGAAGTACTATCAAGATACTAACAATCAATGGAAGCAACACGTTTATTCGGTTAAAGAAATTGCAGTTGGTACAGATGAGGATTTCCAAGATTCTGATTATAGTGATATGAAAGGATATGAGGCAGAGATAACTACTAAACCGGATGGAACAGTATTAATTACAAACAAGCTAGCAACGGTAGAGCTTGACCTTCAGAAATATGGTACGAATTATGGAACTGACCAATTAAATGGAGCGGAATTCTCTCTTTACAAAGGCAAGGAAACGCAAAATGAAATTTCATGGGATGAGGCGGAAGTTATTAACAAAAAGATAATGGTTACAGCCGATCAAAAGGAATTGCAGATAGAACCGGGATATTATTATTTAGTTGAGACAAAAGCCCCAGCCGGATACCAATTGCTGGAAGAAAAAATCTATTTTAAAGTATCAATTAATGGATTCACACTTATTGATGAAGAAGGTAATCAGATTTCCGGAGATGATTTATCAAATATGATGTGGAAGGTTAGCGAGTCTGACAGTAAGGCACTTATGATTAAAAATCAGACCTTATATTCCTTGCCAGAAGCCGGAGGCCCCGGAATCTTCTTGTATATGATTGGCGGAACATTGCTTCTTATGGCAGGTTCCCTGATGATATATATCAACAGACGCAAGGGGGTGCTGAGAAAATAAGGACATGACTAATTTTTTCAGCGGCCCTGCGCCGCAAAAGACAACAGAGGTAAGGCAGGAAGAAAATGGGAGAACCCAAAAAAGAAAAGGAGAAAAGAATATGAGTAAAGTCAAAAAAGTATTAGCCATAATCTTATCTATGGCAATGATTCTTGGAATGTCTTTGACAACATTCGCTGCACCGGATGACAGTGGAACAACCGGGCAGGCTAGTGTTACTGTAGAAGGCTTAACACCTAATGATGAGACAGAAGTGAAAATTTATGAAGTTGTTACTTGGGATGCGGCAACTAATGCATGGGTAGTAGCAGATTGGGTAAAAACTCTTGAGGAACAGAATAGTGAAACTTATGTTAGTTTTCCATCTGATCAGAGCGGTGGCGATGCCACTATCGAGTATGTCAAGTTAGCTGAAGCTATTGAAAATGCAGCTGAACAATATAAACCTGATCCTAAAGATTCCTATGTGTTATTGCAGAATGAGGACTCTCATACTTTTAATGGATTGAACTTAGGTGCCTATTTAGTTACTGCAAGTGGTGATACAACAACCTATAGTGCAATGGGCGGAAGAACTTATAAATACGACGAAGCCACCAATTATGTTATTGGAGCATTAGAGGCGACTGTCTATGCAAAGGGTAGCAATTATCCATTAGATAAAGTTTTTTCTGATGGCTATACAAACAAAGTAGCAGGCTTGGGAGATACTGTGCAATATGATATTACTACAATCTTCCCAAGTTTTGGAGTTAACACAACAGACAAAGAATTTTGGATTACAGATACTCCTCAAGGATTAAAGATTACAGGTATTGCAGTTTATGTTGGAGATATGGCAACTCCAATAAACAGCAATAACTATACAATTAGTCCAAGTTTAACGAATATAGATGAAGATACACCAGTGACTGTTACTTTTACAGAGAATTATATTGGAGAAACTAATGAACATGCTGGAGCAGCTGTGAAAGTGGTTGTTACCGCAACTGTTACTGGCACAACTTATAAGAATACAGCTACTTCCTCTAATAATAGTTCTGAATTACCAGTAGAAGTAGATGGAGATACTGGTACCATAACTTTAACAAAAACAGATGGTGACCACACTCTCCCTGGTGCAGAGTTCGAAGTAAAATTAAACAATAATAAACAAAGTTTTGTAATGATATCTGATGGTGTATATCGTTTAGCTACATCTGAAGATTTAACTACAACTTCAACAGTAGTAGTAGGTAGTGGTGCTGATAACGAAGGTGTTTTAGTATTAGATGGTTTAAAAGAAGGAATCTATACTATTACTGAGACCAAAGCTCCAGAGGGATTTGCGTTACTTGGACAAGATATTATAAAAGAAATTAAGTTTGTTGAAAATGCAACAGGATCGGAAGAAGATCAGGCTATTAACATTTTCTTTGAGGTTGTTAATACTAAGCTTTCTTCTCTTCCGGAGACCGGTGGAATCGGTACAACAATCTTCACCATCGGCGGTTGCGCTATCATGATCGCAGCAGCAGGTCTCTACTTTGCAAGCCGCAGAAAACAGGAGAACAAATAATCTGACCTGGTATAGTGACATGCAATGACAGATACTATGAAATGGATCAACAATCAATGATACATAAGTATCTTCAAAAATTTACAGCTGATTAGAAGCTGTGAGATACGGTTAAAAAGATCATTTTGATAAAATAACCGTGCATTTTACCAGACTCATACGGTTCGAAATGCTAAAATGCGATTTTGAACCGTATGAAAACCTGGCTTTATACGGCTCATATTAGAGATTCTTGAAAAACAACCGTACTTTTATCATAAATAATACGGCTTAAAATCGTAAGATTAAAAAAATAACCGTATTCACTTCCGAAAAACTACGGTTGATAATCAGAAAGTTGAGAAAACAACCGTATTACTCAAAAAATATACGGCTCGGAATCAAGAAATCAAGAAACTAACTGTATTCGACCCAGCAATATACCGCTGAAAATCAGGAATCCCTGAAAGAACCGTATTTACCCTGAAAATATTACTAAATTATTCAACAACAAAAACTACAACAACAAGGAGAGCCCGGATGAAGAAGAAATCTATTACAACGTTAATCATTATACTGTTTTTCTTGGCCGGTTTGTCCTTGCTGCTGTATCCGCTTGTTGCCAACCAATGGAATAATTACCGGCAGAGCCGGCTGATCAGCAGTTATGACAGTGCTGTATCTCAGATGGAGTCTGAGGGAAGTATTGATTATGAAGCGGAGTGGGCGAGAGCGAATGCTTATAATGAAGCCCTTCTTCCTTCTATCCTTCCAGACTCTTTCGCAGTAGCGGAGGCTTCTGATGAGCCTGATGAGGAATATATGGCATGTTTGAATATTGCAGGAGATGAGATGATGGGAACTGTGGAGATTCCAAAGATCAACATTGAGCTTCCCATTTACCACACAACGGATGAAGATGTCCTGGAACGGGCTGCTGGTCATCTGGAAGGAAGTTCTCTTCCAGTAGGAGGGGAAAGCACCCACGCAGTAATCTCTGCACACCGGGGACTTCCAAGTGCTTCTTTATTTACAGACTTGGATCAGCTGGAAGAAGGAGACCATTTCCTGCTCCATGTGCTGGATGATACCCTGGCCTATGAGGTGGATAAGATTTCTGTAGTAGAGCCGGAAGAAACCCAGGATCTGGCTGTGGAGGAAGGAGAAGATCTGGTGACACTTCTCACCTGTACTCCTTATGGAGTGAACAGCCACAGACTTCTGGTGAGAGGCCACCGGGTTCCATATGAACCGGAAGCTATTGCAGATGAGCAGCCGCCTCTGTTTGGCGGAAGCCTCCACACGAACTATCTGCTTTGGGTAATCATAGGTCTTCTGATTACCGGAGGATTTATCGCCGGGCTGTATGTCTATGATAAGAAGAGAAAACAGCAGTCAAGATCTTTGAAAAAAGCTGCTATGACCCGCAGGAGTGACAAGGAAGGTGAGGACGGTTCATGAAAAAGAAGATACCGGGAATTCTCTTTGGACTGTTGTTTCTCATCGGATTTGGAATTCTGGTATATCCTACAGTAGCAGACCAGTGGAATACCTACCGTCAGAGCAGGCTGATCTCTTCCTATGAAAACACCATAGAGGAGATGGAGCCGGAGGACTTTACAGCAGAATGGGAGAAGGCCAGGACCTTCAATGACACCCTGACCCAGAACAGCATCTATGGAGATGTGTTTGGGGAAGAGGATCAGAAGCTGGAAGACACCGAATACTGGCAGGTACTCAATGTAGGCGGGGATGGAGTGATGGGATACCTGTCCATTCCAAAGATTAACATTAAGCTTTCGATTTATCATGGGACTTCTGATGAAGTCCTGCAGACAGGGGTAGGCCATTTAAACGGAACCAAACTTCCCATAGGAGGAGAGAGCACCCACAGTGTTCTGGCAGCCCACCGGGGACTTCCCAGCGCCAGATTGTTTACGGATATTGACCAGCTGGAAAAGGGAGATAAATTTTACATTCATGTGCTGGATGAGACTTTGGCTTACCAGGTGGACCAGATTTTAGATATGGTGGACAAAGATGACACTGAAACTTTAGAAAAAGCCCTTCAGATAGAAGAAGGCAAAGACCAGGTTACTTTATTTACCTGTACCCCTTATGGAGTGAATTCCCACCGGCTTTTAGTCCGGGGAACCAGAGTTCCCTATGAGGGAGAGGAAGAAGTCAGCAGCACTCCGGTAGATACTATGCTGCAGGCGGTACAGAATTATTACATGTTATATCTGATACTCGGTTTATCCGTGACATTGTTGATCATACTGTTCCTGAGAATCCTGATGAGACCGGGAAAGAAGAACAGAAAATCATAGACTTTCCGAATAGAAAAAATCAGAGGAGGGCAAGATGTGAAGATGAAGAAGAGAATAAAACAGGGAGGCGCAGCAGCCCTGGCCCTGGTACTGGCAGTGCCGGCTTTGACTTATCAGAGCGTACAGGCCGCAACAGGGATTGAAACGGACAGAAGCTGCTCTGTGGAGTTCCAGGTAGATGGAGATTTTGCAGAACTGAAGACTTTGGACATTGATGTGAACCTTTATAAGGTGGCAGATGTGGAAGGGACCGGAGCATATACAGCTTTGAACGGATTTCAGGATTTGGGACTGGATAAGGTAAGCAGTGAGACCACTGCCCAGGAATGGGAAGAAATGGCTGGTCAGGCGGCAGAGCTGATCCATGATCAGGATATGGAGCCTGCAGAAAGGGCAGTGATCGAAGAAGGTACAGGAATGGCCGGGAATCTGGATACAGGTATGTATCTGGTAGAAGCCCGGCAGGTCCAGTCGCCGGAGTATACCTATAGCTTTACTCCATACCTGCTGTCTCTGCCAAACAATTATTACAGTTCTACCGGCGATGACACCTGGGTTTATGATGTAACCACTGGTTTGAAGCCGGAGCAGGAGCTCAGATATGGAAGTATCCAGATCAACAAGACACTGGATAGCTATAACGCCACATTGGGAGAGACTACCTTTATCTTTTCTGTAGAAGCAGAAAAAGAAAACAGCCAGGGAACAATGGAAAATGTATACAGCGACGTGATTTCTCTGGTTTTTGACGGACCGGGAACAAAAAGCATAGAGGTTGGAAACATTCCTGCAGGAGCCCAGGTGACAGTTACAGAAGTTTACAGCGGAGCCAGCTATGAGCTGACCACTACAGGGTCTCAGACCCTTACTGTAATTGCAGAGGGCGAGGCAGGAAACCCGGGGACAGCTTCTTTTGCCAATACATATAACGGAGAAAATAACGGAGGTTCCAGCATTGTGAACCATTTCGGATACACAGCTCCTGAGAATCAGAGTGGCGCTGATGTGGAAAACGCAGCCAGAGCTGCACAGCAGGAAGGCACCTGGAGATGGACTCAGCACAGAGACAGCACAGACATACAGAATGTTGCAGAGGAATAGGAGGGAGGAAGCCATGAAAAAGAGTTTAAATAAGAAGACCCTTGGTCTGGCAGGAGCGGCCCTCGTCCTTACAGCCGGCCTGTCTGTGGGAAGCGCAATGGCTTATTTTACCACATACACCCAGGTAGGCGGAGGCGTTTCCTTAAGTCTGGGGACTACTTCCACTATACCTGAAGAAACAGTGGAAGACTGGACGAAACATGTGACTATTCAGAATACAGGAGATACGGACTGCTTTGTTCGTGTACGGGCTTTTGCAGGAAGTCAGTATGAAAGCGCCCTGGTATACAGCGGAGAAAACTGGAATCCTGCTGCAGATAATTACTATTATTACAGTGAGATCCTTTCTCCCGGAGAGACTTCCGGAGAGCTGACCATTGCCATTGACAATATGGACAGTGATCAGGACTTTAATGTAATCGTAGTTCAGGAAAGCGCTCCTGTGATCTATGATGAAAACGGAAATCCAACAGGAGACTGGGACCATGTGATGGATTCTGCCCAGGACAGTTATGACGGAAATGAGGAGGTGGGTGAATAATGAAGAAGAAAATACCAGTAGTACCCACAGTCCTTCTATCAGCGGCAGCCCTGCTCCTGGCAGGCAGCACCGTGGGAAGCACCCGGGCAGCCCTCACCTACTTCAGTGAAAATTATTCCGCTTCTGTAAACATCTCCCAGATCGGCGTCAGCATTGAGGAAAATGGAGAGACGGTCAGCAGCCGGGATTACGCAGGCAATGACCAGTGGAACGAGACCAGCACCAGCCTGTTTTCCAACCTTCTGGATACGGAGAGCGGCGAGAAGCTGGCCTTAGGCAAGAAATATGACGACTCCATTACCGTAAAGAACAGCGGCTCTATTGACACTTTTGTCCGGGCAATCGTTACCAAGAGCTGGCAGGACAGCGAAGGAAATAAGGATACTTCCCTGGATCCGGCTCTGATCCAGCTGAACTTCCTTACTGATAACGGCTGGCAGATTGATGAGAACGCCTCCACAGCAGAGCGTACCATCCTTTATTATACAAACCTTCTGACGCCGGGAGAAAGTACAGCGGAGCTTTTAGGAGAGGACGCCCTTTCCATTGACAGCGCCGTAGGGACTAAAGTAACCCAGACAGAGACACAGACCGACGAAGGCACGGTGATCACTACCGAGTATGCCTATGACGGATACAGCTTCCACGTAGAAGTGGAGGCAGACGCAGTCCAGACCCATAATGCTGCAGACGCCATCAAGAGCGCCTGGGGCGTGGATGTAAATGTTTCTGAAGACGGAAACAGCATCAGCTTACGATAGGAGGTACAAAAGGATGAGAAAGAAAGTTTTGTGCCTTGTCATGACCGGGGCAGTGATCGCCGGGACCATGACCGTAGGCACCGGGACAACCGTTTATGCAGAAGACTTTACCAGCCAGGGAGACTGGTCCGTAACCTTTAACGGGGATGGGATGGAGAGCAGCTTCAGCTCCCAGGAGATGGCAGATGAGATCTACGGGATCCTTCCCGGAGACAGCATTGAATTAAAGGTAAATGTCCAGAATGACAGCCGGGAAGATACTGACTGGTATATGTCCAATGAAGTGATCAAAAGCCTGGAGGAAGGAAGCACCGCCCAGGGCGGCGCTTACGGCTACCAACTGCGGTATGTAAATGCTGCGGGAGAGGAGACCGTGCTCTTTGACAGCGACACTATCGGAGGAGACGAAGGGGAGGAAGCGCTCCAGGACCGGCTGGGAAGCGATCAGGGCGGAACCGTGTATCTTACCGTAGCCCTTGACGGAGAGACCCAGGGAAATGATTACCAGAATACCCTGGCACAGCTCCAGATGAACTTCGCCACAGAGATTGTAGAGCCGGATACGGTACAGGGGGAAGATAAAGTCATCAACCGGACCGTGAAGGAAGCAGACAAGACCGTCTACCGGACCCAGAGAGTAAAGACCGGAGATGAGAGCCAGACACTTCTCTACAGTGCTATCGCTCTGGTCAGCGGATTAGTGCTGCTGGGACTGGGAGTCATGGCCCTGAAGAAGAAAAAGAACCGTGAGGAAGGAGAGTTGAGATCATGAGAAAGCTGAAAAAATTTCTGACTGCCATGGTCAGTGCATCTGTGGTCCTCAGCTTTTCCGCTGTTCCTGCATGGGCAGAAGAAAACTATGATTACACGGTTACCTTTTATGCTGGAAACCAGGGTGTCTTTAGCGGAACCCAGGGGCTGCAGATCAACAGCAAAGGAGATGTATCCATATCCAGCCAGGAAGACCGGATTTCCATCAGCGGACTTACCAGGGGAGATGTTGTATCCTTTGATATAAACCAGGGGGCGGTGAGCCTTAATGAGAAAAGTAAATATTATGTCCAGGGGCTGCGCATGAGCGGCCGCGACAATGACGAGCAGATGGAAGAACCAGCCTTCTGGGTAACCGGAGACGAGGATTATGTAGTTGCTTACGGCATTCGTGGAGATATGACCAGCTACACGGTAAACTATGTAGATGAGAATGGAAATGAGCTGGCTCCCAGCCGTACGTATTATGGAAATGTGGGAGACCGGCCGGTGGTAGCCTATTTGTATATGGAAGGCTATAATCCGGAAGCTCTGACACTTACCAGAACCCTCAGTGCTAATCAGGCGGATAATATATTTACCTTTGAATACAGAACCAATCCGGTAGAGGTGATTCCGGGAGAGACCGTAACAGTTACTACTGTGGAGCCAGGGACTACCAATGTGATCACCCAGCAGGTACCTGTGGCAGGAACAGGGGTTACAGGAACCGGCACTGCTGGTACAGCGGGAACCACAGCAGCAGGAACCGGAGCCGCCGGAACTGATACGGGAACAGCAGGGACTGCGGGAGATACAGGAACCGTCGGAACTGCAGATGACGGAAATGCAGCGGTGATCGGCGGTGATAATCAGACCGGAACAGCCAATGCAGGAGAAGATACCCAGACCGGACAGGCTGTAGAAGAAGGCCAGACAGGAGATGGAACCGAGGAGATCCAGGATGAGGAGACCCC
>ERZ1643247.1582-NODE-1582-length-20399-cov-5.144564_pt1 | contig 20399 bp, 15 predicted proteins | sample MGYA00579264_ERZ1643247 | MGnify/ENA primary metagenome ERZ1643247 (study PRJEB29033, sample SAMEA4952262) | chicken gut metagenome | biome: Broiler Chicken; feature: Gastrointestinal Tract; material: Caecum | place: Ireland | collected 2018 | study: Broiler... | reverse complement strand
TTTATAAAAGGATAGGGATTCCCTATCCAAACAGATACAAACGATAGCAGAAGACCGCAGGCTGCATTGCGCAGAGGCGGCCTTCTGCTTTTTTATATTTGGTTTGCTCATGGGGGAATGGTATGCAGTGGGAGGCTATATATTAAAAAAGGCGTGCTTTTTATCAAATTCCCTGTTTGCTTTATAGAGCGGCTTCCGTTATAATAAAAATATTGACGAGCCATTTGGGCTTAAAAAGAGAGGGTTGAGCATCCATGAAAAAAATCGGATTTATCGGAATTGGTATTATGGGACGGGGAATGGCGGCGAACTTAGTGAAGGCCGGTTTTGAATTGACGGTATATACCCGCCGGAAGGAAAAGATCGAAGATTTTTTACAGCAGACTGGTGTACAATGGGCAGAAAGCCCGGCTAAGTGCGCGATGGGTCAGGAAGCTGTCATAACAATGGTCGGCTATCCAAAGGATGTAGAAGATGTCTATTTCGGCGAAAACGGTATTTTGTCGGGAGCAGAGCAGGGCGCTTTCCTGATCGATATGACAACGACAGATCCCCGCCTTAGCCTTCGCATTGCAGAAGCTGGGCGGGAAAAAAATCTGCATGTGTTAGATGCGCCCGTTTCTGGCGGCGACACCGGGGCAAGAGAGGGAACGCTGTCGATCATGGTAGGCGGGAATGAGACCGATTTTGCGGCCAGTCTTCCGTTGTTCCGTGCAATGGGGAAAACCATCGTTTATGAAGGCGGGCATGGCGCCGGACAACACACCAAAATGGCAAATCAAATTGCCATAGCCGGGGCCCTTGCGGGTGTTTGTGAAGCGGTTGCTTATGGTGAACGTGTTGGCCTTGATACGGCAAAAATGCTTGAAAGTATTGAAAACGGCGCAGCGGGAAGTTTTCAGATGCGTGCGAATGGGCCCAAAATGATAAACGGCGACGATGCGCCAGGATTCTTTTTAAAGCATTTTGTCAAGGATATGCGGATTGCATTGGAGCAAAGTGCCGATCCGCTGCCCATATTAGAGCAGGTACTGAAAATGAATGAAGCGCTTGAAAAAGAAGGGTTTGGAGATTGTGGGACACAGGCGATGATACATAGCTACCGTAAAAGCTAAGAAAAATCTTGTACGCCGGACAGATAAAAATAGGGCGTTTAGGCGAAATAAAAGAGGCTTCGGTTTCAAAGCACTGAAACCGAAGCCTCTTTTCGTTCACTATTTCGGGAGGCGGAATATGAGGGAATCTATTTCTTTTCTATACCCCTCTTTTATAAATCCGAGTTTTAAAAGCAGGGATATGCTTGCTGTGTTTTCTGTATCGGTACAGCAGATAATATCATAGTTTGGAAATTGGCACTGAAGTGCGGGGAGAAAAGCGGAAAGCAGTTCATAGGCAAAACCCTGTCGATGATACCGGTAAGAAATCGTGTAGCCCAGCGCAGCCGTGTTTTTTGAAATGCCCACAAACAAATCCCCGATTATTTCTTCGGTGTCCTTGCGCGCGATAGCCAGACGGCTTTGCCCGATTGAAAATGGATCATCTGTTTTGGTGCGTGCAATCAGCCGGCTTAGGTTTTCACGGTCTTTAAATTGCCCTCTTTGATATTGGGCACATAATGGATGGCTCCGGTAATCGACAAGCGTATTAAGATCTGCTTCATTAAAATTGCGTAGAACCAAACGGGCGGTTTCCAGATAAACAGGGCTGTTCATTCAAAATCAGAGGCAAGAATATCCTCGTCCTCCCCATCGGAAAAGTTGTGATCCAAAATTTCGCCTACACGCATGCGCCGGGAAATTTTCATTTCTTCGACCTGCCGATGAATCAGTTCTTTTACTTCATTTGGATAACGGATATTTTTCAGCGCCAAAACGGGAGTAGTTTTATCAGAAGAATGTAAATGTACGGTCCCCACACGAAAAATCCGCTGCCAAAAAGAGCGTGATAGGCTTAAATCCCGGACACGGTATAAAAGGACTTCTTCCTGCTTCATATTCAGCAAGCCTACCTCTAAAAAAATCCGGTCTTCACTTAAACGGTATCGGGTAAAAGAGAGCGGCATACCTAAAATGCGTTTACGGTCCTTCCATAAGTATTTAATAGATGCTGGCTTCATATAGCGTAATTCCTTTCTTGCAATATCGCCTATAGTTCAATTTTTGTCCAACGGCCGCCGCGGAAACGTGTCATACAGAATATCATGCGAAGAAACTGATCCCCAAATAGGCCAAGCCATGCGCCTACAAGGCCCAATCCGCAGGGGAAACAAAGAATCCAAGAAAGCCCCGGGCGTATGATACCAATGCTAATAAAGGAGGATAGCGCAACAAATTTTGTGTCTCCCGCTCCCCGCAGACAGCCGGAATAAACAACTTGTGCAGTCTGGACATGTGTTGTGCAGGCAATGATAATGAGGATAATCCCACCGAGTGCAATGACGCGCGCATCATCGGTGAATAATTCCATCAGGAAATGGCGGCCTAATAGGAAAAAGACGAATAGCGCACTTGAAATGCAAAAAGCCATGCGCTGACCAGTTTTTCCATATATAATCGCCATATCCGGCCGCTTCTCCCCAAGGCTTTGCCCGACAAGAGAGGATGCGGCAACACCAAGGCCGTCTCCAAATGAAAAAGAAAGATTGATGATATTCATACAGATCTGATGTGTTGCAAAGGCTACCGTCCCAAGGCCGGCAACGATTTTGGCATATGTAAAGAAGCCTATCCGCATAAACACCTGCTCAACCATGGCGCTGCCGCTGATAGAGACAAGTGCGCCCATTGTTTTCCTGTCAAACCGCCAGCTTGTCTTAGTGCGGAAGTCAAGAAAATGAGCGTGATAAAACAATGACATGACGGACATAATACAGCCGACGATATTACCGATTGCAGTTGCCGCCGCGGCGCCTGCGACCCCCATTTTGGGGAAAACCCAAATGCCGTTGATCAGCAGATAATTCAAAATAATATTGACGATATTGGCGGCAAGATTGGTGCGCATAGAAATTTTGGTGTTTCCTGCACCTCGTTGGGCAGCGTTGATTGTCAGGCTCAGAGACATAAAGACAATACTGATCATCAGGATTTGGAAATAGATTACAGCGTCTTCAATGGTATCCGGGCCTGCTCCGGCAAACAGCAGGATAGGGCGCGCAAATACCGCACCAAGCAAGGACATCAAAATGGAGAGCGCCAGACTGATGATAACAGCTTGCCGCAGGCAGCGGTTTGCGCCTACAGTGTCCTGCTGCCCCTTGCGCCGTGCTACGACTGCCGTAACCCCAACATTTAAAGAAAAAATTACGGCCAAGAGAATAAATTTCGGTTGATTGGTGATACCGACAGCGGCAATTGCTTCCGGACCAAGGCCGCCTACCATCATGGTATCCATAGAACCGATCAGGCTGACAAGAACAGATTCAATTGCGCAGGGCCATGTGAGATTGAACTGATGGCGGTAAACCTCTTTGGTAGGAGGCAGCGGCGCATTTATGCGCTGAGAGGGTTTGAGCATATAGCGTATCGAAAAGAAACGCCGTATGAGATTTGTCACGAAAACGATCCCCTTTTTTATTTGTTGGCTTTATTCTATCATAAATAATGTTTCTTTACAAGAAACGGTTGTCCGTCTGTCGTTTTCGTGCTATGATAAGTGAACAAGATGCAGAAGACGTATTGTTTCGCCGATATGCCGGTATACCATCAAAGTCAAATAAGTTTATTTTGGCAGGATACAAGAACTTAAAAGGAGTGTTTTGGTTTATGGGGCGCCCGATAATTTTAGATACCGATCCCGGAATTGACGACGCGGTGGCTTTTGTTGTGCTGCAGCATTATTGTCCTTCGGATGTACGGTTGATTGTTGCCGGATATGGGAATATAACAAAAGAGCACACTGTGCGCAATGCACTTACGATGTGTTCGCTTTTAAAATGGGATGTCCCGGTTCTGCCGGGAGCTTCCGGCCCGCAGAAAGGCAGCTATGAAACAGCTGCGCACATCCACGGTACGGATGGATTGGGCGGACTTTCCCTTTCAGAACAGGAAAAAAAGCCAATAGAGACAGACGATTGGCTTTTATATCTATATGAAACGATCTGTTCGGAAGGAACCGTCGACTATATTACACTTGGACCGTTAACCAATTTGGCAATGCTTTTTATGCGCTTCCCCGATAGCAAGAAGCATATCGGCAGGATCGTGACAATGGGAGGCGGGATTGGAAAAGGAAATGTGCGTCCCTATGCGGAATTCAACATGTTTTGCGACCCGGAAAGTGCGGCATTCGTCTTGCGGGAGGCGGATCATTTGGCTTTAATACCGCTAAATACAACAGAAACCGTTGCATTCTCCCTAATGCAGATTGATCGAATTGGGCAGTGCGATACGGTGCTGGCCCATGCGCTGTATACGATTTTGAAAGCAAATTATGCGGCGTGTACGGCGTATGGCGAACTGGGATCGACAATGCATGATTCTACGGCGGTACTCTACTATCTTTTTCCGGAGCTGTTTTCCGTACGAAAGTGCGGGATTCATGTAAACTGTGAAAAAGAACCCGGCAATACCGAATTGACAGACCGGCGTCATAATATCATACTGGCGGAGCAAACAGATCCTGCACTTCTTCTTGAAAAAATTATGGCTTGCGTCATGAAGGAGTATACTCCTCACGGTTGATTTTTCCGTCGGCAAAGCAGATCCGGCGCGGTGCAGCAGCGGCTACAGCCGGATCGTGCGTAATGAGGATGATGGTTGTCCCGCCTTCGTGCAGGCCATGGAGAAGCCGCATAATTTCTCCGCCGGACGCACTGTCAAGGTTGCCGGTCGGTTCGTCCGCCAAAATGACGGGTGGGTGAGAACCTACGGCGCGCGCAATAGCAGTGCGCTGCTGCTGGCCGCCGGAGAGCTGGCTTGGAAGGTAATGCATGCGTTCGGCAAGGCCAACTTCATACAGCGCCTGTTCGGCGAGTTCCCGCCGCCGTGCGCGGGAAAGGCCGCGGTAGCGGAGCGGCAGTTCTACATTTTCAAGTGCAGTTAGACATTGGATTAAATGGAAGCCTTGAAACACAAAACCGATTTTCCGATTGCGGATTGCAGAAAGCCGCCTGTCGGACAAATCGGATACGTCTTCGCCGTCCAGCAGATAGATCCCTTTGTCCGGCGTATCCAAACAGCCGATGATGTTCATCAGCGTTGATTTTCCCGAACCCGAGCTTCCAACAATGGTGACGAATTCCCCGTGGCAAACGGTCAGGTCAATCCCCTTTAAAACGGGAAGAGGGCCGTCCCCGGTTGGAAAGCTTTTTTGAATACCGGTAAGTTCGATCAATTTTTTCATTTTGAATCACCTCCGCATCGTTTACTTTACCCGAATATAAGGGGAGTATGAGTTAAAATTGGAGGTAAAAAAATTGGTTGTCGCATTATTAAAAAAGGAGGATTCCATGAAACCAAATATTTTATTTTTCATGACAGACCAAATGCGGGGAGATTGCATTGGATATGCGGGGCATCCCGATGTAAAAACGCCGTATTTAGACTCAATTGCTTCAACGGGGCAATTTTTTGAAAACGCCTATACGGCGTGCCCATCTTGTATTGCCGCACGCGCTTCCCTGATGACGGGCCTGTCGCCTGAGCATACAGGCCGTGTTGGATATCAGGACGGCGTGCGATGGGACTATCCGGTAACGCTGGCCGGCGAGCTGGGAAAGGCGGGATACGATACACAGTGTGTCGGAAAACTTCATGTGGATCCTCTGCGCAATCGGATCGGTTTTCGCGATGTCCAGCTGCATGACGGATATCTGGCGTATTATCGCCAGGCCGGCACACCGTACTGTGAGCATCAGTCGGTGGCGGATGATTATTTTCATTGGCTCAAAAACGAGAAGGGGATAGACGCAGATGTCACCGATACTGGCCTCGAATGCAACTCTTTTGTGGCGCGCCCTTGGATGTATGACGAAGAGTCCCACCCGACTAATTGGGTAGCGCGTGGCTGCATCGATTATCTTAGAAGGCGTGATCGGTCAAAGCCGTTTTTTCTCTATGCATCCTTTGTGCGTCCCCATCCTCCGCTTGATGCGCCGGCCTGCTATTTCGATATGTATCGGAATAAGGCACTACGCCCGCCGTTTATGGGCGACTGGGCGGATCAAGAGCGGTATTTAAAAACCGGCCGTCATTATTGCAGTGAAGAAGGAGCCGCCGATCCTGAGCTGATGCACGAAGCCCAGATTGGTTATTATGCGTGTATTACACATTTGGACCATCAGATAGGCCGTATTTTGCAGGCGCTTGAGAGGGAGGGGATTCTTCACGACACAATCCTTCTGTTTTGCTCCGACCATGGCGAACTTTTAGAGGATCACCATACATTCCGGAAAACGCGCCCTTATCAGGGCAGTGTGCATATTCCGCTGTTTTTCCGTGTGCCGCAGTTTAGAGGCGGCCTCCGGTTAGATGCAGTGGCAGGCCTTGAGGATATTATGCCTACACTGCTCGAGCTTGCTGGCGCTGAAATCCCGAAAGGGCTTGACGGCCGTTCTTTGTGCCCGGTTATGCGCGGCGAACAATCCGATGTGCGTGAAATGTTCCACGGCGAACACAGCGGATCTTATCTTGGCAATCACTTTATTGTGACCAAAAGGGATAAATATATCTGGTACGACGAAAGCGGGACGGAGCAGTACTTTGACTTGATTCAAGATCCGGATGAACTGCACGACCGGATTGGGGATCCGGCCTGTCAGGATCATATTGCAAAACTGCGGGCAGAGCTTATCCGCCGCCTTGCAGGAAGGCCGGAAGGTTACAGCGACGGAGAGAAACTGATACCCGGAAGGCCGCAGCGGGCTGTATTGTAAGATAATCTGGAATGAAATGCGCTTTAGCGTATAGGGGATACAAACCAGTCCTAATTTTAATAGGGAATATTTGTACAGACGAGCAAAAGGAAAGGAACGGATATTATGTCACTGCATATCGGCTGCCATCTGTCATCATCGAAAGGATACCTTGCAATGGGAAAAGAGGCGTTCTCGCTTGGTGCGGATACTTTTCAGTTTTTTACCCGCAATCCACGCGGCAGTAAGGCAAAGGCGTTTGATCAGAAAGACGCAGCCGCGCTTGTTTCCTTTTTAAAGGAGCAGGAGTTTGCCCCTATTATTGCGCATGCGCCATATACGTTGAACGCGGCTTCAGCAGAAGAAAAGACCCGTGAATTTGCCGAGCTTGTCATGCAAGAGGATCTAGCGCGTCTGGAGCATATCCCGCATTGCTATTATAATTTCCATCCCGGAAGCCATGTCGGTCAGGGAGCGGAAAAGGGGATTGCCTTAATTGCCCAGATACTGAATCAGATTTTAAAACCTCAACAGCAGACAATTGTCCTGCTTGAGACAATGGCGGGAAAAGGGACAGAGATCGGCAGAAGTTTTGAGGAGCTCCGGGCAATTATAGATCGGGTGGAATTGTCTGAAAAGGTGGGCGTCTGTTTGGATACGTGCCATGTGCATGATGCGGGTTATGATATTGTAAACAACTTAGACGGGGTGCTGGCCGAGTTTGACCGGATAATCGGAATAGGACGGTTGAAAGCCGTGCATCTCAATGATTCTATGAATGTCTGCGGTGCGCAAAAAGACCGTCACGAGAAAATCGCAGAGGGGCAGATAGGGTTGTCGGCCTTTGAGCGGATTGTCAGGCATCCGGCATTAAACGCATTGCCTTTTTGTCTGGAAACGCCGAATGATCTTAACGGATATCGGCAGGAAATTGAGACGCTGCGGGCGATAGCGGGCCAATAAGCCCAACCGAAAAGCAAAAAAGGATGAGCGGCAGCTCATCCTTTTTTAGAATCTGTCAAACCATGCGCAGGAAAACGGCAGGATTATTGCTCTTGCCTATGACTGTACAATTTCAATCATCCCATCCTGCACAATAATTTGGCTGTATCCGTTTTCTCCCGACAGCCTTTCGAGTGCGGCACGCTCATAATAGACGGTTCCCTCAATCTCCAGTGTGCAAAGCGGCAGGGAGTAACGGACCCCGCTGTTTTCCGCGATATCGGCTGCGGCTTTGCTTTCTGCATCGAGCAGGCGTTGGAAGTCTTCGGCCGTGATGCCAAGATATGCGGCAGCTTCTGCCTGCGTTAAATAAACGGGAGCCGTTTCAGATGCGGGCTGCCTGTCGAATTTGCCGAAGGCGAAATGGAAAGAAGCAATCAGTACACCGACGGCAATACAGACGAGGGAAAGAAGATGGAAGAGGGAAAAGATACGGCTTGATTTGTCCATGATTAGCCTCCTTTTTCAGGAATCGATGGAATCCATTTGGTTGTACGATGTTTTGAGATATACCGTTTCTATTACGACAATGCATTCTGTCCGGACAAGCGTTTCGCTTCTGTGAATGATTTGGAATTTGGCGCTTTATACAACGCTTTGCTGACTATCGGCGGCGGTATAATAATTTCGTGAAGAATAACAATAGCGGATAAAGCTCAGCATAATGAAAATCAATAAACAGATGTTGCTCTTATCTGCATCGGTCTAATGGGGGGGTGGTGGCTTTCATCCTAATAGATGCAAAGATGAAATTCCCATTGGTATCTCCTGCTTCCATATATTATAATACATAATAAAACAAATTTTGTCAATAAAAGATTAGATTTTTATATCATTAAAAAACAGGATGGGTGTATGCCCATCCTGTTTTAAGCATAATAGAAGGAAAATAACCAATCAACAGATTTGTTCACTTAATTGTTTGCCGCCTAAGACATGGAAATGCAGATGTTTAACCGTCTGCGCACCGTGTTTGCCCGCATTGCTCACTACGCGGAACCCATTGTCTAAAGCAAGTTCTTTCGACAGCGCTGCAATGACTTCAAAAATATGAGAGATAACCGCGCTGTTTTCAGAAGAAATAGCAGCAGCGCTTTCAATATGTGCTTTGGGAATGACAAGGAAATGTACGGGAGCCTGTGGATTGATGTCATAAAAGGCATAGACCAAATCATCTTCATACAGTTTCTTGCTTGGAATTTCCCCGTTTATAATTTTGCAGAAAAGGCAGTCCATATTTTTGTTCCTCCTTGCATTCAGCCGATCAGGCCGGAAAGGATATCCGGCATAGCTGCAAAAGCTTCATCAATTTTCGTTAAATCTCCGACGCCGGCCATCGCACTGTCCGGCCGTCCGCCTCCTTTTCCTCCAGTAACCGCAGCGGCTTTGGAGACAATTTTGCCTGCATGTGCACCCTTGGCAACAGCGGCCTTTCCGCAAATGCAGAGCATGGTCGCTTTGCCGTCCGATACCCCGCAGAGAAGCGCCACGCCTTCGTTAAGACGCTCTTTAGCCTTATCTCCGACAATTCGGAGCGCGTCTGGCTTGGTGCCGCTGAGCATAGCAGTATAATAGGGGATGCCGGCAGCTGTCTGCGTTTGTTCAAACAGGCCGTCAATCTTACTGTCTGCCATTTTTTGGTTCAGCCGATCCAGTTCATGCATACGATCTTTCAGCTCACCCATGACTTGTGCTGCACGGTGCACCAGTTCATTGGGGGTGGCTGCTTTTAATTGTTCTGCTGCTGCCGACAAGACGGAGGCCTGCATGGAAATTAGGTCTAACACCCCATAGCCGGTGACAGCTTCAATACGGCGTACGCCTGCCGCAACAGAACTTTCAGATACAATCTTAAATAGCCCGATTTTTCCTGTATTCGCGACATGTGTACCGCCGCAGAGCTCAATGGAAAAATTGCCTACTTCGCAGACGCGCACACGCTCGCCGTACTTTTCACCAAACAAAGCCATTGCGCCTTTTTCCTTGGCAGAGGCTATATCGGTTTCATACCGGTTGACCTCGATACCGGATAGGATGATACGGTTCACCTCGTGTTCCACCTCCGCGATTTCTTCACGGGTCATTGCTTCAAAATGCGAAAAGTCGAAACGCATCTCCTTGGCGTTTACAAGCTGGCCGGCCTGATGCACGTGTGTACCGAGCACCTTGCGCAGGGCCGCATGGAGCAAGTGTGCTGCCGTGTGGTTTCTTGTAATGGCTTCTCGAATAGCGGAGCTGACCTGCATGGATACGGTATCTCCAACAGAGATGCTTCCGCTTGTGATCTCTGCAGAATGCAGGATGAGTGAGCCGACTGAGGATTTTTGCACGTCATAGACATCCACGGTGGTGTCGCCTGCAATGAGCTGCCCCTTGTCTGCAACTTGTCCGCCGCTTTCTGCATAAAATGGTGTGCGGTCGGTCACAATCAATACTTTTTGCCCGGCACTTGCTGTACCTACGCGTTCCCCTTCATAGACGAGAGCCAATATTTTGGCATCGCAGGACAGGGTATCATAACCGACAAATTCCGTTGCTTCTGTAAGATCGGTTAAAGTATCGTCCCCTACGCCAAATGCATCGTCAGTTGCACGCGCATTCCGCGCGCGTTCACGCTGCTCGTTCATCAGGCGCAAAAAGCCTTCTTCATCCACCGTGATACCGCGTTCGGCAATGATTTCACGGGTAAGGTCAAGAGGGAACCCGTAGGTATCGTACAGACGGAAGGCGGCGGCACCGGGAAGGACGGGCGCGGCGGTCCCTGCGGACTCTGCGCTTTCTATATCATCAATTAGCTGATTTAGAAGTTCAAAGCCTTTACCGACAGTTTTTGCGAAATTCTCCTCCTCATTACGGACCATTTTTCTGATATATTCAACTTTTTCTAAAAGTTCCGGATAAGCGGTTTCGTTTTCCTTCGCAACCGTTTCAACAACCTCATATAAAAACGGCTTTGTAATACCGAGCAAGCGTCCGTGGCGGGCCGCACGACGCAAAAGCCGACGAAGAACGTATCCCCGGCCTTCATTTGAGGGGATCACACCGTCTGCAATCATAAAGGTTGTGCTGCGGATATGATCGGTGATCACTCGAAGCGAGACATCCTTTTGCGGGTCATCGTGGTATGTTACACCCGCAATTTTACCGATATGGCGCATAATATTTTGAATCGTATCAACCTCGAACAGGTTGTCTACGCCCTGCATCACACAGGCAAGCCGCTCAAGGCCCATGCCAGTGTCAATATTTTTTTGTTCGAGCGGCGTATAACCGCCGTTCCCATCAGAATCAAATTGTGAAAAAACGAGATTCCAAACTTCGACATACCGGTCGCATTCACACCCTACGTGACAGTCCGGCTTGCCGCATCCTTTTTCCGGCCCGCGGTCAAAATAAATTTCCGAGCAGGGGCCGCAGGGGCCGGTTCCATGTTCCCAAAAATTGTCTTCTTTTCCCATGCGGACCATATGGGATGGATCTACGCCAACCTCCTTCGTCCAGATATCATAAGCCTCGTCGTCTTCTTCGTAAACAGAAACATATAGCTTTTCAACCGGCATTTCAAGCACTTTGGTAAAAAACTCCCATGCCCATGCAGTGGCTTCCCGTTTAAAATAGTCGCCAAATGAGAAATTGCCGAGCATTTCAAAAAACGTACCGTGGCGAGCTGTTTTCCCGACATTTTCGATATCAGGCGTGCGGATACATTTCTGGCAGGTTGTCACACGAGTGCGGGGCGGCGTTTCTTGCCCTAAAAAATATTTTTTCATCGGGGCCATGCCAGAATTGATTAGAAACAAACTGTTATCGTTGATCGGGATAAGCGGAAAGCTTGGCAGGCGAAGGTGCCCTTTTGATTCAAAAAAGGATAAAAACTGCTCACGCAGCTCGTTCAGTCCCGTCCATTTCATATGGATTCCTCCTGTTGTTTTTTTCATCGCAAATGTACCGGGGAAATAAAAAACGCCCTCGTCCGAAATGGGACGAAGGCGTCTGCGTCTTAATTTGACAGCAGGCGGTTTCCGTGGTACCACCCAAATTGTGCCGTCCTTTTTAAGGATAGCACCGCTTTGACCGTTCTGTAACGCGAACGACACGCGGCGGCTTTCACCGACGGGCTCCCGGAGAGCGTTTCCGGCACATTCTTCAGGGCTTTCACCAACCGCCCCATCTCTGAAAAAAATCGTTTGCCGGAACATTCCGTTCTTAGCCTGTACAATATTGCGATATTTAAATTTAGTATATGCAAAAAAGGCAGAGTTGTCAAGATACGAAAGCGGATTTTTCCCAATTATCCTTTTCGACAGGAAGTCTGGAAAAAGTGATTTCCGAGCGTCTTGGTTTCGCTTTTTTCTTTCAAGATTATCGTTCGGGTTTGGCCATATCCTTCTCTGGACAAGTGACAATACTGAAATTTGATTTTTATGCAGTTTTCCATATCTTTTATTTTGGGAATTCGATCCAACAGCGATGATTATAGGATAAAATATGCTTAAAATAAAAACATCAGCTTTTACTGTCGCAGCAATACAGCAAAGAACAATCAAAATCGTTTTCGGGGCTGCATTTCATTGCCGCGACAGGGTATATTTGTTTCATATTTTACACGTCCATCACATATCATTAGATTTGTTGCTGCAGTTTGTATATAAGCATTGCCGATCCTGAATGCATTCATATTTTGATAATGAAACATCGTCATTCTTGGAAAACGATTGCCCGATAGGATGCTCTGTCATTCCATCAGCCGAGTAGAGCGGTCCGCTTTTAGGAAAGTGCAAGCTGGTTCCCTCTGCTTTTTATTCTGTTTATGTGAAATTATATTATATAAAATAAAGTTGTATATCGCAAATAATATTTTATTCGTATTATTTGGCCTTATTTTGTTGCAGATTGTTTGATGAAACGTTTATACTTACGGAAGAAAGAACATCTATCCGCCGCAGACGGGAAGAGCGGGTATAGCAGGAAAGAAAGCGGACATACTGTATAGGAACCAAAAAGGAGGTATCTTTAACGCTATGAAAACAAAGCTTACCGCATTACTGCTTTGTCTGGCGCTTTGCTCCGTCGCTGTTTTATTTGCGTCTTGCCGAAAAACAGACGGGGAAAGTTCTACAAACGAAAGTGGCGGCATGTCCTCAGAAATGTCTAAGTTAGAAAGCGACGTTTCGGATGCGATGTCCGATGTTACGTCCGGACTGTCTTCCATTTTCACACCAGACGAGTCTTCCGATGCAGCCGCGCCAACGGGCGCGGCCCTGAACATATCGGGTGTTGATTTTTCCGGATTAGATGCACTCGAAAATGAAAAGAAGGGATGGGGGCAGGGAAAGGAAGTAGATGACAGAAACCGGCCTGTATCCTGTGACCGCTATCAAGAGCAATACGGGAAATATGGCGGGGTCTTTATTATGCCGGATACAGAGAAATCAATTTATCTGACATTTGACGAAGGATATGAAAATGGCTATACTGAAAAAATATTAGATACGCTGAAAGAAAAACAATGCAGTGCGGTCTTTTTTGTTACAATGCCGTATGTTCAACAAAATCCAGATCTGATCCGGCGGATGATCGATGAAGGCCATGTTGTCGGAAACCACAGTGTTCAGCATAAATCCATGCCTACGCTTTCAATGGAAGAAGCCGCAAAGGAAATAATCGATTTGCACAATTATGTTTTAGAAACATTTGGTTATGAGATGACTTTGTTCCGTCCGCCAATGGGAGAGTGGTCAAGCCGGACAATGGAACTTGCAAACCGGCTGGGGTACAAAACCGTACTTTGGAGCTTTGCCTATCTCGATTATGATACAAACAATCAGATGGGTGTAGAAAAGGCCCTTCCGAAGGTAACAGGGGCAGCGCATAATGGCGCGGTCTATTTGCTTCATGCGGTGTCAAAAGACAATGCTGAAATGCTTGGCGATGTAATCGAATCGTTCCGGAAAAGCGGATATACTTTAAAAAAGCTTGCATAACCTATAAGTTCACAAAATATGGATGCGAATGTTGTGGAATAAAGGAGAAAAGGGAGGGAGTGCCGCGTTAAAACGGCACTCCCTCCCTTTGCCGCTGTCAGGCGGCCTTTCATGCAAAACCATTTGCAACGATTATAAAGAGCATTACAAATCGGCTAAATTGTAATAGTCAAATATCATGGGAAAGGTTTTGCATTTATTATCCTATTTATTTTAAGAATGCGTGCGGTGCAACGCGGAATCGTACCGTTTTTGGTATGTAACGTGTGCCATCCCGATCTGTGAGTTTGATGGCCTCTGTTTCGAGTGGGATGGTTATCGTTTTTTCTTCACCCGGATTTAGAGAAACACGTTCAAACCCGCAAAGCTTGCAGTTTGGCGTAATATAGCGCTCTTTATCATACACGGCGTATATTTCGACGATCTCTTCTCCGGCAACATCACCGACGTTTTTGACAGAGACTGTAACCTGAAGGTCATGATTTTCCGCACTGCCGGAAACCGTTCCTTCATCCATTTCGAAAGTTGTATAGGAGAGGCCGTAGCCAAACGGATACAAAGGTTCGTTTTTCATGTAACGATAGGTGCGACCTTCCATGCTGTAATCGTCAAAAGGCGGAAGCTCATCAAGTGTTTTATAAAAAGTAACGGGTGTCTTTCCGCTTGGATTGCGTACGCCGAAGATCAAATCGGCAATGGCGTCTCCGCCTAAAGCCCCCGGATACCAGCCGAAAAGGATGGCATTTACATTTTTATCCGCCCAGCTTAAGTCAAGAGCGCCTCCAGCAAGTGCCACAAGTACCATGGGCTTATTCAAGGCCTTGATACGCTCCATCAATTCCTGCTGCAAACCCGGGAAAGCGAGCGTTGGCTTATCGCCTGCACCGTATTCGTTATTCGCATCGCCTTCTTCACCTTCTATAGATGGATCAAGGCCCATGCACAGAATGACAACGTCTGAAGCCTCGGCTACGGCAAGTGCTTCAGCAAAGTTGTCCCGCGGTCCTGCGCAGCTTTCATCCGTCATCTGATACAGCGGGCAGCCCGCCGCATATATTACACGCACTTCATCGCCGCAGACTCGTTTTACACCGTCTACAAGATTGCGATAATCTGCGGAACGTCCGTTGTAGTTGCCTTCAAGTGCACGGATGTTTTTAGCGTTCGGGCCGATGACGGCTACGTTTTTGAGCTTGCTTTTCTGCAAAGGCAGAATACCGTCGTTTTTGAGCATAACAACGGAACGTACGGCCGCTTCATAAGCGAGTTGCCGGTGTGCGTCGCATTCGACCAGCGTATAGTCGGTCTCTTCGTTGTACTTGCATGTGGGGTCAAACATACCGAGCTTATAACGCACCGCCATAAGGTAGGTGACGGCACGGTCAATGTCTTCTTCGGTCACTTTCCCTTCATAATATGCCTGCAGAACATGCAGATACACCTGTCCGCAGTTTAAGTCACAGCCAGCCTTTAGCGCCAACGCCGCTGATTCAATGGCAGTGTGGGTAACCAGACAGAACATATGCATATCAGCCAGCGCACCGCAATCTGAAACAAAATAGCCGTTAAAGCCCCACTGTTCACGCAGGGTATCCGTAATGAGTTCTTTATGTGCACAGGAAGGGACGCCGTTAATCATATTATAAGCACCCATGACAGACTGGACATCTGCTTTTTTTACGCACCATTCAAAAGCCGGAAGATAGGTGTCGTGCAGATCGAAATCTGACACGACACTGTCGAAGCCGTGACGGCCGCCTTCAGGGCCGCTGTGAACGGCGAAATGCTTGGCGCAGGCTGCCGCACGCATGTAACGGTCGTCTTCCCCTTCTTGCAGTGCTTTAATATAGTTTTCGCCGCAAATACTTGTCAGTACTGGATCTTCTCCATATGTCTCCTGCCCTCTTCCCCAGCGCGGGTCACGGTAGATATTGATATTTGGACTCCAGAAGGTCAGACCCTTGTAGATGCTGTGATCTCCGTATTTCTGCGCTGCATTGTATTTTATGCGGCCTTCCAGCGCTGTGATGCGTCCGCAGTTGCGCAGCGTTTCGCGGTCAAAAGTAGCGGCAAGGCCAATGGCTTGAGGAAAAATAGTTGCAATGCCAGCGCGTGCAACGCCGTGCAGGCCTTCATTCCACCAGTGATAGGATGGGATGCCCAAGCGCTCAATTGCCGGAGATTCTGAGCAAAGCTGACTTGTTTTTTCTTCTACTGTCATTTTACTGACCAGTTCTTTTGCTTTTTCAAGATACAAATGATGATATTTCTGATCCATAGATATCCTCCTTAGTGTTCGGACACAGTCTTTATTTTACAGACAAACGTCTTATTGGACGCTTGTCTGTAAGAAACATAGAAATCTTTTCGCAGACACAAGATGGTAAGCAGAGAAAAGCGCACAGCTTGCCGCGCTTTGTTTTAAATTTAAAAATTGGAATTGACGTTCGGGGTGGAGATGTAATTCCAGAAATTGCAGTCGACATTTATGTCGCGGCCCTCGTCAGAAGTACGGCAGTCAAAAGGAAGGCGTTTCTGTTTCAGTTCAGAAATAGCTTCGATTTCACCGTTTACATAAGCGCGTACGGTGCGCTGGGCGTTCAAAATACGCTGTTTCAGCCCGCCAAAACGAAGATCCTGTACGTCAAAGCCGCCTGGCCGGCTCTCTTTGTACCACTGGGTTCGGAATGCTTCGTAATAGACATCAAAGCGGGATAAGAGATCGGGTATCACAATATCGGCAAGACGGGTCAGCGCAGGTTTGTCATCCGCATCATATGCCGCTTTTAACTGGACGCCTAAATCACACTTTAGTTCTAACACAGCGGCAAGTTTGGAAAGCGTATCGAAAACATACGAAAGCTTTTCGCCGCGATTTGCAAGGGCATTAAGCGTTTCAGCACACGCGGCAAAATGTGCTGGGAAAGAAGGAAGTACGTGGTAGTCAAAAAGGCCCATTAACGGATCCTGGAAAAACAGGTATTTCGCCGGATTGCTTTGCGGGACGATCGGATTAACCTCAGTTGTGCGGTTTAAAGAACACAATGTCATAAATTCCGAAGTGGTATATCCGGTTAAAGCTTCTATTTTATCGGACACCTTTTGATCAACATCTGTTTCGGAGTAGCTTATTTCTGCAAAGAGCGCAAGCACCGGCAAAATGGTCATAATGGAAGCTTCCGCGCCGTTATCCCCCCACGCAGTTGTGAATACGGTGGAAATGCCGTTTTCGCGGCAGGCCTCCAGTGCGAGCTTCGTTACATGCATACTGTGGTCAATAGAAGGGACAATTCCACTCCACTTCCATGCACCGCCGGCAAAAGCAATTTCATTTTTGAAAGCCAGATGCTTTTTGATTTGGCGGTCATATTTTTCTTTATCCGTTGAATAGTAGTCCCAGTAAGTAAGGATAACATCTGTTGGAACCATATCAAGAAGCTCTTGATCGATGACGCCGTCAGTATAATAGCCGCCGAACACCAGATGAAAGAACATATCGCTCCAAATCATAGGCTTGAAGTTGTATTTCTTGCAGATCTTGATAACGCGCTTTAAATGTTCGCACATCAACTCAAAATGAGGCTTATACCCGTGTTTATCCATATATTGTCCGCGTCCCAGATAAAACGCCTCATCCATACCAATGTTTGCAATATCCGTGTCAACGCAATCGCGCCAGGATTTGATGATATTTTCGATCAAGGCATATGTTTTTTCTTCTTCAACCAGCAAGGTATCGCCTGCGTCGCAGATATCACGGTGACAGGCCCACCGCAGTGTCTGTGCCAGATGTGCGAGCGTCTGGATGCACGGCACAATCGTTACGCCAAAGCCTTTTGCAAAGTCGGTAAGTTCCCGCACATCCTTTTTACTGTAACCCATACGCATATAACCAAAGTACGGATCCTCAGGGACTTCAAAGGTCTCCTCATTATATAAAAGGACGTTGTCAAGGCCCAAAAGGGCAGAGTACATAATGACCTCTTTGGCGGTTTTCATATTTAAAACAGAGTTACGGGAATTGTCCAGCATTTCCCCATTGAACGCAAAATGCGCCTTTTCATGTACGCGGAAAGAGGTTTCGCCGGCTCTTACCTTAAGGGTGAGAAGACCGCGGAAGAATTCCACGTCCTTTTCAAAAAGGATATGTGCAGCATTGTTTTCCTTTGTGACAGTAAGGCCGTCGCAGCCTTTTTCACAGGAAAGCTTTAGGCCGTCATTTGTGACGGCAATATCTGTAATAGCACCAAGCATTTCGATCTGTGAGGCAAAACGTTCGGCAGATTCTGTGAGAGACAGCTTCAGTTTCATAATATCCTCCTGATTTTCCCATAATATTATCCGTAATAGAAAACGGCTTTTCATGGCTTCATTATACGAAAAACCAAACGGGAAGTCCAGCATATTTTTGCTTTTTGAACAGAATATTTTCAATTTGTTTTGCGGCCAATATGAAAATGAAACGGCAGAGATGGCTGGGATTTTTCGAAAGAAAAAGGGCCGGAAACATCCGGCCCTTTTTTCAACAACCCGATTCATCGGCTGTTATTTCGCGTATTCAATTGCGCGGCTCTCACGGATCAGGTGTACTTTAATCTGTCCGGGATATTCCAACTCATTTTCAATACGGGTTGCAATTTCACGTGCAACCACAATCATTTTCTCGTCTTTCACTTCTTCCGGCTTCACCATAATGCGAATTTCGCGGCCAGCCTGAATGGCGAAGGATTTTTCTACCCCTTCATATGAGCAAGCGATTTCTTCAAGCTTCTGCAACCGCTTGATATAATTTTCAATATTTTCCCTTCTTGCGGCAGGGCGCGCTGCAGACATCGCGTCGGCTGCCTGCACCAAGGCGTCCAATACGGATTTGATTTCTACATCGCCGTGATGTGCTTGGATTGCATGAATCACAACCGGGTTTTCTTTGAATTTACGGCAAACTTCTACACCAATTTCAACATGCGACCCTTCGATTTCGTGATTCAGCGCTTTCCCTATATCATGCAGCAGGCCTGCACGGCGCGCCAGATTGGCATCTACACCGAGTTCGCTTGCCATAATGCCGGCAAGATAAGAAACCTCAATCGAGTGATTAAGCACATTTTGTCCGTAACTGGTACGATAGCGCAGACGTCCCAGCAGTTTGATAATCTCAGGATGGATACCGTGCACATTGGTCTCCATAACGGCACGTTCGCCCTCTGCCTTAATCCTTTGGTCAACTTCGCGTCTGGCTTTTTCCACCATTTCTTCAATACGCGTCGGATGAATGCGTCCGTCCTGAATCAAGCGCTCCAATGCAATTTTCGCGATTTCACGGCGGACAGGATCGAAACACGAAAGCGTAATTGCCTCTGGCGTATCATCAATAATCAAATCAACGCCGGTCAACGTTTCAATAGCGCGGATATTGCGTCCTTCCCGTCCGATTATGCGCCCTTTCATTTCGTCATTTGGCAGTGTAACAACCGAGACCGTGGCCTCCGAGACCTGATCGGCGGCACAACGGCTGATCGCAAGTGAAATATACTCGCGTGCTTTTGCCTCGCATTCCTCTTTGAGCTGCTGCTCATAGTTTGTAATGCGCACGGCTCTTTCATGAGTCAGTTCATCATCCAAGCTTTCCAATAACTGTTCTTTTGCTTGCTCTGCGGTTAAGCCAGAAATTCGCTCTAGATTTTCGATCTGGCTGTTTTTGATCCGTTCGGCTTCATTCAGCTTTTCTTCCGCCTGACGGAGCTTTTTTTGTAAAAGTTCCTCTTTAGCCTCAAGATTATCCATCTTTTTATCAAGAGATTCCTCTTTTTGAACCAGACGGCGTTCCTGTCTTGAGACCTCTGACCGACGCTCTTTGATTTCACGGTCGGCGTCTGTCCTTAATTTGTGAATCTCATCTTTTGCTTCAATTATGGTTTCTTTTTTCTTCGCGCCGGCATCCCGCACAGCGTCGTTTATAATTTTCTTCGCCTGCTCTTCAGCACTGCCGATTTCCGCTTCCGCGAATTTTTTTCTATCTTCTTCGCCTTTCAAGTGCCCCTTTTTAAAGGCAATCAAACTGAAAATTACACCTGATGCAATAAACGAGATGACGCAAAGAACGATCGTCATCCAAAGTTCCATTTTGTCACGCATACCTCCTTTTTATGTTTTGTTTTGGCCGGAGAATTTTTAGCCATCCTAATTTTTGTGTTTTTGAATAGTTATTATCATATTTTCAGATCATGAAAATTGCCGGATTGTTACATTTAATTATTGTAAATGGTTTTGGTTAAAAAGTCAAGGCAAAACGCCCTTAACAAATCTTTTTTGTATAACAAGGCGCTTTCATAGAGGTATGTCGCATGCGCTGAAAAAGATACTGTATCAAAAGACGATAAATCCCGTTGACATGGGGAAAAAAGGTTGACAAGCAGAAGCAACGTGTGCTACAATAGGCATACCTCAAAGAGGGCTTATTTTTTTGTGCCCGTTTTTGGGCGCGCCCTTAGCTTTAATATGAGGGAGGCAAAATTTATTCCGAAAGTAGCAGGAGGTGCCGATAATGAGAGTTAAAATTA
>ERZ1643247.1581-NODE-1581-length-20400-cov-8.111182_pt1 | contig 20400 bp, 23 predicted proteins | sample MGYA00579264_ERZ1643247 | MGnify/ENA primary metagenome ERZ1643247 (study PRJEB29033, sample SAMEA4952262) | chicken gut metagenome | biome: Broiler Chicken; feature: Gastrointestinal Tract; material: Caecum | place: Ireland | collected 2018 | study: Broiler... | reverse complement strand
TGTTTCTTATCAAAGAAGATTTTTCCCCATAGACACAGAAATTTTTACACCCTCATCTCAGGTATTGCTTTTAATCAGATTCCGGATCCCCTGCTTTTCTAAGATTCCGGAGCGGATCCAGAATTCCATATCCGGTATCTCCGTCCTATTCTATTCAGAACTTCTGAATATTTTCCTGTATTTCTGAATCTAAGTTCATTTCAGCAAATCCGAATCTTTCTATGATCCCCCGATTTCGTTTACGCTGCTGACATTGTCGATTCTGAATATTTTCAACACTTTTTTCTTCTTCACAGCACACTCCAGCTCCAGCCATTCATCATCCACATCTCTGAGAATTCCGCTGACGCTGTGCATCACATCAAGGTTTATCAGTGGTTCTTTTACAATTATCTCACAGTTTTTTCCGACATACTCAGGGAGCAGCTTCTTCCACGGCAGCTGCGGGCTGTCCTTCTTTTTGTCCTGCCTGTGCTCGTACACCAGATAGATAAGCAGTCCGGTAATAACAAACAGAAAAAATATGACTGTCTTTGTCATTCTTCTGTCACCTCCACCTGTACGCCTGTTATAAGAGACAGATCTGCCAGTTTGGTTACAGTCTCTTTTCTGAAGACTGCCCCCTCTTTGCTGCGCTCATACTGAATCCGGATCCACTCATCATTCACATCAAGAATTGTTATACCGTTCGCTTCCGACGGTGTTTCCAGTATCAGATCCAGATCCGAACATTCCAGGCTGCATTTCTTTCCGATAAATTTTTTCAGTATATGCAGGTCTTTCGGTTTCTTTTCTTTTGCCGCTATCTCAACACGGTTTCCCGCGAGATCATCCAGACTGATATGATAAATCCCGGCAAGTTCCACGGCCTTGTCAAGAGACGGAGCCCCCTGTCCGCACTCCCAGTTCGATATTGTCTGTCTCGTCACGGACAGCATATCCGCGATCTCCTGCTGGCTGAAGCCATGCTTTTTCCTGAGTGTTGCAAGTTTCTCTCCCAGCATCTGTCCTGCTCCTTCCTTGCATTTTATTTTTCTCAGAATAGCAGAAAGTACCCCTGTTTACCAGCAAATTCATTTGGAATCTCCGCAAATTTCTTTTGCAGGGCAGGAAACATATGCCTGCATTCTCTCATATACTATCAGGAAAACCGTTTAAGGAAACTGTATGAACAATTATTATCCATTTGTCAACACGCCGCTGCCCTACGCCTATGACGCGCTGGAGCCTTATATTGATGGGGAGACTATGCGCCTTCACCATGACCGCCATCTTCAGACATACATTGATAATCTGAATCATTTTCTTACAGAAAATCCTGCTCTGCAGAAATATTCTCTGGAAGAGCTGCTGACCGTATGGCGCCGGCTTCCCTGCCATCTCCAGGCATCTCTACGTGACAATGCAGGCGGCGTATATAATCATCGTTTTTATTTTGAAAGCATGAAGCCCTGCCGCAGCACAGCCTGTTCCCCGGGAAACGCTGCCGTCCCGGAGAGCGGCTCCTGCTTTTCTGAAGAAGGAACTGTATTCTCCTTCCGTCTCTTCCAGGAGATGTCCCGCCAGTTCGGTAGTCCTGAAAATTTTAAGACCCGTTTTAAAGAGGCCGCTCTGTCCGTCTTCGGTTCCGGCTACGCCTGGCTGGTATCTGACGGCGGACGGCTTAAAATTATAACTTCGGCCAACCAGAATACGCCCGTATTCTGCTCCGGCGCGCATATCCTGAACATTGATGTCTGGGAACACGCATATTATCTGAAACATTACAACCTGCGCGCCGCGTATATCGACGACTGGTTCCGGATAGTAAACTGGGAAAAAGCCGGCGAACGATTTGCCTCCGTACATCCGGACTGCAGGTGCATATAAAATATTTTTGCTTTCCCTGCAGGCCATATCCCAGACAGGGCAGACATGTCTTCCTGTGTCTGCCCTGTCTGGGATATCATTCTCCGATTTTATGTTTTATAGCCTTCTCAAGGAATCCTGCACATCCCCGCACTCCCCGGTCATAATAAGCCTGAAAGCACTCGGCATCGCTATCCTACTGCCGCTCCAAAGGGCATCAGCGCCAGTTTTGCCAATTTGAAATGCTGCATGCCAAAGGGAATCCCGATCACCGTAATACACAGGACAACGCCAAATACCAGATGCTCAATCGCCAGGGGCAGTCCTGAAACAATAATCCAGATCACATTCAGCAGCAGAGAGCCCGCTCCTCCGCCATATACGACTTCCTTTCCAAAAGGAAAAAAACTCAGTGATGCGAACTTGAAGCACTGCATCCCCACCGGTATTCCGATAATCGTAATGCACCACAGACAGCCGGCAAGGCACCAGCTCAGCCCGCTGGTCAGTCCTCCGCAGAGAAACCACAGCAGATTTCCGAGACATCCCATATTTTAAACCTCCTGCTTTAAAAAGATATATTCCGTCTCTGTAGACAGCCCCTCATCAAACCGGTATCCCAGCCGGTCAAATTCCTTGATTTTCTCCGGATTCTCCACTGCATTTTCTGCCAGATACCGCACCATCTCACCCCTTGCCATTTTTGCAAGGGTTCCTTTCTGCTTCACTTTTCCATCCGCCAGCCCGCCGAATACAACTGTCAGAAAGGTGTCTTCCGGAGTCAGATATTTTTCCACGCACCTCGAATACTCCCTGGAGGCCAGATTGAGAATAAAACTTCCTTTTCCCCCGGCATTCCGATCCCCCTCCTGTGCGCGTTCTTCCCCGTATACAACTTCCCGGTACAGTCTGTCGCCCCAGAATTTGTACAGATCTCCCTTCTCCGATGCCTTTGCCTGCATCTCCAGCCGGTAGGGCACCACGCCGTCAAAGGGCTTCAGCACACCGTAAAAGCCGGAAAGAATCCGCAGATGTTCCTGAATATAATCCGTTTCAGATCCTCCGAACACAGCGGGCGCCATATACTGGTACTGAATTCCTTCATAGCCAATAATAGCCGGGGTCAGATTTCTGCCCAGATCCATTTCCTGGAAACGTCTGTAGTTCTGCTCTGCAATTCTGTCATTGCATTTCCACAGTTCCTTTGCCTGTTCAAATGTAAGCTGCCGCATCCACGCAAGAAGCTGCTCTGCCTCTTCAAGAAATACCGGCGTGCTTCTGCAGGCAAGGGTATCTGTATCAACATTCATTTTCTTTGCTGGTGAAATAATAATCTTCATAATATCCTCTTTGGTCTGAATCTCAGATAATCGGAAGACACAAGATGATAAACAATGCCGCCCACTTCTCCGTGGAAGCTGTCGTCATACCTTTCCTTCCCGTGACAGTGAGAGTAAACTACCTGCTCTGCCCCGTATTCCTGTGCCATCCGTGTAAAACCGCTCTCTGTCTCTCCGATACTGGTCGGAGGGTAATGGAGAAACATAAGAAACTTCCGGTATCCTGCTGATACCGCAGCCTCAAAAGACGCCTGCAGTCTTGCCAGCTCCCGGTCTCTGATCTTTTCAAAATGTTCATAAGTATCTTTTCCTTCGTAACAGTAGCCTTTTGTCCCCACAAGCGCATAGTTTTCATAGGTATAAAAATTATTCTGCAGAAAGGAAAGACGTCCCTCGTAGAGACTATTAAGCTTCTGGGTCTTTTTCGCATCCCAGAACATATCGTGATTTCCCCGCAGCAGGATCTTCCTTCCCGGAAGAGCCGCAATAAATTCCAGATCCTCTCTGCATTGCTCCAGATTTCTTCCCCAGGAATGGTCTCCTGTGATCACAGCGGTGTCCGTCTCTTTTACATACTTCTTCCAGTACTTTTCAATCTTTCTGACATGGTTCTTCCACTCGCTTCCGAATACATCCATGGGTTTATTTACCGCAAAGGATAAGTGAAAATCTCCCATTGCATATAACGCCATATCTAACCTCCCCTGTCATCCGCTGCCTGCCAGGTCCCGGATTGCACACACAGTATCTTTTTCTGTCTAAATATTCTGGTCCTCAAATATCTCCCGGAACCGAAGGGCTTCTTCTATTGTATTATTCCAGCCGTCACGTTTCAGATCAACCTTCCAGCCGTCCTCTGTATATTCCACTTTAACGCCTTCTGATTCCAGAAGCCGTTTCTGCAGATCCGGGGTCTCAAACGCCTCCGCGCCGCTTAAGATTCCCCGGGAATTCACAACCCGGTGAGCAGGAATCTTCTCTCCCATTCTCCCCCGGTTCAGAGCATATCCCACCTGACGGGCATTGCGGGGTCTTCCGCAGAGCATGGCAATCTGTCCGTATGTGGCGGCTTTGCCATATGGAATTGCACGGCAGACAATAGCCGCGCGTTTATAAAAATCGTAACTCATTTTCTTCCTGCCCTTCCGGGAATTCTGAACAGACCGTTTTACCGGAAGGCTTTTATATAGTCTTCGGTCTTCTTCATAATTTCCTGCAGATTTTCCAGATCCTCGATCACATTGCCCTTCTCCAGGGAATGGTCCGCTCCGTCAATCACATACAATGGAAAGCCGCCCTTTTCACATCCGTTCTGAACCACATGATAGTCAACCCAGGAATCCGCAGTTCCGGTAAATGCAATCCCCGGCTGCGTCATAAACTGAAAGGAAGCCTCTACCGGAGTATAATAAACGTTTCTTGTATTCAGTCCGTGCTTTCCTCCATATGCAGACGCCACCGCTGTTCCCACACTTTTTGAAAGGAACAGAACATCATCATACATGGAAAAATCCACATCTTTCAGAATTTCTTCCGACTGCCTCAGCGCACTGAAAAAGACTTCCTCCATTCTTTCTTTTGATCCTTTCACTCCCTTCGGGAAATTTCCGTAAGGCACTTCCCGGACCTCGTATCCGTTCTGAGCCGCGATTTTTTTACTGTAATAAAGGAGCGGTTTATCTGTATGGTATCCCACTCCCGGAAAAATAACTGCAAGTTTTTTTACACTGTTCATATCTGTCTCCTCCTGAGCCTATATCATAACACATCACAGGCAGAAGAAGAAACACTCTTTCCGGAAATCCGAAGGGAGCTTTAACGGGGAAGATAACGATTGAATAGAACTGAATCCGACCGGATCCAAAGCACCAGTACCTCATACCCAAATCGCCTGACTTCTTCGTCGTTAAAGTGCCCTTTTTCCTTTGTCTTATGAGGAATTGCGAAGAAAATTTCCGGACTGAGGGACAGAAGAAACGGAAGTCCGGAGAGTTTGGGGATGCGCCTTTCCGAAGATGGGGACAGGGAATTCGGATGACTCTGGAATGAGTTTAGAAAAATAGGAACCTGAGAATCAGCGTTGGGATTTACAGCGGGCTCTGTCTGAGCGCATGCGAGTTAGCACGCTGTAAATCCTGCTTTTAGCTAATTCTCAGGTTCCGTTATTTTTCTTAACTCATGGAACGGAATCAGAATTCCCTGTTCCCATCTTCGGAATCCGTCTTACAAAAACTTCTTTGTCTTCTGATTTTCTTTCCTGCTGCCGGAGATTTCATTCGTCAAATCCGAAGTTACCCTTTCATCTCTATGGCCTTCTTCGGACATGCCCCGGCGCAGATGCCGCACTCTACGCATTTTTCTTCATCCAGCTTCCAGATCTTCTCTTTCCGATCCACCTGGATAGCCTCCTGGGGGCACTTCTTTGCACACAGAGTACAGTAAACACATTTTTCCGCGTCCATTACCGGCTTTCCGCCTGCTGCCGCGCCTGCACCGTTTTCTTCTGCTTTATTTTTCTCTTCCTGCGGTTTTGTAAATGTCTCACTCTTTTTCAGGATATCCGGTTCTGTATATCCTTTTTCCATAGTCAGACAGTTCTTCGGGCAGGAGACCACACAGCTGCCGCACTGTACACAGTCAAACCGGCTGATGGTCCATGTACCTGCCTTTCTGTCCACCTGAATGGCCAGTGAAGGGCAGGCCCTGGCGCAAAGGCCGCAGGTAATACAATCCTCAATTTTTATTTGCACGTGTCCGCGCATCCTGTCCGGGTAGTCGGCAGGCTCAAACGGATACTGTGTAGTTGCCGGTTTCTTAAAAAGATTTTTTAATATTCTTCCGGCAAATGTAAAATACTTTGTTTTTTCCATACCGCTTCTCCTTTCCCTGTCTTCCTTAACGTTCCGTACAGCTTACACACGGATCAATCGTAAGAATCAGAAGCGGCACATCTGCCAGCTGGCATCCTTTGAGCATTTCAACCATGGGCGGAATATTGCTGGTTGTCGGCGTACGCAGACGGAAACGATCCAGGTACTTTTTCCCGCTGCCTTTTACGTAATAGATCGCCTCGCCTCTGGGCTGCTCAATACGTACAAAATACTCGCCGTCCGGATTGCCTTTCACCGGCACACTGATATCTCCCTGAGGGATCTTTCCGATTGCTTCACGGATCAGATCAAAGCTCTGGAACAGCTCTTTCAGACGCACTTCACATCTTCCGTAAGAATCCCCGTCTTTCGAAGTAATCGGCTCTACCGTCAGATCTTTGTAAGCTCCGTATCCGAGAAGCCGGGCGTCGTATTCCACACCGCTGGCGCGGAGCATGGGGCCTACCGCGCCCTGAGCGATAGCGTCATCCTTGGATAACACGCCCACACCTTTAAGACGGCTCTGCACCGTATAATCATGAAGAAATGTCTTTACAATCGGCTTCATCTGCTTCTCAATATCATCGATGGCGTGAAGAATATCATTAAGCATTGTGCTGTCCATATCTTTCTGCACACCGCCTACCTGATTGACGGAATGAATAATACGTCCGCCTGTGGTCTCGTCAAACATATCCAGAATCTTCTCACGCAGCCGCCAGCTTTCCATATGCAGGCTCTCAAATCCCATTGCATCCGCCAGCAGTCCCAGCCACAGCAGATGGCTGTGGATACGGCTCATCTCCACCCAGATCGTCCGCAGATATTTGGCCCGGTCCGGCACTTCGATATTCATAATCTGCTCTACTGCCAGGCAGTACCCCAGGCCGTGCCCGCAGCTGCAGATCCCGCAGATACGCTCAGCCACATACGTATACTGTTTATAATCCCTTTTCTCTACCAGCTTCTCCAGTCCTCTGTGGACAAACCCGATACTCGGGATAACACCGACTACGGTTTCATCCTCCAGCACCAGATCCAGATGCACCGGTTCCGGGAGAACCGGATGCTGAGGACCGAAAGGTATAATACTTCTCTTTGCCATAACTTCTACTCCTTATCCTTAAACGGCGCTGTCTGGTCAATCCGGTACAGCCTGTTCTGATAGTCCGGCTTGATTCTTCCGATTTTAACGCCGAACAGCTCAGCCGCCTCATTTTCCTGTATATATGCACACGGATAAATCTGCGTAATGCTCGCCACCTCTTCGTCCTCTTTCGGCTCCAGACGCAGTGTTACCATATCGTATCCTTTACAGAAGGAATAACTCATCTCGTATCCGCCTTCTACTGTAGTCGCGCATATCTGAACCAGTCTCCATTTATCCGTCTTCATATGAACAATCGCCGGAAAAAATTCTGACATAGATATCTTTCTGATCTCGCTCTTATAATCATCCATTTTCAGTTACCTCCCTTTTGCTTCCAGCGCCGCCTGTTTTGCGTCCAGCACTTTCAGGGCTTTTACGACACCGTCAATGATCGCCTCGGGGCGGGCCGCACATCCGGGCACATAGACATCCACGGGAATAACCGTATCAATGCCTCCCTTGATGTTATAGCACTCTTTAAATACGCCTCCTGTACAGGCACAGATTCCTACCGCCACTACAACTTTCGGCTCCGGCATCTGACTGTATATCTGCTTTACCACACTCTCGGTCTGGCTGTTCACACCGCCTGTGATCAGGAAAATATCTGCCTGAAACGGATCGCCCGTATTGATAATCCCGAATCTTTCAATATCATATTTCGGTGTAAGACAGTCCAGCACCTCAATATCACATCCGTTGCAGCTGCTGGCATCATAATGGAGCAGCCACGGTGATTTTGATACTTTTGCCATAATCGTCTTCCTCCTACTTGTCCAGCATTAAAATCAGTATATTTACGCCTCCGGCTACCAGCGTAACGATCCAGCAGCCGTAAAGAACTGTTTTCCACTTCAGACGTGCGCTGATGTTGTCCCACAGTGTCTCCGTAAAGAAGAGCACAAGACAGATTACAAACGCCACAATCCAGCTCCACCATGTGCTGTTCACAAAGAACAGGAAAAAGATGCCCAGAAGTACAATCAGCTCATAATATTCCGCAATATTCATAATTGCCAGAGCCGATCCGGACATTTCCGTGGTAATTCCTTTTACCATTTCCTGATGGGCATGATGGCTGGTAGAAAGGTCGAAGGGCGATTTCCGGAACTTGATTGCCGCTGTAAACATAAAGCCTACAAGAAGACCCGGCATCCACAGAACCGCGCTGACCGGCTGCTGAATAATATCTCCCACATGGAAAGATCCTGTGGTCAGATAGAAACCTACCGCTACAAGCAGTGTCAGCGGTTCATAGGCCATCATCTGCATCATTTCCCTGCTGGCACCCATATTGGCATAGGGGGATGAATCAGAAGAGGCTGCCATAATAAGGAACATGTCCGCCGTACTCAGAATAAAAAGCACCATCAGCAGATCCGCTCCCGCAAAAAGCATGGCCCCCGCAATCATCAGAATTACCAGATAGCTCAGATTCAGAAGAAGCTGTACGTTATTTACCGCGATAAGCTGCTTCGAAAATAATTTTCCAAGATCATAAAAGGGCTGCAGAATACTCGGTCCTTTTCTGCGCTGCATCCTTGCGCTGATAATACGGTCCAGGCCGTCCAGCAGTCCTCCTACAAAAGGCGCCAGAATCAGATACGCCAGCACAATAACTACTTTTACAGCCATGTCACACCTCCTATTACCAGACAGAATCCGACTACAAGCACTGCAGCCGCCACTATGATGGACGGAATACGCAGATGCCGGCGTCCGAATTCAAACCGCAGGTACCAGTTGCTTAAGTAAAGATGATCCTGTCCTCCAAAACTGTTGATAAAGAAACGGTTATCTCCGTTATTTACTCCGTTCATATAAATCGGCACAAGTTCCTTGTGGGATCTGCGGCTTACAAAGAACATAACCGCCGGAACAATAAAAATGGATACCAGCATAATTGCCATTGTCGTAAGTACGCTCATGGAAATTACGTCGTGGGAATTGCCGAACAGATTGCTGACAATCGGATTAATCACAAGTTCCGCAATCGCCGGAAGCAGCAGACAGAGCAGAAGCATTGTCGCCGCATGGAACGACATGGATACATATTCGTCTTTGCGCGTCACATCTTTTACTTTATCCCTCGGGATGTGATAACAGATCAGCTTCGCCAGCCATTTCGTCCAGTAGAACATCGTCGTGGCGCTTCCGTATGCAATACAGAGCACAAGGATCACATTTCCCGAATCCACAAATGCTTTCAGCGCCACCCATTTTGATATCAGCATTCCAAAGGGCGCCAGATACATGCCTGCAATACCGATGCCCATGATATAGGCAAGCTTCGGCACACGGATAATCAGGCCGTGCATGTCCTCAATGTCCCTGGAGCCCAGCGTATTCTCCGCGGCTCCCACTGACTGGAACAGCATGGACTTGCTGACCGAATGGAAAATCATCAGGAACACGGCAGCCCAGACTGTCTCTTCCGCTCCGATTCCCGTGCAGCCTACAATCAGTCCCAGGTTTGATATCGTTGAAAATGCCAGTACTTTCTTGGCGTCGTTCTGCGCAATCGCCATCATACTTGCCATGATAAATGTAAATCCGCCGATACTGGATACGATCAGCCCCACCATATTTCCTTCCAGCGCAGGTGAAATACGGATCAGCAGATATACGCCTGCCTTAACCATCGTCGCGCTGTGCAGCAGCGCGCTGGAAGGTGTAGGCGCCACCATCGCTCCCAGAAGCCATGTGGAAAACGGAAGCTGGGCTGATTTTGTTATGCCGGCAAGCGCCAGACACATCAGCGGCAGCGGCGCGCCCACTTCAACTACATGTATAAGCTGAAGGCTTCCGCTGATCTGCGCCATGATAGCGATGGCAACAGCAAATCCCAGACCGCCCAGGAGATTCATCCACAGGGCGCAGAAACTGTTATTTACCGCTTCTTCTGTCCGGGTATAGCCGATCATAAGGAAAGAAATCACGCTGGTAATCTCCCAGAAGAAATAGATCCAGATCAGGTTCTGGGAAAGAACCAGGCCGAACATGGCTGCCAGGAACAGAAACAGCATGGAGAAGAAAAACGGCTGTCTGTCCTTCACCTCCGTGTGGTGTTTATGATATCCTTTCATGTATCCCACTGTATAAATACAGATAAATCCTCCGATAAATGCAATGATAACGCACATCAGAATCGTCAGCCAGTCCACCATCATATGCGGGGCTTCTGCCACCTCCGCCGTAAACTCTGTATAAAGTACAACAGCAGTCTGTACAACCGATAGAATAATCGGCAGTATTTTTCCGTGTTTCACACTCAGCCAGATGATCAGACACATCAGGAAAAGATCCCCCACAGTCATCAGATGGTCGATCAGCTCTGTCTCCGGATAAAACATCTGTTTCTGCGCTCCCGCAGTAATCCATTGAACTACAAACATCACCGTTGTAAGCATAATAATACCGGCACCTGCATAGACGATGTATCCTCTTGCCTTTCCGTTTCGCACAAACTGAAATAGCACCGCCAGCACTGCCGGTATTCCGATCAGCAATGGTATCATGTTATAGTCCTCCTTTCACTCTCTTCTCTTTTTATTATGTAAATCAGCTGTCAGCTGGAGGATAAAGAACCTATAGTATTTGTTATAATCCTCATTTGCAAATTTTACAAGCTCTGAATGCGACTTTTTTGTTTTATTTCACAAAAAATGTGCTAAAATGTAGATTGTTGCAATAAGATCACTCATCATTTCTGACAGAAAATGCCAGATATATAAACGGGGAGGTATCCAATATGCACGAACTGAGTATTACTGAGCATCTGCTTGCAGACTGTATCAAAAACGCGGAAGCGCAGAATGCGTCAAAAATCCGGGTCATCCGTCTGTGTATCGGACAGCTTCGGGGCATTGTTCCGGACTGCATTCAGATATATCTGGATATGCTTGCCGAAGGCACCATCGCTGAAGGGGCCCGCATCGAAGCGGAATCTCCTCCCGTAAAAGTCCGCTGCAGGGACTGTCAAAAAGAAGGGGAAATCACGCCCCACCATCTTGCGTGCCCCCACTGCGGCAGTCTGCGGCTTAAGCTGCTGTCAGGAAAGGAATTTTATATTAAAAGCATGGAGGTAGATATCAATGGAGATCAAAGTACTGCATCAGGTAATGGACTGGAATGAAGACGTAAGCGAAGAGGTGAAAGAGACTCTCGCTTCCCGCAGGATCTGCATGATTAATGTAATGGGAAGTCCGGGAGCCGGAAAAACAAGCCTGATCACTTCTCTGATTGACCGGCTCAGAAAAGACTTCCGTATCGGCGTAATCGAAGGAGATATTGCCGGGCAGGTGGATGCCGAGCACATAGCCGATCTGGGAATTCCCACCGTTCAGCTTAACACGGACGGTGCATGCCATATTGAAGCTATGAGTATTCAGCATATCCTTCCCGAACTTCCCCTGGATCAGCTGGACGTTATTTTTGTGGAAAATATCGGCAATCTGGTATGCCCGGCTGAATTCCGGATCGGAGAGTCCCTGCGCATTACCATACTGAGTATACCGGAAGGCGACGACAAAGTAGAAAAGTATCCTCTTATGTTTACAGATACGGACTGTCTTGTGCTGAATAAATATGATATGATGCCTTATTTTGACTTTGATGAGAAAAGAGTCTGCGCAAATTACGAAACTGTCAATCCCGGGGCGCCTCTTTTCCGCGTCAGCAGCCGCACCGGCGATGGTCTTGAAGAACTTGCTGCTTTTATCTCCGAAAATATCAGTAAAGCAAAATCATGAAAAACAGCAGCGACAGATTTAAGACCATTTACAATCGTACAGATACAGACTACCGCGGTTCCGACAGCAGCAGAAAATCTGTCCGCCTTATAATAGAGGGAATTGTTCAGGGGGTGGGATTCCGCCCCTTCCTCCATCGTCTGGCAGACCGGCATCATATTACCGGCTGGGTCCGCAACACTTCCTTCGGACTGGAAGGAACCCTGGAAGGGACTCCGGAGTCATTGGAAAATTTCCTTGCAGAGCTTGAATCATCCCCTCCGCCTATGGCGGCTGTGGAATCTGTCCGGACGGAAGATCTCACGGAAGATCCGGATCATACGCAATCTGCAGACTTCTCCGGATTTACAATTCTGGAAAGCCGGATCGGCACAGGGGCAACACTTGTTTCCCCTGACATTGCCATGTGCCCGGAATGCGAGGCAGAACTTTACACAAAAACAGACCGCAGATACCGGTATCCTTTTATCAACTGTACAAACTGCGGTCCCCGTTACACAATCATCGAATCCCTTCCTTATGACAGAAGCCGGACGGTAATGGATGAATTCAGAATGTGCAAAGACTGCAGCAGGGAGTATAATGATATCCGCGACCGGCGCTATCACGCCCAGCCGGACTGCTGTCCCCAATGCGGTCCCCGGGTTTTTTATATGGAACAGGGTAACTGTACCGCAGACGATGATGACGCCATCCGTTCTTCCCAGAGGCTTCTGGCAGGCGGCGGCATTCTGGCGGTAAAAGGCGTCGGCGGCATTCATCTGGCCTGCAATGCGCTGGATATCCATGCGGTACAAAGGCTGCGCAGCCGGAAACACCGGGCAGAAAAGCCCCTTGCTCTTATGTGCCGCTCTCTTGAAGCTGTCCGGCACATCTGCCGGATCACACCGGAAGAAGAACAGATCCTTACAAGTCCGGCAAGGCCGATTGTACTGCTTGCCAAAAAGGATCCGGATTCGCTGAAAGACCTGAGTTTCAGCCGCCGTCTGGGCGTAATGCTTCCCTACTCTCCGCTTCATACACTGCTGCTCGACGGAGTGTACGGCGGCCCCGATATTCTTGTCATGACAAGCGGAAATATTTCCGGCTGCCCGGTTCTGACAGAAAATGAAGAAGCCCTCCGCGCCCTGAAAGAAACTGCGGACGGATTTCTTCTCCACAACCGCAGAATTCAGAACCGCTGTGACGATTCCCTTGTGGCCGAGTGGAACGGTATGCCTTACTTTCTGCGCAGAAGCCGCAGCTATGCGCCCCGCCCGCTGAATATCCGGCAGGATGCCGAAGGTATTTTTGCCCTGGGAGCAGAGCAGAAGGCGTCCTTCGCTCTGGGCAAGGGATCCCATGTATTTCTAAGCCCGTATATCGGGGATCTGAAAAACGCGGAAACATTTGAACATTATACCAAAACACTGCAGACCTATGAAAGGCTGTTTCGTCTGAAACCTTCCCTGTATGTCTGCGATCTCCATCCCGATTATCTGTCAGGCCAGGAAGCCCTCCGTGCCGCCGTAGAAAGGAAGGTTCCCCTTCTGAAAGTCCAGCACCACTGGGCTCACATGGCATCCTGTATGGCGGACAACGGGCTGGATACGCCCTGTTTCGGCATTATCTGGGATGGTACCGGGCTGGGAACAGACGGGAAAATCTGGGGCGGAGAATGTTTCACCGGTGATCTTTCTTCTTTTACAAGGGTCGGATCCATCCGTCCGGTTCTGCTGCCCGGCGGAGACAGAGCCATCCGGGAGATCGGCAGAATTGCCCTCTCTCTTGTCCGGGACGCAGGTATTGAGGATCTTTCACTGGTTCCTCTTCCGGAAGAAAAATGCCGTATGCTTACCGGGCTTCTGTCTTCCGGATTTTCGCCTTCTGCCAGCAGTATCGGACGGCTCTTTGACGGAGCAGGCGCCCTGCTTCTCGGCCGCTCCCATGCAGATTATGAAGGAGAAGGCGCTGCCCTTGTAGAGTCTCTTTCTCCGGTAGAAACGCCCGATCAGGCAGACTGTTCACTTCCGGATCTGGCGTATCCGCTGACATTTTATGAGCAGGATTCCCTGCGGATATTTGATACCCGTCCCGTAATTTCCTGCATCATCGAAGACCTGCGCCGGCAGACAGACCGGGGCACAATTGCCCTTCGCTTTATGTCCACACTTGCCTGTATGGCGCTGAACCAGTGTACTGCACTGAACCCGGACCATCTTCCGGTCGTTCTCTCCGGAGGAGTTTTCCAGAACCGTTTTCTCCTGCATGGCGTCACCGGTCTTCTGGAAGAAAACGGTTTTACCGTATATACACATCATCGGGTATCTGCAAACGATGAAGGCATCTGTCTTGGTCAGCTTGCCATTGCCCGGAAGGAAAGGAGTAAGAATCATGTGTCTTGCAATTCCCATGAAAATTAATAAAATCGACGGCACTTCCGCCCAGTGCGAAGCCGGAGGCCTGACTCAGAACATCCGAATCGACTTTATCACAGGTGCAAAACCCGGAGACTACGTCATGGTTCACGCCGGTTTTGCCATTGAAAGAATGTCGGAAAAAGAAGCTCTGGAAAATATAGAACTTCTGGAGGAAATAAAAAATGCTTTATGACAGTTATTTCAAAAAGCCGGAGGATACAGCTGCTTTCCTTGAAAAAATACGGAAGTATGCTGCCCGGACCGGCCCTGTCCGTCTGATGGAAATCTGCGGCACCCACACAATGGCTATCGCCCGCAGCGGACTCAAGAGTATCCTTCCGGATAATGTGCAGCTGCTCTCCGGTCCCGGATGTCCGGTCTGTGTAACCCCTTCCAATATGATTGATCTGGTTCTTGACCTGTCTCAGAAACCCGGCACGCTGATTGCAAGCTACGGCGACCTTCTTCGTGTGCCCGGTTCCGCACAGGGCGACAGTCTGCTGGCCCGCCGTGCGCTCGGAGGAAAGGTTCAATCGGTATATTCCCCTATGGATGCCATTGAGATTGCCGAAAAGCATCCGGAAACAGAAGTTATATTTCTCGGCGTAGGATTTGAAACCACCGCCCCCGGCACTGCCGCCTGTATTCTGGAGGCAGCATCCAGAGATCTGAAAAATTTTTCTGTTCTGAGCCTTCTTAAGCGGACGGAACCGGCAATCCGTTCCCTCATCGAGGCAGACGATTTTGCCGTAAACGGATTTCTCTGCCCCGGCCATGTAGCTGCCGTCATCGGCGCTGAGGGCTTTTCTTTTCTCCCGGAAGATTATGGGCTTCCCGGAGTGGTCAGCGGTTTTGAGCCGGCTGACCTGCTCTGTTCCGTCCTGGAACTAACGGAAATGATCGCCGCAAAGCAGCCCGCGCTGAAAAACGAATATACCCGTCTTGTACGGCAGAAAGGCAACCCTGCCGCACTGGCGCTGACAGAAAAAGTATTCACGCCTTCTCCGGCGGACTGGAGAGGACTGGGACATATTGAAGAAAGCGGATACGCTATAAAACCTGAATATGCGCAGTGGGATGCTGTGAAAAAGTTCTCCCTGCGTCCCAAAGAAGGGAAAAATCTTCCGGGATGCCGTTGCGCCGAGGTAATCCGCGGTGTTCTGCGGCCGGCAGAATGCCCGCTGTTCCGGAAAGTCTGCTCACCGGAAAATCCGGCAGGTCCCTGCATGGTATCCGGAGAAGGAGCCTGTGCGGCAGCGTATCAATATGAATAAATAACATAAATAAATGAAACAGAGGTAAAAATCATGGATGACAGAATCACTCTTGATTACGGCAGCGGAGGAGCTAAGACTTCAGAACTGATTGAATCCATCCTGCTGCCTGCATTTGATAATCAGGCGCTTTCCCGGCTGGGGGACGGCGCTCTTCTGGACGGCAGCCGGAAACTGATATTTTCCACGGACAGCTTTGTCGTCTCTCCCTGGGAATTCCCCGGGGGAGACATCGGAAAACTTTCCGTCTGCGGAACAGTCAACGACCTGTGCATGGCAGGCGGAACTCCTCAGTATTTGAGTCTGTCTTTTATACTGGAAGAAGGATTCCTTTTCTCAGATTTCCGCCGTATTGTATCCTCAATTGCAGAAGAGGCGAAAACAGCCGGCGTATCCATTGTTACCGGAGATACGAAAGTGGTGGAAGCCGGAAAAGGAGACGGCATCTATATCAATACGGCAGGAATCGGATTTCAGCGCGCTGATCTCCCGGGGAAACCGGGCATCCGTCCCGGCGACGCTGTACTGGTCAGCGGCAGTATCGGCTGCCACGGCGCCGCAGTAATGATGGCCCGCTCCGGACTTCTGAGAGAAGACAGCCCGCTTCGCTCCGACTGCCAGCCTCTCCACCGGATCTCGGCAGCCGCAATGGACGCAGCAGCAGACTCCTCTTCCCTCCGTATCCTGAGGGACCCCACAAGAGGAGGCATTGCAACCACACTGAACGAATTCACTGAAGGCATGCCCTTCTCCATTGAACTGGAGGAAGCACTCCTTCCAATAGATCCGGCAGTGGAAGCTGCCTGCGATATACTGGGTCTGGATCCTCTGTACTGTGCCTGTGAAGGAAGAATGCTGGCTGTCTGCGCTCCCGGCAGTACAGATGCCATACTGGAGGCCATGCACAGAATTCCCGGCGCAGAACAGGCCGCCCGGATCGGCACTGTCACAGAAGAACTGCCCGGGAAACTTCTCCTGAAAACCTCCATCGGCGGCCGCCGTATCCTTCCCAAACTAACCGGCCTCCAACTGCCGAGGATATGCTAACCAGTTTGCCATGCAGTAAAAAACACAGCAAGAAGACATATAAGCTAGCTTATAAATGTCTTCTTGCTGTGTTTTTGCTATATGGCGGACGACATACAGCGGGAAGAAGCTGCAAGCGGATTCCCGCTGCTGCATGGCAAACGGACGACTTCCAATACTCCTGTCTGCAATATAGCAGGGACATCATGGAGCGCCCCCAATGAATGAATAATATTCATTTACAAATAAATATATTTATGCTATACTCTATCATGTGACAGACAGAAAAGAGGTGACTACATCTATGACCAGAATTACAAAACCACCTGAGGAAAGGCGGCAGGAAATTATTGATACTGCAATGAAGATGTTTTATGAAAAGGGCTATGAAAAAACATCCATTTCAGATATTGCAAAAGAAATGAATGTGGCTCAAGGGCTTTGTTATCGATATTTTCCTTCAAAAGAAGAACTGTTTGATACCGCGCTCGACCAGTACGCGCAAAAGCAGGTTGACCATATCTGCCGTAGTTTAACTCCGGGAATGTCTTTGACAGAGATAATTGAGAAAATGCCTACATTTTGGGAAACAGAAAATGATAACAGCTATGCCCAGAAAATATGTCACGATAAAAGCAATACAAAATTCCATAATCAGTTATCTTTAAAAATCTGTTCAAAACTGCAGCCTGTCGTTGCAGATCTGCTTTCTGCGGCAAATGAACAGGGAACAATTCAGGTACGGGATCCGGAAACCATGGCTTCTTTCTGCGTATATGGACAGTTAGGCGTACTTCTTAACCAGAAGCTTTCTGCCGAAGAACGCGTAAAACAGACCCGTACTTTTCTGCTTGAGCTGATCAAAAATTTCTCATAGAAAACATAAATTTTCCCTGCTGGATCAGGCAGGGAATTATTTGAAACTTATAGTGACTGATATTCATTCATTAAGGAGGTATTCCATACACATGAATACAAAAATAGACTTTATTAAAGGAAACACAAAACAGTGTTTAACAGCAATGGTATTACCGCTTATGGCAGCCATGTTTCTGAATATGGCATATAATCTTGTCGACAGTCTCTGGATTGGGAATCTGCTGGGTGAAACAGCATACGCGGCCTTAACAAACTCGACACCGGTCATTCTGATTCTCAGTTCCGTTGCCATGGGAGCAACAAACGGTGTCACGATCCTGCTGTCGCAGGCTATCGGCGCAGGCGATAAAGAAAAAACGGACCGGTTGATTGTAACATCTTTAGTGTCTGCGGTTATATTTTCACTGGGTGTAACTGTTTTGGCTGAGGCAGCATTAAATCCAATTCTCATATTGCTTAATACGCCGGAGGAAGTTATGCCGTTCGCACGTCAGTATCTGGCGATTTATCTTCTCGGATACCTGGCGGTTTATCTGTACTGCTATTTCACCGCCGTTTTAAGGAGCTTCGGGAACAGTGTTTTCCAGGTCGCCGCGATGCTGATCTGTACACTGTTAAACGCGGCGCTGGATCCATTGTTTATACATTTTATGGGATTCAACGGTGCAGCCGTTGCCACGGTTTTATCACAAACTCTGTGTCTTATCTTCATGCTTTTATATTTATATAAGAAGCAGCTGTTAAATCTTCATCTGCCGCTTTTTAATAAGAAATTCATTCCCTCATTTATTATAAAAGGGGTTCCTTCTGCTTTTCAGCAGAGTATTCCTGCAATAAGTACAAGTTTTCTCACTTCTCTTGTGACAGGATATGGTATTACCGCATTAGCCGCGTATGGAATTACCGGGAAACTGGAAACAATCTTATTTTATCCGGCAATGGCTTTAAATATGGCACTCACAAGTATTGTAGGCCAGTGCGCCGGTGGAAAAAGATATGACCGGGCAAAGGAATACATAAAAATATCTCTGATATATGGCTCAATTATATTGGCTGTTCTTTCTGTCTGTGTAATCTGCTTTTCCAGACCATTATCCCGCCTTTTTGTGGACAGTGAACCGGCGGCCGATATTGTAGGCATGTATTTTAAAATTGTGGGCGTTGGATATATACTGAATACAGTCACGAACTGCTTTCTGGGAAGTTTAAATGGAATGGGCAGGCCTGCGAAAAGCCTGTTTTGTATGATACTATATTACATAATAATAAGAATGCCTCTGGCATGGATATTATCTCATTATGCTTCAGGAATAAACGGAATCTGGACAGCTGTCTTAATCAGTCATATTATTGCAGCTGCCGCAGCGACAATTATCGCAAATCACGAATTAGTTAAACAGGAACGGACCGATAAGAGCTCTGCAGGAAATGATTAATCAGAAAAATCTCTGAACCCCCGGTTTTTCAAAGGGGATTCAGAGATTTCGTTCAATGCGGATAACAGGAGTCAAAACACGATTTGCTTCCTATTGTAATAGCTTATTTTTGCTGTTTTCCGGTCGCATCTTTGCATAATATGCCATATTTTTGCAGTCTGTACAAATTTTTAGTATCATTTCAGTATCAAAAACTTGAATCACCGGGAGTGATATGCTATATTGTGAATAGAAAAGGAACAACCGCCCACAAGGGGTTGACCTCGACAAGATTGTAATAGAATTACCACCCTGAAACCGGCCAAAGTTTAGAGGGTGGTTTTTCTATGCCTTAAAACATTACTTCAAGTTCGCGAAAACGAATGTCAGCAATGCCAGAATGAACATTCCAAAAGCCATCAGATCTTTAAAGTCAAATGGTTTCTTGTCCATCAGCACCACCCCCATTCTATGTAAGAATAGAGGTCAGCCACCCTGCAACACGGTTGTTCCTGTCCATATACTACCATAAGCACAGACAGCACACAATATCTATTTCAGTATCACCGGGAACCCCGGCAGATCGCGACCTTGTAGGTCAGAGGTCGCGTTTCACGACTCCCCCGACGTTTCGCCCGGTGGGCCCGCCTAATCGCCTTTCCTGCCGTCGGATCGTGATACCCTTCATGGTTTTTCATCAAATATATCCCAGCTCCTTCTCTGCCCATCTAAGGGCCTCTCGTTCAACTTCACTTTCCCATGTTTCAAGATAGCGCCGCACTCCCACATGATGCACTGACGCAGCGGAAAGATATTCTTCATGGTATGCCCGGAACTTTTCACACCTGCGGGGAAGCCTAAGCATCCGCAGTCTGATGATGGAAGCGGGGATGAGTGAGGATGCGATCTCTCGGCGCCTGGGGCATACGAACAGCCGGATCACGAAAGAAATCTATCTGCACGCTACAAAACGGCTGCAGGAAAGAGAAAACGGACAGATGAAGAATATAAAATTATTATAGTTTGCCCCTTTTATGCCCCATTTTTGAGCGATAAAAGCGAAAACTCCCCGGAAATACTGCATTTACAGTACCTCCGGGAAATCATTCAATGCGGATAACAGGACTTGAACCTGCACGTCGTAGACACCAGATCCTAAGTCTGGCGCGTCTGCCAATTCCGCCATATCCGCTTATCCGGCCCGAGGGCTTTTATTTTCCGGCCAATCCGGAAAACCTTTCTGAAGAATGAAAAATAACCGGAGAATAAATTCTCCGGTTATTTTAAATCCAGTGAGCGTGCGGGGATTCGAACCCCGGACAACTTGATTAAAAGTCAAGTGCTCTACCACCTGAGCTACACGCCCATATTTTCTTTCCCGGCTTCCCAGGTAAACTGGGCTAGCTGGATTCGAACCAGCGAATGCAGGAGTCAAAGTCCTGTGCCTT
>ERZ1643247.1577-NODE-1577-length-20441-cov-7.718925_pt1 | contig 20441 bp, 22 predicted proteins | sample MGYA00579264_ERZ1643247 | MGnify/ENA primary metagenome ERZ1643247 (study PRJEB29033, sample SAMEA4952262) | chicken gut metagenome | biome: Broiler Chicken; feature: Gastrointestinal Tract; material: Caecum | place: Ireland | collected 2018 | study: Broiler... | reverse complement strand
GACCAGGAGGAAAATACAAGTTGGAACCTTGATAACATCGAATCCCGCCAACCACAGACTTTACCCGGAATCCCATCTTCATCAGTTCCCTGGCGGCAAATAAACTGGAACTTCCTCTCTCACAGTACAATACCAGAAGTTTTTTTCTGGAAAACTTCCTGCATTCCTGAATATCCTCATAGGGAATATTAACAGCGTTTTTCAGATGGCTTTGTTCATAAGCCTCCCGCTCCCGCAGATCTATGATCATGGTGTCCTGCCTGCCTATATAAAAATCCAGTTCCTGTGCAGAAATCGTGTCGATGCTCTGCATGTGATCAAACTCCTTTTTCTTTTAGTATATGCACTCCGAAGCCCTTATGCAGAAAAAGCTGCCCCGGCAGACGCTTTTAAATCTGCCGGGACAGCTTATTGTGCGATACACCCGGCCGGCGACTGCCGTGCTTGCATGAGCAGGCATTTGCCGGGCAATGGACAGCGACAGGCTTTGCCTGGAGCTGCCCGCAGTATCGCAGCGGATAGGGAAAGGTTCTTTCCTATCTGATCGGCTGTAAGATTAGTATTCGTATTCTGATCTGGAGCTGTTCTTTCCAGAAGCGGAATTCTTATTTTTTGATGCGCCAGAGTTCTGAGAATTTTTATTACTGTTGTTTTCTGAACGGTATCCACAGTTCTCCACAAATGTATTCTTGGTGTTCGATGCTCCTGATCTGTTTTTGTTGCTTTCATTGCTACAATTTTTAGCCATTGTCTTTACCTCCTGGTTGAACATTTTTGTTACAATCCTAGTATTTATACTCCCCTCGAACCACCCGGCAGCTCCCCTGTCGGGTGGTTCTCTTTGGATTTGCTCGGATATTCATAAAATCCAGCTTGAAGGAAACTCTCCACCGGACTTTCTTAACCGATTCATTATATATTTTTATTCGTTGTCTTCATCTATACTTTCAATCATTAGTTCAAGTCTAATCCTTCATAAATATCAGTCCAAAAATGAAGGTCAAAGTATTCTTTCTATTTCAATTTCATATGAAAAAAGACTGTGACACACTGACACAGTCCTTTTTCTTAAATATTTTTGATAGTATATTTAACCTTGTTATAATTTATCATTGGCTAAATTCTACACTATAAACATAATTTCGTCCATTGGTGGTAGCGTCAATTACTGCTCCGTCCATTCCTTCGTAAACCTCCGAATTAGTCACATACATATGCTCACTATCAGACCACGTACATGTAATTATTGAACCATATGAATTAATTTGAATCGTATTACTATTTATAATCTCTGCACTTCCTGTAATTAAATCATAGCTCATCTCTAATGCATCCAGACAAAAGTCAGCTGTATTACCTGTCTGATATATCTCAATTCTACCTGTAAAGTCTAAATTCGGATCCGTACAGACATAAGCACCATTCATTCCAATGAACACATCTTCTTCAGATTCAGTAATTTCTGAATCTGATATACCATTCACTTCATCTTCTACCCTCTTAATAAGCTCAACGTTTTTCTTTTCAAAATCATTAAACACCTGATCCGAATTAAACTGTTCCGCCGGAATAGTTCCTTTATACCAGGAAGTGCCTTCAAAATGATTCTTCAGATTTTCATCTGTAAATATATATCCATGCCGTGCAAATATCTCATTTCTGCCTATAATCATTTCATCAACAGTCTTTGTCCTGATTTCATCTTCCGACAGATATTTTTTATCGCTATCAGGGAAGATATATTCCGCCCGCAGCTTTTCCTCTTTGGCCGCATTAAAGGTTTGAATTTCTTCATCAGATAACTGAACATATCGTATTTTTGTCACTTTATTATCTGTCAAAGTACACTCTACGCTGCCTTTAGTGTCTAAATTCAACAGTTTAAATCCATCTGTAATGTCCTGAGACTCTGGATAATCTGGTGTAAGCCTTGTCTTTGCTTCATCTCCTGTTGTACCTAAAGCAACTGAATCAAATACCGGGGCTGTTTTTTCATCTCCTGTGATGATAATTTCGTTAACTTCTCCATCTTTGATTTTGACCAAAAGGTTGCCCTCCAGGGCACTATATTCACCTGTATCTTCATTCTCGATAAGGCCGCTATTCCCCAGATCTGCTTCTGTTTTGCCTAATAAGGTTGAAAAATCCTGGTCAGAAAAATCAGTGACCGGTTCTACCTCTTTTTCTTCTGTTTTCTCCGTTTTTTCTTGAATTTCTTCATCATTACTTATATCTTTATTCTGCCCCATCATATTTAGCAGTAAGAATGCAACAATTGCACAGATAACTAGAACAATTATCCAGAATGGCCATTTCCGGTAAAATTTTGTCCTTTTTGGCAGTTTAGGTTCTTCTGTTTTATTTACAAAATTTTCCGAATTCCGGCCCACATCATTAACAGGCTCGCCGCAGTTAGGGCATACCTTCCAGTCATCTTGTAACTCATTTCCGCATTTTCTACAGTACATCATTTTCCCCCTTGTGCTTCCGGTTCCCGTATATCTTCCGATTCATTTGACTTTTCAGTTATCTGATACAATAACCGGAATCACCGTTGCCTCTCTTTCATTTTTCAAATCAATTTTAATAATATCGTCATTCTCTGAAAGAGCAATAAAAGTATCTTTATCATATTCAGCTATTACTTGTTTTCTCTGTATGCACCTTCTAAAAATGCATACTGGTTCGCTGTCGAAAATTACAAACTTCGATTTCGGCTCCGATTCCATTTGTTCTCTGGAATAAATTTCCGTCCCCAGTAAACCATAGTTTTTCGTTGTAAAGTCCCTAAATGCTTTCGACAAAAATCTATTATGATTCTTTATTTCTCGACTAAAAGGAAATTGTTTTTCAACTCCTGTATTTAATTTTAAAGGAGAATCAACATAGTATTTATTTGTATTAAGGAATCCAGATCCATATCTTTCATAACTTCCATAGCCAAAAATCTTTCCTTCATCCACTCCTAGTTCCTGAATACTGTATGACTGTGATACTAATCCTGCTGTAGGGGGCTCTATCACACAGTGTTCTTTAAATTCATTTTTCAATTCTTTATCAATCGAATATAAATCACGACCATCAGAAATATAAATGTCATTCTTCGCTTCAATTAGGGAAGAGCTATATCGTGAAAAATATTTTTCATGCTTTTTTCTTGCTAATATATCTTCTCCATTCCATATTATCAATTCGTTCTGCATGACGATTAAAACCCCCGTTTCTAAAATCATAAGATTTTCTATTGATTTATCAGTTAACAGTTTTTTGGTTTCCTTAGTTTCAATATTTACCCATAATAATGTTTTCTGGCCACTTTCACCATTCCCATAAGTTCTAACAAATATATTGTCTCTTATATCATAAAGGTTATAGCTATCCTCATAATCTACTATTTTTTCAACCATTTCAACTTTCCAAGTATTACGATTTACCTGAACAATAAAGGCCCCCTCCTTTTTTCTAATAAAAAAATAATAGATTCCTTTCTCGCCATCTTCTTTCTCTGTCACCCTTTTTCCATCTTCTTCATCCTGCATTTTCCGCAGCATTTCGATCATACCCAGCACATCTTCTTCTGTATAGCCACAGTCAATCCCTATATCCACTGGATTTCTTTTTCCAAAATCTTTATATTCTGAAATTTCTTTCATTATATTCATATAATACTGTTTTTTCTCTTCCGTATATTTTTCCATTGAATATCTTTCCTCCTGCGCTTACTCCTGATTTGTAGCTTCAAATCTTTTTAAAATCTCGATGCTCTCTTTCCAATGATCCTTTAGCCCTCTTATTTCTTCTTTTTCTCCCGACAGCTCTTTGCCACGGTGCTTTCTTTCCATCATCAGTAACATTTGAATCATATCAGTAACTGCATTACTGAATTTGTCTTCTACCTTCTGTTTCTGTGGAATCTCTTTGTATTGATTAAGAAAGCTTGCCAGCCTACCCTCATCAAGTTGAACATCTTGCGGTGAGATTTTCATACTGCCATTATATATTTGAAATGCCAATATTATCATAGCTTGTGCATCTAACCCCGAATAGCCTAGAGCAATAGCTGTATCAATGGGATTTATATGATAGCGAAAATCCGTATGTTCCAGAGTTTCTTTTAAAAGGTTCAACAAATATCTTTTTTCAATGTCAAAAAATATTTCTGATTGGATATTCTTTGTTTCTTTTATTTTTTTACCAGGGCTTGCTCCAACAGATAGCGGAACATTCTTTATTATCTTTGTGCTTGACCCTGAAGCCTTTTTTGCTGTTGTTTTTCTAACCGACAATTAGCTTTCACCTTCCTGTACATTATTATTTTTATGGTATAACATCCGCCTTTAGGAACTTCCTTTTCTATACAGCTACAGAAATCACCGCAGCCTCTCTTTCATTTTTCATGTCAATTTTTATAATATCATTTTCCTTATTCAGACCGATAAAAATATCATTTTCATAGTCCACGATCACCTGGTTGCATAATATCCTATCTGAAATAGTCCGATTAAAGCTACATACAGGATTCATAATGCCATTTGGAGATTCCATCTGCTTTCTGGAATAAATTTCAGTACCCAGTAAACCATAATTCTGGGACATAAAATCTTTAGCTATAAAAGTAAGATGATCTTTGATCTTTCTTTTAAAAGCAAACTCCTTTCCTTCCATTGCTGTAGTTTTCAATGGATAATCACGATAGGTTGTACTTGGATAATAAAAATTTTTTGCAACGGACCAATATCCAAATATCTTGTCCCTGTCATTCCCGATTTCTTGTATTTTCCTTTTCTCACTTGAGCCAGTTATCACATCTGTCATTATATAATATTTACTAATTTCACTTTTTAATAGCTTATCGATCGTATATATATAGGAATTCTTGGCATAGTAAAAACATATTTTATCTTCTGCTTGGATAACTTCTGACACTCTCAGCATAGATTCTGTATATTTTTTCTCTGTTAAGATTTTATCTCCGTCCCATACCAGCATTTCCGTTTCCATAAGAATGAGAATTCCATAGTCTAAGATAATAAGGTTTCGTATAGTCTCGTCCGTCAACAGCCTTTTCTTTTCTCCAGTATCCAGATTTTCCCACAATACTGTCTTTTTTTCATTACCGGCTGTCCTGACAAAAATATGATCTTTGATGTCAAATTTATCTTTTCTCTCAAAACCCTTCAGCTCTATAATAACTTCTGCTTTCCAATCCCGCATTTTTACTGCAACAATATATGCTTCCCGTTCTTTCCAGACAAGGAAATATCCTGTTTTATCACTTGAATTTCCTGTATAAATTTCTCCTTTCTCTTTCTTTTGCTGAAGCATATGGATCATATCCAAAACATCTTCTTCTGTGTATCCACATTCTAGCCCTATATCTACAGGATTTCTTCTTCCAAAATCTTTGTGTTCTGAAATTTCTTTCATCATTATCAAATAGTACTGTTCTCTATCATCTCTGTACCCCGCCATAATCTTTTCTCCTCATTGCTCTTTTGTATAAACTTATTTCATTTATTCTTTAAGCCGTTTAGAAACATAGCCTTTGCCTTTTTTTACCTTTTTACATTGTGCTCTAAGATTGTTTGAGAAGTATCCCACTCAAAATTTCAAGGCTCTTTTTGTACTCTTCTTTTTTCTGACGGATTTTCTGTTTATCCGTTTCCTGCAAAGTTCCTTTTACCTGCTTTTCCAGATACTGTACCAGTTCTTTTATATCTGCAATAGCAGTATCTTCTCTGCTGACTTTTTCTTTTCTGGGAATCGTCTCAAAACTTTTTAACAGTTCATCTGAAAAACTCAAGTTTAACGGATTATTTAAAGTTTCTTTATTAGCGGTTTTTTCTGTATCTTTTTTCTTTGATTCTCTCGGAATGGTCTCAAACATGTTTAAAATATCATCTTCAAAATATCCCATATTTTTCCCCTTTCTACCTAAAACGGCAACCAGCTAAATAGTGTATCAGCAACTGCACTAACTACGTTTTTCACGCCTTCCACAACGCTCTTTACAATCTTCACACCGGTCTTCACTACTTTCTTAGCTCCCTCAAAGATTTTTTCTCCAACTTTGCTTCCGGCTGTATATCCGACTAAGCCACCAACTACACCGCCGGCAATAGGTCCTACAATCGGAATCCAACTAAGAGCTGCCGCTCCGATACCTGCCCCTACTGCTCCGGCACTAAGTCCTGCATACATAGAGACACTGGTCCTCCCCATATGCTCCATGGCCTCACTCATGGTCAGATCTCCTTTTACTACTTTCCATAAGATTTTCACATTCTCCACGCCTACACAAGCAATCTTAGCCAGGGTTCCTGCAGGTGTTCCCGGCGGAAGAAGTGAAATCACGCCCTTCTCTGACGCTACCTTTAAGGCTCCCCCGGCTGCTGCTTTTACGCCGGTATCTGCTCCGGTGGTAATAGCTGTCTTGACAACTTCATCTGCTTCTACCGGCTCTCCATTTACAGCTTTCTCCACAAGATGGATTCCCGTTCCTATCAGTGCTGCCTGGATTCCGGCCTGTCCAGCCTGCTTTCCTATATTTAATGCCAGTTCCTTTGTCTGATATACATTCCAGTCTGTTTTTGGAATCATCCGGTTGCTTTGAGCGTCCTGCTGGAAAGATTTTATCTGCTCTTTGGATAAGCCCTCTGATTGAACGGCAATCTTATCCGTTCCTCCAATATGATCTGTTACTGTCTTATCAGGAAAGCTTTTCTGGACTTCCTCTACCTGCTCTTTTGGGACTACCAGCCTCTGGTTTGCATAATCTCCGTCTTTCAGCATTCCTATCGTAGCTTTACTGTCTGCACCATACTTCATCTGATAACGTGCAACACCCTTTTGTCCAGTCTGGATATTGTCGATCATAACATCAACGGAATTTTTCCCATACTGTCCGTTTTCCGGAACGCAAACTCTGGCACGGTAGGGAGATTTTTCCAGAACAGCCTTTGCATTAAAATTATTTACATGGTACTGTTCCGCAATAAAACCATCCAGATTTATACACTGGCTGACTTCCCCATCTGCACGAAGGATTGTTCTGGCCATCTGCATATTAGCCTGGGTCATATTCCGGTCAATCTCTCTTAAATATTCTCCGAACTCGTTTACCGCTACGCCTTTTGCTCCATCCTGGAGTTTTTCGGCAAGCCAGGATTCTTTGGTAATACCTTTCCTGCAGCTCTGGTTCAAATCATCCAGATCCTTCTGATATTCCTCAATGGCTGTTACAATCTCTTCTGCGATCGACTCTAATTCCTCTTCCTTTTTCTCTGGCAGTTCTTCTTTTAACTGCTCAAAAAGCCATTCCTTTGTGTCTGCTTCAGGATTTTCTTCATATTTTTTCAGGAATCTATGAAAGATTTTCTGTACTTCCCTTATCTCTTTCTCTGTTAAGCCTTCCACCTGCAGATTCAGTTCCCGGGTATCTTCATCTTTTTTTGTTATTACGCTCATCTTTTTTCTCCTTTCATGAAGCATTCTTAAACTTACGGCTCTTGTATTCTTTTTCCATTTTTATAATAGAATCTCCCATGATTTCTTTCAGTGAATGAGTAGATTCAATCGCCTTCAAAATATCCTGGGTAGATACTTCCGATTTTCCATTTATAAAGGCGTTTTCTATTCCTTCTTTTACTACCCCTTCAATATCCGCACCACTATATCCATCTGTTTTATCCACTAATCTGGAGAGTTCAATCTTCTCCAGATCCTGAGGACGGCGTTTCTTGATATGGATTTCAAAAATTTTTCTGCGCTCTTCCGGTTTGGGAAGCTGCACATAAAAGATCTCATCAAACCTGCCTTTTCTCATAAGCTCAGGCGGAAGTTTCATAATATCATTTGCAGTTGCAACCACAAAAACAGCACTCTTTTTTTCCTGCATCCAGGTAAGAAACTGTCCGAAAAGTCTGGTGGTAACTTCAGCGCCGCCTCCGCTTCCGCCAATACCGGCAAAGGCTTTTTCCAGCTCATCTACCCAGAGAACACAGGGTGCGATAGCTTCTGCTAAGGTGATCGCACGTCGCATATTACTTTCGGATTCTCCCACATATTTTCCCATGACCCGTCCCATATCAAGTTTAAGGAGGGGAACTCCCATTAATTTTGCAGAGGCTTTCGCATTCAGGGACTTTCCACATCCCGGGATTCCTGCGATCAGAACACCTTTGGGAAGCTCTACCCCGAAAGATTCTGCTTCTTTCATATGTTTCAGAACTTGAGCTTTATTCCCGATCCAGCGTTTCAGGCTCTCTAAGCCTCCGATATCTTTCATCTCCTCTTCACAGGACACCATTTCCAGAATACCTGCTTTTTGTATCATCTGTTTTTTCTGTTCCATAACCAGCTTTAATGCACTGTCATTCAATTCTCCTTCCTGACTGAAAGCAAGGGACAAAATCGTATCAATTTCCAACACTGACAGCCCTTTAAAAGCCAAAGCCATCTGCTCCAAAGTCTTATCATAAACATTACCGATAGAATTCTCCTGTATGAAATCAAGGATTTCCTTTTTAATTTCTTCCTCGGTCAGGTATTCTTCCTGAAGTACAGTGATATATTTTTCTAACTCCTTTGGCACTTTCAGGATAGAAGAAATAAGTACAAATACTGTGTCAAGCTCTCCTGTTTCAATCTGCAGACATGCATTTTTAAAAAGGGCTACGATCTCCGGATTTTCCAGATAAGAAGCAATATCTTTTATCATAATTACCTTACGATTAAATTCTTTTTCCAAAACACCCAATTTTAAAAACTGCTCCAGTGTACAATCAACATTAATGATTTCATGAACGTAAAGAACTTCTTTTTTCTCTATTTCTTTTCGATTCATCAGGCCATACATCTGATTCCATTCCCAGACTTTTCTCCTGCCTGTAACCTCCAGTATCTCTTCCTCTGCCTCATTGTCATCATAAGTATTTACATAAATAATCGGTACATTGGCATCAATATAAGCTTTCAGTTTTTCTTTCAACATAATCTTCTCCTCCTAAATACGTTCCAACTGCAGTTCCATCAGTTTCAAAAAGTCCAGGAAAATCATCTTTGTATCATCCAAAGCCATCATCTTTTTACTTTCTTCATCTGCCGGAAACAGATCTTTAAACTGCAATCTCTGTTCCAGAAATTTACGTTCATCTTTTTCTTCTATCGCAGCCTTTACGTCTCCGATTCCTATAAAATCAATACCCTGTGCATTTCCAGGAATCCGATAAGTTCCCTCTACCAGATAAATCTTTTTCCTGCCTTCCTCTATAAGCCTTTCAAGCATTTCCTGGCTGTCTGCACTTGAATCAATCATTTCCTCCACTTTTTCTTCTGGCAATAATCGTTTCAGTTTTTCTTTCAAATGGGCTTTTTCTAATATTTCTTTCACATCTATCTGGATTTCCCGTTGTTCTACTCCCAGTGCTTCTGTAAAACGTTCTATAAAATCTTCCTCTTCTCCGGTTAATTCTTCCAGCTCTTCCAAAATATCATCATTGTAAGTATTTTCCAGCCACTTCTGAAGTTTTCCATTCTGGAAGTATTCCAGAGCTTTCTCCAGATCAAAATATTCCTGAAGCTCGTCCAGCTCCTTAACCATTTTTCCTTCTGCCATCTCTAAAGGAAATCTAATCTTCTTCATTTACGCTCCTCACTTTCTCTATCATCTTTTTAAGCTCTATCCATGGTATCTGACGGAACTTCTCAAGTAATTTCTGCCCATACTTCTGATTTTTCATCTTAAAAGAAGAAATCCTGTCGATAGGTATTGTCAACAGGCTTTCCAAAATATCAAAGGCAAACAGATATATCTGATCCTCATAAACCTGAATGCCAACCGGTGAAACTGCATTTTTTCTGCTATCCTGAAAATACAGTTCGATCTTATCCTGCTCAACGATACACTGCTGAAGGTCCCAGTTCATTTTCAGCAACGCAGCCTGATTTTTCGTGGAATAATCCAGAACATACTTTTCTATGATTTTATTCACATATCTTCTCCGGCTTATCTCCACTGAGTTTAAAAGACTGGCTGCCAGACCGGCATATTCGTCTCCACGCAGAACCCGGCAGGAATTCAATAATTCAAAAATGTAAACTACTTCCATTGCGCTAAGGGGCTGATACTTATAAAAATTTTCCAGATGGTAGCTCTCATCTTCCCGGTCGTAAATCAGATTGTTCCCGTCAAAAGATTCACTTAAATACAAACGGATATCCTCAATATCCCTGTCAAAAGTTCTTCTGTCTATACCGGTTTCCATACAGAAGCTCCTTTTATAGATTCTCCCACCCTGCGATATTTTGGAATACATCAGCAATATCCGGGTGATCTTGTCCATTCCTGCCATCTTGTACTCCTCCATTGCGCTTTTAGGATAGCAATCCAAAACGTCACAATCTGACGTTTTGGAAATATTGTTCATCATCTATAACTATAATTTTATTAGTTTTAAGTTATTATACTCTAAGTATAAAAATCTTACAATGAGAGCATAGTAAAAACCAAAGAGAGGCTCCGGAATATGAAAGATCTTAATTTTGAAAAGATTGGGAAAAAAATAAAAGAAGTTCGGTTAGAAAAAAAACTCACTCAGGAATATCTTGCTGATGCGGTCGATGTAAATACCAGCCACATCAGCAATATTGAAAATAATCGTGTAAAAGTCTCCCTCTTTACCTTGATAAAGATTTGCAATGCTCTGAATATCACAGTTGACTATATTCTGGAAGAAGAATATAAACAGCCTTCTTCGGCTATAGAACAAGAGATTCTCCATGAGCTGAGTCTCTGCTCAGATGAAACTAAAGCACAGGTACTGAAAATCGTCAAGGCTCTGCAATAAAATTCTGATCCACTGGAAAGCATTCAGCAAATAAGGCTACAGCATACTTAAATCCTTTAATAAATCCTGCTTCTTCTCCAATTGAAGCAATTAAGAAAAACTTATCTCTGTATTCCTCAAATTTCTGATTGTCCATTTCTGTTCTATCGGTTTTTATAATCTGATCGATTTTCTTTTCCACCTCCAGGTTCAGCTCCTCCATATATTTTGTATCCTGTATCAAACATCTATAAATTTCCCTTATTTTTGTATCCATTTCCTTCTCCTCGTATAATCCGTTAAATGAGTAATTAAGTACAAACAAAAATATAAGGCAAAGTCCGTTAAAAACTCTACCTTATACTTCTTAATATATTAGTTGCATATATTATTGCTTTCACAATCCAATAGATCCTATGCCAGATTGTAATCTCTTATAATTTCCTGGGCCTTGCTTTCCGTTTTCTCTATCTCTTTTTTATTAATCTCATTTAATTGTTCTTTATCCTGCGCAGGCTCCACAATTTTTACTTTACACATACTAAATAAAAGTCCGGTTAGCAAGACTGCATTCTCCGTAGTCTTTTTTTCCTCTTCAGTAAAGTCATTCCAATTACTTTTTTTCTTCTTCACAATTGTAGTTTCAAGCTGTCTCATCTCTTTTTCATATATTTTATCCACAGTACATATAGCTTCTAGATAACTTCCCGCTGTTTTCTTCAAGTCCTTTAGATAATCACAGATTTTATTAATTTCTTTCTCCGCTTTTATCATCTGGGACCAAGCTTCATCGGCCTTATTAGATAAGGAATTTCCTGTAACATTAAAAATCACTCCACCGACTAACAATCCCACTCCTAAGGTCGCTGCTCCTAAAACTTGTGTTCCAAGTGCCATACCTCCTGCCAAAGCGCTAGACCCCAATGCGCCGCCTCCTAAGGCTGCTAATGTGGCATTCGTTGCCGCTGCCCCGCTTAATGATGCAATCGCTGTACCGGTAGAAGCGGTACCTAAAGCCATTACTGCAGAAGTTGTAGCTCCTGCCGCTGCAAACCCGCCTGCTGTTCCTACTGCAGCGCCACCGATTCCGCCCAATAATACACCGGCGCCAATAGATACTTCCTTTAACTTTCCTCTATCGTATTTGGGTATAGTAAAATCATCTATACGGACTACATTGAATTCCGGCCTGCATTGTATTTTTTCAATCAAATCTGAAAAATATTCGAAACTTTTTAATATTTTCAGTTCTCTTTTTCCCAGATCATCCATCTGCTTATTTGTTATTTCCTGCTGCTTTTCAAATTTTTCTAAATTTTTGCTGTGTCTTGACTTGGCTGCTTCCATAGTATCAGAAGCTTCTTTCATTTTTGCAGCACCATGAATACTACTGCCAATTCCGCCAACCCCAGCCGCTATAGCTAATCCTCCGATAATAAATGGTAATGGCATATCCTCTACTCCTTTTCCAACATTTTTAGTTTCTTACACGCATTATAATTAAGCTCATAATATTCTTCCCTGGAGATGGTTTCAGAAAAAAACATTTCATAGCAATCATCAATTCTGCACCACAAAGGCCTGTTTTCGTAAATAGAGCACAGATTTCCTTGTAAATATCTGCAGATCCCGTCTCCTCTATCTAAGCTTTTGTAGTGTTCATCTCGATCCACATGACGACAGCATATTCCGCATTTATCACATTGAAACATTACTCAAACACCAGTCTGTTATTTTTATCTGACATAAAAGTATCAAAATCACCTTTCCAGGGAAGTTTTATATGTAATTGTTCATAAGTATTCTTCAAAATATCATTAATTTCCTGTTCTGATCCGGCATTCTCCAATTTTTCTGTCACGCTGTTAAATACCGCAGTCTCTTTTCTGAATTTTTCCAGATCTATCTGCATAAGCTCTGCAGCATATCTTTCAAAATACTGGGCCTGTTCCCGGAAATACGCCACAGTTTTGTCAATCGTTGAAATATTATTCAGCACACAAACAAGTTTGTTCACTATTTCGTTTCTATCTAAGAAAAATAAAAGTGTACAGCTCATGATCCCTGTTACAAACACACCGCAAAATGTACTGACAATATCTCCAATTACCGGCATTTGCCCTAGCGGAGTTTTCTGAACTGCTTCTGTAACAACAGTTCCCACAACTACGCTGGCACCTGTCGCAAGGATCTTCGCTACCGCCCGGATTCTTTCTCCTAATGGCAGATTATCCGGATTAAAGAACAACACCTTCAGTGCCTGGACCAGGGAAGCCCAGCACTGTCTGATAATCCGGATGAGATTTTTTGCTGTAGTAAAAAATATATTACAGATTGTGGTGGTCAGACTGGAAAGAGCCCCTGCCAGAAATCCCTCTTTAAATTTTTCAAGAACTTCTTTATACTTAGACTTTGCTGACTCAATTCCTTTTTTTAATCCATTTCCAATTGCCTCACATATCTCAGAACAACTCATACCAGAATTCTTTTGTGCCGCCTGGAATTCCTCTTTTACAGAAAACCAGAGCTCCATGAAGACAAATCCCAGTGCCTTTCTGATTCCCATAGCAGCCCCTACCTTACCGGAAGCTTTTGCTACATCTTTTGCGAATCCAGAGCTGGTATAGTATGCCTGTGCCTTTCTTTTTTCATAATTCTTTTTACTCTTTTCATATTCCGTCAGAAGCTTTTCTTTAACATCTTCCGGCAATGGCTCTCCTTTTTTTCCATTCCAGTTTACTTTGTCAGGATTATCCTCACACCATTTTATATATTCTGGAATACTCTTGTCCTTCATATTATTATTGAGAGCCGCATTTGTAAATTTCAGATTTTGTGGGTCATTTGCTAAATCTACGCCTGATAGACCTGCTAAAACCCTGCCACGGTCATTGTGGATTTCTTTAGCTGATATAGTATGGTCCAATTGCCCCTGTTTTTCTAGAGGAACGCCTTTATTAGTAGGAAAAATCGTTCTTCCGGTATATGTGTCTTCCATTCCTTTTCCTGTTGTGCGGAAATTTTCTTTTGCGTCTTTCACTATAGCCTTATAACGTGGATCTCCATGATATTCTGCTGTGTTATAAGTTCCTCTGTTTTGATACGCATATTCATTGCTTTTATTTTTATAAATCATTTGGGGATCGGTACCAATTTTTTCCACATTATGCAGGGTATCTACATCTCCTCCGTACCTGTCATTCACCAGGAAATCCAGCCCGAAAGAAGTAATAATACTCTCCACGATTACTCTTTCATACTGTTTAAATAAATCTCCCATAACATTATCACCAGGCTGCATAGAGGCGCCATTTCCCACCTGTGCTACAAAACTATTACCCATAACAAAATCACCTTTTCTCCTGCTTATTTCTTCAGTCTACTATTTTAATATAAGTTCTCCCAGTTCTTCACAAAGATGCAAATATTCTTTCAGCTTTTCAGTAATTTCTTCTAATGTGTCCCGCCCAATTCCGATTTCATCGCTTACCTGATATATAAATTCTTTTTCCTTTATGTCATACTCCTTATCTACCAAGACGAGTCCCAAAAGCTCCAGCACAATAATCTTCTTCGACTTCATATCCGAAATGGAATTAACTTCTCTCACTATTTCCTCTACACTCTTCTCATAACTGTCAGGAGGAGCTATCTGCATTTCTGCACAGTAGCTTTGTATCATCTCTTTCTCATCTTCCGCAAAAACTTGATTTGCATTAGCCGCATGTATACATAAATCTAAAAATAACTCTTTCTCTTTTGATTTAAGTTCTGATAAAAACATAAAATCTTCCTCTCTTTCATATTACATAACAATATTATATATAATCCCCTAGACACATTTTGTCATTTTGATATAAAATTTAACTGTATTTCACGTTGCTAATGTAATCCTTCTGACTGGCCAGCCAGAATTCAATACCTTTCCCAAAAACCTCTGCCCTAATCGTATACACGTCTTTATCTTTTTTAATTATCCTCGCTGTTGGAAGCCTGTCTAAAATATTGTCAATAGCACCTCCATTATATTGAAAGATGACTGTCCTTAAAGTTCCCCCATACATAAATTGAATTCTCTTGCGGAATTCTCCTTCTTCAAACCGTTCTGTATAAGGCACAGAAAAATGTCTCTGGAGTACATAAACTTTTTTAATGTGATCCACTCTGTAAATAGTCGGGTAGATGTCCTTAGGATTTTGAAATTCCTTCTCTTTATCAATGTCTTCAATAAAAGCTGTCATATAAAAATAGAACTCAGAAAACATGATCCCGACAGGTTTTACCACCCTCTCTACAGTCTTTGCTTCCTTTTGCCTTTCGTATTCTATTTTTATGTAACATTGATTTTTTACAGCTTTTTCAAGGGTATATAAAATTTCCAGTAATTTCTTTCCATGTCTTAATTCCACATAGTGATGGATTTCATTATCTAGAAGTTCTTTTACAAACTTTCTGTCTTTTTCTTCAGACAGGCACCCTAAAAGTTTATAGATAATCGGCAATATCTCTGCTTTTACCAAGGCTCTGCTTTCCAGCAAGATCTTACAGACCGCTAAAACCTCTTCTTTTGATAAATGATTACAGATTTTTGTTTCCAGCCGATATCCCCCAGCCCCTTTATCAAAGACGATCTCTTCAATTTCTCCGGTCTCGCTGCTCCGGTTCTGAAGAAAGCACTGAATATCTGCAATATCCCTTTGTATGGTCCTGGGTGCTACTGCAAAAGCCATACTTTCCTGTTCCTTATATATCACTCTTCCCTGTTTCAATCTTGAGTAAATTGATAGTATTCGTTCTGCCTTATCTTCTGAATTTCTTTTCATATAATGCCTCCTGCGCAGCCTCCTTCATCCGAGGTATCTTGCTATCATTATAGAACACCCCATGGACATATATTGTCATTCACATATTTATTTTAAGTAGACATATTTTGTCCTCAAATTCCACATTTTGTCCTGTTACGAGACATAATTTTATAGAAAATAGTATAGCATTATAGTTGTCCTATTACAAGACAGGAGGTGTGGAATGGCCCGTATTATTGACAGCAACGAGAAAAATATGATCGGTGAAAAGCTAAAACAGCTCCGCAGAGAAAAGAACCTGAGCCAGCAGCAGCTTTCTGATCGTCTGGAAACTCTGGCGATCTATGTCTGCAGAGGTTCTATTTCAAGAATTGAAGACAGAAGCCGCACAGTCACTGATATTGAGCTGTACGGCCTTTCACAGGTATTATCTGTTCCTATTGAAGAATTTTTCAAAAAATGATAACGGCCGTCTAAGTCATCGGAAGACAGACTTAGGCGGCCATTTTTCGCAGTTTTTATTTCAATTATTTTCTTTTTTATTTTCCCAATCCAAACTCCTCTGCCAGCTTCTTAAATCCCGGCATGGAATTAACGATAGTTTCATATGCCACACAGTAAGCGATACGCACATACCCCGGGCATGCAAAAGAAGAACCGGGAACAATGAGGATATGATATTTCTTCGCTGCCTCGCAGAACACTTTCTCATCTTCTACAGGAGACTTTACAAAAAGATAGAAAGCTCCCTCCGGTTTGATACAGGAGAATCCCAGATCCTTAAGTCCCTGATACAGGGTATTTCTGTTTTTGTCATAATAAGGCACATCTGCTTTTGCGTCAAGGCATCTGGCTACTGCACGCTGCATAAGAGAAGGGGCGTTTACAAATCCCAGGATCCTGGTAGCTACATTGGCGCCATTCTGAAGATCTTCAGAATCTGCGGCCTCGTCAGGGATCACCAGATATCCGATCCGCTCTCCCGGAAGAGAAAGGGATTTGCTGAAGGAGTATCCCACAATAGTATCCTTATAATATTTTGTAAGATAGGGAACCTCCACTCCGTCATAAGCCAGTTCCCGATAAGGCTCATCAGAGATCAGATAGATATCTGTTCCGAATTCCTGCTCTTTCTTCTCCAGGATCCCGGCCATGGCCTTGATGGTTTCTTCAGAATATACCACGCCGGTAGGATTGTTGGGGGAATTGACGATCACTGCTTTTGTCTTTCCGGTGATCTTCTCTTCCATCTCTTTGAGATTAGGCTGGAAAGTTTCCGTATCCGGGCTTACGACTACCACTTCTCCCTGATAGTTTGCCACATAAGAGTTATATTCTCCAAAGTAAGGCGCAATGACCAGGACCTGATCCCCGGGATTTAAGATGGTTTTCAGGATCACGTTTAATCCCCCTGCCGCTCCTACGGTCATCACGATATTATTCTCATGAAAAGCTGTGCCAAAGCGCTGATTCAGGGAATCTGCCACTGCTTTTCTCACATCTTCATATCCGCTGTTGCTCATATAGCCGTGGAGCATAACCGGATCGTCGTTCTCCACTTCTTTTATAATGGCTTCCTTTACCTCTGCAGGCGCGGGAACATTTGGATTTCCCAGACTGAAATCATATACATTTTCTGCTCCATATTCCTGGGCCATCTTTTTGCCTTCTTCAAACATCGCGCGGATGGCAGAACTGTTTTTCACAAAACCCTTCATACTGTCTGCTATCATTTTACTTTTCCTCCTGTCTCCCTGTATGGCGCCATGGCCTTTTCAGGCCTTATCATCTGGCATGCCGGCCGCAGGGACATTATGCTTTTTCTATTATATGCCTTTTCCTTCTTTTTCGCAATGGTCCAGTTTTTCTTCCAGAAAATCTGCGATCTTTTCCGCAGCTCTTCCGGAAATACAGCTTTTCTGAGTCTCTTTCATAGCCTGGATCTGATCGGGAGATTCCAGCAGCCGGATTCCCTCTTCCACCTGATCCTCTATGGACTTTGGCGCTATGGACATCTTATGTCTGACAAAAAATCTCCGGTTAGCGCTTTCACATCCCGGTATAGGGGCTGTATGGACAATGGGGATACGGGATACCGCCGCTTCTGTGGAAGTCAGTCCTCCCGGCTTGGTGTAAATAATGTCGCAGGCTTTCATATACAGTTCCATCTGGCTGGTTTTTCCGATGATAAATACATCCTTTTCTCCCTCATATTTTTTCTTCAGTTTCTGGAAGATCTTTTTATTGCTTCCGCAGATCACGGCAATTCCTTCTAATCCGCCGATCTCTTTCCAGAGTCTATCTGTCAGCTTTTCCAGATCCCCGGCTCCCATGCTTCCGCCCATGAGCAGGAACATTTTCCGGTCTTTGGGAAAGCCCAGATATTCCCTTGCTTTCTCTTTGTCAGCTTTCATTCTGAACCTGCGGCTTACAGGGATTCCAAAAGGAAGAAGCTTCTCCTCTGGAATCCCCCTTTTCACACAGGTATCCAGAAGCTCTTCATGGGGAACGATATAATAATCACAGTCTGTTTCTTCCCAGAAAGGTATGCAGGTGTAATCCGTCATAACCACCACAGTAAGAGGCAGGGAAACACCTTTTCTTTTCATATAGGTGAGCGTTTCCGCCGGATAAAGATGGGGCATGACAATAGCGTCGAATTTTTCCTTTTCCAGATACGGCCCCAGATATTTCGCCATTTTTGAATTTACATAATATACCGGAGATTTTTTAGTCAGCCGGCTGACTGCCATTCCCAGACTGTATACGGCTCCGAAAACATGAGGAGTCTTCTTCACCGTATTTACATATACATCTCCTACGGTATCCGAGACTTTCTGTCCTGCCAGGACCAGATAATCAAACATTAGGGCTTCATGGCCTCTGGCCTTCAGTTCCTCTTTCAGGGCCATTCCTGCGGCGTCGTGGCCCCCTCCTGTTTTACATGATAATATTAAAACCTTCATTTCTAATTTCTCCTGAATATAAATTTAACTTCCCTGTTTTCCAGATGGCGCAGCTCTTCTTTATGTTTATCCAGCACTATCGCGGAGATCAGAAAGGTTCCTGTCCCGAATACCGGATGGATCCCGCAAAGAATACTGCTTACAAGCCAGCACAGATAAGTAACCCCTGTTCTCAGACTGTGAGGATTGACGATCACCACAAGAGAAAAAAGAAGATACCAGAAGATCAGCAGTTCCAGGCTGTGAAGGAAAGGATATAGACCTGCCAGGACGCCAAAAGTCACGGCAATCCCCTTTCCTCCTTTGGCTCTTCCTCCAAATAGCGGGCAGGCATGGCCCAGCACCGGACCTGCCATGATCAGGGCAAAGCCCAGCTCCTGAGTACCCAGGTTTCCCGCAGCCAGATGGACCGGCAAAAAGCCTTTCAGAAGATCACAGACGAGGACCAGAGTCCCCCAGAAGGGGCCTGCATGAAGAAAAACATTGGCCGTTCCCGGATTTCCGTCGCTGCTTATCTCCCGGATGTCCAGGCCGCAGAAGACTTTTGGGATCAAAGCCCCAAACATGATCCCTCCGGCCAGATAAGCCAGAAAGAAATAAACCACATATCGTAAGATCATTTTTTCATCACCTGCTTTCTGTCCCAGGATCTGATCATCCTCCGAAATTCCGGTATGTACAGACACAAAGTCAGAAACATGATCACAGTTACCACGGCGGTCAGTCCATTGGCCCAGGCCAGAGGGATCTCCGGCCAGACAACCAGAAGGAATAGCAGGATAAACAGGGCGCCTGTACAGAATTTTCCAAACCATTTTGCCCCGTCCAGCTTCCTGCCGTGTCGGAGATTGATCAGTCCCATAACTGCCATGAAGCCTTCTTTGATCACCATTAAAGCAAACAGATATCTCATGGCCTCATACCGAAAGGCCAGACACAGGGCAATGGCACCATGGGTCAGTTTATCTGCTACCGGATCCAGAAACTTGCCGAATTCCGTGATCATATGGAATCTTCGAGCTACCTGGCCGTCCAGAAAATCTGTGATATAAGACACCAGGATCACGCCCGCTGCCAGATAATAATCGCTCCTGTCCTTGGCGTTTAGATAAAGGAAACAAAATAAAGGGATCAATAAAATGCGAAAGTACCCCATACAGTTAGGTATGGAGTACAATTCTTGTTTTTTTATCTTTTTCATATCTATCATTCCTATCTTTTTTCAGATAGTAATAACTGTAGCACGACCCTTCTTTCCTGTCAAGAAAGCCTGGTCTCATCAAAGTCCTTTCACAACCTCCATCGCTTTCTGAAGCTGATTGTCCTCTTCGTGAGAAATAGAGGTCTCCTGCTCCAGTCCCTGATCAAGCTCCACCGTTACGTCCGGCTCAATTCCTGTACCATGGATACACCTGCCGCTGGGGGTATAATATTTTGCAGTTGTGGTCTTGATCGCGCTGCCGTCTGTAAACGGTATCAGGCTCTGGACGATCCCCTTTCCAAAGGTAGTAGTCCCTACAAGGGTGCCGGTCCCATAGTCCTGGATAGCTCCGGCAAATATTTCCGAAGCGCTGGCGCTGTTTCCATTGACCAGCACAGCCAGAGGGATCTCCAGCTCATTTTCTCCGCTGCAGGTATATTCCTCCCGGTTTCCATCTTTATCTTCTGTGTACACGATCATTCCTTCCGGAAGGATATCTTCCAGGATATCGCAGACTGATGTGAGAAGCCCTCCCGGATTATTCCGCACATCAATGATCAGCCTCTCCATGCCCTGATCTTCCAGATCCTCAAAAGCTTCTTTATATTGTGGTTCTGTCTGCTCTGTAAATTCATACAGGGCA
>ERZ1643247.1576-NODE-1576-length-20459-cov-30.593070_pt1 | contig 20459 bp, 15 predicted proteins | sample MGYA00579264_ERZ1643247 | MGnify/ENA primary metagenome ERZ1643247 (study PRJEB29033, sample SAMEA4952262) | chicken gut metagenome | biome: Broiler Chicken; feature: Gastrointestinal Tract; material: Caecum | place: Ireland | collected 2018 | study: Broiler... | reverse complement strand
TGGTGCTCGACCACGGCCGCATCATCGAGCGCGGCTCGCACGACCAGCTCATCGCCCAGCGCGGCACCTATTACCAGCTGTACACGGGCGCCTTCGAACTGGAGTAATACAAAATACGACAAAACGCCGGCGGAGCTTTCCGCCGGCATTTTCTATGTGCTTCATTTGTTTTTCGGTTTTGGAAGGAAGCGTCGGCCGTGCCTTTTTTCGCCGCGCCGCCTCTATATCGCCGCGCCTTTATATCGCCGCACCTGTTTGCCTCGCGCTTTTGCGGTTACGGTTCCTGTTTTTCGGGCATGAACTTCCAATAGCGGACGGGCATATATCCCTTCATCTGCCGCTCGTTCGGCCGCTGGGCCACGGTCACGGCGGCGTAGTAATCTTTCCACAGCGCCTGGAACGCCGCCTCGTACGAAGAGAGGGCGACGCTCACCTTCTCCTCCGTCTGCGTGACGATGCAGTCCTTGGTATTGTACAGCGCCGCCTTGCGGCGGGCGGTATCGTGGATGACGAAGGGCTGGCTTGCGAACCGCCGCAGAAAGTGGGGGAGGATGAGCTCCAAAATGTCGTTGTCGGGGGCGAAGGGGGCGTAATAGACGCCGTTTTCCCCCTCCATAAAGCGCAGAAATCCCGTAAAGCGGTGCGCTTCCAGCGTCACCTTTTTGCGCTCGGAAAGCGCCTCGATGACGGCGGGGTGCGCCATCTGCCCGCGCACCGGCCCGCCCTCCGCCACGATCAGCCGCAGGTAGTTGAGCGCGGTCATCTCGCGCGTGTCGCAGCCCCGCCGCAGGATGAGCGAGATGTCGCGCAGCGCCCGCCCGTCTAAGGCGCGCAGCTTTGCCCGCACCCGCTCCGCCTTGTCCGCCTCCGCCGCAACTTCCAACATGCACGCGCCCAGCGGGGGTTGAAATGTCTTCGCCGAAGTCACCAAACATCCCTTGTCGGTGCAGGCGCGGAAGGCGGCGGCGTAAAAGCATTCCTCGCTGCCGTCGGTGATATATACGTTCATAAGCGCCTCCCTGTCTTTCGCGTCGTCCCGCAAAGCGTTTACAGCCGCCTTCACAGCTGCCCCGTCAGGGCGATCTGCGTGTTTTCGAGGGTGGAAAAGAGAGAAAGCTGTTCGCAGCGCTCTTCGCGCGCTTCCAAGGCGAGCAGCCCCCGCACGGCGGCGATGTTCTCCGCCCCGTAAAACTTCCCTCCGCAGGTGATGAAGTGCTTGGCGCGCTTGAGCACCACGCGCATGCGCACCAGGTCGTCGAACTGCAATTTGGCGTGCCGCCGCGCCTGCACGATCTTATAGGCGCCCAGCGTGCCGATGCCGGGCACGCGCAGCAGCATCTCCACGGGCGCGGTGTTCACTTCCACCGGGAACAGCTGCATGTTTTTCAGCGCCCAGGCGCACTTGGGGTCGTATTCCGCCGGCAGGTTTTCGCCCGCCCCCGCCAGCTCCTCGGCGGAAAAGCCGTAAAAGCGCAGCAGCCAGTCCGCCTGGTACAGGCGGTGTTCGCGCAGCAGCCCCGCGCATTTGTCGGGCAGCAGCGAATGGTGCACCACGGGGATATACGAAGAATAATACACCCGCTTGAGCGAAAATTTGCGGTACAGCGCCTCGCTCAGCCGCAGTATCTGCCCGTCCGCCTCGGGGGAAGCCCCCACGATCATCTGCGTCGTCTGCCCCGCGGGCAAAAATTTTGGTTTTTTGCGGCTCTTTTCGGCGGAAGAGGCCTTCTTTTCGTCGGAGAGGCGGCGGATGGGCAGCAGCACGCTCTCCTTGCTCTTTTGCGGCGCCAAAAGTTTTAGGCTGTGTTCGGAAGGGAACTCGATGTTGTAGCTCATGCGGTCCACATACTGCGCCGCCCGCATGGCCAGCGCCCTGTCCGCGTGGGGGATGCCCTTCAGGTGGATATAGCCGTTGAAGTTGTACACCTTGCGCAGGCGGATGACCGTGTCGAGCATGGTCTCCATGGTGCGGTCGGGCGAGCCGTCTACCGCGGAAGAGAGGAACAGCCCCTCGATGTAGTTGCGCCTGTAGAAGGCGACGGTCAGCTGACAGATCTCGTCGGGCGTCGCCGCGGCGCGGGGCACGTCGGCGTCGGCGCGGTTGGGGCAGTACAGGCAGTTGTAGGCGCAGCGGTTGCTCTGCAATATCTTCAAAAGCGAAACGCACCGCCCGTCCGGCGTGAACGAGTGGCAGATGCCGCCGAAGCTCGCGTTCCCCAGCCCGCCTTTGCGGTTTGCCCGCGCCGAGCCGGAAGAGGAGCAGGAAACGTCGTACTTCGCGCTCTCCGTCAAAATTTTCAGCCGTTCGCCGTCCAGCATATCCGCCGCCTCCTTCTTTCCATGGCAATAGTATAATACCAAAGCGCCGCAAAAGTCAAACATTTGTTCGTATTTTTTGTGTGAAAAGTATAAAAATTTCACTTGTTTTTCATGCCGCCATAGTGCTATAATAATATTGTACCTGTACAATATCGGTATATCATTGTAGAGAGAACACGGAGGAAAAGCTGTATGAAAGTTCTGATCGTAGACGACGAAGAGATGATCCGCAACGTTCTGCGCGAGTATATCGAGTTTGAAGGCAACGAGGCGTTTGAGGCGGCGGACGGCATCCAGGCGGTGAAGATGTGCCGCGACAACGATTACGACATCATCCTGATGGACGTCATGATGCCCGCCTTAGACGGCTTTTCCGCCGTCAAAGAGATCCATAAATTCAAGGATATCCCCGTCATCATGCTCTCCGCCCGCGGCGAAGAGTACGACAAGCTGTTCGGCTTCGAGGTGGGGGCGGACGACTACGTCACCAAGCCCTTTTCCCCCAAAGAGGTCATGGCGCGCATCGCCGCCGTCACCAAGCGGCACAAGCCCGGCATGCCCGCCTCGCGCGAGCTTCTCAAATTCGAGGGGCTGGAGATCGACATGCAGGGTAGGAACGTGTATGTAGACGGCGAAAAGCTCGACCTCACCCCCAAAGAATACGAGCTCCTTTTCTACCTGGTCAAAAACAACGGCATCGCCCTCTCGCGCGAAAAGCTGCTCTCCGACGTATGGGGGTTCGATTTTTACGGCGACGACCGCACCGTCGATACCCACATCAAGATGCTGCGCAGCAGCCTGAAAGAATACCGCAAGTTCATCGTCACCCTGCGCGGTCTGGGGTATAAATTCGAGGCATGACCCGTCACAAGCACTTTTACAGTATCAATTTCATATTGTGGATCGCCTTCCTCGTGTTTGCGGCCTTCATCATCCTGCTCACCTGGGTGTTCCAGACGACGCTGCTGCAGGTGTTTTTCAACGCCCAGACGGAGGAAGACGTGCAGACGATCGGCAACGACCTGGTCGCCTTTTTGGGCAGGCACACGCCCGTGACCGACAGCGACCGCGAGATAGACATGTACATCTATCAAAAGCAGACGGACAACCCCGCCGCGCGCATCTTTTTGTTGGATGAAGAGGGGAACGTGCTGTATCCGCTCCCGCAGGAAGACTCCGCCCAGTACGACCCGGAGGCCGCGCCGACCAAAGAAGAGTTCGATGCGGCGCTGGCAGTGCTCAGGGGCCTGCCCGAAGCTTCGGAAGGCGTCCCCGGGCTCGCCTATTCCATGAAGCGCAGAGACGGCAACTACCTCTACTTTGCCCGCATCTCCTCCTCGGGCACGGCGATGTCGCTGCCGGACGGGGGCGAAGTATCTGCGGGCGTCCTTTCCGTATCGTGTGGGGAAGAAGGCGCGGGCGCGGCGGTACGGGCGGCAGGCGCGCTGTCTTTGTCTATGGATGAAGGAGCGGCGGGCGCCCTGTCCGTATCCCTGCGCGCCGCCTCTTCCGACGACGTCTACCTCTATGTCGAATATTCCACCGAGCTTGCGGGGCTCGCCATGGGCACGATGCGCGTGCAGCTCGTCCTCATCAGCGTCATCGTCATCTTTTTGGCGCTGGTCATCTCGGCGCTGCTGTCCATGTGGCTGACCCGCCCCGTGCAGCGCATCACCAAGGCCGCCAAGCGCATGGCGGCGGGCGACTTTACCGTCAACTTCAAGGGCGAATATTCCTACGCGGAGATGGACGCCCTTGCCGAAACGCTCGACTACGCCAAAGAGGAGATCGGCAAGTCCGACCAGCTGCAAAAGGAAGTGCTCGCCAACGTCACGCACGACTTGAAGACGCCGCTGACCATGATCAAGGCATACGCCTCCATGATCCAGGAGATCTCGGGCGACAACCCCGAAAAGCGCGCCAAGCACACGCAGGTCATCATCGACGAGTCCGACCGCCTGACCGCCCTCGTCAACGACATCCTCAACATCTCCAAGATCCGTTCGGGCATGGACACGCTCAAGCTGCGCCAGTTCGACCTTTCGGAGCTGGTACACACCGTGCTCGAGCGGTTCGACTACCTCACCGAAACGCAGGGCTATACCATCGTCCGCGAGATCGACGACGAGCTGTACACCGAGGCGGACCTGGAAAAGGTGGAACAGGTCATCTACAACCTCGTCGGCAACGCCGTCAACTACACGGGCGAAGACAAGCGCATCGTCGTCGGCCTGCGCAAGGAGGGGAACGTCATCCGCTTTACCGTCGCCGATACGGGCAAGGGCATCCCGCCCGAAGAGCAGGCGACCATCTGGGACAGGTATTACCGCTCTTCCGAAACGCACAAGCGGCCCATCCGCGGCACGGGGCTGGGGCTTTCCATCGTCAAGACCATCCTGCAAAAGCACGGCTTCAAATTCGGCGTCGAAAGCGAAGTGGGGGCGGGCAGCACCTTCTATGTGCTCTTCCCCGAACGCTGAAACATTTGAAGCGCGCGGCGCTCCTTACGGGGCGCCGCTTTTGCATGCCTGCGGTTTGTCTGCTCCGTTTTTTTCCGCGGCCGCGGCGGTATCCGCCCGTAAAACGCGGTTTTTTTTCGTTTGCATAGTACTATGCGGCGCATAGATCGCGTCTGTTTCGCCCGCCCGCACCCGTCCGCGCCTGCAACTTGTGCCCGCATATTTCGCCGCCCTTATTTTTTGGCACTTTTTTGGAAAAAGCCTTTGCAAGCGGGCAATTTTGCGCTATAATTAAGATATACAGAAACCGCGAGGGAGAAACAGACATGACCGAGCAAAATCAGCAAGAGGCGCGCCGCCAGGCGCTGCGCGACCGCGAATACCTGCGCATGATCTCAGAACAGTATCCGACCGTGCAGGCGGCGGCGACGGAGATCATCAACATCGAGGCGATCCTCCGCCTCCCCAAGGGCACCGAGCACTTCATGAGCGATCTGCACGGCGAATACGAGGCCTTCTGCCACATCGTCAACAACTGTTCGGGCGTCATCCGCGAAAAGGTGGAGCGGCTGTACGGGCAGGCGATGACCAAGCGCGAGCGCGACGAATTTGCCACTCTTATCTATTATCCGCAGGCGATCATCGCCGAGCGCAAGGCGGATAAGTCCGACGATACCGACTGGTACCTGGTGCAGCTGCACAGGCTGGTAGAGGTGTGCCGCTCCGTCGCCTCCAAATACACGCGCAGCAAGGTGCGCAAGGCGCTGCCCGCCCACTTCGACTACATCATCGACGAGCTCATCAACATGGACCGCGACGACTTCGATAAAGAGGCGTACTACGGCGAGATCTTCACCTCCATCATCGAGCTGGGCAGGGCGGAGGCGTTCATCTGCGCCATCACAGACCTCATCAAGCGGCTCGCCGTCGATTCGCTGCACATCGTCGGCGACGTGTTCGACCGCGGCGAAAACCCCGATAAGATCATGGACCTGCTCATCGCCCACCACAATGCCGACATCCAGTGGGGCAATCACGACATCCAGTGGATGGGCGCGCACCTGGGCAACGAGGCGAGCATCCTCAGCGTGGTCGATCTCTCCCTCAAATACAACAACGCCGACCTTTTGGAAGAGGGGTACGGCATCTCCCTGCGCAAGCTCTCTACCTTCGCCTCCGAACACATCGACGACGATGCCCGCTTTTACCCCGCGGGCACCGATGCCGCTTCCGCTTCCGAAGAGACGCGCCGCCTCGCCAAGATGCGCAAGGCCGCATTTTTGATGCAGCTCAAGGCCGAAGGGCACATCATCGGCCGCCGCCCCGAATACGGCATGGAAGAGCGGAATATCCTCTGCAATATCGACTTTGCCAAGGGCGAATTTTTCGGGGCGAAGCTGAGCGATACTTCCTTCCCCATCGTCGATCCCGCCCACCCGCTGCGCTTTTCCGCGGCGGAGCGCGAGGTCATCGAAGGGCTCAAGCGCTCCTTCCGCAGCAGCGAAAAGCTCTCCCGCCACATCGCCTTCATGATGCAGCACGGCTCGGCGTACAAGGTCTGCAACGGCAACCTCATCTTCCACGGCTGCGTGCCGCTGGAGCCGGACGGCTCGTACATGAATTTCTGCGGGCACGAGGGCAGGGAACTGATGGACTACTGCGAAGCGCTCGTCCGCCGCGCCTATGCCGCCTTCCGCAAGGGGGAAGAGGACACCGAAGCGCTCGACTTTTTCTGGTACCTCTGGTGCGGGCGCTGTTCCCCCCTGTACGGGCGCGAAAAGATCACCACCTTCGAGCGGCTGTACATCGACGACCCCGCTTACCACAAAGAGCAGGACAACAGTTACTACGTCTACTGCCGGAACAAGGAGTTCTGCGAAAAGGTGCTGCGCGACTTCGGCATCTCCGGCAAGTACAGCCACATCGTCAACGGGCACGTCCCCGTGCGCACCAAGCTGGGCGAAAACCCCGTCAAGGCGGAGGGCAAGCTGATCGTCATCGATGGCGGCTTCTGCAAGGCGTACCACGAAAAGACGGGCATCGCCGGCTATACCCTCATCTACAACTCGCACGGGCTGCGCCTGTGCGCGCACGAGCCCTTCGACAGCATCGAAAAGGCAATCGAACAACGCAGCGACATCCATTCCGAAGTCACCGTGTTTGAAACGCGCGAAAACCGCCTGCTGGTGCGCGATACCGACACGGGCAAAGAGCTCTTGGACCAGCTGGAAGGGCTGCAATTCCTGATGGAAAATTTCCGCAGCAAAAACGTGTATTAAAACTATATTAAAGCGTTCCCCGTGCGGCGCCGCGAGCCGCCGCCGTGGCGGGAGCAATATGTTTTCCGTATGTTTTCTATCTCGGAAAGTGCCTTTGCAGATGGAGCGATCGCCGGGGTGGGGGAGAAGGGCGGGCCTTTCTGCCGCCGGCCCATGCCCTACCCCGCGTGAGGCTATTGCGCGTATATGGCGTCCACGATCAGCGCCGCGAGCGAGGGGATCTCTTCCGCACAGTCGTCTTTCAACCAGCGCATGGATATATTGAATAGCATCCCCGCGTAGAGGTAGGGCAGATAGGGGCTCTTGTCGGGGTGTTCGCTTGCAAATGTTTCGGCAAAGTGCGCGTTGAGAAAGTCCAGATAGATATCGCTCAGATGCGCCCGCTGCAGCAGTTTGAATGGTTCTTTGTTTTCTTTGAATACGGTCAGCACTTTTGTCACCACCTGTATATAGTCATCCCGGCAGCGCGGATAGATGTGCTGCCCGAATACGAATTCCCGCCTGTGGTGTTCAAAGTAGTAGACGATCACCGCTTCTTTGCTCTTGAAGTAGCGGTAAAAGGTCGCCCTGCCCACGCCCGCCTTGCGGGCGATATCGGTCACGCCGATTTTTTCATATTCATAGGCGCTCATCAGTTTGAACAGCGCCTGCACGATGTAGTGTCTTGTGTATTCTTCTTGCGCGATTGCCATGATACAGTTCCTCCCGTTGTGTCTTATCCGCGCGGACAAAAGCCGCCGTTCTGTCTTACCGCCTGTTCGGGCGGTTGATTTTTTTGCCTTTTTCTATTATGATACACTTGTCTTACGCAGAAGTCAACCGAAACGCGCGTCGGCGGCTTTTGCGTGGCAGATCAAATATCGGAGAGGTGTATCATGCAGGAAAAAGATTTCGTTTCATACGAATATAAAACCGTTTCAGTCAAGACAAAAGATCGGGCAAGGGCAATGGACTTATACGAGGCGTTCGGCTGGGAGGTGGCGGGCACGGCTGCTTCGGCGGTCGATGGCGTCACCCTGTCGCTTCGCCGTGACAGGCATCTGCCGCACAAGCAGGAGCTTACAAGGCTCGAACGGCAGGCGGAGGAGGCTTTTGCCTCCGTCAACGGGTTAGAGCGCGCCAAAACGCTGGGCGCGAGCGTGTTCGCATACATATTCGGCTGTATTGCCGCGCTCGTCTTGGGCGGCGGCATGTGCCTCGTCATGCTCATCGAAGGCAGCGTCCCCGCTCTCATCGGCGGCATATTCCTCGGCGTCGCGGGGCTGGCGCTGTGCGGCATCAATTACCTTATCTATAAAAAACTCGCTGCCAAAAAGACGAGGGAGCTGCTGCCCGTCATCGATCAGACGGAAGAAAAGCTGGCCGACATTTTAGAGCGCGGGAACGAATTACTGCGCACGGAGCTGATCTGAAGAGGGGCGCGCAGCGGTTTCGTTCGCGTCGGCAGACAGATCGGGCAAGAAAAAAAGAGGGCGCATCCTTTCGGGATGCGCCCTCGCTTGCTCTTTTGTCAGATCGCCGCCGCTCGGCTTTTCCGCCGCGCTCGGCTGCGCTGCAAAAAACTTACGCCTTGTTCTCGCTGCCGAGCACTTCGATGATCTTGTGGCGGACGATCTCTTTGACGGCCGCGCGCGCGTCGCCCAGGTACTGGCGGGGATCGAAGTGGTCGGGATGCTCGAACAGGTGCTTGCGGATGGCTGCCGTGCAGGCCACGCGCAGGTCGGAGTCGATGTTGATCTTGCACACAGCCATCGTCGCAGCTTTGCGGAGCATATCTTCGGGGATACCGATGGCGTCGGGCATCTTGCCGCCGAACTGGTTGATGATGGCGACCCTGTCCTGCGGGACGGAGGAGGCGCCGTGCAGCACGATGGGGAAGCCGGGCAGGCGCTTGCCTACTTCTTCGAGGATATCGAATCTGAGCTGCGGCTTCTGGCCGGGTTTGAACTTATAGGCGCCGTGGCTGGTGCCGATGGCGATGGCGAGGGAATCGCAGCCCGTCTTTTCGGTGAACTCGCACACTTCGTCGGGATGGGTGAAGCTGGCGTCTTCCGCCTTCACGTTGACGGCGTCTTCGATGCCGGCGAGCTGCCCCAGCTCCGCCTCGACCACCACGCCGCGCTCATGCGCGTATTCGACCACCTTCCTGGTGATCTCGATATTCTCTTTGAAAGAATGGTGCGAAGCGTCGATCATGACGGAGGTGAAGCCGTCGTCCACGGCAGATTTGCAGGCTTCAAAATCTGCGCCGTGGTCCAGGTGCAGCACGATGGGCAGGCCTGTCGTCTCCACGGCCGCTTCCACCAGGTGCTTCAGGTATACGGGGTTCGCGTATTTGCGTGCGCCTGCGGATACCTGTAAGATGAGGGGGGAATTGCATTCCTTGCCCGCTTCCACGATACCCTGAATGGTTTCCATGTTGTTCACGTTGAAAGCGCCGATCGCATAGCCGCCGGCATAGGCTTTCTTGAACATTTCGGTTGAAGTTACCAAAGGCATAATTGTGTTCCTCCGAAGATAATTTTTTCCTTCGCCTTCTATTTTACAACAAAACCGAGCAAAAATCAATATAATTTGAAAAATATATTCGTTTTGCTTTATAATTTTTTCGCGCGGTATTATAATAGAGTCGTTTGAAAGTCATTTTGCCCGCAGGGTGTTCCCTGCGGAAAGGAGCGTATAGATACATGAGAGATCCGAGGATCGAAAAACTGGCAGACGTTCTGGTCAACTATTCCGTACACTGCCAAAAGGGCGAAAAGGTGCTCATCGAGGCGCGCGGCGTAGACGCGCAGCTGGTCAACGCCTGTATCGAAAAGGTGTTTGAAGCGGGCGGCTATCCCTTTGCCGACGTCATCGACCAAAGCGTCGAGCGGGCGCTTTTGCTGGGCACGGATCGAGAACACTGCGCCCTGCGCGCCAAGTACGCGCTGCACCGGATGGAGGACATGGACTGCTACATCGGCATCCGCGGCGGCAGCAACACCTTCGAGCTTTCCGACGTCCCCGCCGACAAGATGCAGGAATACGATCGCACCTATTCCTTCCCCGTCCACCACGAAACGCGCGTGAAAAAGACAAAGTGGGTGGTGCTGCGCTATCCTAACCCCTCGATGGCGCAGAACGCGGGCATGTCTACCGAAAAGTTTGAAGACTTCTACTTCGACGTGTGCACCCTCGACTATTCCAGGATGGACCGCGCCATGGACGCGCTCCAAGCGCTGATGGAAAAGACGGACAAGGTGCGCATCGTAGGCCCCGGCACCGATCTTTCCTTCTCCATCCGCGGCATCCCCGCCATCAAGTGCGCGGGGCACATGAACATCCCCGACGGCGAGGTGTACACCGCCCCCGTCAAAGACAGCGTGAACGGCGTCATCACCTACAACGCGCCCACGCTGGAAAACGGCATCCGCCACGAGCACGTCCGCCTCACCTTCAAAGACGGCAAGATCGTAGACGCCGTCTCTTCGGATACGGAAGCGCTCAACGCCGTGTTGGATACCGACGAAGGCGCGCGGTATATAGGGGAATTTGCCATCGGCGTCAATCCCTTCGTCAACGCGCCCATGCTGGATATCCTGTTCGACGAAAAGATCGCCGGCTCCATCCACTTCACCCCCGGCTGCAGCTACGACGACGCCTTCAACGGCAACAAGTCCGCCGTGCATTGGGACATGGTCCTCATCCAGACGCCCGCATGGGGCGGCGGCGAAATTTACTTCGACGGCGTGCTCGTCCGCAAAGACGGCGCCTTCGTCATCGACGAGTTGAAGTGCTTAAATCCCGAAAATCTCAAATAATGCAGGCTTGCGTTTTATGCAATTTGGCGAAAAAAGCGCGCTTCCTGTAACTATTTTTCATAAATTTTGCAAAATTGAAAGTATTTGGCGCAAACTATTGACTAAATTCCGCCGATTTGCTATAATAAAGACGCTGGCCAAACAGGCGAATAAAATATCTATTTTAATATGGAGGAATATTCAAAATGGCTAATGTAAGAGTTGCGATCAACGGATTCGGCCGTATCGGCCGTCTGGCGTTCCGTCAGATGTTCGGCGCAAAGGGTTATGAGGTCGTCGCTATCAACGACTTGACCAGCCCCGCAATGCTGGCGCATCTGCTCAAGTACGACTCTGCCCAGGGCAGGTATGCTCTGGCCGACAAGGTCTCCGCTACGGAAAACTCCATCATCGTTGACGGAAAAGAGATCAAGATCTATGCAGAAAAAGAGGCGAAGAACCTGCCTTGGGGCGAGATCGGCGTAGACGTCGTCCTCGAGTGCACGGGCTTCTACTGCTCGAAGGCGAAGAGCCAGGCGCACATCGATGCGGGCGCTAAAAAAGTCGTCATCTCCGCTCCCGCGGGCAACGACCTGCCTACCATCGTCTACAGCGTCAACGAAAAGACCCTGCAGCCTTCCGATACCATCATCTCCGCTGCTTCCTGCACGACCAACTGCCTCGCGCCGATGGCCAATGCGCTCAACAAGTATGCGAAGATCAAAAAAGGCTACATGACCACCATTCACGCTTACACCGGCGACCAGATGACGTTGGACGGCCCTCATCGCAAGGGCGACCTGCGCCGCGCAAGGGCTGCCGCCGTCAACATCGTTCCCAACAGCACGGGCGCTGCCAAGGCGATCGGCCTGGTCATCCCCGAACTCAACGGCGTTCTGGACGGCTGCGCACAGCGCGTTCCCGTTCCCACCGGCTCCCTGACGCAGCTCATTGCCATCTGCGAAGGCGAAGTGGACAAAGACGGCGTCAATGCGGCGATGAAGGCTGCGGCTTCCGATTCCTTCGGCTACACCGAGGATGAGGTCGTCTCCTCCGATATCGTCGGCATCACCTACGGCTCGCTGTTCGACGGCACGCAGACCAAGTGCATGCCCATGGGCGACGGTTCCACGCTCGTCAAGGTCGTTTCCTGGTACGATAACGAGAACTCTTACACCAGCCAGATGGTCAGGACCATCAAATATTTCGCCGAACTCAAGTAATTCGGTCAGAAAAGCCAAAGCCGCCCCGCCCCCGCGGGGCGGTTTTCATAGTTATGCTATAAGATTAATTTGAATTATTGAGATAAGGAGGCCTGATAAAATATGTCAAGTAAAAGAGCGCAGGCGGAAAAGAGAGTATCGTCGATTGTAAAAGATGTTTTTGATATAATGCGCAAGTCTTCGCTGGATACTCTTGAAGAGAAACAAATTCAGGAAGCGGTGAGAGAAATTGCGATGACTAATGAAGATTTGAGCAAAAGGATTCCTGCATCCATAAAATTTTGCATGGAAATGGAAATCAAATTTCAAGAGGAATTTGAAGAATATGATAACTTATTACAAGTTCTCGCTGAAAAGTGTGCTTCAATTGTGACGCCTTTTATTGGGGGGCTTAGATTGAGCGATACTGGTGCCGGTTTAGCATTTGCGATTTGGGCCGCAGATATAATAGTAAGAGAGGAAAAGACCGAAGAGTTGCAAGAAATACTTACGGGAGATTATGAATATCAAGGAAGAAGTATTTATGATTGTGCGCATGACCAATCACTTTTAGAAGAAATCGAATATATTGTGCTGAAAGGGGATAGAAGCGAAAAGAATAGGTTTTTAAAAATTCTTGAGCTGATTCCTGAAGACGAAATAAAAATGGTTAAGGGCTATTTTCTAACCAAGTTAGAAAAATTGACGAGGATTTTTTTGAAAGAAAAATGTTCAAATACAAAGCTTGTAGAAAAAACTTTTATTGAAGAAGATAGAGAAATTGAGGAGGATAGGGGAGAAAATTCTTTAATGCGTACATTTGTAGAACTGGATATTAAAACAGGTAAATTCGGATATTTTACACACGAAAAGGCGAAAGATCTATTCGGGCTTTGGGCGAGTGATGGTATTGAAAAATTTCATATAGAAAATCCATATATGATATGTGCGGCGTTTTGTATCTATCGAAATTTAAATTCCTATTTGTATTGGAGCTTTGGTTTATCGACGGCTCTTTATGAGAACGCATGCGGCAGACTACCTTGGAACGGAAAAATTGACAAGAGCGTAGATCAATTAAAGGTATTGAATGACCCGGAAATTTATAGGATGAAGTATGATGCTGAAAGTTTTATGAAAAAGGGGGATGAAAATGAGGATGTAGGTCCAAATAAAGAAGGGGAAAAAGTAAATGCCTCACAGATTATTTATCATCTGAGTGGTGGGGTAATACCTCCTCGGAGAGTTCAAAATTTGGGTGAGATAAAAAGAATTCTTGTAAATCAAGGAGCGTCTTCCGATGAAATTAATAATATTATTCTTCAAGCTCAGTTATTGAGGGAAGCAGCCCGGATAAATACTGACGTAGAGGACGAATCTTATTTTGGTGATGAAGATGACGATGAAATATTTAAAACAATTTCGGGCAATATATTAAAGTCGCTTAAGCAGGATATTGAGGAAAATGAAAAAGCGGAACAAGAGAATGGCGCATTGTCTGTTTCTGGCGATACAGTGCAAGAATCAAATGAGCCGCAGAAGATATCGGAAGAAGAGATAAATGGGTTAAAAAATGAAAATAAGCGGCTTATCTCGCAAATTCATTCTTTAGAACAACAACTCAAAAAAGTTAGAAGCGAGGCGGACGAAGTCAAAAGGACTCTTGCCAGGGATAAACAAGAATTGACTGATTTAAGAAATTTTGCCTATAATGTTCAGTATTTTAATGAGGAAGAGAATGAAGATGATAGTACCATACATAAATTTCCTTATGTAGCAAGGCGCAATATAGTTGTTTTTGGCGGCCATGATACCTGGAATAAAATTATTAGACCTTTATTTGAAAAAGTTAAGTTTATAAGTAGAGAAGTGAGGCCTAATAAAGATATGATTAAAAATTCTGATGTTGTATGGATACAGGCGAATGCCATGGCTCACAAGGATTATTATGCAATCATTGATATTGCTCGCACAAATAATATTCCTGTCAGGTATTTTTCTTACGCTAGTGCAAGGAAATGTGCTGAACAACTCGTAGAATATGATTTAAGAAGGGATTGAATTGAAACACTATTTCTGATTTTAATTTACATTCCGCCCCGCCCCCGCGGGGCGGTTTCCTTTTGCCCCGCTTCGCTTTTGCGTGCGGGCGCTGAATCTCCCGCACCCGGCGTTCACGCCTTTTCTCCCACACCCGGCATTCGCTCCCTTCCCCCGCGCTTTTTCTGCCGCCGCGGCTTGACGGGGTCATTCTTTTATGGTACAATGAACGCATCGAAATTGAACCAAATCAAAGGAGAGGAGCCATGCCGCGAAAGCCATACGATATCGCACCCGACTACGAAAACGACCGCATCGATGTGGCGGTCAAGCGCGACAAGCAGGAAGAGTTCTGCCGCAGCTATCAGGAATTCGGCTGGGAACTTGCCGAAAGCCGCCCCGATGCGCGCTACGGCAACATCGTCCACCTCGCCTTCCGCCGCCCGCATGCGCTCCCCAATAAAGACGCGCTGCAGCTTTTGCAGGTGCGGCTGGAGATCGTATGGAACAAGATCGGCAGCTGCCAGGCCGCGGCGCGGCTGCGCTCGGCGCTGTCGCTCGTGTTCGGCGGCGCTCTGTTCGCGGCGCTGCTCGCCGCCGGCATCCTCCTGTTCGTGTTCGGCGGCGCGGCGTGGGCGTATGCCGTCGGCGGCGTCTGCTGCGGGCTGGGGCTCGTATGCGGCGCGGGCGGGGCGGTGCTTTCCCGCCTGTTCTATGTGAAGGACGCAAGGCGCTACGGCGTCATCATCGGGCAGGCACACCGCGAGCTGGAGTCTCTCTGCCGCAAGGCGCGCGCCCTGCGCGAAGAAGATACCGCGCAGCCCGCGCCTTCCTGTACGGATGGTGAAAGGGCCGAGGCGCGCGCCCTGCGCGAAGAAGATGCGACGCAGCCCGCGCTTTCCTGTACGGATGGTGAAAGGGCCGAGGCGCACGCCCTGCGCGAAGAAGATACCGCGCAGCCCGCGTCCTCTTGCACGGACGGCGAAAGTAGTAAGGCGCACGCCCTGCGCGGGGAGGAGAGCCATGCCTAAACGCCCGCTCCCGTTCAAATTGCTTCCCGTCACCAAATCGCCCGACCCCGGCATCGTCCGCATCAAGACGGAGCAGAACGTGTTCGGCCTTCTCAAAACGCTCGTCGTCGTCCTGCTCATCGCCCTGCAGCTGGCGCTGCTCATCTTTTTATACCTGCGCCTCGTCGAGGCATTCGGGGCATACCTGGTGCTGTCATTGGTGCTGAGCGTTGTCACCGCGCTCGACATCCTCTCGTCCGAACAGAGCGCCTCCATCAAGGCGGTGTGGGTGTTCGTGGTGCTCATCCTCTTCGTGGTGGGCTTTATCATCTATTATATGTCGGACAGGCGGGTGTTCTTCGCCGCCCCCAAACGGCGCTACCGCAAGATATTCCGCCGCGCCGAAAGCTATGCGATGGCGGGCGCAGCCCCGCCTTCCGCCGATGCGCGTGCGGAAGAGGATCGCGCCTATCTGCAAAAGACGGGCAATTTCCCCGCCTTTGCCGGAACCGACGCCCGCTATTTTTCTTCCGGCGGCCTGCTGTTCGACGATATCCTCGCCCGCCTGCGGACGGCGGAAAAGTTCATCTTCATCGAATATTTCTGCATCGCCGACGGGGCGCTGCTCGAGCGCATCCTCGGCGTCCTCTTTGAACGGGCGGCGGCGGGGGTAGACGTGCGCATCATCTATGACGACATGGGGAGCCATTCCACCCTGCGCCGGAAGACAAAGCGGCTCATCCGCCAAAGGGGGGTGCGCCTTCTCGCCTTCAACAAGATGGTGCCGAGCCTCAACATCGGCCTCAACTTCCGCGACCACCGCAAGATCGTCGTCGTCGACGGCGAAACGGCGTACACGGGCGGGGCAAACCTCGCCGACGAATACGTCAACGAGCGCCGCATGTACGGGTATTGGAAGGACGCGGGCATTCGCTTAGACGGCAGGGCGGTGGACGGCTTCACCATGATCTTTTTGCGGCAGTGGGAATTTTTATCGGAAGAGGAAGAAGACTACGCCCCGTTTTTGAATCTCGCTCCCGCCCGCGAAAACGCGGCGGCGTTCGTTCCCTACGCCTGCGGGCTGGACTTCGACGACGCCATCGGCAGAGAGCTGTACCTGAACGTCATCGCCAAGGCGCAGCGCCGCCTGCTGATCATGACGCCTTACCTCGTGCCCGACGACGCGCTGATGAACATGCTCGTCAACAAGGCGGAGAGCGGCGTCGACGTCCGCCTCATCCTCCCCGGCGTGCCGGACAAAGCCGTCGTCTACCGCCTGACGCTGAAAAACGGCGAAAAGCTGGCAGGGCGGGGCGTCAAGGTATATTGCATGAAGCACAGCTTCGTGCACAGCAAGCTGATGCTGGCGGACTACTGCGCCGTGGTCGGCTCCATCAACATGGATATGCGTAGCTTTTACGAGCAGTTTGAAAGCGCCGTTTACACCGACGACGCCGCCGTACTGGGGCAGATCGAGGCGGACTTCGGGTCGGCGTTTGCCGAATGCGAACCCCTCGCCGCCCGCCGCCGCTCGCCGCTCGGCCGCCTGTTCGACATGATCCTGCGCGTGTTCGCCCCGCTGATGTGAGCGCCGCAGATATTTCATCAAAATCATTAAAAAAATACGAGACCGGAGAAATTTACCATGATCAGAAAAATCACCAGGAGAGACAAAGAGATCTTCCTCGCTCTGTCCGAAGAGTTTTACGCATCGTCCGCAGTGATGCACCCGCTGCCGCGCGCCTTCCACGAACGCACCTTTGCCGAGCTGATGCGTTCGGATAAGTATGCAGACGGCTTTATTTTGGAAGAAGACGACATCGCCGTCGGCTTCGGCCTGACCGCCAAGACCTTTTCGCGCGAGGGCGGCGGCATGGTGCTGTGGCTGGAAGAACTGTACATCCTGCCCGACTACCGCTGCCGCGGCTTGGGGAAGCAGTACTTCGACTTTATCGAAGAATACGCGCGCAAGAACAATTTCGCCCGCATCCGTCTGGAAGTGGAAGAATACAACGTGCGCGCCCTCGCCCTGTACGAGCGGCTGGGCTATCAGCCCCTCGATTACTGCCAGATGGTCAAAGAGCTGGCGCTCGGGGAAGAGAAATGAACAAGCTCGGGGCGCGGCACACCGTCGCCGCCTGTTATATCGGCTATATCACCCAGGCGATCGTCAACAACTTCGCTCCGCTGCTGTTTTTGACCTTTCAGGAAGAGTTTTCCCTGTCGCTGACCCTCATCGGCACCCTGGTCACCGTCAATTTCGGCGTGCAGCTGCTGGTCGACCTCATCTCTTCCAAGATCGTCGATAAGCTCGGCTACCGCCCCTGCATGGTGGCGGCGCACCTGTTCGCGGCGGCGGGGCTGTGCATGCTCGCCTTTCTGCCGCGCCTTCTGCCCATGCCTGCGGCAGGGCTGTTCATCGCCTCCGCCGTCTACGCCGTGGGCGGCGGGCTGATCGAAGTGCTGGTCAGCCCCACCATCGAGGCGTGCCCGAGCAAGAATAAAAAGGCGTCGATGAGCATGCTGCACTCCTTTTACTGTTGGGGGCAGGTCGCCGTCGTCGCCCTGTCCACGCTGTTCTTTTGGGCGGCTGGCATCCGCAGCTGGCATGTGCTGGCATATATCTGGGCGGCGGTGCCGCTGTGCAACGCCGTCTATTTCCTGTTCGTGCCCCTCTTTCCGCTGGTAGAGGAGGGCAAGGGCATGCAGGTGCGGCAGCTGTTGTCGTCGCGCGTATTTTGGCTGCTGTTCGTGCTCATGTTCTGCGCGGGCAGCTGTGAGCAGGCGGTCAGCCAGTGGGCGTCGGCGTTTGCAGAGTCGGGCCTGCACGTCTCCAAAACGCTGGGCGACTTGCTCGGCCCTTGTATGTTTGCACTGTTTATGGGGCTCTCGCGCCTGCTCTTTTCCCTGTTCGGCGCAAAGCTGCGCCTGCGCCCTTCGCTGAGCCTGGCTGCGGCGGTGTGCGCGGCGGGGTACGCCCTGTGCGCCTTTTCGCCCGCCTCTCTTCCCTTTTTGGGATTGGTCGGCTGCGGCGTGGTCGGCTTTTCCGTCGGCATCATGTGGCCGGGCACCTTTTCGCTCGCCTCCGCCGCCCTCCCCAAGGGCGGAACGGCGCTGTTCGCCCTGTTGGCGCTGGCGGGCGACGTCGGCTGTGCCGCGGGTCCCACCGCCGTGGGCGCCGTGTCGGACGCCTTCGGGGGCGACATCCGCCTGGGCATCGCCTGCGGCCTTGCCGTGCCGCTGCTGATGCTCGTTGCCCTCTTTTTCTACCGCGAACGCGGAAGAGGGGAGCCGAAGTCGCTGCAGGGCAGCCTGTAAGCCGCGCGGGTATGCCTGTTCGCCTTGCCGCCCGTGCGCCGCGCTGTATCTTTTTCGCCTTGCCGCCCGTGCGCCGCGCTGTATCTTTTTCGCCTTGCCGCCCGTGCGCGGCGCGGTATCTTTTTCGCCTTGCCGCCCGCAGCGGTACGAGGAAGAGGAACCCGCCATCCCTCTGTACGCATAGAATGAGAGGGGAGGAAACTCCCGCTCATACTGTCTACAAGGGGATATCGAGTTTATGTTTTTACTGTATTGTATCCTGTTCGGCGAAAACTGGTGCTGCGGCGGGCAGTCGCAGGGCAGGCAGGACTGCTGCGGGAACGCCGCGCCTGCCGCAGAGGAGCGCTGTCCGTGTACCTATCGCATCTGTTGCCGCAAAGAATGCTGCTGCCAAAAGCAGGTCTGCGGCAATCAGAAAACCTGCTGCGGGCAGGGAAACGGTTATGGCGGCCAGGGCAGCGGCTATGGCGTCTATAGCGGTTTGAATGACTGCTGCGGCTGCAGTTTGCCTTGCTGCACCGGCTACGGCAGGCACGGGAGCGGCGGCGTCTGCTGCGACGAATGCTATTACCGCCGCCAGTACGCGCTGTGCGGCCGCTGCTGCGAATAGGGCGACCGAAATAGAAGCGGGCCGCCGCGGGAAACGGCCGTGCGGCCGCTGCTGCGAATAAAAGAAGCCGCTCGTCAAGCGGATCAATAAAAGGAGAGCCGGATGTCCTGTCCGGCTCTTTTCCGCGCCAAAAAAATCTGGTTATTCCGCAGCCTGCAAAAATTACGGTTGTTCCGCAGTCCGCAAAAAATCGGGCGGATTTGCGCCAAAAAATTTTTCGGGCGGCTTTGCGCAAAAAAAATTTGGCGGCGCAGTAAAAAAGGCGCAAACGCGCCCCGCAAAGTAAAAGGGCGCAATCGTGCGCCCCCGCAAAGTAAAAGGGCGCAAACGCGCCCCCGCAAAGTAAAAGGGCGCAAACGCGCCCCGCAAAGTAAAAGGGCGCAATCGTGCGCCCCCGCAAAGTAAAAGGGCGCAAACGCGCCCCGTTTTTTGGTGCCCCGCGTGAAAACAAAGTTGAACTTTCGAGTTCCGCAAGGCTTATTGTTTCTTCCTTACCGTTGGCGTTGTATATAATTTTTAAGTGGTCGTCGTAAAGGTAAATTGCGTTGATAAATGTATCTATTATCTTGCGCTTACCTTCCTGCGTGGTTATGTCTATCTTGCGGAAGTTTGAGAGAGCCATTTTGAAATGGTCTTGCGAGAAGATTGGAGCTTTAAGTTGCTCCTTAGCAATCGCGTCGCTAATCTCACGCTTCTCCTTTTCCAGCCCGTCAAGCCGTTTCAATAGCGTTTCCGTCGCGTAGCCCTTCTGCACTGCGTTGACGATATTTTCTATCTCTTTTTCCTTTTGCTTTAACTGCTCCTGCAACTTGGGGAGAATAGTACTTTCCGTGTACTGCAATTCGTACAGCTTTGCCGAAAGCCTTTCAATAATGTCGTCATCTTTTAGGAATTCCATAGTCTTATAGACAATAAAATCTTCCAGCTTGGTCTTGCTGACAGGCTTCTTTTCGCATTGGTGCTTCTTCTGCCGTACACAGGCATAATAGCGATAGACAACGCCTTTCGTGCCGCTTGTTCCTGCCTGCGCAACCATCATTGCTCCGCATCTCCCACAGAAAAGTTTTGTAGTAAGCAGATAATCTTGATCTGCCGTATGCCTTGCAGGTGCCTTTGAGTTCTTAGCTAATTCCAACTGTACTGCATTGAACAACTCTTTCGAAACAAGCTGTGGCACGCTGTTCTCTATCACCACACCCATGTGGTGATACTCTCCGATATAAACTCTGTTAGAAAGCATATAGCGGATCGCATTGTATCTCAATGCCTTGCCGTTCGAGCGCGTTACTTTGCGCTCATTCATAATGCGATAGATCTCTTTCACCGTCTTTCCGTCATTACACAACTTAAAAATTTCCTGAACTACGGGCGCGGCTTGCGGGTCAATATCGAGCTTGCGCTCTTTGTTTATCACATAGCCGAACGGAACGTTTCCGCCAT
>ERZ1643247.1575-NODE-1575-length-20474-cov-6.929575_pt1 | contig 20474 bp, 17 predicted proteins | sample MGYA00579264_ERZ1643247 | MGnify/ENA primary metagenome ERZ1643247 (study PRJEB29033, sample SAMEA4952262) | chicken gut metagenome | biome: Broiler Chicken; feature: Gastrointestinal Tract; material: Caecum | place: Ireland | collected 2018 | study: Broiler... | reverse complement strand
AAAATCCTGTTTTTAGCCTGCATCCGGGGTTTTTCTGTTTTACTTTATTCTGCGGAACGGAGAGCAAAATCTCCTCAGCCGCTCTATGAATACGATTTCTGTTTCCTCTGTATCCAAGTATTTTCGTACCTTCTCCAGTCCCATGTCCCAGATAAATTCAAATTTCAACCAGAACTTGCCGTTGCCCCGCAGACATGGTAGAATAACATTCATATGGATTAAGGAGTGTGAAAATAAAGTGAAGACATTACTGGAACTGATTACGATAGAGATGGAGACAGCGTTTGAAAAGGCCGGATACGGCCGGGAACTGGCTAAAGTTACGCTGTCCAACCGGCCGGACCTGTGCGAGTATCAGTGCAACGGGGCTATGGCGGGAGCGAAGAAATATAAGAAAGCGCCCTTTATGATTGCGGAGGATGTGGCTGCGCAGATGAAAGATACGGAATGTTTTGCGTCTGTGGATGTGGTGAAGCCGGGATTTATTAATCTGAAACTTTCGCCGGACTACGTAGCGGCATATCTGAATGATATGGCTGCAGATGAACGGCTGGGTGTGGATCCTGAAGAACACCCCAGAACCGTTATCATTGATTACGGCGGACCGAATGTGGCAAAGCCTCTGCATGTTGGGCATCTCAGATCCGCGATTATCGGAGAGAGTGTTAAGCGGATTATCCGGTTTAAGGGAAATAAGGTGATCGGTGATATCCATCTGGGCGACTGGGGATACCAGATGGGCCTGATTATTACAGAGCTTAAAAAGAGAAAGCCGGATCTTCCGTATTTTGATGAGAAGTTTGAAGGAGAATATCCGGAGGAAGCGCCCTTTACCATAGGAGAGCTGGAGGAGATTTATCCGACAGCCAGCGCATATGCCAAAGAGCATGAAGATTACAGAGAAGAAGCATTGCATGCTACCTATCTCCTGCAGAATGGAAACCGGGGATGCAGAGCGATCTGGAAGCACATCATGGCGGTGTCGGTTGCGGATCTGAAGAAAAATTATGAGAAGCTGAATGTGCATTTTGACCTCTGGAAAGGGGAGGCGGATGCCCAGAAATTTATTCCTGATATGGTGCAGATGCTGAAGGACAAAGGCTTTGCCCGCTATGATGAAGGCGCTCTTGTGGTGGATGTACAGGAAGAGTCGGATAATAAAGAAGTGCCTCCCTGCATGATCCTGAAATCAGACGGCGCGGCTCTTTATGACACGACAGATCTTGCCACTCTGGTAGACAGGGAGGAAGAGTTCCATCCGGACCAGGTGATTTATGTGGTGGACAAGAGGCAGGAACTGCATTTTATCCAGGTGTTCCGCTGCGCAAAGAAAACAGGAATTGTGCGGCCTGAGACGGATCTGGAGTTCCTTGGTTTCGGTACCATGAACGGAAAAGACGGCAAGCCGTTTAAAACCAGAGAAGGCGGTGTAATGCGCCTGGAAAATCTGATCCGCGAAATCGAGGATGAGATGTATAAAAAGATTATGGATAACCGTACAGTGGAAGAGGCAGAGGCGAGAAAGACAGCTCAGATTGTCGGACTGGCGGCGATCAAGTATGGAGATCTGTCCAACCAGGCTTCCAAAGATTATATCTTTGATGTAGACAGATTTACCTCCTTTGAGGGAAATACCGGACCTTATATCTTATATACAATTGTAAGAATCAAATCAATTCTGGGCAAGTATGAGGAGATGGGGGGAGATCTCTCTGATCTGAAGATCCTTTCTCCGGAAGGCGGATATGAGAAGGCACTGATGCTTCAGGTTCTTAAATATAATGATGTGGTTAATGCCGTTTACGAGGAAACGGCTCCGCATAAGCTCTGTGCCTATATTTATGATCTGGCCAATGAGTTCAACAAGTTTTATCATGAGACAAAGATTCTGGCAGAAGAGGATCCGGTGCGCAGAAGTGGATACATTTCTCTTCTTGTACTGACAAAGAAAGTTCTGGAATCCTGTATTGACCTGCTGGGATTTGAAGCTCCTGAGAGAATGTAATGACGACAAAACAGCCGGGCGGATGTTGGAAAGGAAGTAGATAGAATATGACGGAAAAACTCTTTTACCGGGACAGCCATCTGAAAGAATTTACGGCGGAAGTTGTATCCTGCGAGGAGCGGGACGGGCATTATGAAATCGAACTGAATCAGACAGCCTTTTTCCCGGAAGGAGGCGGCCAGTATGCTGATACCGGGGTACTGGATGGAATGCAGGTGTGTGATGTGCAGGAAAGAGACGGGCGGATCTTCCATGTGATGGAGGAGAAAAGCGGGCATATTCCGGAATATTTTACAGCCGGACGGAAAGTGTCCGGGCGGATTGACTGGGAAGAACGGTTCATGAAGATGCAGCAGCACACAGGAGAACATATTGTATCCGGTCTGATTCATGCCCGGTTCGGATATAATAATGTCGGATTTCACCTGGGCAGTGAAGACTGTACTATGGATTTCAACGGTGCTGTTACAAAAGACGAACTTCAGGAGATTGAGAGGGAAGCGAACCGGGCCGTCTGGAAAAATCTTCCGGTTCAGGTTCTGTACCCGTCTGAAGAAGAACTTGCATCTATGGAATACAGGAGCAAGATTGAGATCCAGGGCCAGGTCCGGATTGTGGTGATCCCCGGATATGACGTCTGTGCCTGCTGCGCTCCCCACGTGAAATATACCGGAGAGATCGGGCTGATCAAACTGACCGGTGTGCAGAGATATAAAGGCGGCGTGCGGGTGACTATGCTCTGCGGTATCCGTGCGCTTCTGGATTATGAAGAGAAGCAGAAAGAGACACGGTCTGTATCGGCCATGCTCTGTGCGAAAGAAAATGAGATTGCGGAAGCGGTAGAGCATCTGCAGAAGGAATGCGCGGATCTGAAACAGGAAATCGGTGAAAAAGAAAAAAAGCTGGTTCAGTATAGAGCGGATATGGTCCCTGAGGGGGAAAGAGTGGTCTGTGTCTTTACCGATGAGTTTGCCGGAGAATCCATGCGGCACCTGATGAACCAGGTCCTTGAAAAGGACAGAATTCTCTGCGCGGTGTTTTACGGCAGCGAACGGGAAGGTTACCGCTATGTGATCGGCAGCAAAGTGATGGATGTACGCGCTCTGGCAGGAGAGTTCAACCGTACTTTTAACGGCCGGGGAGGCGGAAGACCGGAGATGGTGCAGGGAACGGTGCAGGGCAGGGAAGATGAAATGAGAAAATGGATTCTGCAGAAAGCGGGGAATAGCAACCATGAATCAAATGCGTAGAAAAAATCCGTTCTGGAGTCTTGCGGCTCCGATTCTGATTTATATAGGGGTTCGGCTTGTGGTGGAAATTATCTGCATCCTCGTCATATCGCTTCCTGATCTGATGAATGTGTATGAGCAGATTCTGACTCAGCAGAAGACCCAGTCTGTGGAGCAGATTACGCAGCAGTACTGGACGCTGATGGAACCGGCAATGAACCAGGTGTTCCGCTATTCAACGGAGATTGCGGGCGTGGCGGCTCTTGTTACGATACCTGTCAACGCGGTCTTCTTTTCCCGGGACCGGAAACTGGAAAAAGCCTTCGGGGTGGAAGTGCCGGAAAAGGCGCCTTTCAGGAAATACTGGACAGTTGTTGTGTTCGGGCTGGCTGTCAGTATAGCGGCTACCTGTTTCTCTGCAATGGTTGAACTGGCCTTTTACAGCGGACAGTCACAGAGTTCAACGCTGCTGATCTATACGCCGCCTTTTGTAGTACAGCTTCTGGTGCTTGGCATTGTGGTACCGGTTGCGGAAGAGCTGATGTTCCGGGGAGTTCTGTTCCGGAGATTTCTGGAAAGAAGAAGTTTCTGGTATGCGGCGCTCTGGTCGTCCCTGTTCTTTGTCCTGATGCATCAGGACGGCGCCCAGATGGTTTACGCGCTGCTGCTGGGACTCTTTCTCTGTTATGTATATCAGAAGTTCGGCTCTTTGAAAGCGCCGGTTGTTCTTCATATAATTGCAAACTGCAGTTCTTTGATCTATACGGAAACCGGAGTGTTCAGATGGATCGGGAGAGTGCCGATCCGAATGGCGGGAGCAGTTATTATAGGAGCATTTATCTGCTCTGTAATGTATGTGCAGATTCAGCGGACCGGAGGGCCTGTACAGAAAGAAACCAAGTCTGACACAGGGAATCCGGGAGATATGTTTTAATAAAAAAACAATTTTAAATTGTGTGCGGCAGGAATGAAAACCTGCCGTATTTTTTTGCGGTATTTTTTTAAAAATACCTTGAAAAACAAGAAAATCTAATAAAAACAATAATGCCTATTATTATTTGCCATAAATTAAAATTATCAGAAAATAATTGAAAATATAAAATATTATCAAATTATCAGACAATTTTTGAATTTTTCTTATTTACAAACTGAAAAAAATCGTGTATAGTCGTAAAAAACAAAAATGCAAAAGAAAGGGCAGGGATTATGAGGAAAGAAATTGACAGCCAGCAGGGATTGTACCGTGAAAGTTTTGAGCATGATAACTGCGGAATCGGTGCAATTGTAAATATTAAAGGTGTAAAAAGCCATAGTACTGTTGCGGGCGCCCTCAGGATTGTAGAGCACCTGGAACACAGAGCAGGAAAGGACGCGGAAGGAAAGACCGGAGACGGAGTCGGAATTCTTCTGCAGGTTTCCCACAGGTTTTTCAGCAAGGTCTGTAAGCCTCTTGGCATCACTCTTGGCGGCGAGAGGGATTACGGAGTGGGGATGTTCTTTCTTCCTCAGGATGAGCTGAAGAGAAATCAGGCGAAAAATATCTTTGAAGTTATTGTAAAAAAGGAAGGCCTGAATTTCCTCGGATGGAGAGAAGTTCCGATCCATCCGGAGATACTGGGAAAAACGGCTGTGGACTGTATGCCGTGTATTATGCAGGCGTTCATCGAGCGGCCGAAAAAAGTGGCAAAAGGCCTGGATTTTGACCGGAAGCTGTATGTTGTCCGCCGCGTATTTGAGCAGAGCAGCGATGATACTTACGTGGTATCCCTGTCCAGCAGAACAATTGTATATAAAGGTATGTTCCTTGTGGGACAGCTGAGGCAGTTCTTTTCTGATCTTCAGGATGAGGATTTTGAGTCTGCAATTGCTATGGTACATTCCAGATTCAGTACCAACACGGCGCCCAGCTGGCAGAGGGCGCATCCGAACCGGTTTATCGTTCACAATGGCGAGATCAATACCATCCGCGGCAATGCGGATAAGATGAGGGCCAGAGAGGAGACTATGGAGTCGGGGTATCTGAAGGGCGAGCTGCACAAAGTCCTTCCGGCGATCAATACATCCGGCTCAGATTCCGCCATGCTGGACAATGCGCTGGAGTTTATGGTAATGAGCGGAATGGAGCTTCCTCTTGCGGTGATGATTGCTATTCCGGAACCCTGGGTCAATAACAGAAGCATGTCCCAGAATAAAAGAGATTTTTACCAGTATTACGCAACCATGATGGAGCCGTGGGACGGCCCGGCGTCTATCCTGTTCTCTGACGGAGACGTAATGGGCGCGGTGCTTGACCGGAACGGCCTTCGTCCTTCCAGATATTACATTACAGACGACGACACCCTGATCCTTTCTTCTGAGGTGGGCGTGCTGGATATCGAGCCGTCTAAAATCCTTGTAAAGGAGAGACTGCATCCGGGCAAGATGCTGCTTGTGGATACCGTGGCCGGACGGGTGATTGATGACGAGGAACTGAAAGAAAAGTATGCGAACGAGGAGCCTTACGGCGAATGGCTTGACAGGAATCTGATTCATCTGAGGAACCTGAAAATACCGAACAAGGATATTCCGAAGTACACAAAAGAAGAGTGTACACGGCTGCAGAAAGCATTTGGATACACATATGAAGATGTAAAATCATCCATACTTCCAATGGCACAGAACGGAAGCGAAGGAATCGGCGCAATGGGAATAGATGTTCCTCTTTCGGTTCTTTCGAAAAAGCACCAGCCGCTGTTCGGATACTTTAAACAGCTGTTTGCCCAGGTTACCAATCCGCCGATTGATGCAATCCGTGAGGAAATTGTAACTTCTACAACGATTTATGTGGGAAGAGACGGCAATCTGCTTGAGAAAAAGGAAGAAAACTGCAAGATGCTCCGGGTAGACAACCCGATCCTTACCAATACAGATCTTTTAAAGATTAAGGAAATGAATGTGGAAGGATTCAAAGTTGCCGAGATTCCGATCACATATTATAAAAACACAAGCCTTGAGAAGGCGATTGAATATGTATATATTGAGGCAGACCGTGCTATCAGGGAAGGAGCCAATATTCTGATTCTGACAGACCGGGATGTGGACGAATACCATGTGGCAATACCGTCCCTGCTGGCGGTTTCCGGACTGCAGCAGCATCTGGTGCGCACCAAGAAGAGAACTTCCGTAGCCATGATTCTGGAAAGCGGCGAGCCCAGAGAGGTGCACCACTTTGCTACACTGCTGGGATACGGAGCCTGCGCGATCAATCCGTATCTTGCACATGAGTCCATCCGTCAGCTGATTGAATCCAGACTTCTTCACAAGGATTACTATGCGGCGGTGAATGACTATAATAACGCGATCATTCACGGAATTATCAAGATTGCATCCAAGATGGGTATTTCCACGATTCAGTCCTACCAGGGCGCGAAGATCTTTGAGGCAATCGGACTGAAACAGGATTTCATCAACCGGTATTTTACAGATACAGTAAGCCGTGTGGGCGGAATCGGAATTGAGGAGATCGCAGAAGATTATACGGCCTTCCATTCACAGGCATTTGATCCCCTGGGTCTGGGAGTTGACATGACTCTGGACAGCGAGGGACGACATAAATATAAGAGCGGCGGGGAGGAGCATCTGTATAATCCCCAGACCATCCATATGCTTCAGCAGTCTACCAGACGGGGCGACTATGAGATGTTCAAGCAGTATACAAAGATGGTGGACGAGGAAGGCGAAAAGGTTAATTTAAGAGGACAGCTTGACTTTAACTATCCGAAGAAAGGGGTTCCCATCGAGGAAGTGGAAAGCGTGGACTCTATTGTAACCCGGTTTAAGACCGGAGCTATGTCCTACGGTTCCATTTCCAAAGAAGCCCATGAGACTCTGGCGATTGCCATGAACCGGCTTCACGGAAAATCCAATTCCGGTGAAGGCGGTGAGGATATCGAGAGACTGGATACAGACCGCTGTTCTGCCATCAAACAGGTGGCTTCCGGACGATTCGGCGTAACGTCCCGGTATCTGGTCAGCGCCCAGGAGATTCAGATCAAGATGGCGCAGGGCGCAAAGCCGGGCGAGGGCGGCCACCTTCCGGGAGGCAAAGTGTATCCGTGGATCGCGAAGACCCGCCATTCCACCCCTGGCGTGAGTCTGATTTCACCGCCGCCGCACCATGACATTTATTCGATTGAGGACCTTGCGCAGCTGATTTACGACTGTAAAAATGCAAATAAGGACGCAAGAATTTCCGTAAAACTTGTATCCGAGGCAGGTGTAGGAACCGTTGCCGCAGGTGTGGCGAAGGCCGGAGCCGGACTGATTCTGATTTCCGGATATGACGGAGGGACCGGAGCGGCGCCCAGAAGTTCCATTCATAATGCGGGACTTCCCTGGGAGCTGGGCCTTGCAGAGACGCACCAGACCCTGATTCAGAACGGACTGAGAGAGCGGGTGCGCATTGAGACGGACGGGAAACTGATGAGCGGCCGTGATGTGGCAATCGCAGCTCTTCTGGGCGCAGAGGAATTCGGTTTTGCCACAGCGCCGCTGGTAACCATGGGATGCGTTATGATGCGTGTCTGCAACCTGGATACCTGCCCTGTGGGCGTAGCTACCCAGAATCCGGAACTGAGAAAGCGTTTTACCGGAAAACCGGAATACGTAATGAATTTCATGCGGTTTATCGCAGAAGAACTGAGAGAATATATGGCAAAACTGGGCGTGCGCTCTGTGGATGAACTGGTGGGAAGAACAGATCTTCTGAAAGTGAAAGACACTCCCACATCAGACCGGGCGGCAACCCTTGATCTGAGCAGCGTACTTTACAATCCTTACGCAAAAGAAAAGAAAGGCATGATCTTCGATCCGAAGAAACGGTTTGACTTTGAACTGGAGAAAACGCTGGATGAAAAAGTGCTTGTCAAGAAGCTGCTTCCGGCGCTGGAGAAGGGACAGAAGAGAAGCCTGGAAGTTGACGTTTCCAATACAGACCGTACGTTTGGAACAATCTTCGGATCCGAGATTACGAAGAGATATCCGGAAGGTCTGGAGGACGACAGTTTTGTGATCAAATGTAAGGGCGCAGGCGGACAGAGCTTTGGCGCATTTATCCCCAGAGGACTGACGCTGGAACTTACAGGCGACAGCAACGATTATTTCGGAAAAGGTCTTTCCGGCGGAAAACTGGTTGTGTGCCCGCCCAACGGTACACGGTTCAAATCTGACGAGAATATTATTATAGGTAACGTTGCCCTTTATGGAGCAACCAGCGGAAGAGCATACATTAACGGTGTGGCGGGAGAGAGATTCTGCGTCCGTAATTCCGGAGCCCGTGCAGTTGTAGAAGGCGTGGGAGATCACGGCTGTGAATATATGACCGGCGGATGTGTGGTTGTTCTGGGCCAGGTAGGCAAGAACTTTGCGGCCGGCATGAGCGGCGGTATCGCTTATGTGCTGGATATGGACAATACGCTTTATAAACGGGTGAATAAGGCTATGGTCAACATTGAGCGTGTGACGGATAAATATGATGTTCAGGAACTCAAAGGAATGATTCAGGAACACGTAGCCTATACGAATTCGGAAGCAGGAAAGAGAATCCTTGATCATTTTGAGGAGTATCTGCCGAAGTTCAAGAAGATCATTCCGGAAGACTACGAGAAGATGATGTCTGCCATTATCCAGATGGAGGAAAAGGGCCTGAGCCGTGAAAAAGCAAAAATTGAAGCATTCAACATGATTAAAAACGGAAGATAGGAGGCGGTGAAAAGTGGGAAAAGCAACAGGATTTATGGATTATGCAAGACAGGATAAGACTGCGGAACAGCCGCTTGAGCGGATCCGACATTTTAATGAGTTCCACACGCCTCTTTCCAAGGAGGAGCAGGAACTTCAGGGAGCCCGCTGCATGGACTGCGGCGTTCCCTTCTGCCAGTCCGGGAAGAATCTGATGGGCATGGCAAGCGGATGCCCCCTTCACAATCTGGTTCCGGAGTGGAATGATCTGATCTATAACGGAAACTGGGAGGAGGCGTACTACCGCCTGGTTAAGACAAATAACTTTCCGGAATTTACTTCCAGAGTATGTCCGGCACTGTGCGAAAAAGCCTGCACATGTGGCCTGAACCAGGAGGCGGTTGCGACAAAGAGCAATGAGTATGCGATTATAGAAAATGCCTACGAGAAGGGATATGCAAAGGCAAATCCGCCGAAAGTGCGCACCGGAAAGAAGATTGCCGTAATCGGTTCCGGACCGTCCGGTCTGGCGGCAGCTGATCTGCTCAACAAGCGCGGACATTCTGTAACTGTTTTTGAACGGGAGGATAAAGCCGGCGGACTGCTCCGCTATGGAATTCCCAATATGAAACTGGAGAAGCAGTATATTGACAGAAAACTGGCGGTAATGGAAGAAGAAGGCGTGGAATTCCGTCTGAACTGTAATGTAGGGAAAGATGTGAAACCTGCGGCACTTCTGAAAGAGTACGACCGGGTTCTCCTGGCCTGCGGCGCCTCCAATCCAAGAGATATCAAAGCTCCCGGCAGAGACGCGGAAGGAATTTACTTTGCAGTGGATTTTCTTAAGTCCACGACAAAAGCACTGTGGGCAAATAACATGAAGCTGAAAGACGGCACATATATTTCTGCAAAAGGGAAAAATGTAATCGTAATCGGCGGCGGAGATACGGGAAACGACTGTGTCGGCACATCTATCCGTCACGGCGCAAAGTCGGTTCTTCAGCTTGAGATGATGCCAAAGGCTCCGGATGAAAGAGCGGAGAACAATCCCTGGCCGGAGTGGCCGAAAGTCTGCAAGACAGACTACGGCCAGGAAGAAGCTATCGCGGTGTTTGGTTCGGATCCCCGTGTCTACACTACTACGGTAAAAGAATTTGTCAAAGATAAGAAAGGCAAACTCTGCAAGGCTGTGCTCGTGAAGCTGGAAAGCAAAAAAGACGAGGCTACCGGAAGAATGATGATGGTTGAGATTCCGGGTTCAGAATATACTGTGGACGCAGATCTTGTTCTGATCGCAGCAGGATTTCTGGGAAGCGAAAATTATGTCACAAAAGCGTTCGGCGTGGAAGTGAATCAGCGGACCAACGTGAAAACGGAGGAAGGCCGCTACGCGTCAAGCGTGCCGAATGTGTTTACAGCAGGCGATATGCACAGAGGCCAGTCCCTGGTTGTATGGGCTATCCGGGAAGGCCGGGAGGCGGCAAAAGAGATTGATGAAAGCCTTATGGGATACACCAATCTGTCTGTGCAGTAGATCCGGATTTGCCGAAATGAACTTAGATTAAGAAATACCGGAAAATATTCAGAAGTTCCCGCATAGAATGGAACGGAGATCTGGGACGTGGGATCCTTATTCCGTTCCGGAATCTGAGAAAAATAAAGGATCTGAAATCTGATTAAAAGCAAGGCCTTAACATCAGACTTCAGATCCTTTGCTTTTCTGACAGATTCCTCTAAGTCACATGGATCCCACATCCCAGATCTCCTGCGTATTCTAATCCGGGAGAAACTCCTGATTATTTCCGTTTTCCAAAGCAGACGTTCCTTTCGCAATTTCTCATAAAACAAAAGCAGAAGAGCGGTTTAACGGCAAAGATGGCGATTGGACAAAGCTGAGGGCAGCCGGGGAAGTACCGTATTCGTCTTGCCTGAATTCGGAATTGTGTGAGGGAGAAGTCAGCCGGGGGAGTCTGGTGTGGTGATGGGGGACCGTAAAGCAGCGCCGGTTCTTAGAGCACGTTTTTTGCGCTCTTACGTACCGCTGCGTCTGCGGTCCGAGCGCAAGTGTGTCCTCCGGCACCACACCAGACTCCTCCGACGTCCTCTCTCGATCACATAAATCCGAATTGTGAATTATTACGAAAATGTTAAAAAAGTATTGATATTTTACCAGATCTTTATTATAATTTATTACGTGTTAAAAGAAGAGAATTTACGTGGCCTCACAGATGTGTCTTTTTACGAAATAATGTTGAAAAACAAAATCTGATGTTGTATTATGCATATATGTGGGGATATAGATAATAATATAAGGAAAGGTGAAAAGATGAGATTAAGAAGAGTACATAATATGCTTATCGCATCTGCTCTGGTCTGCTCCATGGCGGTAATGCCTGTCTTCGCGGAGCCCAGTTCTGCCAGAGAGGAAGAGGCGCAGCTGAAGGAAAAGAAAGAAGCTGCACAGGATGAACTGGACGATCTGCAGACAGAACTGGATGATTTGATTTCGAAGGCCAATCAGCTGGAGCTGGATCTGATTGCGAAAGGGGAAGAGATTATCCAGGCGGAAGAGGACCTGAAAGCTGCCGAGGCAAAGAAGGAAGAGCAGTATGAGGCCATGAAGCTGAGGATTAAATATATGTATGAATCCAGCAGCGGAACAGCTACTATGGAAAAGGTCATGACATCCGGAGATATTTCCAGCATACTGTCACAGGCCGAGTATTCCCAGCAGGTGCATGAATATGACAGTGATCAGCTGAAAGAGTATGCAAATACTGTGGAAGAGATTGAGGATCTTCAGGATACTCTGGAAACAGAGAGAGCAAACCTGGAAGAGCTGGAAGCTGAAAATGAGGTTCAGCAGGAAAAACTGAATGAGACGATTAGCGATAAGAAAGATGATATATCAAATCTGGATGAAATGATTCAGGAGGCAGCCCAAAGAGCGGAAGCAGAAGAAGAGGCGGCCCGGCAGGCGGAAGCAGCACGGCGGGCGGCAGCTCAGGCGGCACAGAATTCAAACAGCGGAAGTACAACGACAAATACAGGCAGCGAAAGTTCTTCCACTCCGAGTTACAGTGTATCTACCGGAAATACAGTTGTGGACCGGGCCTATGGCAAAATGGGATGTCCCTACGTATGGGGGGCGACAGGACCGAGCACATTTGACTGTTCCGGATTTGTCGGCTACTGCCTGACAGGAAGTTATTCAAGAATCGGAACCACATATACGTTCCTCGGATGGCCGAGGGTAAGCAATCCTCAGCCCGGTGACGTCTGCACCAGCGCGACACACTGTGGTATCTACATAGGAAACGGACAGATGATTCACGCACCGCACACCGGTGATGTTGTAAAGATCGGACCGGTACAGTCCGGTATGGTTTATGTTCGTTATCCGAATTAATATTAACCGGAAAAGAAAAAAGACCCTGCGGGAATCAATCCCGCAGGGCTTTTCTTTTCAATTATAGACATTTCTGATTTTTCAGTACTATTTTATCCCGGATTATTTTTCCGGAACAATCTCCAGCCAGTAACCGTCCGGATCAGAGATAAAATAAATTCCCATTGACGGATTTTCGTAGCAGATGCATCCCATTTCCTGATGTTTTGCGTGGGCTGCGTCATAGTCATCGACATGGAAGGCAAGATGGATTTCATTATCTCCCAGATTGTAGGGGCGGTCCATGTCACGCATCCAGGTCAGTTCCAGCTGGTGAGGCGTTGTGCCGTCTCCCAGGTATACCAGCTTGAAGCTTCCGTCAGAGGCATCTTTTGTGCGGACCACTTCAAGACCAAGGGCTTCTTTGTAAAACGCAAGTGATTTTTCCAGATCATATACATTCAGATTATTGTGTGCAAATGTAAATTTCATAGTCTGTTTCCTCCATAAAAGAATTTTTTCGGTTGTTCCCAGACAGAATAGCATAAAAAGGCCAAAAAGACCAGAGCGGAAGCGCGGGTCTTTGAAAACGGCCGGCCGATATGATTTTCTGCGGTTCCCGGATATGGACTCTCAGGGTTGTGAATGATAAGGCGATGTGTTAAAATGAGTAGGATTTTACAGGAGGAAAGAAAGAGTATGGATTTCGGGCTGATTCATATTTACTGCGGGGACGGCAAGGGCAAAACATCAGCCGCAGCAGGGCTTGCTGTTCGGGCAGCAGGGTGGGGGAAACGGATTCTTTTTGTCCGCTTCCTGAAAAATGAAAATTCAGGAGAAATTAAAATCCTGGACAGGATTCCTGAAATTCAGGTTATTCATCTGGAAAAATCATTTGGTTTCTATTCTTCTCTGAGAGGAGAGGAAAAAAGGGAGGCTGAAGAAACCTTCCGGAAGCTGTGGAAAAAAACTGTACAGCTTGTATCCGGAGGCTCTTATGACGTGCTTGTAGTGGACGAATTTATGGCTGCCTATAATTACGGCCTGATTCCGAAGGAAGAGGCGCTTCGTTTCCTGAGAGAGAAACCGGAAGGTCTGGAAGTCGTCCTGACCGGACGCAGTCCGGATCCCTGTCTTGTGGAACTGGCAGATTATGTGTCGGAGATCCGCAAGATCAGACATCCCTTTGACCGGGGCGTTGCTGCCCGGAAGGGAATCGAATATTAGTCTTCACGGTGAGAAAATCTGTTCACCGGAAGAGGTAACAGTGCCAGGTCTGGCATATTTTGAAAGAGCAGTTATCTCTGCCTGTTATGGAATCTGCATGAGAAATGCCGGAAATGAGGGAAGTCTGTGCAGAAAACTGCGGGGCGTATTTCCCGTGAGGATCCCGGAACAGGAAAAGATACGAGGAAGTCGGGTGAGAATCCCGCGCAATACCCGTTGCTGTATTGGAGGAGCAATGTTCCATTCTGAGCCGTACCTGAATGTGTACAGAGAGAACAGCGGCTGTATGCCGTTATGGTTTTGACAGTATGCAAAAGAGGAGGACGGTACAGAGGTCACTGCGGACGGCAGTCTGTGGGAAGGCGGAACATCTGTGCTGATGCCTGAGCCAGAATATTCACTTTCAAAGGACCTGGAGAGATTACGGGATTATGATCAAAAAGGAGAGAAAAATGCCGAAAAAAGAGAAATACTTACTTAAGGCATCCATTGCGCTGGCCGCAGTGTTTGCCGTCGCGCCTGCATCCAATGCGATGCACATCATGGAGGGTTACCTGCCGGCAGGTTACTGTGTGGCATGGGGACTCATCTGCCTGCCGTTTCTGATCGCAGGCTTCTTTTCCCTGAGAAACAAAGTAAAGGAAAACAGAAGAAATCTGACACTGATTGCCATGTCGGGAGCGTTTATCTTTGTAATTTCTTCTCTGAAGATTCCGTCTGTGACGGGAAGCTGTTCCCACATGACAGGAACCGGTCTGGGAGCAATTCTGTTCGGACCGGCCTCTGTCAGTGTGCTGGGAATTATTGTGCTGATTTTCCAGGCAGTGCTTCTGGCACACGGAGGCCTGACGACACTGGGGGCCAATACCTTTTCCATGGCTATCGCAGGGCCGCTGGTGTCTTTCGGAATCTACAGACTCAGTCAGAAGATGAGGATAAACACAAGAATCGGAATCTTCCTGGCGGCGTGTCTGGGGGATCTGTTTACTTACTGTGTAACCAGTATCCAGCTTGCCATTGCCTATCCGTCTGAAGCAGGCGGCGTGGGGGCTTCTGTGGTGAAGTTCCTGGGTGTGTTTGCACCGACTCAGCTTCCGCTGGCTGTAATCGAGGGGATACTGACCGTGGTGATTGTGATCGGGCTGGAGACATATGCAAAGCCTGAATTAAAGAGCATTGGCTTTTTCAAAGAGAAGGAGGCGCGGTAAGATGAGCAAAAACAGGAAAACCGTGCTGATCCTGCTTGCCGCAGCTGTTCTTATTGCAGTTGTGCCGCTGTTTGCCTTAAAAGGCGCTGAATTCGGCGGTTCAGATAATGCGGGAAGCGAGATGGCATCTGAAATAAACGAAGAGTATGAACCCTGGTTTACCCCGGTGCTGGAAACCGCGCTGGGAGGAGAACTGCCCGGCGAGGTGGAAAGTCTGATTTTCTGTGTCCAGACCGGAATCGGAGTGGGCGTCATTGCATTTTTCATGGGACGTTTTGTAGAACGGAAGAAGTGGATGAAAGAAGAAACGGATCATGATTGTAATTGATAAGCTGTGTTACCGCTCCCGGCTCAGATATGTAAATGCGTCGGAGAAGTTTCTGTATACTGTTGCTACACTTGTGATCTGTATTGCGGGCCGCTCCCCTGCAGCGGCGGCCGCTGCTTTCGCGGCAAACGGGATCCTGACGGTGAGGAAGGGGGGAATTCCCCTTTCCCGCTATTTGAAACTTCTTATGGTGCCGCTGGCTTTTCTGATTCCGGGATGTGCGGCAGTGATTGTAAATGTTTCAGAAACGCCCCTGGACGCCTTTGCGATTCCGGTCGGAGACTGGTATATTACCGGAAGCAGAGCTTCTGTAATGAACGGCGCGCTGCTGTGGGCGGTGGCGCTTTCGGCGGTCAGCTGCCTGTATTTTCTGTCGCTGAACACGACCATGACAGATATACTGGGAGTTTTCCGGAAACTGCATGTCCCGGAGCTGATGATTGAGCTGATGCTGCTGATCTACCGGTTTATCTTCGTGCTTCTGGAGACGGCATCCGCTATAACGACTGCTCAGAAATCCCGGCTGGGAAACCGGAATTACCGGACAAAAATACGGGCCTTCGGCAGTATGGGAAGCGCCCTTTTTATTCAGGCCTTCCGAAGAGCGAATGCCTTGTATGACGCTATGGAGTCCCGGTGCTATGACGGAACCATCCGGGTGCTTTCAGAGGAGCAGCCGGTGAGGAAAAAAGAAATATGTTATATTGCAGTATTTGAAATTACGCTGCTGGCTGTTACAATAGGGAGTAGAGCGATATGAACCATACAGAAGACTGGGTGATCGAGGCTGAAAATCTGTCCTATTCTTATGAAGAAAATGACAGAAAGGCACTGGACGGCCTGAGCGTCCGGATCGGACGGGGAAAGAAAGTGGCTTTTATGGGCGGAAATGGTTCCGGGAAATCCACATTTTTTCTATGCCTGAACGGGATCCTCCGGCCGGATAAGGGACGGGTGCTCATTGATGGAAAACCTGTCTCCTATACGCGGAAAGGTCTGCTGGAAGTGAGAAAAAAGGTGGGAATTGTATTCCAGGAACCGGACAACCAGCTGTTTTCCGCCAGTGTTTTTCAGGAGATTTCTTTCGGGATTCTGAATCTGGGTACGGAGGAAGAGACCGCCCGGAAGGAAGTGGAACAGGTGATCCGGGAGCTGGATATTACGCCTTTTAAAGACCGTCCGGCCCATGCGTTAAGCGGGGGACAGAAAAAACAGGTGGCTATTGCTGACATACTGGTCATGCATCCGCAGGTGATGATTCTGGATGAACCGGCTTCGGCCCTGGATGCAGTTCATACGAAAAAGGTGCATGAACTGATCCGGAGACTTACGGAGCAGGGCATTACGGTTCTTATGTCTCTTCACGATATTGATTATGCCTGGTCCTGGGCGGATGAGATTGTGCTGATGGACAGGGGCAGGGTGATCCGGCAGGGAACGCCCCGGGAAGTATGTGAAGATGAGGCGGCCCTGAGACAGGCAGGCCTGGAGCGCCCGGCCGTGCTGCGGATCTATGAGAAACTGAAAGAAAAGGGAGTGCTGTCCGGTGGCCGGGTCCCCGGAAGTATGGATGAACTGACAGAAATGCTGTTATAAAAATTTCAGACAGAGAAGGAGTATTAGCGGGATGAAAAAAGGGATTCTGATTGTAAGCTTCGGCACAAGCTATCTGGATACGCTGGAAAAGACGATCGCGGTGATTGAACGGGAAGCGGCGGAGAAGTTCCCCCAGGCCGGTGTATACCGTGCGTTTACCAGTTCGGTTATTATCCGCAAGCTGAAGCGGACAGCCGGCCTTGCTGTTGATACAGTGGGAGAGGCGCTGAAACGGATGGCGGCAGACGGGGTGGAGGAAGTAATCGTCCAGCCCACTCATATTATTAACGGAATAGAAAACGATGTTATGACGGAAAGTCTGATGGCCCATATGGGACAGTTCCGTCAGATCCGCGCGGGGAAACCTCTCCTGAGCAGTGTGGATGATTATAAAAAGTCCGTTCATGCGGTGATGGCGGAGACAGAGCTGGAACCGGATGAAATGCTTGTGCTGATGGGACACGGCACTGACCATCACGCCAATTCCGCGTACCCTACTTTGGAGTACACCTTTCACGCTCTGGGATATACCCAGGTTCTGGTAGGGACAGTGGAGAGTTTTCCGGAGCTGAAGAACGTTATATCCAGACTGGAGATTTCCGGAAAGAAAAAGGCGGTGCTTATGCCGTTTCTTCTTGTGGCCGGTGACCATGCAAAAAATGATATGGCAGGAGAGGAAGATTCCTGGAAGAGCCAGCTGGAAGAAGCGGGGTATGAAGTACGGGTGATTCTGAAAGGGCTGGGAGAACTGGAGGGAATCCGGAAGATTTTTCTGGAGCATATTGTGGAAGCAGCGGAAGGATGAATACAAAATCCGGGATGGCAAAAGAAGGACAGCGCGGACTTTAAGAGGTCCGTCTGACGGTGAAAAGAAGGAGGAGAACATTATGCTGGAAATCGGAACAAAAGCGCCGGCGTTTGAACTGCCGGATCAGAATGGCGACATACACACACTGGAGGAGTATAAAGGAAAGAAAGTGATTCTGTATTTCTATCCGAAAGATAACACACCGGGATGCACAAAGCAGGCCTGCGGGTTCGGGGAGCTTTATCCTCAGTTTACCGAAAAGGGCGCGGTTGTAATCGGAGTGAGCAAGGACAGCGTGGCGTCCCACAAAAAATTTGAAGAAAAATACGGCCTGCCCTTTACCCTGCTTTCCGATCCGGAACTGTCCTGTATTCAGGCCTATGACGTGTGGAAAGAGAAGAACATGTACGGCAGAAAGACAATGGGCGTAGTCCGCACCACATATCTGATCGACGAAAACGGTGTACTCATCCGTGCATTCGGCAAAGTGAAGGCAGCGGACAACCCGGCTCAGATGCTGGGAGAGCTTGAAACAGAAGAGGAGCAGTCACAGGAAAGATGAATCGGGATATCGGGACAACCCGTTCCGGCCTCCGGCTGGGATATACTACCGGGAGCTGTGCAGCCGGAGCGGCAAAAGCGGCGGCCCGGATGCTTCTCGGACAGGAGGAGATCCGGCAGGTCCGGCTGATGACGCCGAAAGGAATCGAGCTGTATCTGGATCTTGAGAAGATTACCCGGAACGATACGTACGCAGAATGCGCGGTCCGCAAATACAGCGGAGACGATCCGGATGTGACGGACGGCCTGCTTGTTTTTGTACGGGCGGAGAAAGCGGCAGAACCGTCTTTGTCCGGTCCCCGGGTTCTTATAGAAGGCGGACTGGGGGTGGGACGGGTGACCAGACCCGGACTGGAACAGGAAGTGGGACAGGCAGCTATTAACAGAGTGCCCCGCCGGATGATCCGGGACGGGGTTCTTGAGATGTGTGAGAAATACGGGTACAGGGGAAGCATAAAAGTAACAGTATCTGTACCCGGAGGGGAAGAAACTGCAAAGAAGACCTTTAATCCCCGGCTGGGGATTGAAGGCGGTCTGTCCATTCTGGGAACGACAGGGATTGTGGAGCCCATGAGTGAAAAAGCTCTGACGGATACCCTTTATCTGGAAATGAAAATGATCCGGGAGAGCGGCTGTCTCAGGTGCTTTGTAACGCCGGGAAACTACGGCAGCGATTTCCTGCAAAAGGAACTTTCAGCAGATCCCCGGCTGTGTGTAAAGTGCAGCAATTATGTGGGAGAGGCCATTGACTTTGGAAAGATTCTGGGCATGAAGGGAATCCTTCTTGTGGGGCATATTGGAAAATTTATCAAGCTGGCGGCCGGCGTAATGAATACCCATTCCAGACAGGCCGACTGCCGGATGGAAGTGTTTGCTTCCCACGCGGCGCTGGCAGGCGCGGGACAGAAGACGGTGGAACGGATTATGAACTGCATCAATACTTCCGAGGCTGCGGCTGTTCTCCGGGAGGAAGGGCTTCTGCAGCCGGTCCTCCGGACTGTTATGGAGCGGATGGAATTTTATCTCCGGCAGCGGGCAGGAGGAGAACTGGCGGTTGAGGCGGTTATGTTCTCTGCAGAAGACCAGATCCGGGCAGAGACCTCAGGAGCCAGGCAGATGCTTCGGAAGATTACAGAAGGAGAGACACAGATATGAGTGGAAAATTTACAGGGGCGGGGGTAGGCCCGGGGGATCCGGAACTGATTACATGCAAAGCCCTTCGCGTAATCCGGGAGAGCAGTGTGATCGCGATACCTGTATCGGATCCGGAATTAGAGGAACCGGTCCGGGACACCTGCCCGGAGAAAGGCATATACAGCAGGTATCTGCAGGGCTGCGTGGCATACCAGACAGCCCGGAAGGCGTGCCCGGAGACGGAGGACAAAGAGGTGCTGTTTCTTCCCATGCCTATGATTAAAGAGAAAGAGCGGCTGAAAGCGGTGCACGACATGGATGTCCGTCAGGTGGCGGAACTGCTGGATCAGAATCGGGATGTGGTATTTCTTACCCTGGGAGATCCTTCTGTTTATTCTACCTGTATGTATGTGCACAAACGTCTGAAACGGATGGGGTATGAAACGGCTCTTGTTCCGGGAGTTACATCTTTCTGCGCGGCCGCAGCCCGGCTGGATTGTTCTCTTGCGGAAAACCGGGAAGAACTTCATATTCTTCCGGCGTCCTATGATATTGAAGAGGGGCTGAAATTGCCGGGAACGAAGGTGCTGATGAAAGCAGGCAGGAAGATGGGGCAGGTGAAAGCCCTTCTCCGGGAAAGGGATCTGGAGGCAAAGATGGTGGAAAACTGCGGCATGGAGGGGGAACGCGTTTTCCGGAGCAGGGAAGAGATACCGGATCAGGCCGGCTATTATTCCCTTCTTGTCGTGAAGGAACGGTCGGAGAAGAGCAGGGACAGGAAAAGGAGGAACAGGCCATGATTACATTTGTCGGAGCAGGTCCGGGAGCGGCGGATCTGATTACTCTGCGGGGACAGAGGCTTCTTCAGGAGGCGGATATTGTGGTTTATGCAGGTTCTCTTGTGAATCCGGACCTGCTCTCTTTGTGCCGGGAGTCCTGTAAAGTTTACAACAGCGCCGGAATGACGCTGGAAGAAGTGATGGATGTAATGGAGAAAGGCGAGATGCAGGGACTGCGTGTCGTCCGTCTCCACACAGGCGATCCCTGTCTGTACGGAGCCATAAAGGAACAGATGGACTGTCTGGATGAAAAAGGCATTGCCTATGAAGTATGTCCGGGAGTCAGCTCATTCTGCGGAGCTGCCGCAGCTCTTGGAGCAGAGTATACCCTTCCCGGCGTATCCCAGTCGGTGGTGATTACCCGTATGGCAGGAAGAACGCCGGTGCCTGAGAGGGAGTCCATCCGAAGTTTCGCGGCCCACCGGGCGACTAT
>ERZ1643247.1574-NODE-1574-length-20474-cov-13.116950_pt1 | contig 20474 bp, 16 predicted proteins | sample MGYA00579264_ERZ1643247 | MGnify/ENA primary metagenome ERZ1643247 (study PRJEB29033, sample SAMEA4952262) | chicken gut metagenome | biome: Broiler Chicken; feature: Gastrointestinal Tract; material: Caecum | place: Ireland | collected 2018 | study: Broiler... | reverse complement strand
TTAAGATCTTCAAGTTCGTCCTCAAGTGCCTTTAATCCGGCATAAGTAAGTAATCGTTTCTTTGCCTCTGCCATTGGTTACGCTTCCTTTCTGTTTCTCTGGTTTTCTTTCTATTTTTTGATGTTCATTACACCAGACTGTATGTCCTGTAATGCTGTCATTTAAGTCTATTTCGCAATTTCAATATTATAACCAAACTCTATAATGATGTCAAGAGATTTTCCAGTTCTTCAAGGCTCTCGACTGCATTCACTTTCTCCCTCATCCGGGACGCTCCTTTGAGCCCTTTCGTGTACCATGCCACATGTTTCCGCATCTCCCTGATCCCGCAGAATTCTCCTTTATATTCAAGCTGCAGTCTCGCGTGCCTGAGCATCATTTTCCGGATCTCATCCTTATCCGGTCTGGGCGGAAGCTCCCCTGTCTCTTCCCAGTGTATCATCTCTGAGAAGATCCATGGATTTCCCTGGGCGCCTCTGGCGATCATAATCCCATCGCATCCGGTCTGTCTCACCAGCTCATCCGCCTTCTGCGGCGATGTTACGTCCCCGTTCCCTATGACAGGGATAGACACCGCCTCTTTCACCTGCCGGATGATATCCCAGTCCGCCTTCCCGCTGTAATACTGCTCTCTCGTCCTTCCATGCACCGCCACGGCGGCCGCGCCTGCCTCCTCAATGATCTTCGCGATCTCCACCGCATTCACATGGTCATCGTCAAAGCCTTTCCTTATCTTTACTGTCACCGGTTTATTAATAGCTTTTACGAGAGCGCTGACGATCTCATAGACAAGCTTCGGCTCCTTCATAAGCGCCGATCCCTCTCCGTTCCTGACAACCTTTGGCACCGGACAGCCCATGTTTACATCCAGTATGGCAAACGGTCTCTCCTCGATCCGTTTTGCCATCTCGCTCATGATCTTCGGGTCAGACCCGAAAAACTGCAGGGACACCGGACATTCATCCTGATGGATCTCCAGCAGGCTCTCCGTATTTCTGTTGTTGTAGTAGATTGCCTTTGCGCTCACCATTTCCATGCACAAAAGCCCTGCTCCCTGTTCTTTACACAGCAGACGAAATGGCAGGTCCGTCACGCCTGCCATGGGTCCTAATATATATCTGTTCTCCAGTTCTACATTTCCTATCTTTAACCGCTTCATGCCCTTATCCTGTCATTTCTCCTTTATCCTGTCGTAGATCAGCCTCAATCCGTTCAGCGTAAGCTGGGGATCATACAGATCGATGCACTCTGTCTCCGCCGCGATAATCTTTCCCAGCCCGCCGGTTGCGATCACATATGCTTCCTCCCAGCCTGACTCCTCTTTCATCCTCTTTACGATATATTCTGTCTGACCGATAGCTCCGAACACAAGACCTCCCTGCATCCCGGACACTGTCTCCCGCGCAAGGATCGATTCCGGCTTGCGGATCTGGATTGCAGGCAGCATCGCAGCGCCGCCCCAGAGAGAACGGCCTGCCGTCTCTATGCCCGGCGCGATAATGCACGCCTCCAGAGTCCCGTCCGGTCCGATCAGGTCATATGTTGTCGCTGTTCCGAAATCAATGACAATAGCCGGGCCTTTGGCGATCTCATATCCCGCTGCTGCATTGACGATCCGGTCAGGACCTGTCCGTGAAGGATTATCCGTACTCACTCGAATGCCGGTGTCTGATTCCGGCGTAACGATCATCGGAGCGGCATGCAGGTATTTGATTATGCCGCTTGTCAGGGAATGCATGATATCCGGAACAACAGATGCTATGATCACCGCGTCGATCAGCTTCGGATCGATCCCCCGGTGTTCCAGTATGCCGCAGATCGTCATTCCGTATTCATCGGATGTCCTCTGCCGCTTTGTTGTCATACGGAACATGCCTGGCAGAAACTCGCCGTCAAATACTCCCATTGTGATATTCGTATTTCCCACATCAATTGTAAGCAGCATAAACGCCCTCCTCTCCAAAGTCATACTGTGAGTCTATCCTCTGTCCGTTTTTTTGTCAATAGCAGATCCAGCCATAAAAACCGTTTTCCCGATTTCCAAAACAGACAAAAAGGAGCTGCCGCTCCGGCAGGTCCTGCCGTTGCAGCAACTCCTCGTAATCAAGTGCTTTTACCGTGTGTTACTGTCTCTTTTTCTTTATAGTAAGGACTCCTGCCGCTGCCACGGATAAGAACATCATCACCGTGGCCGGTACAGCGCTGAAATCGTCCCCGGTAGCCACAGCTTTTCCATCGTCTTTCTGAGCACCCTTATCCGGCTCATCCTTCTGGCCGTCTTCTTTTAATACCAGCGCTTTTTCTGCTTGGTCAAAAGCGTCCAGAGCCGCCCGGAATTCTGCTTCAGAAACATGGTCCAGATCCGCGAGCATATCCTTCAGCGCCTGATAAGCATCCAGATAAGCTTTAGCCGTTTCCTCGGTATATTTCGCCGTATCTTCAAGGACAATGCCGTTTACTGTCTCAAGGGCATAGTCTTTATCCACTTTTTTCTCGAGTGCTTTCACAGCTCGGTCGATAGCATCTACAGCATTCTGTACCTGTTCGGAAGTCGCGTCCGTATACAGTGCTTCCGCCTTCGCGATTTCGTTCATGAGCGCGTTATAGCCGTCTTCAAGATATGCGTCTTTGTCGCTGAATTCCGCTTTAACACCTTCCACTCTTGACCTCAGGCCTCCGATCCAGACGAGACCGTTCTTCGCATCCGTAAGGTCAGCTAAGGCCTGCTCTGCCTCTGTGCTGCTCATTTCATCAAGTCTGCTTTCAAGAGAATCCGCCAGAGCTTTTGCCGCACTGTAAGATGTTTCTGTGTAATCATCCGCAGCCAGCTCCCGGATCTCTTTGATCAGCGCCCGCAGTGCCGCTGTATCAACATCCCCTTCCATTTCCAGAGCATCTCTCGCATTGATCAGCGCTTCCACAGCCTTTGACACAGTCTCAGATGTGCCGTTTTCCATAGCAGCCTTTCCTGCTTCATATGCCTCTGTATAGTTCTTCCATGATGCTTCTGTGTACAGTGAAGGATCTTTCGAATCATACTCAGCGATCAGCGCAGGGAGTTTTTCCACGGAAACAAGTCCGGCAAGAGCTGTCTCCAGGTCAGCTGCAGCAGCCCGGAACACATCCGGTGCCTGAGGTTCGTTCTCGTTTGCCGCAAATACTGCTTCAAGCGCTTCATACGCATCTTTCAGAGCCTGATAGGAAGCCTCGGTATAAAGTTTTTCCGGTTCTGTCACACTGTCCATAAATGCTTTCGCATCTTCTGCCAGCAGACCTGCCTCTTCTCTTGCAGTCGGATTATATACGAGAGCATCAGCCGCCGCATTGATCGCATCGACCAGCTCTGTCACCATCGCCTCACTGATATTTTCAGGATCATCAAGGGCATTCTCAGCCGCGCTCACAGCTTTCTGATAAGCCCTCCATGTAGACGCCGTATAGTCCGCAGAGTCGGTAAGCGCTCCATCTACTGCCTTCTGTACTTTTTCCGCGTCTCCCTTCAGAGCCTTAGCCGCCACGGCGTTTTCCAGTGCCTGCACCGCGCTGTCTACCGTTCCCTGCGACACTGCAGCATTGTCCCGCAGTGACTCAGCAGTCTGATAAGCCTGCTCATAGGCCGCTGCCGTATCTTTTGTCCACTGTGCTGTATCTTCTTTATTCTCCAGCAGACGGTTCAGCTCAACTTTATCCACCTGAACATATGCCTTTGCGCCCGCTGTCAGCTCGACGATATTCGGGGTCACGCCTTCCCACTCGATCTTTACATCAAGGATACACGTATCCTCCGGCATGATATATTCATTGATCGTCTGTGAAAGAGTCCCCGCCTCTGTCCACTTCTCAGGTTCAGCCAGCGTCCGCACGGACACCTTCGCGTCTGAAAGCACGCTGCTGTTCTGTATGATCTTTACCGAATTCGCCTGTGTCGTATCATCTGACAGATGATAGATCAGAGAGCCTGTATCCTCTGCCGGGATAAACATCGTAGACAGATCGGAATCTGACATATACCCGTATTTCCCGTCCGGTGTATCCGAGACAGCACTCTCATAGGTAGGATCATTTACAGTCGGGATATATTCCCCGTCATTGATCTCCAGTTCATTGATCTTGAGCCAATGGCTGTCGTTCTTTGTCACTTCCAGTTTAATATAGCGCGCCTGTTTCCCGATCTCCTCTGCTGTCTTTGTGTTCCATGACACATCATGTACCGGCAGGCTTGCCGTAATGGTGTCTTCCTCGCCTTCCGCTCTGCCGATTTCCAGCACCGGCTCCCAGTCCTCATTATCCGTCGAAACAGAAATTGTCATATACCTCGGGTAATCCTCGTCGCTGTCTCCGCATACGATCCTGAGCGTATCCAGGGTGATCTCCCTTCCAAGGTCATATACTGTATATCTGCCTGCGTTCTGATAGTCTCCGAACCATACGAATGTGGTGCGGTCCCCGTCAAACATTGCCAGCGGATCATTGCCTGCACCGTAATAGGATCCCAGTGTGTTTTCAACCGCCGATTTATCATAATATTCCACAGTCTTCACGGAAAGCTCACTGATATCCGCTGTGACAGGAGCGTCAGTCAGATTGATCAGCCTGATATACCTGGCATTCTTTTCTTCCTGGCTGCCTGTTTCTGCTTCTTCCCACTCTCTGCCGTTCGCTGAGATCTGAAGGGTAAGTTCATTCGATGTAACATCCGCTGCGATGGAATCCAATTCATGGATCCGATCCAGCTTCAGACCGATATATTCGTCCTTTTCCAGTGTGACGCCGGGGGCTGGCACAAGCGCCGCGCTGTCGGCAAGATAGTCGGCCGGGAGTGAGCTGTACTCCGGCACATTTGTGTATGCTGTCCCGTTATGGACAACTTTCGCCTCTACCTGGAACTCACGGATCCCAAACCAGTTATGCTGATCCGCATTATTCTTCAGACGTACATACTGCGCTTCAATATTCTGGTCGGACAGGTCGATATCGATCGCCCTCTGGCTTTCATATGTTTCGATCTTAGTCCACCGATTACCGTCAACAGAATATTCCAGATCCGCATTCTGCATGTAATCACCGCTGCTGTCACTCGGTGCCTGGAGGATATGGATCCTTCCCAGCGTGATCGGCTGGCTCAGCTTCACTCCGAAATAGTCTCCGGCGATCATAGAATCCTTATGCTCCGTGTCATTCTGTCTTACATTGTAGTGAACAGCAGTGCTGTCATTTCCATCGATAGCCGCAGCGTCATTTCCGCTGTGCACGGACCAGCCTTCTGTCGTGCGGAACACCTCACTTGTGAACTCCGGCACTCCCGTATCCGGCTCCAGCGCAAGAGTAAACTCTCTCATGGCGGGCCATTTCGGGTTTGTGTCGGATTCCGCCTTTGCAGCAGTACAGATATAACGCACCGCGGTGACATCATCGATCTTAATATCTTTTACATTAACAGTCTCCGGATATCCGGTGTACTCCGCGTTTTCTACTACGTCATGCCAGTCAGTTCCGTTCGTCGTATACTGCAGTTTCGCAGTGTAAAATGTGTCCTGTCCTTTCCCGGCGCTCTCGCTTCCGTTCAGGATATCAACACCGTAGATCGTGGCAGGAACACTTAAGTTCACCTGGAAATACTGATCTTCCGCCGCATAGTCACCATACCATGCAGATGTCCCGCTGTTTCCGTCAATGATATTTCCTATCTCTCCACTGTAAAAGCTGGTAAAGCTTGAGGACGCCGTAAGTTCAAGAGTCCCTTCACCGCCCATTGCATAATCATTGATCTCATCGCCGATCGTTTCCTGGATCGTCTCTGCAAGCGGGATCAGATATGTGGAACCCGGACTTACTTTTGTCGTGCCGTCTCTTGTCGGTTTGGAATGGTTCTGGCTCGCCGTAAAGGAAGCCTGTCCCTGTGTATACTGTTCAAACGCCTCTGCCATTTCCTCATTCTCCATGGCAATAGCAGCCGCTGTAAACGTCTTGATCGAAACAGCGAGATCCCTCAGGGAATCTGTAAATGGCTTGATCTCATCTTTCAGATTCTCATTTCTGCTGTTGGCATGGAATCCGTCACATGCACTGATGATCACATCCATCTCGTCCATCAGCCTGCTGCCGGCATCCGCAAGAGAATCTCCGCTTTCAAGAGCATTGGTAAACTCCGTGATCAGTGGCTGAAGCTCCTCTGACTCTGCCAGCACAAGACCGTGGTTATTCGGCTGTGGATTTGACATATGCTTTGCCAGTGTGTGGAGCTCTTCCGGCGCATCTGCATCGATATACTTAAAGGAATCCGCCCAGCTCTTGTCATCGTCAAATGCTTTTACGTTCCATGCATAATCCGCAACTGCAAAAAGAGCCGTCTTGGATGCCTCTGCCTCCTGCATCGGGTTTGTCACAACGCCTTTGACATCTTCTATATTAATGTCCGTGTGAAGAAGGCTTCCCTTCCCCATCAGCAGCCTGCCGTGATTGATATCATTTACAGGCCAGTTCAGCCAGAACAGCGGAGCCCGCCTCTCGCCGTCCTCTGCTCTGTGATCCCTGAAATGATCCAGTGTAGCCTGCTCCACAGGCTGGCACACAGCCTCCCCGGTCCAGAATATCTGAACCTCTTCCGGGAATCCGGCATCATATGTATTCAGCTCAGAGTAATCTCCCTGCCATGCATGATTGTATCCGGCCGGGCAGAATACCGGGTCAAGCACATCGCCCTTTTCTTTCCCCCATTCTACCACTGCGTTCATAACCGTAATGACAATGTCCTTATCCAGACTTCCGACATCATCGCCAAGCACGCCGAACTGACGCACGCCCGCACTGTAAAGCTGTTCAAACTTGTTCAGGAGCGCCTTTGTCTCTCCCTCAACATCCCCGGTGTTAAATCCTCCCATAAACGGATGCGCGGTCCAGACAAAACGGCACTTCGACGCCTCTCCGGCCGCTACCATCTCTTTGATCCCTTCCAGGTCTTCCGCCGGATAAAGCTCGCGCCACTTACTCGTGTGGTAAGGATCATCTTTCGGTGCGAACACATACGCAGTCATCTTAAACTCTCCCCCGAACTCCATCAGAGAGATCCTGTCCTCATTTGACCACGGTATTCCGTAGTATCCTTCAATAAAACCTCTGGTCTGAGTATCCGCATAATCTTTCAGTTCAAAGCAGCGGATCGTAGATCCGTCCATCTGGCTGAAAATATGCTTCAAAGATGTCAGTCCGTAAAAAGCCGCATCAGTGTCCTTTCCAAGCACGCATATCTCATCTTTTGACGAGCGGACATAATGCCCGCCGTAATGGCTGAAAAGTTCATCCTCCGGGCTGTATGTCTCTTCGATATAGCTGCCTGCATACTCGCCGGAGCCATATATCCCGACAAGGATATTGGTAGCATTCTCTGCTTTTTCAGCCGAAACACTGACCTCTTTTCCTTTTGATGCCAGCATCTCCTCGAGACGGTTCTTCGTAGCATTATCAATAGCAGAGTCATATACTACATTGACCTCTCCCCGGATGATCCAGTCTTCTCCTTCCCCGTAATTCATTTCATGCGGCACAGGATAGATCTCATATGCGACCTCCTCTTCCGCGGCCTCTGCCCGCGCTCCGGGAATGAATCCCAGACTGCCCGCTGTCATGACAAACGCGAGCAGGAGAGCCAGCAGACGCTTTCCTGTCCTTTTTTCTGTCTTTTTCACTCTTTTTCCTCCTTTGAGCCTGTCTTTTATGAAAAAAGACCAAAACCGCCTCCCCCCTTAAGCCGGGAGGCAGAATCTGGTCTTATCCATTCAAAATATGCTCTGATTTCCGCATTTCTGCGCTGCTTTAATTATAGCGGACGAAAAGGGAGAAGTAAATCAATACTTCTCCCTTCCCGGTACACATGGCAATTTTCGCCATTTTGCTTAATGCTCACGCCATTATCCTATCAATTTTTGCTTCTTTCAGTAAAGTTTTTGTCACTTTTCTACAAATATCTTGATTTCCCGCTGAAAGTTTGGATTATCGGCATATTCCTTTAAAACCTCTTGATCTTCCTCGTGGTCGTTTTCTCGAATTCCGTATCCCTGACGATCAGACTGTATATCTTTTTCTGAGGCGCTGCCGTACGGTTATACTCATCGATGACCTCCTGAAGCTTTGCCCTCACATCCTTGATGCGTTTCTTCTTCATATAATCCTGGTCCGGGTAGATTTCCGCTTCGATCACGCCGTTATTTTCCCTGACGAGCACCTCGCCTACAAGCCGGTTTGTGCTCAGCGCGTTCTCCAGCTCTTCTGGTGAAACATTCTCCCCGTTCTTTGTAATGATAAGGTTCTTCTTCCTTCCTGTGAGGTAGACAAAACCGTCCTCGTCCACATATCCCAGATCACCGGTCTTCAGCCACCCGTCCTCCAGGGTCTCCGCTGTCTCTTCCGGCATCTTATAATATCCCTGCATCACGCTGCTGCCCCGTACCCAGAGTTCTCCGTCCACGGTCTTTGCCTCGCAGTTGGGGATGAGCTGTCCGACGGAATCCGAACGGATATTCCAGCTCTGGTTGACGCTGATGACCGGCGCGCACTCTGTCATGCCGTATCCCTGCTGGATCACGATATCATATTTCTTAAACATATCGATGTAGGACGGATCCAGATAAGCTCCGCCGCTGCAGATCGTATGGAACTGCTTTCCGAACACCTGGCTCTTCACGATCTTCGCCGGAAGCAGGGCGGCTTCTTCCAGCTTCTTTGCCATCGTCTCAATCATGAGCGGGACCATCAGGATCATTTCCGGCTTAAAAAGCTTGATATTTTTCGCCACGCGGATCAGAGAATCATTGATGCAGATAACCGCGCCCAGAGAGACTCCCTTCAGGATATCCATGCTCAGGCAGTATGCGTGATGGATGGGGAGCACTGTCATGATGACCGTGCGCTCCGGGATCTTCATATCAAGGCATGTTGCATTTTCCGCTACATTTCTGTGGGTGAGCATCACGCCCTTGCTCTTCCCTGTCGTACCGGAGGTGAACATGATCGTGCAGAGCTGATCCGGCTCCGGCATATAATCAAAGCTGCCACTGTGCTCTCCGAGCAGTTTCCGGAAAGAATATACACTGCCGTCATGCTCTGCCTGCTGCATGGAGATCAGAGTCTTAAGCTGAGGGCAGCGTTCCCTGGCAATAGCTGCCACATCCTTTCTCACTTCATCATATACCAGCACCGTGGAGTCAGAGCGCGCGATCAGGTCGCACACATCCTCTGCCGGAAGATTCACATCCAGCGGCACGATAACGCTTCCGCTGTTGACCGTACCGAAATATGTCACAAGCCATTCATAAGAAGTCATGCCGATGACAGAAATATGTTTTCCCTGTTCACCGAGGTCTTTCAGTATATTGGAAAAGCTTTCACTGTCTTCTCTCAGCCGGGTATAGGTTTTTGATTCGATTTCATTCTTACTTACTTTATAGCGGATCGCGTCTTCCGGTCCATACTTTTTCTCTGTATTGACCAGGATCTCGCGGACAGTACTGCAAAGCATATATTCACATTCCTTTCTATTCATTTTCAGCAGACAGCTTTTCAAGATAGTCTGCCGCTTCCTGTACTGTGCGGATGTTCGCTGCCTCTGCCTGTTCTACCTCTACGTCAAACTCATCCTCGATCTCTCCCAGCATGCTCATAAAGTCAAAGGATGTGAAACCCAGATCCTCCATGAAACGTGATTCCGGATGGATATTCTCCGGTTCTACTTCCACATAGTTACAGATGATATTCACTAATTTCTCAAACATGGTCCTCTCTCCTTTTTAAACTAACTTTATAATTTCTCCGATCGTCAGATCCGGGTTTTCAGCACCTTTGAACATGATCTTGCACAGATAATAATACAGGTACTCCAGCTCATCTCTGGACACTGCTTTGATCTGATGCTCAAAATTGAAGTCCAGACCATTGTCCTCCGGGCGGTGCATCACGGTCAGGTACATTGCCTGCGGGCATGTCCCGTTCGGATACCATTTTGTCTTATAACGGATGTCTCCCAGCTGATCCAGCCCTTTTTCTTTCAGTGTCAATGGCTGGTAGGTCAGAGAGATCTGCTCATATGTAAGCCCTGCATGAGGCTGGGGATACGTTTTTGAGCGGTATGCAAAGTATGCCGTCGGGTCATAGTTCGCATGGCGGAAAAATTCATTCTGCTTATCCCGGATCGCGCAGACTCCATCGATGAACTTCATGTCTTCCGGAAAGATCGTTCGGATCGGGAATGAATGAATTCTTGTCCCTCCGCATTTTTTCTCCTTCAGAGTCGCGCGTCTCGCGATTGCATTATTGATGGACACATCCTCAAATCCGTTCATTTTCTGAAGGTAGGTGCGCAGTCCCATAAGAAGAAGACACGCCAGGGAGACATGGTACTTTTCGCAGAAATCCATCAGACGTTTTGTAGGCTCTTCCTCCAGGTGGAAGATATCCAGCGCAGACGCTGTATCATCGGAAGCGCTGAATGCCGTGCGCAGCTCCGGGTTCTTGAACATCTCCCTCGCCGCCTCCAGCTTATCCCTTCCGGTAATGCCGCTGAAGATCGGTTCTCCTTTCTCGATTTCCTTCTGGAAGTACTCGATATCTCTCTGCTGCGCCTTGCTGCCAGCTTCATACGCAAGATCTTTCTGAAGCTGTTCAAGATAGGATGCCATATCCTTCGGATAGGGAACTCCCTCGTATTTTGCGTTGCAGTACAGCTCGATAATATCCTTCAGGAAAGCGATCAGAGACTGCGCGTCAACGATCATATGATGTCCCAGGAAGTACACCCCGTTGAATCCGTCCGGCATCTTGATCATAACGACCCTCGTAAGCTGGCTGTCGGTCATCTTAAACGGCACTCTCGTCCACGCCTTCATTGTCTCCTCAGCTTCTTCCATTGTCTTGCCAGTGAAATCGACAAACTCGATATCCTGATCCTCATGATCCACAACGTACTGATAATAATTTCCCTCTTTATCTTTCGCCAGGCGCACGCGCATGCCTTCACATCTCTCGTATGCTTTATTGATAGACTGCCTGAGCACGTCCCAGTCGATCTCCACCTCAATGGTCAGGCTCGTGCCGATATTCAGCACCGCCGCCGTCGGGCAGAATGGCAGATAATACAGATGGAATTTCTGTGCAACTGTCAGCGGATATACTTTATACCCCTTCCTTGTCTTCATCATTTTATGATTCCTCCTATAAATGAATCCATAGCTTTTTCATAAGCTTCCGTATCCTTATAATAACTTTCTCCATGCCCTGCCCCTTTGACAATAAGCTTCGTCTTCGGGGAAGCGCAGTTTTTATATATTTCTTCTGTCATCCAGCATGGAACAAACACATCATCCTCACCATGTATAAACAGGAACGGCACTTTCGCTTTTTTCACCTCGCGGGCAGAGCTGAGATCATCCAGCCCGTAGCCGACCTTTTTCTTATTCGCCCAGTCTGCAAGCTGCAGCATAGGAAACGCCGGTATATGATACATACTGTGGAGCACATGAGTAAATACATCCTTCATCGAGGTAAACGCGCAGTCCGATATGATCCCCTTTACCTGAGGCGACAGTTCAAGACCGCTCATCATACAGACAGTAGCGCTTCCCATAGAATTTCCATGCAGCAGGATCTGAACGTCACTGCCTGCTTTCTCCACCATCCAGTCTACCCAGCGGGCTCCGTCAAGACGGTCCATATTCCCGAACCCTATGTGCTCGCCCTCACTTTTGCCGTGCGCCCTCAGATCGACCAGCAGCATCCTGAACCCATGCTTCAGATAGTAATTTGAAAGGCTGCCATAATCATTAAGCCCTTCACTCGTATACCCGTGGAAGCAGATGACTGCCTTCTTCCCTTCATCGCCTTTGAAATATGTACCGTGGAGCTTCAGACCGTCGTGGGAAGTGATCCACACATCCTCATGAGGCTGCTGCATCATCCATTCCCGGCGCTCTTTCATCATGGGAATATACTTTTCCCAGTCCACGCCGGACATTTTCATCGTACGTTCTGTCTTTGCGTTATAGCGGATCATCGTCCTCCTGTACAGGTAGGCGCTTCCCGCCGCCTCTGCCGCGGCCGCCGCTCCCAGAAGAGCCGCCGCTGTCTTTAAAACCCTGCCCATCTTCTAACATCTCCCTTTCTGTACTGTCCCCGGGCTGCCAGGATCTGTCCGCAGCTGTGAAAGCTTTCAGTCCGCTGGCTCAGACTCTTTCTTCATTGCTTTTTTCTTGCTGTCGATCAGATCTTTCAGTCTCAGGGCTTTATCAATATTGCCTTCCACTTTCAATTTTCCAAGCCTAAACGCCAGGATAGGATCTGTCTTTCCGTCTGCGATCTTGAACAGCGTCTCTGCCGAACAGGTGAACATCGCGTCACGGTCAAAATATTCATACGGCTCCACAAAGAGTTTGCCGTCTTTTACCTCTGCATAAAATATTCCTTCTGCCTCGCCTGTGATGTTAAACTGATAAGCCAGATGCTCATGTATGTCGCTCACATCAGCCTCCATGAGCATTCCTTTTACTTTTGAAAACATATCTGCGTAGGTCATTATTTCCTCCTTTTCGACCGCGTTCTCCCATTTTTCGACCGTCAGTCATATCTTTTCTTCCGTTAGATTATCACCTTTTCGACCAGTGGTCAACTTGCGCTATTATCAAAATAAACATGATTTTCAGACTATTTTTTGTGCGTTTTGATCAGTGGTTCTTTTTTTATCAATGTGCTATACTGAGGTGTAAATATCATCAGATCACACAGACAGTATTACAGAACATAAAAGAGGCGGTAATCATGGCAGCACAATCTCAAAAATATGAACTTATACTTGACTCCCTGCAGAAGCTTCTGAAAAGCAGGAACCTCCAGACGATCTCTGTCAGCGAGATCGCACAGGCCGCCGGGATCGGAAAGGGCAGCATTTATTACTATTTTCCGTCCAAGGACGCTATTCTGGACGCATTGGTCGAACGAAACTACGAAAAGCCTCTGACCACGGCAAAAAAACTTTCCGCCCAGACAGAGATCCCGCCGTTTACCAGAATGGCGATGATCTTCCAGGCATGCAGAAATTCTTCTTCCGAATATTTAAGGTCGCGTGAAGGCAGGGGAACCGGAGCTCAGGAGGAATCCTTTCTCCATCAGAAATATCTGAACCACCTGATCACGGAGCTCAAACCGGTACTGGCCGAGATCATTAAGCAGGGGATCGATAAGGGTGAGATTTCTTTTGACAATCCGGATGCTCTCGCAGAGATCGTACTGATCGTACTGACAGTGAAGATGGATAACACTCTGATCCCGTCTTCCAGAGAGGAAATAGAGAATACAATAGCCGGGCTGGTCTCCCTTCTGGAAAAAGGGACAGATAACCCGCCCGGCTCACTGAATTTTCTTATGTCTTAATTTTTATATCAGTTTTTTCATGCCGCGATCTGTTTCACGGCATGTTTTCTTGTCTTACAGAAGTCCGGCATGCCGTGGTCAGCCTGCAGAGATCACATAGCTCTGCTCAAACCTGCCGCCTGCCGGCACTTTATTGACATTCGGCTTCTCTGAGAGTTCCCGGTCAAATCCGATATCATCGCATCTTCCCATCCATGGCTCCAGGCACACAAACGGCGCGTCTTTTACCGACCAGATGCCGAAATTCGGAAAGCCTTCGCACCGCATTCCCACACGCGGCGTGCCGTCCTTACGGCAGAGCCACACCTCGCTGATCTGCCCGTGGTCAAAGATCAGGGCGTCATTTTCAAACATTTCCTCAGTCAGAGGACAGCACTCATTCTCCAGTTCCAGCCTGTATACCTTCCCTGTATCCGCCGCAAGTTCCGCGAGATCGATCAGGATATAGTCCAGAGATGTTTTCCCCGGAAACTTCAGGATATAGTCCTTTTTTTCATCTGCCGCATCCTCAAAACAAAAGGCCGGATGGCCGCCGATGGTAAAACACATCTCCTCTTCCCCGGTGTTCTGCACTTCCCATTTTACCTGAAGTTCATCTCCTTCAAGCCTGTATGTGACAGTCAGGTCAAAATCAAAGGGGTATACCTCTTTTGTCTCTTCTGTGGAGGAGAACAGGAAAGAAACTGTGTCTGCCGTCTCCCTGACACATTTAAATCTGTTGTCTCTTGCAAACCCGTGCTGTGAGGTCGGATACTGCGTCCCGTTAATGAGCACCGTATTATGGTACGTTTTCCCCACATTCGGGAACAGGATCGGGGAATGCCTCTTCCAGTATGCGGGATCTCCGTTCCACAGAAGCTCTGTATCCTTCTTTTTGTCGTAGATCCTTGTCACTTCCGCTCCCTGCTCTGCGATCTCCACGCAGAGTCTGTCATTTTCCAGCTTCATTTCATTCTCCTCCTTTTCTTTTTCGTCTGTCCGAAGGCTTATCCGGCAGCTTACTCTGCTGTATCCGACTCCTCCACCTGGACACATTCCTCCACCAGGTAATCTGTCACTATATCGACCAGGATAGCATCTTTGAGTACGTCTTCTCCCACCTGCTCCTTATAGGCATCCACGTCTTCCGCGCCTGCCTGCTCTGCATACTCTTTGATCTTCTCCTCATATTCTTTGTCAGAAGGCACCAGCTTCTGCTTTTCTGCGATCAGCCTGACCGCCTCCTTCAGAGCCGCCGTCTGCTGCGCTGTTTCTTTGATCCTTGCGTGGAAATCATCTTCTGTCGTCTGGAGATAAGTCTCGATAAACTCCGGCAGCTCGACGCCGTACATGGACGCCATCTGCGTATAGTAATCCTCCATCTGCTGTACCTGCTCATTGACAGTATCTTCCGGATATTTTTCCACTTCTATCTTATCCATAAGAGCTGTCTGCACGGAATTTTTTAACTGCGCCTGCACAGTCTGCTCTGCCTGCTCCTCCATCTGCTTTTTCAGGTCAGCGCGATACTGGTCTACTGTGTCTGTTCCCTCAATATTCGCTTTCACCCACTCATCTGTCAGTTCCGGGATATTTTCTGTATATATCTCATTCAGGACAATATGGAAATCAGCTACCTTGCCAGCCATATCCGGGGTATAATCATCCGGGAACTGCACCGTGATATCAAACTCCTCTCCGGTCTGGTGCCCCGCGATCTGATCTTCAAAGCCCGCATAATCTCCCGAAGCTCCAATGTATCCGCCGGCCCCGAGCTGGAGATCCTGCGCCTGGGCAGTCCCTCCGTCAAACGCCACTCCATCCAGATATCCTGTAAAATCAATATTGACCCAGTCGCCCATCTCTGCCGCGCGATCCGTAACGGGTACTTTCTCCGCCGTGCCCTGAAGGTTTGTCTGAATAGCCTGCTCCACCTGTTCATCAGTCACTTCTGTCTTTTCCACCTGCGCCACTTCCAGACCTTTATACTGGGTCACTGTCACATATTCATTGGATACTTCCCCGCTGCTACATCCCGGAAGTGTACCGGCCAAAGCTGCGGCAAGCACGATTGCGATGATCTTCTTTTTCATTTCTTTTTCTCCTTATAACCTTGGTATATTTTATCTGCTCCGGCACTACTGCGCCGGTCTGATAACCCTCTCTTTTCCGGCTCTTGGTCTCTGCAGCTCCTGCGGCTTACAGAAGCGGTGACAGAAGCCTTGAGAACTGTTCCTTCCCTCTGATGACCAGGCTTCTCTCATCATAGACCTTTCTCGTCACATGAGTGCACTGTGTCATATCATTTTCAAACGCACGTTCCAGTCGCTGAACAGTCCGCTCACTGTAAATAACAGCATTGACCTCAAAATTTAATCCAAAACTTCGGATATCCATATTAGCGGTACCCACGCATGCGACCATTCCATCTATGCTCAGCGTCTTGGCATGCAGGAACCCATTGTTATACACATAGCACTTCGCCCCTGCCGCGACCATATCTCCTATGTAAGAGTATGTCGCCCAGTAGACAAACGGATGATCCGGCTTACAGGGCACCATAATGCGCACATCCACTCCTGATCTGCTGGCGATCTTCAGAGCGTCCAGTATCGATTCATCCGGTATAAAATACGGCGTCTGGATATATACATGATCCTTTGCACTGTGGATCAGTCTTAAATAATTATCGTGGATCGTCTTAATCTGAGAATCGGGACCACTGGATATGATCTGTACCGGATCGCGTCCTTTCCGGACATATTCCGGAATCTCAAACAGCTTATCCTCCAGGAACAGATTTTCCTTGGACGCATAATTCCAATCGAGCACAAAGCGCACTGCAAGCGAAGTGACAGCCGCCCCTTCGATGCAGAGGTGTGTATCCCTCCAATAACCGAACTTCTTATCTCTGCCGAGATACTCCCTTCCCACGTTAAAACCGCCGACAAATCCGATCCTTCCGTCGATGACCACGATTTTCCTGTGGTTCCGGTAATTAACGCGGAGCTGAAGTTTTCCTAAAAGCGCGGGGAAAAACTCCGCCGCCTGGATCCCTTCCTTCTCCAGCCGTTCCCAGTCCCGGTTCTTCATGGTGCGGCAGCCCATGCTGTCAAAAAGCACCCGTACCTCCACACCCTCATGCACTTTTTTGATCAGGACTTTTTCTATCTCCTGCCACAGTTCATCATTGCGGATAATATAATACTGGACATGGATATATCTTTTCGCCTGCTTCATCTCTTCCAAAAGCGCTCGAAATTTCGCTTTGCCGTCCGTATAGATCCTGATGTCATTGTTATCCGTCAGGACAGCCTCGCCGGCCTCGAGATTATACAGGATCAGATCTTTAAACCTTGCCATCTCAGGATTTGCCAGCCTCAGCTTTTTATGATAGATTGTCTCCTCCTGCCTCCGCACCGCATATTTCAGCTCGCCTTCGATCTCTTTTGCCTTAAACATCCTGCTCTTGTGAAAATCCTGTCCGATGACCAGATACAGGATAAATCCCAGGATGGGTATAAAATACATCAGAAGCAGCCATGTCCAGACAGTCTGTGGGGACCTTCTCTGGAAAAAGACGATGATCAGCGCGAAGATGATATTAATGATAAGGATATTGTCCATGATAAAATCATAGACCATTACCGCTCCGTTCCAAATCATTTCTGCCATGATAAAACTCCTTTTTAATTTCCTTCCGCCAGTTCCTGCCGGCATCGGGAAAGGCTGCGGCTTTCCGTGCCGGATCACAACTCCTTCACGGAAAGACTACTCTAACAGTATACCCGCTCCCCTAATGAAAAGTAAACCCCAAATATGCCGAAAGTACTCTCCAAATATGCCTTATTTGCTTGCACTTCCCCTGAAAGAATGTTACAATACTAGTTGCGCAAAAGCGGAAAATCTATGATTTAGGAGGATTATAACGTGAGTCCATTAACCATCGTACTGATCGTTATTCTTGTACTGGTGATCGCAGCGTGCATCGCTCTGTATATCTTCGGGAAAAAAGCAGAGAAAAAGCAGGCGGCTCAGAGAGAGCAGATGGAAGCAGCTGCCCAGGTCATCAGCATGCTTATCATTGATAAAAAGAAAATGAAACTAAAAGAAGCGGGACTGCCCGCTGCTGTCATCGAGAATACTCCCAAGTATTTAAGACGTACGAAAATCCCTGTTGTAAAGGCAAAGATCGGCCCAAGGATCATGACCCTCATGTGCGAAAATAAAGTCTTTGAAGTCATGCCTGTAAAGAAGGAGATCAAGGCTGTTGTCAGCGGACTTTACATAACAGAAATCAAAAGCGTCAGAGGAGGCTCCATAGAGCCGCCGCAGAAAAAGAAAGGGTTCTTTAAGCGGTAAATCGATTCTCTTTCGTATATAGAATAAAGTCCGTTCCCGGACTGTATATCATAACGCAGAACCCGCTTTATGATATACAGTCCGGGAACTTGTTTTTTCTAAGACGAAAGGGAATAATTTCCCGGCGTCGCATCAAGATGCTCGCCGGCGGGAGCGTTCCGAAAAGCATTGGTCTTCTCTGTTACATCTACACAATCTTTGAGGTAAAGCGGAGCGGGTTCCGCGTTATGATACATACTCCGGGGACGCCCCCTTTATCCAATCAGCACTCTCTTTGGGCATGATGCTCATTTTGATCTTGCAGTCAGCAAGAGGTTCATGGTTTACATCTAATTCATAGTCTACCAGGACGCCGATCTTATCGTCTTCCACGCTGATCTCCATATTTTTAGTATTCACTCCTATGAGCATCTGACCGTACGGAGTTTTATAATATGTCAGATTCTTTTTATTTTTTTCAAAAATCATGTGTGAGGTGGTCAGGCCGCTCTTCATGATCTCCACCACGTCTGTTCCCGTGATCTTGATCTTGTTTTTGACAGTGCCTGTCATCCCCTCGAAAACTTCATCGTAGATAATATAGTGTTTGCCGTTCCGGCAGTAATAATCAGCCGGGGTAACAACTTCAATGGCGTCATCCCCGGTCTCATATCCCTCCAAAGGATCGTTCATTATATCAATATGTTTTCCCGAAATACTGACCAGTACATCTTTTGTCATTAATTAATACTCCTCAATATTTACCACATTTGTGGTCGGCACATCAAATGGCATGACCGTGTTCGCAAATCTGCGGAATTTCTCCGCCGCATCGCTCACATAGAATGAATACCTGCTGTGCCGTGCATCTGATCCGTCATTTTCCATATTCATCTCATGCAGCAGTTTTTTCAGATCCATTGCCGTCTCATACGCCGGATTAACGATCTGTATCCCTTCGCCCATATAATCACGGATCTTTGAACGGAGAAGAGGATAATGCGTACACCCGAGTATCATTGCGTCAATGTCTGTGCTGCGCATGGATTCCAGGTAATACTCGATCACTTCCCGGGTCACCACATGTTCCTTAAACCCTTCTTCCACCAAAGGCACAAAAAGAGGACAGGCTTTCTCAATGACCGTGACATCCGGAGCCATCTCATGGATGACCTTAGTATACATCCCGCTCTGCACCGTGGCGTCTGTCCCGACAACTCCCACCTTTTTGTTCCTGGTCGCCTCCACAGCAGCCCTTGCGCCCGGGATCACCACGCCCAGGATCGGAATGTCAAATTCATCCCGCACCGCATCCAGAGCGAGCGCGCTCGCTGTATTGCACGCGATAACGATCGCCTTGACTTCTTTTGTCTTAAGAAAACGGATGATCTGCTCCGAGAACCGGATGATCGTGTTCTGAGATTTGCTTCCGTACGGCACGCGCGCGGTATCTCCAAAATATATGATATTTTCGTCAGGGAGCTGACGGGCGATTTCTCTCGCCACTGTCAGCCCCCCTACTCCGGAATCAAACACGCCTACCGGCGCTGTCTTCCTGTTTTCTATATTCACGTCCTGATCTCTCCTGACCCTGCTCTGATTAAATTGCAAGTGATTTTGCGATATTATACTGGTAATCTGAGATTGTCTTCTTCATTGCGAGAGCTTCTTCGATATCATAGTCCACATACTGTCCGTTCTTGTATCCGACTACGCGGTTTGTCTTGCCCTGGCAGAGAAGATCCACAGCCATCGCTCCCATGATAGAAGCATATACCCTGTCTTTACATGTCGGGCTTCCGCCGCGCTGCATGTGTCCCAGGATAGTCGCTCTCGTCTCAATGCCTGTTGCTTCCTCGATTCTTTTTGCCATATTGATGGAATCACCGATACCCTCGGCATTGATGATGATATAGTTCTTTTTGCCGCGCTTCTTGTTCTTCATAATATCCTCGATCAGCGCCTGCTCGTCAAAATCATGCTCCTCCGGCATCAGAATACGTTCTGCTCCGTTGGCGATACCGCACCACAGTGCCAGATATCCCGCGTCACGTCCCATAACCTCGATAATACTGCATCTCTCATGTGATGTAGATGTATCGCGCACTTTGTCGATCGCTTCCATCGCTGTATTAACTGCGGTATCAAAACCGATCGTATAATCTGTGCAGGCAATATCCAGATCGATCGTTCCCGGCACGCCGATCGTATTTACGCCAAGGTTCGCCAGCTTCTGCGCGCCTGCGAACGAACCGTCGCCGCCGATGACTACGAGTCCGTCAATCCCGTATTTCTTGCAGATCGCAGCCGCTTTCTGCTGTCCTTCTTCTGTTCTCATTGATTTGCACCGTGCAGTCTGGAGGATCGTTCCTCCGCGCTGTATCGTATCAGACACGTCCCGTGCGGAAAGATCTATGATCTCTTCTTTAAGAAGACCGTGATAGCCTCTGCGGATGCCGCGCACTTTTAATCCCTTTGAAAGAGCTCTTCTTACAACGGCACGGATCGCAGCGTTCATCCCCGGGGCGTCTCCGCCGCTGGTCAGGACGCCGATCGTACGGATGCTGTCTTCGATCTCATCTAAATATTTTTCTTTGTCCATCATACTGTTCTCTGCCATGATTTTTTCCACCTTTCCTTAAAAGTCAAAGTCAGATAACTGCCATACCCAAAAATTGTAAATTTTTTAACAATTTCGAAATTATTCTACCCTATTTAGAAGTGGTTTTCAATAGCTTTTT
>ERZ1643247.1573-NODE-1573-length-20476-cov-118.078253_pt1 | contig 20476 bp, 16 predicted proteins | sample MGYA00579264_ERZ1643247 | MGnify/ENA primary metagenome ERZ1643247 (study PRJEB29033, sample SAMEA4952262) | chicken gut metagenome | biome: Broiler Chicken; feature: Gastrointestinal Tract; material: Caecum | place: Ireland | collected 2018 | study: Broiler... | reverse complement strand
AAAGTTCAACGTCAGCGTCTGCTGGCTGTGATCACTCAGGATTCCGAGAGATCATATCAGTATAGGTTTATACAGGAAAGATTGTCAAGTCTTGTCTTCCATATGTCTGGTAAGCAGTGCTAGAAAGCGTTTCAGCACCGGATGATCATGGTCATATTGATAATATATGCCAAAGGATACCTTGGGAAGGCCGGTGACGGGAATGTAGCACAGACCAGGGTCTCTTGTATGGGGGATATCCGGATAGAGATTATAGCCGATCTGAGCTTTTACAAGAGTAAAAGCACTTTCAATACTTTCTGTGACGAATCGCTGTTCAGGAGGAAGGTTCATAAATATATTGTTCTGGATAGTAAAAACGGCGTCGGAAAGCTGACGGGGAGAACAGGTAATAAAATTTCCAGTGAGCTGTTCAGTTGTAAGGGTTTCATATCTGGCCAGAGGATGTTTTGGCGAGCAGACACAGGCCATAGGGGCGCAGGAAAGCTCTCTGTACCACAGAGAAGAAGCATTCTGCCCATATTTTATGCCCAGAGCAGCCATCAGCTGGGTATTTTCTACCATTCCCAGAATAGATGGAAAAGGGATCATTCGTATAGAAGGACGGAGCAGAGGAAATTCCTGGGACAGTTCTTTTAAAATAGGGGGGAAAAGATTCATTTCTGTATAGTTGTGACATCCCAGCTCAAAAGGGATAAACCGTTCGTGTTTTCCAAGCCGCTCTTTTGCGGAAATCGCGGTTTTCAGGATCAGCTGGGCATCTGCAAAGAAGGAAATGCCCTCCTGGGTAAGGGTAACACTTTTGCTTGTACGATTAAACAATTTGACACCCAGTTCTTCCTCCAATGTCTGGATCTGATGGCTGACCGCCGGCTGAGTGATTTTCAGTACCCGGGAGGCTTTTGAAAAATTCAGATGTTCCGCTACGGTGACGAAACATTCTAATTGTACAGTATTCATAAGATTTTCTCCAAATCAGATAAAGAATATTGGGGAGGGTCCCAAGGTCTTATATCCACTTATAGGTAAGCTCATGTGTGTAGACCTCTGACCCCGGTATCATAAAATATCTTTATGAATTTTATCATTTTTTTTCAGCAGGTTCAAGATTGAGGAGATAAGAAAACCAAATAAGTATCTATAAATAAAGTTTATAGAATATAAGAATTTTGAATTTCACATTTTCCAGAATCTGCACTAGAATCATCTATGGACAAAAAAATAAGGATACGAACTGTTCGGGTTTGAATCAATCCATGAATAAACTTACAGGAGGTGCTCAAAAGAATGACAGAAGATTTCAAAACAGAAGAGTTGCTCTTCATGGCCAGAAAAATCGGCATGGAACTGACAACGCTGATAGAATTTTATTTTAAAAATGAAGATATGAGTGGAATTCAGGCCTATTTTATGGTGTATATCCTGAGACATCATCCGGAAGGAACATATCTTACAGATATTGCCCGGGAGACCGGGGTTTCCAAGTCAACTCTGTCAGCCCTGATAAAAAAGCTGAGAGAAAAAGGTTATCTTTATTTTCAGGAAAATCCTTGTGATGTCCGTAAAAAGACAGTGCTCCCTACAGAAAAACTGAAGATGGAAGGAAATGCCTTTTTGAAGAAGGCGGAAGAAATGGAAGACGAGATCTGCAGCGGGCTGAGTCGTCAGGAAAAAATACAGTTGTTGGAGCTGGAGCAGAAGCTGCTGGCTCAGCTGTCCAGGATGGAGCATGATGAAACAAAAAAAGACAGGAGGTTTATTTACCGTGAGAAAAGTTTTGCAACAGCTCAAACAGTATAAGCGGGAGACCTTTCTATGTATCGGTTTGACCGCCCTTGAAGTCATTATGGAAATATTGATGCCTTTTATTACTGCTATGATCATTGACCATGGTCTTGAAGTAAGGAATCTGCCGGCAGTTTACCGCTATGGCGTCATTATGGTGCTTATGGCTTTTCTGAGCCTGTGTTTTGGCGCTATGGCCGGAAAAAACGCCGCAGGAGCTGCCTCTGGTCTGGCAGCTAATCTCCGTGAGGCGATTTATACGAATATACAGACTTTTTCCTTTTCAAATATTGATAAATTCAGTGTGCCGGGACTGGTTACCCGTATGACAACGGATATCACCAATGTGCAGAATGCTTTTATGATGATCATCCGTGTGGCGGTCCGGGCTCCTTTAAACCTGGTATTCAGTTTTATTATGTGTATGATCATCAGTCCAAGGTTAAGCGCCATGTTTCTGATCGCTGTGGTATTCCTGGTGATCGTTATCGGATCCATCATGGTGGTCACACTGAGGATCTTCAATCAGGTATTCCGCAGATATGATGACTTAAATGCCAGCGTACAGGAAAATGTATCTGCCATCCGTGTGGTAAAAGCATTCGTTCGTGAAGACTATGAGAATGTTAAATTTGCAAAAGCTTCCAAAATGCTTTATGACCTTTCTGTAAAGGCAGAAGGACTTCTGGCCTTCAATAACCCGGCCATGATGGTGGCTGTTTACTTCTGTATTATTTCTGTTTCCTGGTTCGGCGCCCAGTTTATCGTCGGCGGTTCCATGACAACAGGAGATCTTACCAGTCTGTTCAGTTACATTATGTCACTGCTGATGAGTCTGATGATGCTGTCTATGGTAGTGGTCATGATCAGTATGTCTATGGCAAGTATCCGCCGTATCAGCGAAGTTTTAAATGAAAAAGCTGATCTGACAGATCCGGAAGATCCGGTTATGGCTGTATCTGACGGACAGATTGATTTTAACCATGTGAATTTTTCTTATAAACACGGCAGCGGAAAAAATGCACTGTCTGATATTGATCTTCACATTAAAAGCGGCGAGACTATAGGTGTTATCGGAGGCACAGGTTCCGGAAAGAGTACGCTGGTGAATCTGATCTGCCGTCTTTATGATGTGGACGACGGATCTGTATGTGTAGGCGGCGTGGACGTACGGAAGTACGACACAGAGGTCCTCAGAAATCAGGTTTCTGTGGTACTTCAGAAAAACACCCTATTTTCCGGTACTATCCTGGATAACCTCCGCTGGGGAAATCCGGATGCTACAGAAGAAGAATGTATAGAGGCATGTAAGGCAGCCTGTGCCGATGAATTCATCGACCGGATGCCGGAGGGATATCATACCAATATTGCCCGGGGCGGCGCCAATGTTTCCGGAGGTCAGAAGCAGCGTCTGTGTATCGCCAGAGCCCTTCTGAAGAAACCGAAGGTCCTGATCCTGGACGACTCCACCAGCGCGGTAGATACGGCAACTGACGCCAGTATCCGGGCGGCTTTTGCCAAAGAGATCCCGGGAACTACCAAGATCATCATTGCCCAGCGTATTTCCAGTGTACAGTCCGCAGACAGGATCCTTGTACTGGACAACGGACGGATCGATGCTTTTGACACCCATGACAATCTGCTGAAGACCAATGCGATCTATCAGGAAATCTATCATTCACAGATGGAGGGCGGCGGCGATTTCGATCAGCCCGCTTAATTCAGAAAGGAGGAAAAACTGACTTATGAGTAATAAACAATCAAGACCTGAAAAGACTTCAGCTACAAAGCTGATCAGCAGGGTCATCCGATATATGCTGCATTATTACAAAATTCCGTTTTTGCTTGTTATCGTCTGTATTCTGATCACGGCCATTGCAACCGTTGTAGGGGCTACTTTCCCCCAGACACTGGTAGATGATTACATAACGCCTATGCTGGCCAATGGTTCCAATGATTTCAGCGGCCTGGCTGCTGATCTGGTACAGCTGGCCTGTATCATGGCTATAGGTGTTATCACAGCATTCAGCTACAACCGGATCATGGTAAATGTAAGCCAGGGGACCATGCGTCATCTGAGAGATGACCTTTTCCGGAAAATGGAAGCTTTGCCTATCAAATATTTTGATAACCATGCCCACGGCGACATTATGTCTGTGTATACCAATGATGTGGATACTCTGCGGCAGCTTCTCAGCCAGAGTATTCCTCAGATTATAAACTCTGTGATCACGATGGCGGCAACGCTGGTTACCATGATCGTTTTAAATCCGGCTCTGACAGTGATCTCTATCCTGACGGCTGTGGTGATGCTGTTTGTTACCTCAAATTTCTCAAAGTTGTCAGGAAGATATTATATCCGGCAGCAGATGGATCTGGGAACCGTGGACGGATTTATTGAAGAGATGCTGGATGGACAGAAAGTTGTTAAGGTGTTCTGCCATGAGCAGGCGGCTATGGCAGACTTTCATAAAGTAAATGAAGAACTGAGAAACAGTACCAATAAAGCCAATACCTATGCCAACCTGCTGATGCCGGTGAACGCCAATATCGGTTGGATCAGCTATGCGTTGGTGGCTATTATCGGCGCGATCCTGGGGATCAACGGACTGGCAGGTGTTACTATCGGAACTGTAGTAACCTTTGTGGGACTGAATAAGAGTTTTACCAACCCCATCACCCAGGTCAGCCAGCAGATCAACTTTGTGGTCAACGCCGCAGCCGGCGCCCAGCGTGTATTTGATCTGATGGATCAGACACCGGAGAAAGATGAAGGCTATGTAGAACTGGTCAATGCAAAAGAAGACGAAAATGGAAACCTGACAGAGTCTGAAACAAGGACAAATCTTTGGGCGTGGAAACATCCTCACAAAGCAGAGGGGACTGTTACCTATACAAAACTGGAAGGTGCGGTTGTTTTTGATGACGTAGATTTCGGCTACACGGATGATAAGATCGTCCTGCACAATATCAGCCTTTGGGCAAAACCGGGACAGAAGATCGCCTTTGTAGGAGCTACCGGTGCCGGAAAGACTACCATTACCAATCTGATCAACCGTTTCTATGACATAGCAGATGGAAAGATCCGTTACGACGGTATCAATATCAATAAGATTAAAAAGCCGGATCTGCGCCGTTCTCTGGGTATGGTCCTTCAGGATACCCACCTGTTTACCGGAACGGTTATGGACAATATCCGTTACGGCAAGCTGGATGCTACAGATGAAGAATGTATCAAAGCTGGTAAGCTTGCGAATGCCGACGGATTTATCCGCCGTCTGCCTGATGGATACAATACCTTGCTTACCGGAGACGGAGCCAATTTGAGCCAGGGACAGCGTCAGCTGCTGGCGATTGCCAGAGCGGCTGTAGCAGATCCTCCGGCGCTGATCCTGGACGAGGCGACCTCCTCTATTGATACCCGTACTGAGAAACTGGTACAGGACGGTATGGACGCTCTGATGAAGGGACGTACTACTTTTGTCATCGCCCACCGTCTGTCAACGGTTAAAAACTCTGACTGTATCATGGTCATGGAGCAGGGACGTATCATTGAGCGCGGTACCCATGACGATCTGATCGCGGCAAAAGGCAAATACTATCAATTATATACAGGAAATTTCGCAGATTAAAAAGCTGGAGTTAAAAAATTTCAGAGGATTATTTCAAGGCGCAGCTGCATGAGTCATATTCTTGATTTTGACTAATACGGCCGCGCCTATTTTTGTGTGTAAAAGAACTTCTATTGACGAAATATGCAGAAAGCAGTAAGATACTCATTACAAAATCGAGGAGAGTAAAAATGACCTTAAATCAGCTTAATTATGTAATTGCCATAGCGGAGCAGGGCTCCATTAATAAAGCTGCGCAACAGCTGTATATTTCCCAGCCTTCCCTGACCAGCGCGGTCCGGGAGCTGGAGAAAGAGCTGGGGATCGTACTGTTCCACCGAAGCGGCAAAGGGGTGACCCTGACCAATGACGGGGCAGAATTCCTCCTATATGCCAGGCAGCTTTATGGGCAATATGAAGAGATACTGGATAAATACGGAAAGAGCGGCTCCCTGAAAAAGAAATTCGGAGTATCGGCCCAGCACTATTCCTTTGCGGTAAAGGCTTTTGTGGATATGGCGAAACAGTTTGATATGTCAAAGTACGAATTTGCTATGCGGGAGACCAGGACGGCAGAGGTGATCCGGGATGTGAGCACTATGAAAAGCGAGATCGGCGTTGTGTACCTGTCGGATTTTAACCGGAAGAGCCTGGAAAAGCTTCTTAGGACTGCAGGACTGGAGTTCCATCCTCTGGCACAGTGCCGGGCATATGTATATCTCTGGAAGGGACATCCCCTTGCAGGCCAGGCCGCCATTTCCTTTGATCAGCTGGCAGAGTATCCCTGCCTGGCTTTTGAGCAGGGAGATAACAGTGCCTTTTATCTTGCGGAAGAAATCCTTTCCACCAATGAATATCCCAAGATCATCCGGGCAAATGACAGAGCTACTATGCTGAACCTGATGGTGGGTCTTAATGGCTATACTCTCTGTTCAGGGATCATCAGTCAGGAACTGAACGGAGATGATTTTGCCGCCATTCCCTTCCAGGATGATGAAGAAAATCAGAACAGCGTTATGGAGATCGGCTATGTGGTAAGAAAGAATACATTTCTCAGCAAAATGGGAGAACTGTATATAGAAGCATTAAAAGAATCTCTTAAAAATTCAGACAGCAAAGATACTCAGTTATAGACTGGATCTATAACCGGGTATCTTTTTTGTGTATTAGACAGCTTTTTGCTGCCATGATAGGATAAATTCCATCAAAAGAAAACGGGAGGTAAGTATTATGGCAGATATAAGAGATTCTAAAAACTGGAGCTTCGAGACAAAACAGGTGCATACGGGACAGGAACAGCCGGATCCGGCAACAGGAGCCAGGGCAGTTCCCATTTACGCCACCACTTCTTATGTGTTTGACAGCTGCAGCCAGGGAGCAGACCGATTCGCTCTCAAGGAGCCGGGAAATATTTACGGAAGGCTGACCAATCCCACACAGGAGGTATTTGAACAGAGAATGGCGGCTCTGGAAGGAGGAACGGGGGCTTTGGCTACTGCTTCGGGAGCGGCAGCCATTACCTATACTTTCCAGGCACTGGCAAAATCAGGAGAACATATCGTAGCTTCCAAAAGGATCTATGGAGGAACTTATAATCTTCTGGCCCATACCCTTCCTCTGACCAGCGGTATTACAGCCAGTTTTGCAGATCCTGATGATGAAGAGGCTTTTGAAAGGGAGATCCGGGAAAATACAAAAGCCATCTTTACAGAGACTCTGGGAAATCCCCACTCTAATGTGGCGGATCTGGAAAAGCTGGCCGGGATCGCTCACAGGCATAACATTCCCCTGGTCGTAGATTCTACCTTTGCTACGCCTTACCTGGTGCGGCCCATAGAATATGGAGCGGACATTGTGGTCCATTCCGCTACAAAATTTATCGGAGGTCATGGAACAGCCCTGGGCGGGGTTATCGTGGACAGCGGAAGGTTTGACTGGAAGGATTCCGGAAAATATCCCTGGATCTCTGAGCCAAATCCCAGTTACCACGGGGCTGTTTTTACAGAGGCGGCGCCGGAGGCTCCCTTTGCAACCTATATCCGGGCGGTGCTTCTTCGGGATACCGGGGCGGCTATCTCTCCTTTCCATGCCTTTCTCCTTCTCCAGGGACTGGAGACCCTTTCTCTCAGAGTAGAGCGTCATACAGAAAACGCGTTGAAAGTGGTAAACTATCTGGCGTCTCATCCCCAGGTGGAGGAGGTCCACCACCCGTCTCTGGAAAGGGAACCTACCCATGAACTGTATAAAAAGTATTTTCCCAAGGGAGGGGGCTCTATATTTACTTTTGAGATAAAAGGAGACGCCGGGAGGGCGCAGAGGTTTATCGACCATCTTCCGATTTTTTCTCTGCTGGCCAATGTGGCGGATACCAAATCACTGGTCATCCACCCGGCCTCAACTACTCACAGCCAGTGTACCCCGGAAGAACTGCTGGAGCAGGGGATCAGGCCAAATACGATCCGGCTGTCTGTGGGGATCGAGAATGGGGAAGATCTGATCGCGGCACTGGAAGCTGCATTCCGGGATGCCCCCTATTGACGAAATTTGTGCAAAGCAGTAAGATAAGCTTTGCAGAATGCGAATTTTGGGGGAAATGTCCATGAAAAAGAATAAATTTGAGATTGATATGTGTAATGGCTCCATTATGGATAAGCTGATATCCTTTTCCCTTCCTCTTATGCTTACCAGTATCCTGCAGCTGATGTTTAACGCGGTGGATATTATTGTGGTGGGAAGGTTCAGCGGAAGCCAGGCTCTTGCGGCGGTGGGTTCTACCACGGCTCTGATCAATATTTTTACCAACCTGTTTATCGGGATCTCGCTGGGAGCTAATGTCCTGGCGGCAAGGTATTATGCGGCGGGCCGGGATAAAGAAATGTCAGAAGCAGTACATACAGCCATTGCGCTGGCGCTTGTCAGCGGCATTATCATGGCCTTTGTGGGAGTGGGGGCGTCCAGGTTTGCCCTGGAGCTTATGGACACTCCGGCGGATGTGATCGATCAGTCTGTACTTTATATGAGGATCTATTTCATGGGCATGCCCTTTTTCATGCTGTATAACTATGGGGCTGCCATTTTAAGAGCAGTAGGGGATACAAAGCGTCCCCTGCTTTTCCTGCTGGCAGCAGGGATGACCAACGTGGCGCTGGATCTGCTCCTGGTTATCGTGATCCCTCTGAGTGTGGCAGGGGTGGCTATCGGGACGGTAGCTTCCCAGATGATTTCCTGTATCCTGGTACTTTGGTGTCTTCACCGGACAGAAGGGAGCTATCAGCTTCGCTTTTCAAAGCTCAGGATCCGGAGCGTATATCTGAAACGTATTTTCCAGGTGGGGATACCTGCCGGGATCCAGAGCACGGTGATCAATTTTTCCAACGCGCTGCTCCAGTCTTCGGTGAATTCCTTTGGTTCAACGGCAATGGCCGGTTATACCGCTGCCAATAATGTGCTGGGATTTTTATATTCGGCAGTCAATGCAGTGACCCAGGCATGTATGAGCTTTACAAGTCAGAACTATAGTGTAGGGAAAACAAAGAGAATGGACAGGGTCTTTGTGGATTGTATCATCCTTTCTGTAGGAGTGTCTGTAGTCCTTGGAGTGGGCGCCTACGTGTTCGGTTCCCAGGTGCTGGGAATCTATACCAGCGATCCGGAGGTTATCCAGTGCGGCCTTGAGATTTTGTCCATTACCACAGTTCCATATTTTTTATGTGGTATTATGGATCTTATACCGGGAGCTCTCAGGGGAATGGGACATTCCGGCGTGCCTATGATCCTCTCTATTATCGGAACGGTAGGTACCAGGGTTTTGTGGATCTATGCGTTTTTCCCTCACAACAGATCCCTTCACTTTTTATTTATTTCTTATCCCGGGTCCTGGATCGCTACCATCCTTATGCAGGCGGTATGTTTCTATTTCGTGCGGAAGCAGTGTATAAGGCAGATAAAACAGGAGATCCCATCTGGCCGGAAGTAAGAGCCGGTATGGGTTTATGTTTATGAAAATAAGCGGAGATTTCAAAAATTTTTACAGTTTTTGAGGTCTCCGCTTCTGTGTTATAATGAGAAAAATTTGGAAGCGGATGCTAAACGTGCATGTAAGTATGCCTCTTGGCCCGCTGCCTGGGGAATAAAACAGAAACGGGAGATATAGTTATGGAGAAAAAAATACCGAAAGTAATGGCAGATTTATTTGACTCTCTGAAGGAACAGTGGAAAGACGAACCGGAACTGCTGGAATTGTTTAAGAACTGTTATACCAATACGCTGGATACTACGGTGAAAAGAATGGAAGACGGAACTACTCATGTGATCACCGGGGATATTCCCGCTATGTGGCTGCGGGATTCGGCAGCCCAGCTTCGGCCTTATATTTTTCTGGCAAAGGAAGATAGGGAGATCCGGGAGATCATAGCAGGGCTGGTAAAGCGGCAGTTCCGGTATATTTGTATCGATCCTTACGCCAATGCCTTCAACGCTTCCCCCAGCGGCGCCTGCTGGGAAAAGGATGATCCGGATCAGAATCCCTGGGTATGGGAGAGAAAGTTTGAGGTGGATTCTCTCTGCTACCCTATACAGATGGCCTGGCTGCTCTGGAAAAACACCGGGTGTGTTTCCCAGTTTGAAGGAGATTTTCAGAAAGGTATCGGAAAGATCCTGGAAGTTTTCCGCAGGGAGCAGGCTCATGAAGAAAATTCAGACTATCGCTTTATAAGAGGCAACAGCTTTTATAACGATACTCTGTCCAGAGAAGGAAAAGGCGCTCTGGTAAAATCTAATACAGGGCTGATCTGGTCAGGTTTTCGGCCAAGTGACGATGCCTGCACCTATGGATATCTGATCCCTTCTAATATGTTCGCCGTGGTAGTGCTGGGATATCTGGAAGAAATAGAAAGGGAGATCTTTCACTGCCCGGAACTGGAGAAAGAGGCCGGAGAACTGAAGGAAGAGATCTACCATGCCATAGAAAGGATAGGGAAAACCGCTACCGAGGAATTCGGAGTGATCTATGCTTACGAGACAGACGGATATGGAATGTATAATCTGATGGACGATGCCAATGTGCCAAGCCTGCTGGCTATGGATTACCTGGGCTATCCCGGGGATCCGGATACCGGGGAAAACACCCGGAGATTTCTTCTTAGCAATGCCAATCCTTATTATTATGAAGGCAAAAAGGCGGCAGGTATCGGCAGTCCTCATACTCCTTCCAGCTATATCTGGCATATTTCTATGGCTGTCCAGGGGCTGACCAGCAAGGATCCTGAAGAAAAGAAAAGAATACTGAGAAATATGGCAGCTACTACCGGAGGAAAAGGAGTCATGCATGAAGGATTTCATGTGGATGATGACACAAGATATACCAGAGAATGGTTTTCCTGGGCAAATGCCATGTATGCAGAGTTGTTTTTGGACTGCAGCGGATATCGTTTAAAGATCAGTGCGTAACAACAATGAAGAAAGGATAGAAACAGATGGAAAAAGAAAGAATATTCCGATACGCCGGTCATATGGCTCAGGCAGCCGAGATACGGGAAATTTCTTATGAAGAAGGCAGAGCAGGGGGAATGAAAGCCTGGCAGATCAAGAACGGTCCCCTGAATTTTACAGTGATGAAGGATAAGTGTCTGGACCTGGCGGAGCTGTCTTATAAAGGAATAAATATGAGCTTTTTGTCAAAGCCAGGCCTTCAGGGGAGGAATCATTATGGCACCAACGGGCAGGAAGCCCAGAGGAGTATTATGGGCGGCATGATGTTTACCTGCGGGCTGGAGAATATCTGCGCGCCTTATTCTTCACAGGGAAAGGACTATCCCATGCACGGCAGAATCCGGACTACGCCTGCAGAGCATACAGGGGCCTGGGCCCGGTGGGAGGAGGATTCCTATGTAATGACGGTCCATGGGGAAATGCGGGAAGGAGAATTGTTCGGAGAGAACATGGTCCTGAGAAGAAAGATCACCACTTCCTGGCCGGGTAAGGAGCTCCTTATTGAGGATACTATAGAAAACCAGGGCTTCCGGGAAGAGACGGCGATGCTGCTGTATCATTTTAATGTGGGCTATCCTCTGCTGGAGGAAAATGCAAGGATCGTGATCCCTGCAAAGAAAGTGATCCCAAGAGATGAGCAGGCGGCAGGTCATGAAGAACTGTATTGGAAGATGGAAGCGCCTGTGGACAATGAGCCGGAATATGTATTTCTCCATGAGCTGAAGGCAGATGAAAAAGGAAATACCTTTGCCGCAGTGATCAATGAAAGACTGGGTCTGGGAATCCAGCTGGAATTCAACAAAGAGCGGCTTCCTTATTTCATGGAATGGAAGTCCCTGGCCAGCGGAGACTATGTGGTAGGACTGGAGCCGGCCAACTCCAGCGTATACGGAAGAGGATACCATGAGGAAAGAGGCGATCTTCACAAGATCCCGCCTCTGGGTGTAGAAAAAACCTGGCTGAAGATCGTGATACTGGAAGGAGAAGAACTGGAGGAGACTATAAAGAAAGCAGACAGCATATAATTTTTTCACCAAATGTAGAAAATGGAAAATTGTAGTGCCTGGGAATGTTTCGTATAATATAGAAAACAGGAAACTACAACATTACAATAGAAATCACAGGAGGGTTCCTATGAAAGACATGTTTTTAACGGACAGGAAACTGGACAGAAGGATTACAGAGGTGAAAAAATACAGATACAGGAATATCCGGAACCTGGAGGAATTTGCGGTACAGGAAGATCTCCAGGGAGTGGTCAATCCCCAGGTGCCCGCAGAGTTTGACAACTGGGATACCATACATACCGGAGACTGCTGGTCAGGGAGAGACCGCTATCTCTGGATGCACAAGGATATTGAGATCCCGGCCCAGTGGAAAGGCCAGAGAGTGGTGGGCGTTTTTGATTTCGGCAATACAGGAGCCGGAAATAACTCCGGTTTTGAGGCTATGTGCTATATTGATGGAAAACCCTACCAGGGCGTAGATGTAAATCACAAGGAAGTATTTTTTCCGGAAGAGTTCTGCGGAAAAACTGTAAATCTTACCTTCCGTCTCTGGTCCGGACTGGAAGGAGGAGGGGTTCCCGCTGTTCAGGAACATAAGATCCGTCAGGCAGACCTGGCCTGCTTAGACGAGCAGGCAGATGACTTTTATTATATGGGAACTCTGATCCTGGATACCATTGCCAATCTGGAGGATGGAAATCCGGTGAAATATGATCTGAGGAATGCGCTGGATCAGGCCTGCCACTGTATTGACTGGTCTTATCCGGGAAGCGAGGCTTTTTATGAGTCCCTTCACCAGGCAGATCAGATTTTAAATGAAATGATCGATAAGATGGAGAAACATTCTTCAGTGAATGTTTACTGTGTAGGACATACCCACATTGATATGGCATGGCTGTGGAGACTGAAACATACCCATGAGAAAGCTTCCCGTTCTTTCTCTACAGTACTGCGTATGATGGAAATGTTCCCGGAATATATTTTCCTTCAGACACAGCCGCAGATTTACGAATATATAAAAGAAGATTTTCCGGAAATCTTTGAGGAGATCAAGAAACGGGTGAAAGAAGGACGCTGGGAAGCCGACGGAGGCATGTGGGTGGAAGCCGACTGCAACCTGACCAGCGGAGAATCCCTGACCCGGCAGCTCCTCATCGGAAGCAGATTCCTGAAAGAAGAATTCGGGAAAGATGTGGAATATCTGTGGCTTCCCGATGTATTCGGTTACTCCTGGGCTCTGCCCCAGATCCTGAAGAAATCCGGTATTGACGTGTTTATGACTACCAAGATCAGCTGGAACCAGTTTAACCGTATGCCTCATGATACTTTCCACTGGAAAGGAATGGACGGTACCGAGGTGCTCACACACTTTATTACTACCCCGGAACCCTGGAACGGACCGGATTCCTGGTTCTATACCTATAACGGTCTGCTGACGCCAAAGACGGTAAAGGGCGTATGGGAGTCTTACAGTGAAAAGGCTATGAACAAAGATCTGCTGATCTCTTACGGATATGGAGACGGAGGCGGCGGCGTAAACCGTGATCTGCTGGAAGCCAGAAGAAGGATCGACAAGATCCCGGGACTGCCTAATCTGAAAACCTCTACGGCAGGGGCGTATTTCCGGAAATTAAAGGAAAATGTAGAAAATACAGATCAGTATGTAAATACCTGGGACGGAGAGCTGTATCTGGAGTATCACAGAGGCACCTATACCAGCCAGGCTTACAATAAGAGAATGAACCGGAAGATGGAGCTGCTGTACCGCAGAGCAGAGTGGATGACTGCCATGGCAGCCATGGGAGCCGGAGATCTGTCTCTGGCAGAACAGGAGAAGCTGACCAAGGGATGGAAGATGATCCTTACCAATCAGTTCCATGATATTATCCCGGGATCATCGATTCATGAAGTATATGAGGATTCCAGAAAAGACTATCAGAAGATCCAGGAGATCGGTATGGAAGTCCTGGAAGATTTCCATAAGGATTCTATGGAAAATACAGAAAAGGCGTACACCGTATATAACGCTTCCGGCTGGAAGATGAATGAGACTGTGGCCCTTCCGGTAAACGGGTCCTGCTGCTTTACTGATGAGGATGGACATCTCCTTGTTTCTCAGGATCAGGGTGATGTGGCTTATGTACAGGTAACAGATGTGCCTGCCATGGGACACAAAACGATTTTTGTAAAAGAAGGCAGGGAAGAAAGGGAACAGACACCTTTCAAAGTACAGGAAAGAAAGGTGGAGACGCCATTCTATCTGGCAGAGTTAAATGGATATGGCCAGATCACCCGCCTTTATGACAAAGAAGCCGGAAGAGAAGTGCTGGCAGCCGGCGAGAGAGGAAACGTCCTTCAGGTATTTGAGGATAAGCCAATCGACAATGACGCCTGGGATATTGATATTTTTTATCAGCAGAAAATGCGGGAGATCACCGATCTTACCGATTTCCAGATCACAGAAATGGGACCGCTGCGGTTAACCATTCATATGGAATGGAATTATATGAATACTGCCATCTTCCAGGATATGATCTTCTACAGCAACAGCAGAAGGATCGATTTTAAGACCAAGGTGGATTTCCATGAAAGACAGCAGCTGATCAAGACAGCTTTTACTGTAGATATCAGAAGCACATATGCGACTTATGATATCCAGTACGGAAATGTCCGCAGACCAAATCACTGGAATACAAGCTGGGATCAGGCCAGGTTTGAAAGCGTGGGACACCGGTTTGCGGATCTCTCTGAGAGAAACTACGGCGCTGCCCTGCTGAACGACTGTAAGTACGGATATGACATAAAAGACAATGTTATGCGTCTGTCTCTTCTTCGGTCAGGCCTTCAGCCGGATCATCTCCAGGATCTGGGCACCCATGAGTTTACTTATGCTTTCCTGCCTCATACCGGAGACTTTGTGGCAGGACATGTAGTAGAAGAAGCCTATGGCCTGAATAATCCTATGGATATTTTCGAAGGACAGGATAAGACCGGATACGATAGCTTCTTTACTCTGGATAATCCTCAGGTAGAGATAGATGCGGTAAAGAAATCAGAAGACGGAAAGTATCTGGTGGTAAGATTCCATGATTTCGCAGGATCTTCCCAGAAGGTAGTACTGGATCCGGGATTTGGCTTTGGCGCCTGGATGGAGGGCGATCTGATGGAACGGCCTATAGAAGAGCCAAAAGAGGGTAAGGTAGAGGTAAGCCTTCACCCCTATGAGATCAAGACATTGCTTTTTAAACTGTAAGAAAGTCAGGAGGAAGTAAGGTGTTAAGTGAGATTTTTAATATTGAAAAGATACTGGGAGCCTGTGACAGATTTTTGTATTTTTTGAAAATTAATTTTTTCTTTCTTGTGTCCAATATACCTGTTTTGCTGTTTTTCCTTTTCGTAGGGATCAGCCAGGTAAGAGCCTGCTTCCCCCTGTTTCTGGTCTGCGCCGTCTGGGCGGGACCGGCTCTGTGCGGCGTGTTTTTCGCTATGAACCGGGTACTCCATAAGACCGATACTACGGCGTGGAAAGATTATAAAGCCGGATATCTGGATTCCTGGGGAAGAAAGATGGGAGTAGCTGCCCTGCAGCTTCTCCTGGTCTGGATATTCTGGACAAATACCGAGTTTTTCTCTGTGCAGATGCCCATCCTGCCTCTGGCGATCCTTTTCGGGATCCTTTTTGCCGGGGCAGTGATCCTGACGCCGGATCTTTATCTGCTGGCTTCCAGATATGAGATGAAGATACGGGATATCTTTAAAGGGGCTTTCTGTCTGTGTATCACAAGGCCGGTGATCACATTGGGAAATACCGCTATGCTGGCAGTGGCGCTTATGCTGCTGGAGATCCAGGCGGGAACTTTTATTTTATTTATTGCAAGCATATATGGATTCATGGTAGTATTCATGAATCAGAGAGTTCTGAGAGCTATTGAAGAGGGGCATTAATGTGCACCCTCTTTTCCTGCTGTAAACAGCCGGAAAAGAAAGGCAAGTTCCCGGACCGGGAAAACCGGCAGAGGGCGGACAGTTTATGGAACAGACAGGGGGGAGACTATGAAAAAGAAAAAACCGGCACAGCTTTATTTTAAAATGTTCTGGTCATATACAGCTATCGTGCTGTGCATTGTTTCAGTCCTGGTGATTTATTTTATCTCAGATTCCAAGAAGAGGATCCTGGAAAATAACCGCCAGGCTATGGAGCGGATCAACCGGGAAGCCGCAGAGTATATTGAAGAGACGGAGAAAACCAGCGATTATCTATTCCAGGATCTTTACCGTACGGAAACGGAACTGGAAGATCTGCTGGCCTATCTGAGCCTGGGGCCGGAGGAATATCTGAAATACGGACTGGACCGGTATTCCGCGGAAGACAACCTGGCATACAGAGGGATCTATGATTTCATCAACGATGCTTTTGAAGGATACGGAAATCTGGAATGTATCGAGATCATCAGTTATGATACTCTGAATCTGACTAGGTGTTATCCTCAGCAGATCTTCTATCCCGGCAAAGACGGAAAAGCCAGGCTGGAAGAGATAGAGAAGCCGGATTTTAAGGAGGAGGGAAAACTGCTCTATGTCAAAGAAATCCGGGATCCGGACAATATGACTGGGGCAGGCTGTATGATCTTTACCTTTGAAGGAGAGAGAAGGTTCCGGAATATCCAAGACAATCCATATACAGATCTGACTGTCTGCAATCACAACGACCAGGTGATCTATCAGGATCCTAAGGCAGAGCAGTGGGAGGAAAAGATGGAAGACAGCGGATATCTTACTTTGAAAGAGTCGGGAAATTTTTATACTGCTTATACGTTCCTGAATATCAGCCAGGCGTCAGCCCTTTCTTTTCGGACACTGGCTATGATCCTGGCGGCAGGAGTAGCGGCGGCGGCTTTGGGGATCCTGGGGATCGGCTACTATGTCCGGCGTCTTACCGCAAGGGTAGATTCTATCCTATATGCCATGAACCAGGTGACAACGGGAAACCTTCAGACCAGACTGAAGGTAAACAAAAAAGGGGATGAACTGGATATGGTGGCGGATCAGTTTAATAAAATGTGCGAAGATCTGAACCTGTATATCCAGAAAAGCTATCTGGCGGAAATTGAGAGGAAAAACGCCCAGATGCAGGCTCTCCAGAGCCAGATCAATCCCCACTTTTTATATAATACCCTGGAGGCTATCCGTATGAAAGCGATCTGCAACGGGGACCGGGAAGTAGGGAAAATGCTTTATAGTATGGTGACCTTATTCAGGAGCCAGTTAAAAGAGGCGGATGTGATCACTCTGGGTCAGGAACTGGATTACTGCAAACAGTATATGGAACTTTTCGAGTACCGGTATCAGGGCAGCTTTTCTTCCCAGGTATCCTGTCCAGTGGAGCTTTTGTCTAAACCTATTATCAAGTTTGTCCTCCAGCCGATCGTGGAAAATTATTTTATCCACGGTATTGAAAGAGACCGGAAAGATAACCTGGTAAAGATCTGGGCCGAGGCAGAAGGCGATGTCCTTTATCTGTATATCCAGGATAATGGAAGAGGAATGACCCAGGAGGAGATCGAGAAAAAAAACAGAGAGCTGAGGGAAAATTCTCAGGAGGAGAGAAAAGACAAGTCTATCGGAATTGCAAATGTCAACAGAAGAATTAAGGCAGTTTATGGAGACCAGTATGGACTTCTTCTGCAGGCGGCTGCACCTAAAGGCCTGTTGGTGATTGTTACAATAAAGATAGAGGAGAAAGAAAAAGATGAAAAAGGTGATGTTGGTGGAGGATGAGGAATTCATTCTCCAGGGGATCCGCTATATTGTGGACTGGGAGGCGATTTCCATGGAGGTGACTGCCATGGCCCACAATGGAAGAGAAGCATTGGAAATGTTTCAGAAGGAACCGGCGGATATTGTGGTAACAGATGTGGAAATGCCTTTGATGAACGGGATGGAGCTGCTGGAAGAGATCCGGAAGATCAGCCGCAGGACCAGATTTCTGATCCTGTCAGGCTATGATGAATTTGAATATGCCAGAAAGGCGCTGAAACTGGATGTGGAGGAATATATCCTGAAACCTATTAATGAGGAGCAGCTTCAGCAGGCGCTGATAAGCGCAGGAGAACATCTGGATAAGATGGACAGAGAAAGTGCCGGGAATATGGAGGATAAGATCGGATGGCACCGCTTCCTGAAAGGAAAGCTGAGCCAGGAAGAGGAGAAGGGATTTGAACAGATGCTGCCTAAGATCGGGTCCGGGGAGAAGGTCTATCCTTCCCTGATGAAGGTGGATACAGGAACTCTCAGTGAAAAGGCAAATCTCAGTGATGTTCTGGCAGCTCTTCAAAGAGAACCGGAAAAGATCAAAGCCATCTATCTGACAACGGATACCCTCTTTCTCCTTCTCTATGCGGGAAAGGAGACAAAGGATACAGAGATCACGGAATTTTACAGAGGATTTCAGGACCGTCTGGAAAGCTAGATGGGGATCATGAATTTTCTGACCGTAACGTTTCCCATAGAAAATTATGAAATGCTGCCCAGATGCTACGGGACCGCTTCCAGGCTGCAGAAGTATAAAATGCTGGAAGGATACGGAAGCTGTATCAGTGAGGAGGATATCCAGGACCGGAAATGGGGAGACGGAGCTATTGACGAAGGGCTTCTGCGGAAGATGATCCTTAAAAAAGACAGGGAGGGCGCGGTAGGATACATAGAGGATCTTTTTATCAACAACCTGGAATCCGGGGTAAAAGTAGACGTCCTTTATCAGATCGCCCTGAAGATCGTTATGATCCTTCAGGACATCAAGGGGGAATACAAGCTGACTCAGTCTACCAATCTCCAGGGAGTTTCTGAAATGATCGAGAAGATCTATCAGGCAGAGGATCTGAGAGGGCTGAAAGCTGTATTTATCTCAGAGATTTCTGAGATCATCACCTACCTCCACACAGAAGATTCCCAGTATACCCCTGTGGTACGGCAGATCATGGAGGAAGTGCAGAAAAACTATAAAGAGGATATGAATCTAAAGACCCTTTCCTATAAGTATCATATGAACGCTTCCTATCTGGGACAGATCTTTCAGAAAGAGACGGGCTCTTCTTTTGCCCAGTACCTGAATAATGTAAAAAATTCTACTGCAAAGGATCTGATCCTGAATACCAACATGAAGATCAACGACATCGCCAGAGAAGTAGGGTATCCGGATACCAGCTATTTCTACCGGAAATTTAAACAGTGTTACGGAGTTTCGCCGGCTTCTCTGAGAAATATGAAAAAATATTAGGATCCTTTGGGATCAGCAGAAAAGAACAGGAAAAACCCTGCGGGGATTCCGGATATTTATGAAAAATACCGGAAACCGCAGGGTTTTTCCTATAAAAGGTGGAAAAATTTCAGTTTTCTTTTGGCTTTTTTATCTGGAATCTGTCCAGTGCCTGTTTTTTCCCTGCTAGAATCTGTCCAGGAAAACTGGAAGTTTTCGACTAGGATTTGGAGAACTTATCCGGTATAGTTATAGATGTGAACAACAAAAGCACAAAATAACAGGCCGGCGGTTATGGTAAGTGCAAAAAGGAGGTTAAGAAGTGAAAAGAGAAGAAAAGGCAAAAAAGGTGTCTTTTTTCACCCGTCTTAAAACAAACAAAGAACTTCTTGTTTTAAGTATGCCTGGTGCGATCTGGTTCCTTTTATTTGCATATCTGCCTTTATTCGGAATCCTGGTAGCATTCAAACGGTATCGTTTGTCAGGAAACTTCTTTGAAAGTCTTATTTCCAGCGAATTCGTAGGACTGGACAACTTTAAATTCCTGTTCAGCAGCGGCGACGCCTGGATCATCCTGAGAAACACAGTTTTATACAATGCTACTTTTATCATTCTCGGTGTTGTGCTTCCTGTTATCGTGGCTTTATTATTAAATGAACTGAGAAACAAAGGAATGGCCAAGATCTATCAGAGCGCCATGTTCCTTCCCTACTTTTTATCATGGGTTGTTGTCAGCTACTGTGTATATGCTTTCCTGAATCCTGAGAAAGGTTATTTCAACGCAGTGCTCCAGCAATTTGGACATGATGGGATCGCCTGGTATACAGAAAAAGCTTACTGGCCCTTTATCATCATTTTCATGAGCCAGTGGAAAGGTATCGGCTATAATACCGTTGTTTACCTGGCTTCTATCTGCGGTATCAACAAGACTTATTACGAAGCGGCGGTCCTGGATGGCGCTACCAAGTGGCAGCAGATCAAATATATCACGATTCCGCTGCTGAAACCGGTTATTACTATCCTGCTGATCATGGCAGTAGGGGGCATTTTCAAGGCGGACTTCGGTCTGTTCTATCAGCTGCCTATGAACTCCGGACCTCTGTATCCGGTAACTAATGTTTTGGATACTTATATCTTCCGTGCTCTGCAGACAAATGGCGAGATCGGCATGAGTTCCGCCGCGGCACTGTTCCAGTCCACCGTAGGATTTATCCTGATCATGATCGCCAACAAGATCGTGTCCAAGATCGACAATGAAAACGCATTATTCTAGGAAAGTCCAGCTAAGAAATGTCAAGAGGTGATATGAAAAAGATTAAATTTATTAC
>ERZ1643247.1572-NODE-1572-length-20481-cov-24.313816_pt1 | contig 20481 bp, 20 predicted proteins | sample MGYA00579264_ERZ1643247 | MGnify/ENA primary metagenome ERZ1643247 (study PRJEB29033, sample SAMEA4952262) | chicken gut metagenome | biome: Broiler Chicken; feature: Gastrointestinal Tract; material: Caecum | place: Ireland | collected 2018 | study: Broiler... | reverse complement strand
TTATACCTGCACCGTATGTAAGGCGACAAAAACGGAAGAAATTGCAACAACAGACCATACCTTTTCTGACAAATGGGAAAGCGACGACACTCACCATTGGCACAAGTGTATCAACTGCGACGAGATAAGCGGCAAAGCGGAACATTCGTATAATGCGGACGGCGTTTGCGTGTGCGGTTATAGGGCTATACCCGAAGAGACTCTCCCTACTACGTTGAATGAACTTATGCAAGAGGGTAACGAAAAGTATCAGGCAGTCGTCGTTAAAACATTGAACGACCATTTGCTCGAAGATATGCTGTATAAAACACTTAGTAATAATTACGATGTAAATTGCGTTGAAATCGAGCAATGGGAAATCGTTGCCAGCGATGAAAACGGTATTATCGATTGCATAAAACTACATTTCTTCTACTATAACGCAATAATTTCGATGCTTTACAGAATATCTTCCGTTGAACCTAAAACGGAAATAACCTTACAGGATTTGTTAACCGAAAACCCTGACGCCGAAAAACTTGACGAAGCATTCGACAGAGGGACTCCTAATGTCAACGGCGCCAAATATTCTACTGAATATGCTTTTGGTTATAACCCTACAATACAGGAGATGCGGAAAGGATTGTTAAATGCGGTCAATGAGAAACTTGCGAAAGACAGCATTATCTCTGCGGTTGGCGGGAATAGCCGCTCGTTTATAAATGATTACGGAACAACGGAAGATACAGAACTAGGGAAGGCAAGACACATAAAAGTTATGAATTTAACGGAGAACGGCTATGAAGAAATTGCCATAATAATTAAAGAAGCGCAAACCGACAATGACGATACAAAAATGATAGAAAACTTAAACGAGGGCTATTATAAAGTTATAGGTACTGCAACAAGCGGGAAATTTACAGGCGCGCTTCTAAAAGGTGATATGTCCGAAAATGGCAGCTCGGTAACAACGGATTAAGCCGCCGCAAGCAGGCAAAAGACAAAGAGAAAAACGAAGAAAATTAAATTAAGGGTTTTCCCTTGCTCTGCTCTTTTACTGCCTATGAGGCATTTACAGACTTCTACGCAACGATTCCGGCTTTTTCCGTTGACTTTTACATACCGACAGAACACGTCTATTGTAACGCCACGCACTGGAAACGGGAAAATTTGAATTTTTATTGACAAAACAGATATTTAACAATATAATATAAAACATCTAAAACTTTTGATGAAGCGGTGCATTTATGTAAATCCATTTGTCCGCTATATAGAGAGGGTTCGGTTTTGTTTGGGCGCTGTCTGCCAGGGGCCCGGCTTTATCCGTAAGACGGTTGAAGGCGGGCCTTTTTCTTTTCAAAAAGTTAGGCACGTTTCGGCGGGCTTTTGCCTGCCCAAAGCCGAACCGCTTTGCCTGCCGCTCCGAAACAAAACACTGCATTTCAACACCTTTTGCCCTCGGAGCTTTTCGGGGGCAGATGTATTTATCCGACAGCGTGATTTTATGATGTAAAGATCGATTTTGAGTGAGGAAATGATAAGAAGCTTATTTTTATAGAAATTGACCCGTAAAAGAAACGAACATTGCCGTTTATGGGAAACTAAAAATCTGAAATATTTCTTAAATTCCTATAAAATAGTAATGAAAGTTTGTATATGGGGTTGACTATGGACGTCAGGTTGAAGATCGATGCGCTTCGTAAGGAAAAGGGCTGGTCACGTTCCGAATTTGCAAAGAAAATAGGCGTAAGTTACACTGCCGTAAAAAATTGGTATAACGATAAAGATTACATGCCGTCTTTGAAAGTGATAGACGATATTTGCACGGCATTCGGCATTACGCATGCTTCCTTGTTTACGGACATCGATCAAGACGAGCTCAGAACCGACCAGATAGAGCTTTTAGAACTGTACGACAGGTTGCCTCCGAAACTGCGGCGAAATATTTTAGACATCATCAAAAATCTTATTGAATAATTACCGAAGAGATTTTAAAATGAACGAGAGTGAAAACATAGAGTTAGGCGAGCTGATCATAGCAATAACGAAGGGGGATAAAGATGCGATCGGTGAAATATTCAAAAGATGCGGCAAGGCGATGAAGGCTGTGGCAAAAGCGTATTTGCGCAGCGACGCCGACGCGGAAGACGTAGTGCAAGATTGTCTGATCACAATCGTTACAAAGGCGAATAAGTTTCGCGAAAACAAAAATGCAAAATCGTGGATCAATACCATCGTAATGAACGCCGCTAAAAATAAAATAGGGTATTACAGGCGCCGCGGCGAAAGCGATTTGGAAGTTGCGCGCGGGATCGGCGCAGAGTTAGACGAAAACGGACTGATCGTAAGCGAAATATTTTCTCAGCTTACCGCAAAAGAAAAATCGCTCGTCATTTACAAATATTGGTACAAGTGTACGGTAGCGGAAATGGCCGCCATCATGCGCCGTTCCAAGTCTACGATCCAGTATCAATTGAACAAATTGGAAGAAAAATTAAAAATTTTTTATAAAAAATAAATTTTTTTCGAACAAACGCACTTTTCATTTGTTATATATATAAATATATTCAAAGGAGAAGTGCAATCATGAAGTGTTGCAAAATTCAAAAGAAGATCGTATCGGTGTTTCTCGCGTGCATATTTGCGCTGATCGGTATAGCGGCGGTATGCAGTATGAATACCTGCACGGGTGCCGCACAGACCGTCTATTATTCAGACGCAGATTACAACGGCGGCGGCCTGAGGGAAGAAAGCGAATATGTGTATCGCGACAGTTACAGCGTAGATACTTCATATCAGGTTTATGAAGCGCCTTCCTATGGGAACAGCGACTCTACAAAAACCAATTTCTGCGCAGTCACGGCGGGCACCAATATCTCCGTTTTTTATGATAAAACATATACGAATCTGATTCCAAATTTTGAGCCTGGCATGGTGATAAATGGAATATACTGTTACTATCCCGATTTAGGGTGGCCGGCAACGGAGCAGGTTTTTAATACGCTGTACACAAAGATGAAAACAAACGTGAACGGAACGGGTACTTCGGGCGCGAACTTCAAAGCGGGCTTGCAGGAATACGCCGCGGGGCAGGGCTACAACCTTACGTTTTCTTCCTTCTATTCGAGCACCACGAACGTAAATCTTGCCACGTTCGGCAGCGCGGCCATGGCTGGCAAGGTAGGCGTTCTGCTGCTCAGCAAATACAATTATATTTACGCGATCGTGCATTCGGAAGGGCATACTTTTATCAGCAGGGCAATTTCCGACAATCCGCACATCATGATGGTCTACGGCTACATAAAAATCAATTACTATAACAACGGTGCGCTTTTCAAAACGGAAACTTACTTGCAGGCTTCGAGCGGTTTTGGTACGGGCGTTCAGGGTTATATCAGAATGGACGATTATTTGCAGATAGAGGAGGCGCTAATAGTCAATATTAGTTAACGCATTATGAAAGAGAATAAAGACGCATTAAAAGCAATTCAGGAATTTGCAGACGAAAGTCCGACCCGTTCGGACAAGTTGGAACAGGCAAAACAGCTCACACAGGAGCTGTACGGTAAAGATGGCGCCGAAGCGGAACATCGCGGCAAGGGCGTCGCCGTCGCCCTTGCCGCATCTTCAAAGAAAACGCGCATTTTAACAATTGCGCTCTGCTGCGTTGCTTTGCTTTTGATCGTCAGTATTCTCCTTATCTTTTTTTTAAGAGATAAAGATAACGGTCTCATGTATTATGACGATGAATCTGTATATGTTGAAGAAGTAACAGATATAGAGCAATTTAAGTCAATGAATGCATTGGATTTTATGTATTTCCATGACGGGATAAATTCACAATATGAAGCATGGAGGCTGAAAGAAACAAATCAACTTATGTATATCGAGCAAAGCACAATGCTTTTTTCGCAAATGGGCTTCGATGAAATATATTTTGGTATTTGTTTCAGTAATGATGAGTTTCAGCGTTTTGATACGTTTACGGAATTCACAGATGAAATGAGTATCGGCGAAACAACGGTGAATTATAAAGTAGTAACACAGGCAAGAAATGATATCTACGCGAAATTTTCCGTCGATGGCGTCGTGTATTATCTGAACGTTACCACGTCCGGCGGGGCTGAGGTTTTGGAGCAATATGTAAATTTATTGCTCGCATAAAGCGTAAAAGAGCGGTGCGGCAAAAAGGCCGCGCCGCTTTTTGTATATGAAGACAAATGAGGGAATATGCGAAGCGCCCGACCGATTGTATCGGTCGGGCGCTTCGTTTAAAAATGGATAAAACAAGCAGGAAAAATATGGCAGCGCCGTAAAAGTTGGGATTTTTTACGGATCTCATTCCGTTATAATAATGTCGAAAGCAAGGGAATAAGAAATTATTATGACGAAAAAACAGGTGGAGGAAATCGTCAAAAGGTATCCCTATATAGCGTGCGCCGTTAAAAAGAATCAGGGTGTTGCTGAGTTTGTTTCGGGAGGCGGAAAACGAAAGATCCCCATTACGGAAGAAGTAAAGGCGGTGTGCGATATCATCGACGATATTTACCTCAATACGGAAAACATATGGATACGGAAAATGATAGAGGGTTTCAAGGCGGGGCGATCGGATATATCGCTGATACACGACATGCCGTGGGAAAGGAACGCGTTTTATGAGCGCAAGCGCAAATTGATCGATAAAATCTACAATTGCTGCGTGAGCCTGCAATTGGTCGATTATTATGAAATACTCAACGAGGAAATAGCATAGTGAAAACTTTAAGCGCACAGGAAACGTTGCTTTATATGGTACAGCGGCTGACTGCATATTTGGAGGAACTGCGGGAAGCGAGGGCCGAAGGGGAGGATTTTGCATACGGGGAGAAAACGGCCTATACGGAATGCCTTGAACTCATACAGCTGTGGGAGGGGGCGAAGGAAAACGGTTTAGACTACGAAATAGAAAAGAAGTACCCGCTATAATCCTCTTTGCGTCAGAGCTATGCGGCTGAATGCTGTTCCGCCGCGCAAAAACAAGTAAAAAAGCAGAAAAAAGGAAAATCGGCGCTCGTTCTTAAAGAAACGCGAAAGGCGTAAAAAGCGCTCTTCGGCATCGCCGAAGAGCGCTTTTTACGCTTAGTCCTATTCAAAAGTGATGTTATTGTCCGTACAGTATTTTTCCAGCTTCGCCTGCGCGTTCGCACTCGGCCTGCCCGTACCTTTGAGCCAGTTGTGCATGGCGCCCTTCGAAACGCCGAGAGCCGCCGCCAGCTCGTCGGGCGCGATCCCTTTTTCCTCCACGATCTTTTTGATCTTTTCTGCCGCCGTCATAGTTCCCCTCCTAAAAGATTTCTGTATCCATATTATACGGCAGGAGAGGCGCGGTGTCAATATTTTTTTAAAAATAAAAGGCGCGCCCGCTTTCGGGAAATTTCGGCAAAAGTTTTTCAAAATCAATGCGCCTGTGCTATAATGGCAGAGATAAAGCGAGCGGATTTCTCTCTGCCGCGAATCAGGGGGCGTTTATGGCGAAAAAGTTTTGCCCCCGTACAGTGTGCGCGTGCTTGAAAAGAAGGGCATATAAAAAGGCGAAAGCGCGCCCGCACGGGCGCGCCTTTGCCTTTTTATGTTTTTTTTTGCATGATCGGCTTGAAACGCCGCGCGAACTGTGCTATAATAGTGAAAAACGGAATTTCGGGAGAACAAAATGAGCTTTACGAATACGGTTTCCGCAATTTGCCTCGTATATATGGCGGCGGTAGTCGTTTTTACGGTCATGTCCGTCGCCTGCGCGCCGGGGAGAAAGGGGAAGCTCCGCGCGCTCAAAAATTTCAAGCGCGGCAAGTTTATCCTCATATATGCGGCGGCGATCCCGCTGTACTGGCTGGCGCACACGTTCAACGGCGAACCCGTCGGCGGCGCGCTGCTGCTCGCCATCAAATCTTGCGTAGACATCGTGGTGCTCAAATACGATTATTCGAGCGCTGCCGCGCTGATGCAGGCAAATACCTTCTACCGCATTGTGATAGACATATGCTTCGTGCTCGTTGCGGTCAACGCGGTCGTTTTCGTTCTTACGCTCGTGGGCGAGCGCCTGTTCAACTTTTTTGCCAACCGCCGTTCCCTGCGCGCGGAAAAAGTGTACCTCGTGGTCGGCTATAACGAGCAGAACCTCGCCGTTCTGCGTTCCGTCAAAAAGGAGACGGGGCGCGCGATCCTGCTCTGCGGCGGGGAGAAAGAAGCGGAAGACGACGCATTCCTCGCCAAGCGCTCGTACATGCGCTGGAACGGCAGTTTAGACGCGTTCATCGAAAAGCGTTTCAAAAACCTGGCGGAAAGGTGTGTGCACGTCGTCGTCAATACGGGCAAAGACGAGGAGAACCTTATCCTGTGCAAGCAGCTTTCCCGCCTCATACAGAAGCTGAACGATGCGGCGCTTTCCGAGGATCGCGGGGTGTTCGTTTATGCGTTCGGAGCGCCCGAAAATACGTCTGCGTTCGTGCATTTTGTGGAAAAGAGCAAGGGGAGGATCCGTTTTGTCAACAAGTACAGGCTTGTAGCGGGAGATTTTGTCAGCAAATATCCCTATACCATGTACATGGGCGAGAGAGAGCTCGATTTTGAGCACGCCGTCGTCCGGCAGGAAGTCTCGCTCGGGGTCGTGTTCATCGGCTTCGGAAAAGCGAATCAGAGCCTGTTCCTCACCTCCGCCGCGAACGATCAGTTCGTGACCCGCCAAAACGGTCAGATCGTGCAGAAAGCGGTGCGGTATACCGTTTTTGACAGGAAGGATTCGCATAACGACAAAAACCTGAACCATTCGTATTTCCGCTACCGCGAAGCGCTGCGGGAGATCGAGGGGCATGAAGAGGAGTATCTGCCCCTCCCGCCCGAGCCTGCGGATATATCCTTTTTCAGAACGGACATCAACGACAATAAATTTTACCGTGCGCTGCGCGAATGCCTCTCCGCAAAAGGAGGGGAGCTCCCGTATAATTACGTGATCATCGCGTTCGGGTCGGATATGGAAAATCTTGACCTCGCCGACAAGATCTCCGCAAAGCTGAAAGAGTGGGAGCTTTCGGATACGACCCATTTGTTTGTGAAAATACGCAGCGCCAGGCTTTCCGAGCAGGTCGTCGCCCGGGAATACGCCGAAGAAGACGGGTTCAGGACCTTCGGCGAGGAAGACCGCGTCGTGTACGACATCGAGCGCATCGCAGGGGAAGCCGCCGAGCAGATGGCGTGGCGCCGCCATCTCGCCTATACCGCGGAATACGAGCGCGGCGCTTCGGCGGAAGCGGTGCGCGCGGCGGCATTGGAGGGGTGGTACGGCAGGTTCCGCCAGTTGCAGAGGGAAGCGAATATCTTTGCCTGCCTGAGCCTGCGTTCCAAGCTCAACATGCTCGGCTTCGACTACGCGCCCATTTCCGATGCGCGCCCCGCCGCGGAGGAGGAATTTATGGAAAAATATACGGCGGGCGATCCGATCCGCTATACGGGCGGCGAGCTGAACGGCAAAAAGCTCATCGAATACCGAAACGAAGATTTCGAACGTGATTCCGTTCGCAAAACGTTCGCCGTGCAGGAGCACCAGCGCTGGAACGCCTGCATGATCTCGCACGGGGTGATCCCGTCTTCCAAAGAGGCGATCGCCCGGCCCGACCGCGGCAAACGGTTGGATATTCGTCGCCACGGCTGCCTCACGACGTTCGAGGGGTTAAAGGAATACGCCCGCATCGTGGCAAGATCGAGCGGAAAAACGGAGGAACAGACGGACGTGATACGCTACGACTATCAGCTCATGGACGACGCCGCGTGGCTGCTTTCTTCCAATGGCTATAAGATCGTGCGCCGCGCGGAGGAGGATAAAAAATGACTGCTCTCGGTGTGATCGCCGGTATACTCGTACTTGCGCTGCTGTATGCCGTTTCCATGTACGTTTACTTTGTTCTGCGCCGCAGGCATGCGGCGGCAAAGTTTCTCGTAGAAGTCGGAACGGTATTCTTTGCCATCGTTCTGAGCATCGCGGTGAAGCTCGTCATTCTTTTGCTCACCACGGCGCCCGATTTCAGCGGCGGATTCGCCTCGGCGCTGATCGCAATTTATTCCGCCATCGGCGGGCTCACCTTCGAGGGGATCTCCTCCGTTGCGGAGCTGGGCGGATTTTTGAACTGCCTGTACGCGGGCACGTCTCTGTACGCCGGGCTCATCGCGCTGAGCGTCATCACCGCCCGCGCGAGCTATGAAATTTACAGCTTTATCGCGCTGCGCTTTTTGAACCTGCGCAATCAGAACAAGACGGACATTTACATTTTTATGACGGTCACCGACGACGCCGTTCTGCTTGCGAACAGCGTCAAAGAGCAGGCGTGTTACGCGAGCGGGGAGCGCAGGTGCGTGATCGTCTTTACGGGCAGCGAGATCGGCGTTTTCGACCGCAAAAACCCGCTGCATCGGGAGATCATGTCGCGCGGCTATCTGTATTGGGAGTATTCGAATGCGAAAGACGGCACAGCCGAGCCTTCCGTGCTGCGCCGCCTGCGCCTGTACGCCGCGAACGACCGCGCCGCCTTCCCCGAAGAAGCGCAGACCGGCAAAAAGGGCGAAAAAAGCGCCTTGCAGGACGTGCGCATCTACATTTTCGCGCTCGGGCTGCGCGGTGATCTCATCGGGTCGGAATCCTCCAACAGCGAGATCATAGGGGAGGAGATGCGAGCCATAGCGCGCGAAATGGCGGATGGCTCCGCTCCCTCCTGCGTGGCAGATTTTTATCTGCTCATCGAAAGCGAGATCAATTATTCCTTCTACACCGATATGACAAAGCGCCTCATTTCCGAGGCGTTCAGAGAGTGCGGCAGCGAAAAGAAAGCGGAAGATTTTTATCACTGCTTTCAGCTGCATGTTTTGAGCGAGCCGAAACTTGCCGCGCGCTGTCTTGCAAAAAACAGGAACGCCGTCTTCGCCAAAGACGAAAAGCTGTATTTGAGCGACAACGCGCCCGGCGAGCGCAATGTGTACAGGGCGATCGTGCTCGGCTTCGGCAAAACGGGGCAGATGGCGATGAACGCCGTGTTTACGGATACCGCGTATACCAACAAGCAGGGGGTGCCCTCGCAGTTCTTCGCGGACGTATACGATCTGAAAATGGACGAGCTCGCGGGGCTGTTTTCCATCGAGCACCCGCTGTATCAGTGCGCGACCCGCATGGAGGAGATCGAGCCGTTTTCGGAAGAGGAATTTGCCGAGGCTTCGGCGCAGAGCCGCCGCAAGATCGAGCGCTTTTACGAGCCGCTCCTTGCCGCGCGGGGAAAGGGGGAAACGTTTGCAGACATCGTGCGCGGCATGAAGTTCCCGTGGATCACGTTTCACAAGGCGTCTTGTTTTCAGACGAGGTTCATGCGCTATCTCGACGGCGAGTCGGGCGTCGCAGGGGAGCGCAGGGAGAAAAACAAGCTCCTTTGCAACGCCTTTATCATCGCGCTCGGAGACGACGAGGCGAACATCAAGATGGCAAACTCTCTCATCGACGATCTGAAACACGAATCGGCGTTCACGAACAAGAGATCTTCCGTCTATCCGCAGATGATCTACGTCAACCTGCGCGACGAAAAGAATTATAACCGCATCAACTGGACGCCGGAAGACGAAAAGGAGTTCACCGCCTTCAAGGTGATCTTGTTCGGGAACCGCGTGGAGATGTACAGCTACGGGCAGATCATAGACGATTCCGCCGACATGGAATACGATTACGCGTACGGCGCCCTATACGGCGGCGGATCGTCGCAGGAGGCGTACGAGGCGTTTTCAAATATCAAAAAATGCATCGAGGAAGGCAGAGAAAACGAGAATTTCAGCGGCGACATCAAAAAAGCCGTCGACGCGCTCAAAAACATCAAAAAGACGCCCGAAGAACTGCGCAAAAACTGGCTGAACGTAACTTTGTTCAACAAGGAATCCAACTACGCCGCCAACCGCTTCAAGCCGTTCATGGCGCATGCGCTGCGCAGCGAACCGCTCACCGGCGGAAGGCTCGTGGAGCTCGCGCGGCTCGAACACGTCCGCTGGTGCCGTTTCCATATGGCGTACGGCTGGACGTACCGCCTGTACGACGCCTCCGATAAGGCGACGAAAAACAGATACCGCCGCATCAGGGAGCACAACATCCTTTGCCCCTTCGAGATGCTTTCCGCCGACATGCGGGTAAACAATCTCGTGAACGTGGCGCTCGCCGCGGAGGATCAGCCCATTCGGTAAAAAAAGGGGCGGGAAAGCTTTTGCTTTTCCCGCCCCTTTGACGGCTTAAAAACGGCGATCCGCCCGTTATTCTGTTTCGATGCCGAGCGCCCGCAAAAGCGCGGCGGCCTGTAAAAGCCCGATCTTCGCCCCTTTGAGTTCAAAGAGAGAGGAGGAAAAGGCGGCGCCCGCTATATCGCAGGAGCTGAGATCCATTCCTTTGAGAGAGGTCTTGAAAAAATTTGCGCGATCGAACGCGCATTTGGCGACCGACGTGTTTTTCTGCACGCATTCGGCAAAATCGGCAAAGGAGAACGCACAGCCTTCAAACCGCGCGCCGTTCAGCTTTACGGCGTTGAAATTCGCGTAGGAAAAGGCGCATTTTTCAAAGGAAACGTCTTTTAAAGAACTTTCCGAAAGATCCGCGCCGACGCCCTTGCAGTCGATAAATCCGGCGCGGCGGAAGGCGCTCTTGCGCAGATCCGCGCCCGAAAGGTCGCACCGCTCGAACAGAACGTCGGCAAAGTCGCAGCCCTTTAAAAAGGCGCCGTTCAGATCGCATGCGGTAAAAACGCATTCGGAAAATTCCCTGTCGGCAAGGCGCAGCCCCGCAAAGGACAGCTTATGAAATTTCAGCCCCTCCGCGCGCTCGTCCGTTTGCGCGAGAGCTGCGGCTTCCTGTAAAAAGGGGGCGGGTTCCTGAAAAAATTTCGGCGGCATGATCTTCATGTATGATATTATACGGCGCGGGATTTGAGATGTCAAGCGGCTAAAAGTTGACTTTTTTGCGGGAAAAGAGTAAGATAAAGGCAGAGCGGCAAAATGATTGCCGCGGGAGTCGTTATGAAGAGATCGCTTATCAAAAATTATGCAAAGCTCATCGCGCGCGTGGGCGCCAATATCCAAAAGGGGCAGGAGGTGTTCATCACCGCCGAGCTGGAAAGCAGAGATTTTATCCTGCTGCTTGCGGAAGAGTGCTACCGCGCGGGCGCTTCCAACGTGTTCGTGGAATGGAAGTGCCAGAGGTTCGATAAACTCGCCGCGCGTTTTGAAAGCGTGCGCGCGCTCTCCTGCGTGGAGAGCCGCGAGGAGGCAAAGCTTGCGTATCAGGCTGAGACCCTTCCCGTTACCATTAAAATTTTGTCTGCCGATCCCGACGGCATGAAGGGGGCGGACAGGGAAAAGATCACCCTCGCGCAGATGGCGCGCTCGGCGATCACCAAACCGTATGCCGACGCGATGACCAACCGTCACCAGTGGTGCGTCGCGGCGGTGCCCTCGGTCGGCTGGGCGAAAAAGGTGTTCCCCGAAGAGCGCGCCAATGCCTCCGTCGAAAAATTGTGGCAGCTCATCTTAAAGACGGCCCGCGCGGACGGAAAAGACCCGCTCACCGACTGGCTTTGGCACAACCGCGAACTCAAAGAAAAGTGCGACGCGCTCAACGCGTACAAATTCGTTTCCCTCGAATACAGGAGCGCAAACGGCACGAACCTGAAAGTCGGCCTTATCGATAAGGCGAAATTCATTTCGGGCAAAAAGAGCACGGCGGACGGGAAATATTTTAATCCGAACATTCCCACGGAGGAGTGCTTTACCACCCCGAAAAAAGGAGAGGCGGAGGGCATCGCGTATGCGGTCAAACCGCTCTCTTACGGCGGAGAGCTGATCGAAAATTTCTGGATCCGCTTTGAAAAGGGACGGGCGGTCGCATGCGGCGCGGAAAAGAACGAGGCGCTGCTCAAAAGCATCATCGCGATGGACGAGGGCGCGGCGTATCTCGGCGAGTGCGCGCTCGTGCCGTACGATTCCCCGATCAACCGATGCGGCGTGCTCTTTTACAATACCCTGTTCGACGAAAACGCCTGCTGCCATCTGGCGCTCGGCAGGGGGTACAGCAATACGATAGAAAATTTTGCCGATTACATGAAGTCGGACTTCATTGAAATGGGCGTGAACGATTCGGATATACACGTAGATTTTATGATCGGCGCGGAGGATCTCGAAGTTACGGGCGTTACGGCGGACGGCGAGCGGGTCGCCGTGTTCAGAAACGGAACGTGGGCGATCTGATAGGGCGGAGGAAATCATGCAGAAAACGATCTTGAAAAATTACGCGAAGCTCCTCGCGAAAACGGGGCTCAACGTGCAGAAGGGGCAGGACGTTATCATCACCGCCGATATTTCGCAGGCGGAGTTCGTGCTCATGTGCGCGGAGGAATGCTACCGCGCGGGCGCGCGGAAGGTCTTTCCCGACTGGACGGAGCAGTCTCTCTCCCGCATGCATGCGGAGGAGCGCTCTCTGCAACAGCTCTCGCGCGTGCTTCCCTGGGAGGAGGAGAGCCTGAAATGGCAGGCCAAGACCCTGCCCGCGCACCTTTACATCATGAGCGAGGATCCCGACGGCATGCGCGGCGTCGACGCGGAAAAGTATGCCGACGCGATGCGCGCGCGCGCCGCGGTCATAAAACCGTACCGCGACGAGCGGGAAAACAAAGACCAGTGGTGCATCGCCGCCGCCGCGGGCGAGGCGTGGGCGAAAAAGGTCTTTCCCAAGGAAAAGAGCGGCGCCGGCGCCGTGGAAAGGCTGTCGCGGGCGATCATCTCCGCCTCCCGCGCGGAGGGCAATCCCATGGCGAACTGGGCGGCGCACAACAAGGAACTTTCGGCAAGGTGCGCCTACCTCAACGGGCTGGGGCTTGCTTCCCTCGAATACGAGAGCTCGAACGGCACAAAGCTGCGCGTGGGGCTCATCAAGGAGGGCGTTTTTGCAGGCGGGGAAGAGGCGACCCTCTCGGGCGTCGTTTTTAACCCGAACATTCCGTCGGAGGAGGTGTACACCACTCCCAAACGCGGGGAAGCGGACGGCATCGTATATTCCACGAAGCCGCTCTCCTATCAGGGGCAGCTCATTCGCAATTTTTCCGTCCGCTTCGAAAACGGAAGGGCGGCGGAGGTGCACGCCTCGCAGGGAGAGGCGGCGCTTAAAAAAATGATCGAAGCGGACGAGGGCGCGGCGTATCTCGGCGAATGCGCGTTCGTGCCGTACGATTCTCCCATCAGCCGCGCGAAGGTGCTGTTTTACAATACCCTTTTCGATGAAAATGCGGCGTGCCATCTCGCGCTCGGCAGGGGATTCGACAACTGCGTTCGCGATTTTGAAAAGTATTCCGACGAGGAGCGCAAAGCGCTCGGCGTGAACGATTCCGCGATACACGTAGATTTTATGATCGGCACGGACGATCTGAACATAACCGGCGTGACGGATACGGGCGCGCGCATACCCGTTTTTCAAGACGGCAACTGGGCTTTCGAAGTAAAGTAGCGCGCCGCGCGCGTTAAAAAACGAGCGCCCCTTCTCCCGAATATTTCGGGAGAAGGGGCGCTTTGCGCATTCCGTCCGTCTATTAATAGAGGCGTTTGGGCGCCTTTGTTTCGGGCGCGGAAGGGGCGCCGTCGTACAGACTCACTTTTTTGAAAAAGAAAGCATGGAGCGCCGCGCACCCCGCTACGCACAGCGCGGCGAAGACAAACAGCGGTATGAAGCCGTATGCGCCCGCAAACAAGGTGATCGCGAGCATGCCCATCGTCAGTACCATGCCGCCGAAGGAAAGGATCAGCACGGGCACGCTGTTTTTTACGGCAGACATTTCGTTCTGCCAGTCATATTTGGGGAATTTATAATTCAGGAATGTTCCGAACATCGAAATAAAGGCGCAGTAGGCAACGGGCGCCGCGATCAGCGCCGCCCACATCAGCGGGCCGGCATGCGCCTGCACGCATACGATGACGGAAAAGATAAGCGCTACGGGCGCGGAAAATACAAAGCCGACTGCCGTTTTTGCGAGCAGGATCGTCTTTGCGGGCAGCGGCAGAGAGCACATGATCCAGCGGGATTTGCCTTCCATGGAAAGAGAAGATGCCGAGGGGAAGGTCATTCCTGCAAAAATCAGGCCCGCCGCGCCGAAAATGTAACCGAAGGCTTGGGGCGGGATGCCCTCCTCCGTCAGCCCGGAAAGCAGTTTGATGGGGTCGAAGATCAGCATGGCGATCGCGGCGATCAGCAAGAGCAGCGCGCCCCCGATCGAGTTCATGAGGTATACTGAGGATGAAAACAGCCGCTTGATCTCCTTTTTGAAGAGCGCACCGAAGGCGCCGCTCTTGCGGATCTGCTTTTCTTTGAAGGCGACGCCGGCGCTTTTCGCCGCAAGCCGGGTGCATATTTTTGCATAGAAAGGGGCGGTGACCGCAATGAATACGGCTGCCGCGGCGGCGTTCGCGCCGATGAAGGCAAACAGCGCCCAGATTTTGCCCGCAAATGCCCATGAAACGAGCATGGCGGGCGGATAAGCCTTCCCCGCGATCGCTTCCGCGAGGGCGTTCATGTCCGGCTCCTGAGAATTGGCGCCGAAGGAAACGGCAAAGCTGACGGCGAATATTGCGATAAAAAAGAGGATCCCGAGCAGGCTTTGCAGCAGGTTTTTGTAGCGGAAACGCGCCGTCAGCGCGGTGATCGCCGTTCCGATCGCCGTCGCCGCCGCAAGGGGCAGCAGGGGGGAGAAAATTACCGCCGCGAGCATTGCGATCAGTTTATAAAACGTAAAACCCGTCGCGACGAAATACACGATAAAAGCGGGCGCGCAGACGAGCAGAACGAAGGCAAAGTCGACGATATACGATACCGCCAGCCTCGACGCGATGACCGCCGCTTTCGTTACGGGCAGGCTCATCACGGCGTCGTGGTCTTTTGCAGCAAACAGCATGGAACAGCCGCGTATCAGAGAAAAAATAAACGAAACGAGCGAAGCGATCGCGACCGCAAACGCGGGGATCGAGCCCGCCGCGCCCTGCGCCGCAAAAGCCAGCGCGATCATCACGTCGTAAAAGGCGAGCAAGAGCACGGCGAAGGCGATGAGCGCGATCGCGCCGCCCGCCCGTTTTTTTATGCGCGGATCGTCGGAGTGCTTCAATTTGTTCAGCCCGAAGGCGCCCATAAGCTGTACCCTCGCGAGCACGAGCCATTTTGCCTTAGCCTTCATTTTTTTCGAGGACCTCCAAAAATACCGATTCCAGGCTCTCGTCGCCGCGTACCCGGTCGATGTCGCCGCCGGCGACCAGCTTGCCGCCCTTGATTATGGCGATCTTGTTGCAAAGTTTTTCCGCCACGTCTAATACGTGCGTGGAAAAAAAGATCGCCGCGCCCCGCGCGCACAGCTCTTTAAACACCTCTTTCAGGCGGAACGCCGCCTCGGGGTCGAGCCCCACGAACGGCTCGTCCAGCACGAACAGTTTGGGCTCGTGCAGTAGGGCGCCGATCACGGCGAGCTTTTGCTTCATGCCGTGCGAGTAAGAGCCGATCAGCGAGCCCAGATCTCCGCGGATGCGGAACATATCGGCATATTTTTCTATGCGCGCCCGCCTGTCCTGATCGGAAACGGCAAAGACGTCCGCAATGTAATTCAGATACTGTATGCCCGTCAGAAATTCGTACAGGTCGGGGTTGTCGGGGATGTACGCCGTTACGGATTTGCACGCCACGGGGTCTGCCCTGACGGAGTTTCCGCACACGTATATTTCGCCTTCCGTAAAATCCATCACGCCCGTTACGGCGCGCAGGGTGGTCGTTTTGCCGGCGCCGTTCTGCCCGATAAATCCGTAAATGTCGCCCGCGCATACTTCGAGGGAAAGTCCGTCTACCGCGCGCTTGTTTTTGGAATAGCTCTTGGAAAAATTTTCGATCCTGAGTATTGCGTCCTGCATGGAGCCTCCTTTTGCGGAGAATGCCTCCGCCGCGTTCTATACTATCATACAGGCGGCGCGATGTCAATAAATTTAACAAAATTATTGCGCCGATACGGTTGCGGCGCGCGGGCAAAGCTGTTATAATGGTAAAAAAGCGGAAAAAGGAGAAGGGTATGAAGAGGATACAACTCGGCGGCAGCGGCGTGAGCGTTCCCGCGATCGCGGTCGGCTGCATGCGGCTCAACGGCATCGGTAAAGAGGAGCGGAAAAGCTTTATTTCGTCCGCGATCGAGCAGGGCATGAACTTTTTTGATCATGCGGATATTTACGGCGGCGGGGAGTGTGAAAGGGTTTTCGGCGAAGCGGTCAAAGAGCTGAAACTGCCGCGCGAGTCGCTCTTTTTGCAGTCGAAGTGCGGTATCGTGCCGGGAGTGATGTTCGATTTTTCCGAAAAGCACATCGTGGAAGCGGCGGAAGGCTCCCTCAGGCGGCTGGGAACGGATCATCTCGACAGTCTGCTCCTGCATCGGCCCGACGCGCTCGTGGAGCCCGAAGAGGTTGCCTCTGCCTTCGATAAGCTGCAAAGGGAGGGCAAGGTGCGGTATTTCGGCGTTTCCAACATGCACCCCGCCCAGATAGAACTCATCAGGAGCGCCGTAAAGCAGCCGCTCGTTGCAGACCAGCTGCAATTTTCGCCCACGAACGCCACGATGATCTCCAACGGCATAGAGGCGAACATGCTCACGGACGGAGCCGTTTCGCGAGACGGCTATATCCTCGAATACTGCCGTCTGCACGGCATTACGATACAGGCGTGGTCTCCGTATCAGTACGGGTTTTTCGAGGGCGTATACCTCGGCAGCGACAGGTTCCCCGCGCTGAATAAGGTCATCGGAGAGATCGGCGAAAAATACGGCATAGAAGATGTGGCAGTGGTCGCCGCGTGGATCCTTCGCCATCCCGCGGGCATGCAGATGATCGCGGGAACGATGAACCGCAAACGGCTTGCCGCCATAGCGAAGGGCGCAGACGTGACCCTTTCGCGCGAGGAATGGTATAAAATTTACATTGCGGCGGGGCATATCCTGCCGTAACTTCGCTGCCGCCGTACGGCGGCAGATTTTTTGCATGCTCGGAGGGGCGTTATGGAAAAAGAAAGCGCGCGGGCGCGCTTCAAAAATCTGCTTCTGCTCTTTGCTCTGTTTATGAAGATCGGGCTCTTTACGTTCGGCGGCGGTTATGCGATGATCAGCCTGATCCGCAGGGAGTTCATCGAAAAGCGCAAATGGGTCACGGCGCCCGAATTTACAGACATGATAGCGATCTCCGAATCCACGCCGGGGCCGCTCGCCATCAACAGCGCCACCTATGTCGGCTACAAGATAGGGGGCTTTTGGGGCGCGCTGTGCGCGACCGTCGGCGTGGTCATCCCGTCGTTCGTCATCATCTATATCATCTCCCTTTTTCTGGAACGCTTTTTGGCACTGAAAGCCGTTGCCGCGGCGTTTCGGGGGATACAGGTCGCCGTAGCGTTTCTGATCCTCTCCGCGGGGATTAAAATGTTTAAGGAAATGGAAAAGAAGCCCGTTACCGTCGTCATGGCGGCGCTCGTGTTCGCCGTCATGATCGTGCTCGATGTTTTTGCGCTCTCCTTTTCCTCGGTCTATCTCATTCTCATCGGCGCGGGCGTGGGGCTCGCCGCCTATTTCATAGGCAGAGCGGCAAAACATAAAAAGCAATTCTCCGCCGCGGACGGATCGCCCGCGAACGACGGAAGCGGTGGCGAAGCAGGGGAAGCCCCTGAGGAGAGCGAGAGCTTATGCGAATCAGATCTACCCGCCGGTGAGAGGAAAACGCTTCCCGGGGCGCCGCCGTCGGGCGGGGGCGACGGAGCAGGCGAAGGAGAAAAGGTCGGGACGGAAGGCGAAGAAAAGAACGGGGCAGACGGGGAGGCGCGGAGATGATCTATCTGAAACTTTTTCTCATATTCTGCAAAATAGGCGTCGTTTCCTTCGGCGGCGGGTACAGCATGCTCCCGATGGTGCAGGACGAGGTCGTGTCCCGCGGGTGGCTCACGGAGAGCGAGCTGATGAATTTTATCGGCGTGGCAGAGTCTACGCCCGGGCCGATCGCCGTCAATCTGGCCACCTTTATCGGTTCGTCGCAGGCGGGGATCCTCGGTGCGCTGTGCGCGACCGTCGGCGTGGTGCTTCCCTCCTTTGTCATCATTCTCATCATCGCGGCTGTTTTCCGCACTTTTCTCAAAAACCGCGTCGTGCAGGGCGCGCTCGTCGGGATCCGCGGCGTCATCGTCGGGCTCATCTGCGCCACGGGCCTGTGGCTTGCGGTGCAGCTGCTGTTTCTTACGGGCGAGGGCGGCGGCTTCGGCTTCGACTGGCGCGCGCTCGTCATCGCGGCGGGGCTCACTGCGGAAACGATCGTCTTAAAAAAATGTTTTAAACGTTCCGCGTCGCCGATCATGCTCATTCTCACGGCGGCGGCGCTCGGCGCGCTGCTGTACATGATATGAGCTTTTTGCCCGCTTTTGCGGAAATATATCAAATGAGTTTTGCGCGCCGTGTTTTGAATTTGGCACATAAAAAAACGGGAGCCCCGCATCGATGCGGGTACTCCCGTTTTTTACTTTACATTCCGCCTTGTCAGACGATCTCGATCTGACAGGCGCGCATGGCGGCGAGCGCGTTGCCGTGGCTTGCTGGCGTTACACCTGCGCAGCAGTCGGCGCGCACGCAGATCCGCGTTTCGGGGCTGAACGCCTTTGCGAGCAGCGCGTTGGAGATCACGCAGATGTCCGTGCACAGCCCGATCAATTCAACGCTTTCGTAACCGCCGCTTTTTATCTTTTCCGCAAGCCTCACGCTGCCGAAAGTCGGCTTATCGATCACTTCCCCGAAAACGGGGATCTCGTCCGCGATCTGCCAGCCGCTGCTCCCTTTTATGCAGTGGGGCACGGGCAGTTTTTTCCCTTCCGCGGTGGAAAGGTAGTCGTTCGCATGCGTGTCGCGCGTGTATACGATCTCTTCGCCCGCTTCTTTTGCGGCGAGTATGCGCTCGCGCACGTTCTGTACGATGCCCTGCGCCTCCGCCGTGCCGAGCGCGCCGCGGATAAAGTCGTTTTGCATATCTATGACGGCAAGCAGACGTTTTTCCATATCAGTCGATAAAGGGGCGGATTTTTTTGATGAGATTATCCGCGATCAGCCGCGCGGCGCGGTGGGTGGGGTGAATGCCGTCCGGCGAATATGCCGAAACGCTCACCGCCTGCGATACGCCCGCAAAGATCTCGTCGAGCGCGATATATGCGTCGGCATACTTCTGCGCCGCCGCTTTTACCGCCGCAACTACTTCGTTGAATTCGCGGCGCATACGCTTTTTGTCGGGCACGTCCAAAAGAAATGGCTCCGCGATCACGAGTTTCGCACCCGAAGCTTTGATCTTTTCCGCCACGGCCGCATAGCATTCGGCAAATTTCTGCGCGTCAAAATCCGCGCCGTCCGTATATTTATGCCACACGTCGTTGACGCCCGCAAGGAGAACGACGACGTCCGCCTTTTCCGCAAGGCATTCGTCCAGCCGGGCGGCAATGTCCGCAATGCGGTTGCCCGTCACGCCCCTGTTCGCGAACGTGAATTCCCTGTCTTCGTACAGCGGGCGCAGCTTTTCCGCCAAAAGCGATACGTATCCGTCGCCGAGGTCGGAGGGCACGCTTCTGTCGCGGCCCGCGTCTGTTATGGAATCTCCGATAAATAAGATCTTCATTTTACACCCTCGATCATTTTTTTGTAGTTATCGATGCTTTTTTGGATAATGGCGAGCGCGCTGTCTCTGCCCATGATCTCCCTGACGGCGGTCGCCTTGTGTTCGAGCGCCTTGTACACCTCAAAAAAGTGGTGCATCTCTTCAAAGATATGGCGGGGCAGCTGAGAAATATCGCTGTAAATGTTATAAGTCGGTTCTCTGAAAGGGATCGCAATGATCTTCTCGTCCATCTTGCCGTCGTCCATCATGTTGATCACGCCGATGGGGAAGCACTCCACGAGCGTGGCGGGAAGGATCGGCTCGCTGCACAGCACCAGAACGTCCAGCGGGTCGCCGTCGTCGGCGAGCGTCCGCGGGATAAAACCATAGCTTGCGGGATATACGGTGGAAGTATACAAGACCCTGTCCAGCCTGAGTACGCCCGTCTCTTTATCCAGTTCGTATTTGCTCTTGGAGCCTTTCTGGATCTCGATGTAACACATAAAATCTTCTTTTTTTATGCGTTCTTCCGCAATATCGTGCCAAATGTTCATGATAACTACCTGCTTTTTTTATTATTTTAACACAGAATGCGGTGTTTCGCAATACTTGCGGAAAAATTTAAATAAAAAAATAGCAAAAGTTTTTTGTAAAAAGTCGAAATTAACTTTGACAATCTTTTTCGGATATGCTATTATATTATAGCGCTTTTGTAAAAGCGCGTGCCGGAGCGTGCAGAAGTACCCAAGTGGCTCAAGGGGCTCCCCTGCTAAGGGAGTAGTACGG
>ERZ1643247.1571-NODE-1571-length-20491-cov-15.359121_pt1 | contig 20491 bp, 17 predicted proteins | sample MGYA00579264_ERZ1643247 | MGnify/ENA primary metagenome ERZ1643247 (study PRJEB29033, sample SAMEA4952262) | chicken gut metagenome | biome: Broiler Chicken; feature: Gastrointestinal Tract; material: Caecum | place: Ireland | collected 2018 | study: Broiler... | reverse complement strand
CTTGCCTGGAGACGGGCCGGAAAGATAGGTAGTGCCAACACAAAAGGACGGACAGCTTGCTGTCCGTCCTTTTTCTTTTTCTACGAGCTGCGCAGAGTTAAGATCTCCGTCTTTTGAGAGAGACAAGAAATGCCTCTTGTGTCGAATTCAGGAGTTTGTTATAATAGCCTCGTTACGGTAAACCCGTGAGATTTCAACGATTTGAGATGAATGGAGGTATTTGGAGCAATATGCAGTGGAAACGGGTTGGCAGCTGTGCTGCGGCGCTTGCTTTGATGATGACGATTGGTGTGCAGCCGGCTCTGGCGGCGGCCACGCCTTACCGCTTGAACGTACCAAGCGGATATGTGAGTTCTTTTTCCGACGTCCAGGAGGACGACTGGTACTATGACTATGTGGCGGTGCTGAACAGCCGGGGGATGATCGACGGCTATGGAAACGGACTGTTCGGGGCCAATGATCCCCTGACCTCCGGCGCAGCTCTGGTTATGGTGCTGAAAGCGGCGGGCAGCGGGGATCTTGCCGCGACCGGAGATCACTGGGCCAGCGGTTATGCGGACTACGCGGTGTCCCAGGGTTATTTGACTCAGGAGCAGATCGGCGACCTGGACCAGCCCATGGCCCGTGTCCTAGTGGCGGAGCTGGCTGCCAGGGCTCTGGGTGTGGAGCCCTCCTCAGAGCGCTCGCCCTTCTCGGATGTGGACAACGGATATCTGACCGCCCTGTATGAGCTGGGAATCATTACGGGAAGCGAGGAGGATGGGGAGACCGTCTTTTTGCCGGATCAGCCCATCACCCGGGCGGAGATCAGCGTGATTGTCTGGCAGGTGGACCGGGTCCACACCTATGGGGAGCAGATTTTGTTCCAGGGAGCTTACTATGATATTCTGGAGGACGTTCCGGTCAACACCTATGACCCGGAGGGCTTTTCCAAGGATGAGAACGGGTACATTACCTATACGGAGGATGGAGTCTATGTGACCAAGGGTGTGGATGTATCCGTCCATCAGGGGACCATTGACTGGCAGCAGGTGGCGGACGCCGGCTTCGACTTTGCCATGATCCGGGTGGGATACCGTGGCTATGGCACGGAGGGCAACATGCGGGGCGACACCCAGTTCCTCAACAATGTGCAGGGCGCTCTGGACGCCGGCCTGGATGTGGGAATTTACTACTTCTCCCAGGCCATTACCGTAGAGGAGGCCAGGCAGGAGGCCGCCTATGTGATCGAGCAGATCGCGCCCTACCGCATTACATATCCGGTGGTCTTTGACTGGGAGCGGCAGAACTACGCCGGTTCCCGGACTCAGACCATTCCGGACACCGGCCTCCTGTGCAGCATGGCCAACGCCTTCTGTGCGGATATTGAGGCGGCGGGCTACGAGGCGATGATCTACTTCTATCAGAATCTGGCCTACAACAATCTGGACTTGAGCCAGCTGCTGGACTATCCCTTCTGGCTGGCCCAATATACCGACTATCCCTCGTTTTACTATGATTTCGACATGTGGCAGTATACCTCCAGCGGGAAGGTGCCCGGAATCTCCGGCAATGTGGATCTGAATCTGCGGTTCTTCCGGGATGGGGAACTCCCGCCGGAGGACAGCGGAGATGTTGAGGATACTCCGCCCTCGCAAGATATACCGTCCAGCCAGGATGGAGCGCCGAAAGAAGAAAACACAGAGTCTGAAATCAGTCAGGACATCTAATGAGAGACCAGCGTCAGCAGGTAAATGCCGACGCTGGTTTTTTATTTTGGAGAAACAGACACAAAAATCTTGACAAAGCGGGAAATATATAGTATAGTCACACTAGAATAATGATAATTATTCTCATTAAGAAAACGGGGAAGATTTACGATCGTGTAAGGAGGTCTTTTCATGAACCGCAAGGCATTCAACCGAATCAACTATGGCCTGTTTTTAGTGGGCTCCGTGCTGGAGGGGAAGTACCAGGGGTGTGTGGTCAACTCCCTGCACCAGATCACCTCCAGCAATCCGGCCAAGTTCTCCCTGAGCCTGAACAAGAGCAACGAGACCTATAAGGCGGTGGAGGCCGCCGGCAGCTTCGCGGCCACCGTGCTGGAGCGCGGCACCCCCAAGGAGCTGGTGGACCTGTTCGGCTATAAGTCCGGCCGTGTAGTGGACAAGTACGAGGGCTTCCAGGTGGAGACCGACGGGGCGGGCAACCCCTATGTGAAGGACCACGCCCTGGCCCGGATCAGCTGTAAGATTGTGGACAAGCTGGACCTGGGCAGCTATGTGCTGTTTGTGTGCGAGGCCACCGAGGCCGAGGTGCTGGGCGAGGGTCCGGCCATGACTCTGGACGACTACCGGGGCGAGGGCGGCGCAACTCCGGCGGCGGCCACGGTGGTCCGGATCGTGGAGGAGGTGGCCTGGCGGTGCACCATCTGCGGCTACATCGCCGAGCGGGAGACCCTGCCCGACGACTACCGGTGCCCCATCTGCCGGGCCCCCAAGGATAAATTTGAAAAAATGTGACCGAGAACATACCTCGAGCAAGAATGAAGTTTCTCCAAAATTAGACAATATTTTCAAGAAACGAAGTTTAAGCAGCCGAAGGGGCTTGCTGTCTGTGAATGGCAGGTGGCAAGCCCTTCCGTTTTGTCTGAGCGCTCCTATTACGGAAGTCATCCAGGTTCTCCATCCGCTCTTGCTCGGCTTTCCTCTTGGCATAATATTGCACCCCACTTCTTATCCAGTATGCCATACTGTCTAACAAATGGGGTGCAGTTCATTTTGTTCCGGCGGGGAGCGTTTCGTTTCCCATGCCCTGGTTTCAGTTCTGAGTGGTGCTGGGGGCCAGGTAGTCGCCCAGGACATACCCCTCTTCAAAGTTGCCGCCGCCGGTGGCATAGCGGATGTGGTACCAGCCGTTGCCCGCCTCCTCCAGCACGGTGACGGTGGCGCCGTCCGAGGTGCTGGCCTGGACGGAGTAGTCCGTCCCCGGGCCGGAGCGGATATTCAGTCCGCCGCCGCCCACGCCGGTGATCACCGCGTCGGTGTTGGGGGCCAGGGTGGTGCCCGAAGTGGTGGTTCCGCTGCCGGTGTCGCCGCTGGTGTCGATGTTCTCTCCGGTGCCGTCGCCGGTGCACAGGATGGCGCAGGAGGCGGTCTGGCCGCCGGCGGAGGCGGTGATGGTCACCGACACCTGGTCACTGCCCTTGTATACGTTGGTGATGTTGCCGTACTCGTCCACGGTGGCGATGTTCTCATTGCTGCTGGTCCACTCCACTGTCACCTGGGCGTCCTCAGGCACCGTAGTCACCGTCAACTGGAAGGACTCGCCCGCCTGGAGGGCCACCTGGTCCTCGTCCGTGCGGCTGAGGGTCAGGCTCTCCAGCGTCACGTTGCCGGCGGAGGTGGAGACCGATGTGCCGCCGTTGGAGCCGCTGGGCGTGCTGCCGAACAGCAGGGGGGACAGAGTGGTAAAGACGATCACCACCGCGGCAATGATTAGGACCAGGGAGATGACGAGCCCGGCCACCTGCAGGGGGTTGGGCTGGCCGCCCCGGCCGGACCGGGAGCCGCCGGCCACCCGGCGGCCGCCTACGGGCGGATAGCTGCGGCCGCCCGGCCGCTCGTCGCAGAAGGGACAGCGCTTATATGTGGTGGAATATTCTTCCCCGCAGTTCTCACACCGGATCACATCGGTATTGCGGCGGGGGGGAGCTTTCTTTGTGGCCATAGGGACCTTCCTCCATCATCAGTTGGGATGGCAGACCGGGAACAATCCTGCGGTCTCAGCTTTCATTTTACAGGGAATTAACGGCCCCGTCAACGGGAAAAGGGGAAATAACAAATTTTTAACAAAATTATGTCAACTTTTGCCGAAGGAGGCCCCTGGACTTCTTGACCGGGGGCCCACTTTCTTTTATAATGACTCTCAGCAGCGGGGCCTGTGGAAACAGGCTTCCGCCAGCCGTCGGAGAGGAGACGATCCCGGATGAAGCCAGGAACCATGACCGCCGCCCAAGTCCATAAGCAGTACAGCGAGGCCGTCACCGCCTTCCGGCGGTGGATTCCCGACCCCACATTGCGCCAGGCCTTCAACCGGGAGGCGGACTCCTTCTTCCAGCACTGCGCCCTGGGGGTGTGGCAGGCGGACAACGCCCAGGCCATCACACCCAAGCATGTGGAGTTCTACAACGCCATCTACTCGGGAAAAAACCTCTCCCCCTCCGCCCTGTACTGGGAGGTGGCCTCCGGCGTGGCCAACTACGACCTGTTTCAGCCCCCCGCCTTCTTCCAGGCCCTGCGGGACTACGACCGGCGGAAGGGCACCACTCTGGCCCGGCGCTTTGCCGACCAAACGACCCTCATCCTCCTGCTGTTCGCGGCGGTGGACGATGTGGTCAGCGAGGCCGAGGCCGGCTTTGTCAACTCCTGCTCCGACATTCTGCTGGAGCTGTGCGGAAAGGACGGCCTGTCCGGAGACCGCCCCGCCCTGAAGGCGGACGAGTTCATCACCCGTACTCCCGCTCCCCCTCAGGAGGCCCCCAAGGAGGCGGCCAAGGGGAATCAGGGGGAACCGGAACCCCTTCCGGCGGAGCCCGAGCCCACTCTGGAGGAGCTCCTGGCTGAGCTGGACAGCCTGTGCGGCCTGGCCAAGGTGAAGGAGGACGTGAAGAGCCTCATCAACCTGGTGAAGGTGCGCAGGCTACGGGAGGAGGCCGGCCTGCCCGTCCCCCCCATGTCCCTGCATCTGGTGTTTTTAGGCAACCCGGGCACTGGCAAAACCACGGTGGCCCGCCTGCTGGCAAAAATTTACCACGCCATCGGAGTGCTCCCCAAGGGACAGCTGGTGGAGGTGGACCGCTCCGGTCTGGTGGCCGGCTTTGTGGGACAGACCGCCCTGAAGACCGGCGAGGTGGTCCAGAAGGCCATCGGGGGCGTGCTGTTCATCGACGAGGCCTACGCCCTGGTGAACGCCGAGAGCGCCAACGACTTCGGCCACGAGGCCATCGAGGTTTTATTGAAAAACATGGAGGACCACCGGAAGGACCTCATCGTGATTGTGGCCGGGTACGCCCAGCCCATGGAGCGCTTTCTCCACTCCAACCCCGGCTTGGAGTCCCGGTTCAACAAATACTTCTACTTTGAGGACTACAATGGAGAGGAGCTCTTCTCCATCTTCCAGTCCATGTGCAAAAAGAACGGCTACACCCTCTCCCAGGAGGGGGAGGCGCAGATGAAGCAGGACTTGCTGGAGCTGTACGAGAACCGGGACGAGAACTTTGGCAACGCCCGGGACGTGCGCAACCGGTTTGAACAGGCGGTGGCCCGCCAGTCCAACCGGGTGGCCCAGCTGGAGTCCCCCACCCGGGAGCAGCTGATGGAGCTCCTCCCGGAGGATCTTACGGAGCCAGAGGCCCCGAGAGAAAATTAGGATTTGTTATGAAGATTGCATTTTATACCCTTGGTTGTAAGGTCAACCAGTACGAGACCCAGGCCCTGGAGCAGCTGGTCACCCAGCGGGGCCACAGCCTGGTCCCCTTTGAGGAGACGGCGGACGCCTATGTGATCAACACCTGCACCGTCACCGCCGTCAGCGACAAGAAGTCCCGGCAGGTAATCCGCCGGGCCCGGAAGGCCGCCCCCGACGCGGTGATCGCCGTGTGCGGCTGCTACCCCCAGACCCACCCGGACGACGTGGAGAAGCTGGGGGTGGACCTGATCTCCGGCACCGGAGACCGCACCGGCTTTGTGGACCTGCTGGAGCGGGAGTGGCGGGACCGCCAGCCCATCACCGCCCTGGACGACGCCTTCCAGCGCCGCTCCTTCGAGTCCCTCCCCGCCGGCGGACTGGAGGGCCGCACCCGGGCCATGCTGAAGATGGAGGACGGGTGCGTCAACTTCTGCTCCTACTGCATCATCCCTTACGCCCGGGGGCGGGTGCGCTCCCTCCCCCTGGCCGACTGCGTCCGGCAGGCCCGGGAGCTGGAGGCGGCGGGCTACCGGGAGATCGTCCTCACCGGCATCGAGATCTCCTCCTGGGGACAGGACCTGGAGGGAAAACCGGAGCTCATGGAGGCCATTGAGGCCATCTGTCAAGGTCTCTCCCCTGACACCCGGGTGCGCCTGGGCTCTCTGGAGCCCCGGACCATCACCCCGGACTTCTGCCGCCGGGCGGCGGCCCTGCCCAACCTGTGCCCCCATTTCCACCTGTCCATGCAGTCGGGGTGCGACACGGTGCTGGCCCGGATGAACCGGAAATATGATTCCAACCGGTATTATAAGAGCGTAACATTCCTGCACGAGGCCTACGACCGGCCCGCTGTTACCACCGACCTCATCGTGGGCTTCCCCGGCGAGACGGAGGAGGAGTTCCAGCAGACCCTGGACTTTATTCAAAAATGCGCCTTCTCCGCCATGCACATCTTCCCCTACTCCAAGCGGCCGGGCACTCCGGCGGCCAAGCTGCCCGGGCAGGTGCGCAACGCCGTCAAGGAGGAGCGGGCCCACCGGGCCGCCCAGATTGCCCGGACCATGCAGGATACTTACTTAGACAGCTGGGTGGGCGAGACCGTCCCCGTCCTCTTTGAGGAGGAGCGGGAGGGGCTGTGGCGGGGCCACACCACCCGGTACTGTGAGGTGGAGGTCCAGTCCGTCCAGCCGCTCCACAATCAGCTGCGGCAGGTGCAGATCACCGGACACGCCGGAGGGGCCCTCCAGGGGGTCCTGGTATGAGCCGGATCAAGCGGGTCCACTGCGGCGATGTGAACTGCCACCTGGTCCAGGGGGAGCAGGGGGCCATTTTGGTGGACACAGGCCGTGCGGGCTACGGGGAGAAGCTGCTCCCCCTGTGCAGGCAGTGGGACGTGCGGCTCATCGTCCTCACCCACGGGCACCTGGACCACGTGCAGAACGCCGCCTTTCTCTCTCAGCAGCTGGAGGTGCCCATCGCCATGCACCGGGCCGATTTGGAGCTGCTGGAGGACAATGACCGCCAGCCCATGCAGGCCCACTGCCGCCTGGGCCGGCTGATCCAGTCCCTGTCCCGGCGGGGGTTTCAGGACACCCTGCTCCCCCCCTTCCAGCCCGATTTGTATCTGGAGGACGGGGACGATCTGTCCCACTTCGGGGTCAACGCCCAGGTGGTGGCCCTCCCCGGCCACACGGCGGGCTCCATCGGCCTGAAAACCGAGGACGGCGCCCTGCTGGTGGGGGACGCCATGTTCCGCCTGTTCTCCCCCGCCCCCGCCCTGGTCTATGCGGACCGGCGGCAGATGGAGGACAGCGTGGCCAAAATCTGGGCCCTCCACCCCACCGCCCTCTACTTCGGCCACGGGCGGCCCGCCCAGGGGTTGTAAAAACAGGAAAAACCGATTATACTACTAGACGAACTCCATTTGATGTGGGAGGAGGTGACCCCATGACCCGCGCGGAATTTGACGCCATTTTTGAGAAGTGCAAGAAGAAGTATCTGCCCACCAACCAGGCGGAGATTCAGAAGAAGCTGAGCACCTTTGCCGACCAGGACGGAAAGGTTTCTCCCCAGGCCCTGGCCATCTTCTCCTTTATCGAGACGGTGCAGTACACCAACGACATGCTCTACGCCGTTTTGTCCGAAGCCCTGGATGTGGAGGACTGAACCTCCGCGCCGCCCTTTGAAAGGGCGGCGCGGCTTTATTTTTTCTGAAAAATTCCCCGGAAAAATTTGACGGGATGGGGAAATTGGGGTACACTGTCTCTGATTGTGTACCAAATGAAAAGGAGAATGTTTACTATGGTATTCAGCAGTCTTGTCTTTCTGCTGGGCTTTCTGCCCGCCCTGCTGCTGGTGTATTTTCTCATTCCCGCCCGGTTTCGGGGGCTAAGGAACCTGGTCCTGCTGGGGGCCAGCTTATTTTTCTACTGGTGGGGGGCCAGCAAGCTGGTCCTCCTCATGGTCCTTTCCATTCTGGTCAACTACCTGGGCGGCCTTCTGGCCGGTCAGGCGGACCGGCGGCTGGCCCGCTTCGGGGTGATCTTCGCCTCGGCGGTGGGGCTGGGGCTGCTGGGGTGGTTCAAGTACGCCGGATTTCTGGCTCAGACCATTAACGGCCTGGGCTTTGCTGTCCCCATCCCCCAGGTGACTCTGCCCATCGGCATCTCCTTCTTCACCTTTCAGGGGCTCAGCTACGTCATCGACGTGTACCGGGGAGACGCCCCCATTCAGAAGAACCCCCTGAACGTGGCCCTGTATGTGGCCCTGTTCCCCCAGCTGGTGGCCGGCCCCATCGTCCGGTACACCACCGTCATGGCGGAGATCGCCCACCGGGAGGAGAACCTTCCGGAGTTTGCCGCCGGCGTCACCCGCTTCTGCTTCGGCCTGGCCAAGAAGATGGTGCTGGCCAACTCCATGGGGCAGATTGCCGACGGGATCTTCAATCAGACGGCGGCCAACCTGGACCCCGGCCTGGCCTGGGTGGGCGCCCTGGCCTACACCTTCCAGATCTACTTTGACTTCTCCGCCTACTCGGATATGGCCATCGGTCTGGGCCACATGTTCGGCTTCCGGTTCCTGGAGAACTTCAACTACCCCTATATCTCCCGCTCCGTCACCGAGTTCTGGCGGCGGTGGCACATCTCCCTGTCCACCTGGTTCCGGGACTACGTGTATATCCCCCTGGGAGGCAACCGGTGCTCCAGGCTCAAGCACATGCGCAACATCTTCGTGGTGTGGCTGCTCACCGGGCTGTGGCACGGGGCTGCCTGGACCTTTGTGCTGTGGGGACTGTGGTTTTGCCTGCTGCTGCTGGGGGAGAAGTTTCTGTGGGGAAAGTACCTGGAGAAGCTGCCCAGCCTGATCCGCTGGGCCTACGCCATGTTTGCCGTCATCCTCAGCTGGGTGCTGTTCCGCTCGGTGGACCTGGGGCAGGCCTGGGCCTATCTGGGAGCCATGTTCGGCCAGACCACCGGCCTGGCCCAGGACGGGCAGGCCCTCTACTATCTGCTCCAGTTCTGGCCGGAGTGGGCGCTGGCCCTCATCGCCTTCCTGCCGGTGAAGCGCTGGGCCCAGTCCTGGCTGGAGGCCCGGGGGAGTGCCGGTCAGGCGGTCGCCCTGTGGGTTCCACGGGTGCTGGCCCTGGGACTGCTGGCCCTCTCCTATCTGGAGCTGGTCACCGGCTCCTTCAACCCCTTCATCTACTTCCAATTTTAAGGAGGGTCACCCATGAAAAAGAGCAAATGGGCCGACTGGCTTGTTGTCATCGGTTTTCTGGGGTTCCTGGCCCTGGCCCTTGCAGTCACCCTGGTCCGGCCCAAGTCGGGCTGGTCCTACTATGAGAACCGGAATCTGGCCCGCCCGGCGGAGCTGTCGGTGGAGACGGTGCTGGACGGCACCTTCCCCGCCAGCGTGGAGCCGGTCCTTCAGGACCACGCCGCCGGGCGGAACATTCTGATGAAGCTGTCCGCCTGGGCCGACCTGCACCTGTTCCACCGCCCGGTGGTCAACGAGGTGGTCCCCTCGGACGGCATGCTCCTGGGCTTCAACGCCTATGAGACCCCCGACCCGGCGGTTATTCACAACCAGGCCCAGGCCATGGCCGGGCAGCTGGCCCAGCTGCGGGACGTGGTGGAGGGGTACGGCGGACACTTCTACTACGTGGCCGTGCCGGGGCAGTACACCTATTTCTCCGACTCCTACCCGGACTTCCTCAACAGCCGGGAGGCGTACACCGCCCTGGAAATCCCCGCCTTCACCCAGGCCATGGAGGAGCAGGGGGTAAATCTTCTGGACATGGGGCCGGTGCTGGACCAGCTGGGAAAGCCCAAGGAGTACTACTCTCTGGCCGACTACCACTACCAGTTTGAGGGGGCCTATGTGACCTACCGGGCCATCCTGAAGGAGATCAACCGGGACCTGGGGCTGGACCTGACCGTTCTGGACGGGGACTCCCTCACGGTGGAGACCCTGCCCAACCCCTATTTGGGCTCCCGGGGGAGAAAAATTTTCGGGCTGGAGAACTGCGGGGAGCATCTGACCATCGGTCTGCCCAAGGACCCCATCCCCTTCACCCGGGCCGACAACGGCACTGAGACGGCGGCTACCGTGTACGCCATGCCCGCCACCGGCACGGAGGACGTGCTCTACTCCCTCTACATGGGGGGCGACGTGGGGGAGACCGTCATTGAAACAGGCCGTCCCGGCCTGCCCTCCATTCTCATTTACGGGGACAGCTTCACCAACCCGGTGGAGTGTCTGACCTATTACAGCTTTGACGAGATGCGCAGCATCGACCTGCGCCACTACAAGGACAGGACTTTGGCCGACTATATTCAGACCTACCAGCCCGACATCGTGGTGGGCATCCGGGACTATGAGGCCCTGCTGTCCACCGACTTCAACGGCAGTCCCTTCCAGATTCAGCCCTGACAGGAGGCGAGCGCCATGAAATTCAGACCGGAGGCGGGGGACTTTCCCCTGGAGCAGGAAAGCTGCAAAGCCGACTACGCCCAGGCCCGGGAACTGGGGCGGGTCCGCCTGGGGCAGCGCGCCCTCTACTTCTCCCACCTCACCTGGACCGGGGTTCTCCTCCTGGACCAGGTGGAGCGGGCCTATCTGCGCATTGAGGACGTCCCCGTGGGCATGGGCTGCCGCCGGGTCCCCATGGGGCAGCACTATCTGATGGCCCTTCTGCGCTCGGGAGACGCCTGCAAGGGAGCCCTCAACGGCCGCAAGGAGGGGGACTGGGTGCTGGAGCAGCTTCACGCCCAGGCACCGGACATCAAAATCGGCTATGAGGCCCCCGCTCCCGGGGAGGCCGCCCCATGACCGTCATCGGGGAACAGGCCCGGGCCCTCCGCCTGCGCCGCCACCACCTGGACCGGCCCCTCCCCTCCGGCGCGCTGGTGGAGGCCGCCGCCGGCTGCGGCGTGCAGAACTCCCCCCCAGGGGCCTGGGAGACCGCCCTGTGGAACCGGGTGGAGGATGTCACCCTCCCTCAGCTGGAACAGGCGCTGAATGGGGAAAAAACCTTGCTCCAGGCCTGGAGCATCCGGGGTGTGCCCCTGGTCTTTCCCACCAAGGACGCCGGGGTCTTTCTCGCCCCCCTGTGCGCCCGGCCCGGGGAGGAGCCCTGGATCTACACCCGGGGGATCACCGGGGCCCTGGAGGCCCTAGGGCTCGGCTTCGACGACCTGCTGCCCCTGGTGGAATCGGCCTGCGCCTGTCTGGACAAGGAAACAGTGCAAAGCAAGGAGGCCCTGGACCGGCGGCTGGCCGGTGTGATAGAGCCCATGCTCCCCCCTGAGGTCCGCCCGGCCTGGAACGCCCCATCCATGTACGGACAGCCCGACCGGCAGACGGTGGGCGGGGCGGCGGTGTCCTTCCTCCTGCGCCCCTGCTCCTTCCGGGGGAAGGTGGTCTTTGGGGCCCGGGAGGGGATCTACCCCACCTTCACCTCCCCCGCCCGGTGGCTGGGGCGGCCACTGCCGGACCATCCCGACGGCGCCCGGGAGCTGGTGCGGCGGTTCCTCCGCTGTTACGGACCCGCCCAGGTCTCCGACTTCCAGAGCTGGCTGGGCTGCGCTCCCAAGCAGGCCAAGCGGCTGTGGGGCGGCATTGCGGACGAGCTGGCGCCGGTGGAGCTGGATGGGAAGCGCCGGTGGGTCCTGTCGGAGGACCTGGACCTCCTCTCCCAAGGGGAGGAGGGGGAGCGGCTGCTCCTCCTGGGACCCCACGACCCCTACCTGGACCTGCGGGACCGGGACCTGATTCTGCCCGACAAGGCCCGGCAGCGGCAGGTATGGAAGACGGTGGGCAACCCCGGGGCCGTCCTGCTGGGCGGCCGGGTCATCGGCTTCTGGACCGTCCGCACCAGGGGGGACAAGCTGGATGCGGCTGTCACCCTCTTTGAAGCGCTGGAGCCCGCCCAGCGCGCCCGGCTGGAGGAGCTGGCCCAGGGCTATGCGTCCTTTCGGGGGAGCGCCCTGCGAACCTATACCGTCTCATAAGAATTGCCCCAGGCGCAAGCCTGGGGTAATTTATTGTACAAAGAAAACCACTCGCCTAGCGAGTGGTTTTCTTTGTACAAAAGACGCACGCGGTCCTTGCCGCGTGCGTCTTTTGTCTCAGGAAATGGTCAGTCCGCCAGGTCGCAGAACTTGCAGGGCTCGTCCACGGTGACGGTGTACTTCTCCAGCAGGGCCACCGGGTGGTAGGACAGCTTGCTGGTGCGCAGCCCCGGGTCGCCGGCGTCGTCCTCCCGGTTGATGAAGTGGACCCCCTCGTGGGCGAACTGCTGGGCGAACTGGGCCACCACCATCTGGTAGCAGCCCTGGTAGTCCCGGTCCGCCTTCTCGATGTGGGTGAACAGGGTGTCCCCCACGATCTCCCCCAGGGAGAAGCCCACGATGTTCCCGTCCACCAGCAGCATGCCCCCCGCCATGTCGTAGAGCTGGTAGTTGTCCAGCACCTCGTGGGTCTTGCGCAGGTCCTCGTGGAAGGAGGCGGCCGCCTTGTCCCGCCCGGCGGCGTACCGGTCCAGGAAGGCCTTCACCGCCGGGACGTCCTCCTCTGTGATCACCCGGAAGGACCAGTTGCCGTAGGTTTTTAAGAACTTGTTCACATGGTTGCGCTGGCCGCTGAGCTTCTTGCCCCGGAAGTACTTCAAATCCTCCGCCCGGTACAGGTAGTCGAAGGCGTCCCGGTTGGAGATGGCGGCGCTGTTGGGGAAGAACTCCTGGAGGCGCTCCAGCTCGTCCTTGGGCACCGGGTAGAAGGCGATGGGCATGCCCCGGCGGCAGCAGTAGTCGGCGATCTGCCGGTAGTGCTCCCGGCGGCCGCCCCCCAGGGGCAGGGTGAAGGTGCTCCCCAGGCCGGGGTACTCCACCTTGAAGTAGAGGGAGCCGTCGTAGATGGCCCACTCCGTCTTGTACATATCCCGCCACATCATCACCGTGCCGGGGGTGGTGTCACAGATCCGGCTTCCGCTGTACCCGAAATAATCGCGGAGCTTGGGCAGGTCTTTTAGCTGCAGGGGGTTAAATTCAAGCATACATTCCAATCCTTATTTGTTTATTTCTGTTCTATTGTATCCGCCAGGCGGCCGAAATACCAACCTGTCACCCCATTTTTCTTCATCAGGCAGCCCCGGCTGGTGCAGACTGCCAGGGAGAGCCGGTCCCCCGGCTCCACAGGCAGGCGGTAGTCGGTGGAGTCCTCGCACCACAGCCTCTCCCCGGTGCGGCGCAGGTAGGAGGTGAGGATGTCCAGCTCCCGTCCGCTCTCCAGATGGCGGCACCGGGAGAACTCCTCCCCCGGCTCCAGCAGCTCCAGGTCGGCTCGGCCCCAGCGGATGTTGATGGAGTCGTCGGACGGCTCCTGGCGGTCCAGGGCGGTGTACACCTCCAGCCCGTCGTAGGCCTGCCAGGAAAAATCCTCCGACTCCTCCGAGGGAAGGATCAGGGCGTTGAGCTGCCCGTCCGCCTTGAGCACACAGCCCCCGTCGATGGAGATGATCTTCCGCTCCCAGTCGAACAGGGGCGCGGCGGAGGGGATCTTGGGGTTATAGAGGGTCACCGGCCAGTGTCCCACAATGACGTACTTGGAGAAGGAGTGTCCCTGTCCCCGGAAGTCGTCATTTTTCATGCACTTCCACCGGTCAAGGGTCTCCATGTGCTCCAGGGAGGGGACGCCCCCGTGGACGAACACCAGGTGCTCCGTCTCCAGAATGGTGGGCAGTCCGGCCAGCCAGGCGCGGATCTCCGGATAGCGCTCCCGCAGGGCGGCGCGCAGGCCGGGGAAATCCCGCCAATCCACATAACCCATCTCATCCGCCAGCTGGCGGATGATGCTCTCCGGGTGCTGGGGGAGATAGCTGGCAAAAAAGCGCTCGTCCAGCCGGTCCGTCTCAAAAAAGTTGGATACCAGACCGTCGCAGTTGCCGCAGATTGGATAGACCGTGTGGGTGCGGGAGAGCTCCATGATCTCCCGCAGAAGAGCCAGGCTGTCCCGGCCCTTCTCCAGCATATCCCCGTCCAGCACCAAAATGTCCTCCGGTGTGAGCCGGACGGTCTGAAGCAGTCCCCGGAAGAAGGGCAGATTTCCATGGATGTCGCTCACCGCCAGGATGCGGCGGCCGGCGGCAAATTCCGGGTGGATCACACGGGCGGTATTCTCCAAGCAAACTCTCCCCCTTCTCCAAAACATCGGCCTTCCCGCTCCGGCGGAGCGAGCGGAGGCGCGCCATTCGGCATGGAAATCATATCACAGACTTGCGGGAGCCGCAAGGGATAGGAGGCAGAATTTCCCGACAAACAAGGTGGGAAAATTCGTTTTTTGCACAAAAAGAGCCTCTCCACACCCCAAAAGGTGCGGAGAGGCGGAATCGGTTCCGTTTCAGCGGTAGAAGTGGTGGCTGCCGATGGCGGCATAGTAGGTCCGATTCTGGGTGATCCAGCTGCCGGCGGACACCGCCGGTGCGAAAAAGTAGAGGCTGTCTCCCGCCACCTCCGCCCCCTCCAGGCACAGCTTGGCCGCCAGAACGGAGGAGGCCGCGGGCTCCTGATAGATGGTCCCGTTGGCCACGGGGGTGAACTGGACGGCGTACTGGCTGTCAAACACCACCTCTTTCACCGTATCCGGAAACTGGTCGGACCCGGTCCGGTTGAGCACCACATTGCCCACGGCAATCTGTCCCACCAGGGGCTCCCCCCGGCTCTCGGCGGAGATGATCCGGGAGAGCCAGTACAGGTCCTCCTGGTCGTAGTCCGCCTGAGGCGGGACCGCCCCCCAGGTGCTCAGGGCGGCGGTAGAGCCGTCCCAGGTGAGGGAGGAACCGCTGGCGTCGGCCAGCACCCGCAGGGGGAGGACGGCCCGCCCGTTCACCACCCGCACCGTCTCGGCCACATAGAGGCCCCGCTCATTGGACCACACATAGATGGCCCCCGGAGTGGCCTCCAGGTCCAGTCCCCCTCCGTCCATCTGGGCGGAGGTGCCGTCCCAGCTGAGGCTGCGCCCGGTCTCCCGGCTGAAAGCCGCCAGGGTGACATAGCTGGTCCCGTTTTCGATCCAGGCCTCGCCGGCGTCCAGGGACGTTCCATCAATTTCTATGGCTGCGCCCACAGCGCCCGCAGATGTGGTCATCATCAGGGCGGCCAGCACGCCGGCCGCACCCGTTCTCCATCTGTGTTTCATCGTGGGTGTATACTCCTTTGGGTTTATTTTCCGCGGTTTTCCAAAAACCTCGAAATACACCCAAATTGTAACGGACCGGGTGTCAAACCGCAAGCTGTAAGTCCTGGAGCACCAGAAGGTGGAAAAGAGGCGGGGCTATCCCCGCCTCTCAGCTTGTCAAAAAACTCATGTGGAGATGAATCCGCTCAAGTTGGGGCGGGGGAGCTCGAGGGGGCGGCAGCCCGCCTCGAGTGGGATCAAATGCCCTGAATGCCTTGCATGGCAAGGCGTTCAGCGAGCGCAGCGAGGACTTTTCCGCCGCACAGCGGCGGGAAAGTAACGGCATTTTTGCAGGCTGTCGGAAAAGTCCTTAGACTTTTTCGACAGCCTGAGAGGCGGGGCTTCCCCCGCCTCTCGGCTGATTTCGGAATTACTCCGCCTCCACCGGCAGAGTAACGTCCCCAACCGTGACGCTCTCCACGGTGGACAGATCCAGGATCTCCTCAAAGACCCGCCCCTTCTGACAGACGGTCTTCCCGTCCTCCGGGCGGATTCCGCCGCCATTGCCGCTCAGATCCAGTGCCGTCCCGTCGGTAAAGTTCACGGTCACGGGCAGGGACTCAAAGAAGCGGTAAGACTGCTCCCGGTCATGTTCACTCATCTGGCCGTCCGCCTGATCCTGGTGGTCCCAGACCAGCTCCTCCCAAACCGTGTAGCCCACCTGGATGGACAGGGGGGAGATGGCCACCCTGTCCAGAGTGGCCTCCATGCCGTTGAGCTGGAAGGTCTGCCCGGCCTCCAGGCTCACGCCGCTGTCCGGGAACTGGAACTGGAACCGGATCTTCCAGCTCCCCTCCGCCAGCAGGTTCCTGTCCTGAATATCCTCGCCCCGCAGGTACAGATTCTGGAAGGTGGCGGTGGCAGTCCCCGGCTCAATAGGGGTATCCGCCGTCATCATCTCCACGTACTGAATGGCGTTGTCGGCGGGGTCGGCGTCGTAAAAGTAGGCGGTTCCGTGGCTGCCCCCGAGCATCCCAATGTCTGTGTCGGCCTGGTCAAAGGTCAGAGGCAGCGGTCCGTCCCCTCCCCCCAGCGGGGTCAGATCCTCCGCAAGGGGCTGCCCGTCGTCCCGGGCGATGGAGTACACCACGGCATAGCTGTAAGTGTCCCCGATGATGGCGTCGGCGGTGATGGTCACCCCGCCGCTGGTGTCGCTGGCCCCGATGGGCACCCCCATCCGGTCCATGATCTCCGTCTGGGCGGGGGCCCCGCCAAAGACGGAGGCAAACACCTCCCCCGCCGGGGTGAGGGTGACGGCGGCCCCCACCCCCATGGTCATCAGCAGGGCGGCGGCCACCCCCACGGCCACGGTGCGGCGGATGGAGCGCACCTTTCCGCCCCCTCTACTCTCTCCCGCCGTCAGGCGGTCCGCCATAGCGTTCTTCTCCTCACGGGTAAAATGCAGCTCATCCAGAGACTGACGATAGGTTTTCATGCAAATCCCTCCTGTTCCAGGTGTGTGCGCAGCTTCTCTCGGCCCCGGCTGAGCTGGGTGGCCACGGTGGCCGGCTTCTCCCCCAGCAGCCGGGCAATCTCATTGGCGGAGTACCCCTCGTAGTAGTACAGATAGATGACCGTCCGGTACTTGGGGGGCAGCAGGTTCACCGCCGCCAACAGGCTTCCCTCCTCCGCCTCCGGGGCGGGGACGGCCCGGGCCGCCTCCAGGTCCACGGTGGTTTTCCGCCAGTGGCTCTTCAGCTGATCCTTACAGAGGTTGACGGCGGCGCGGATGATCCAGGCCCGCTCGTGCTCCGGACTCTCAAAGCTCCGGGGCCTCTCCAGCAGCCGGAGGAACACCGTCTGACAGATGTCCTTGGCGTCCTCGGTGCTTTTCAGATAGGTATAGCTCAGGCGCAGGATCAGATCGGAGTAGGCGTTCACCAGCCGCTCCGCCTCGGCCCGGTCGATGTGTGATTTCAAATGCTTCACCTTCTTTGCAGGTGTGTTCTTCAAAAGCGCTTTCACCTAGAATACGAATGAAGTGGGGAAAATCTGACAAAGGTGGGGTAATTTTTCTCCGGGTGCGGGCTTGCGGACAAAGCGAAAGGACTTGCCGGCTGCGATTCACAGACAGCAAGCCCTTTCGGCTGCTTGAGTTTCTTCTGTTGCAACGATTGTGTTTACATTTGAGGGCTCTTCAAAATGGTCCGGTGGGAAAGGACTGCTGTTTGGGGGCTGGGAGCGGGCCTCCGGAGGGAGGAAAGGCCGACCGCGTAACCCGCGCAGCCGTCCTTTTGGCAAGAACCGGCGGACGTGAGCTTATCCCGCCTCCCGGGCCCGGTGGTCCTCAATGAATTTCTTGATGGGGCCCACGCCGGTGATCTTCTCGGCCTGGCCGCCGGCCTCCCAGGCCAGCGTGGGGGCCTGGCGCACCCCGTACCGGGTGGTCAGGTCGGGAGACTCCTCCGCCACTATTTTCCGGTAGGAGACGCCCGCCTTCTGGAGCAGGGCCTCCGCCTGGCGGCAGTTGGGGCAGGTGCGGGTGGTGAACAGGAGCAGGTCCTGCACGGGTTCTGCCTTAGTATACTCCTCCGGCGCGGTCACCTGGGAGCCCGCCCGGCCCGCCTTGCGCAGGTGGGAGTGTGCCAGGTCGTACACCTTCCGGTCCTTGAATTCCTGGGTCTTGCCGTCGTTCCAGTTCTGCACCGGGCGGTAGTAGCCGGTGATGCGGCTGTACACCTCGGCGGGCTTGCCGCAGATGGGGCAGGTGAACTGTTCCCCGGTGAGGTAGCCGTGGTCGGCGCACACGGAATAGGTGGGGGACATGGTGTAGTAGGGCAGCTTGTAGTTCTCCGCGATCTTCCGCACCAGGTTGGCCGCCGCCTGCCAGGAGGGCAGCTTCTCGCCCAAAAAGGCGTGGAACACGGTGCCGGAGGTGTACAGGGTCTGGAGTTCGTCCTGAATGTCCAGGGCGGAGAAGATGTCCTCGGTGTAGCCCACGGGCAGGTGGGAGGAGTTGGTGTAGTAGGGGGTGCCGTTCTCGTTGGCGGTGATGATGTCGGGGAACTCCTCCTTGTCGTGCTTGGCGAAGCGGTAGGTGGTGGACTCGGCGGGGGTGGCCTCCAGGTTGTACAGGTCGCCGTACTGCTCCTGGTAGTCGCTTAAACGCTCCCGCATGTGGTTGAGCACGTCCTTGGCAAACTTCTGGGTCTCCGGGTGGGTCAGGTCGGCATGAAGCCACTTGGCGTTGAGACCCACCTCGTTCATGCCGATGAGGCCGATGGTGGAGAAGTGGTTATCAAAGCTTCCCAGATAACGCTTTGTATAGGGATACAGGCCCGCATCCAGCAGCTTGGTGATGACAGTGCGCTTGGTCTTCAGGCTGCGGGCGGCGATGTCCATGAGCTTGTCCAGCCGCTGGTAGAAGTCGGCCTCGTCCTTGGCCAGATAGGCGATGCGGGGCAGGTTGATGGTGACCACGCCCACAGAGCCGGTGGACTCGCCGGAGCCGAAGAAGCCGCCGGACTTTTTCCGCAGCTCCCGCAGGTCCAGGCGCAGGCGGCAGCACATGCTGCGCACATCGGAGGGCTCCATATCGGAGTTGATATAGTTGGAGAAGTAGGGGGTGCCGTACTTGGCGGTCATCTCAAAGAGGAGCTTATTATTTTCCGTCTCGGACCAGTCGAAGTCTTTGGTGATGGAGTAGGTGGGGATGGGGTACTGGAAGCCCCGGCCGTTGGCGTCGCCCTCAATCATGATCTCGATAAAGGCTTTATTGACCATGTCCATCTCTTTTTTGCAGTCGCCGTAAGTGAAGTCCATCTCCTTGCCCCCCACGATGGCGGGCAGGTTCTCCAAATCCTTGGGCACCGTCCAGTCCAGGGTGATGTTGGAGAAGGGGGCCTGGGTGCCCCAGCGGCTGGGGGTGTTCACCCCGTAAACGAAGCACTGGATACACTGCTTGACCTCCTTCTGGGTCAGGTGGTCCACCTTCACAAAGGGGGCCAGATAGGTGTCAAAGGAGGAGAAGGCCTGGGCCCCCGCCCACTCGTTCTGCATGATGCCCAGGAAGTTGACCATCTGGTTGCACAGGGTACTCAGGTGCTTGGCCGGGGCGGAGGTGATCTTTCCGGGGATGCCCCCCAGCCCCTCCTGAATGAGCTGCTTCAGGGACCAGCCGGCGCAGTAGCCGGTGAGCATGCTCAGGTCGTGGAGGTGAATCTCCGCGTTGCGGTGGGCGTCGGCGATCTCCTGGTCGTAGATCTCGGTGAGCCAGTAGTTGGCGGTGATGGCCCCGGAGTTGGAGAGGATGAGGCCGCCCACCGAGTAGGTGACGGTGGAGTTCTCCTTCACCCGCCAGTCGTTGATCTGTAAATAGTTGTCCACCAGTTCTTTATAGTTGAGCAAAGTGGAGTTCAGGTTGCGCACCTTCTCCCGCTGCTTGCGGTAGAGGATGTAGGCCTTGGCTACATCGGCGTAGCCCGCCTCGGACAGGACTTTTTCCACGCTGTCCTGAATGTCCTCCACGGCGATACGGCCGTCTTTGATCTTGGGCTCAAAGTCGGCGGTCACCCGCAGAGCCAAAAGGTCAATGACGCTGGGGTGGAACTGCTTGTCCATGGCCTGGAACGCCTTGGTAATGGCGGCGCTGATTTTCCCGATCTCAAATTTTGCAGCGGTACCGTCCCGCTTAGTTACCTGATACATGTTCAAATCCCCCTCACTTTTTTCCATATAGCCAAACGCCCCGGACACACGCGGGGCCGCAAAAGGCGTATTTCTACTATAACACTTCCCCTACGTTGGGTCAATATCTTGTTTTGTAGAAAAGTTCTATGCACAAGATATAGGATTTTTAAAAGCTCCCGTTGACTGTACGCCTCCTGCGGACAGCCCTCCGGCCAGCCATCCCCCCCCCAACCCTTGCGCTCCAGGGGGTTGCGGGGAAAACAAAGTGCCAGTTCCCTCTCACCGCCGTCCACGAGCGCTCTTGTCCCCGGCGGAAAAACGTGATAAAATACCACAGTTATGATTGGGAGGAGTTCGCCGCCCCAGCGGCGAGCGCCCCTTGGATATAGATATCCGATTATTTGTTAAAAGAGGAATCCCAATGATTCGATACGACGCAGGAGAATATGATATCGCAGTGATCGGCGCGGGCCACTAAGGGACCCGGCGAAGCCGGGACGCGCATTGCGCGTACAAGCGTTTTCGCGCAGCGAAAACCTTGGCGGAGGCGGAATTTACTTCCGCCGAGCATGAAAAATCTACGGGACCCCGCGGGGCCCGCAAGCAGTATATGGAGAAATATCAGATGATTCGATACGACGCAGGAGAATATGATATCGCAGTGATCGGTGCGGGCCAC
>ERZ1643247.1568-NODE-1568-length-20506-cov-8.569605_pt1 | contig 20506 bp, 15 predicted proteins | sample MGYA00579264_ERZ1643247 | MGnify/ENA primary metagenome ERZ1643247 (study PRJEB29033, sample SAMEA4952262) | chicken gut metagenome | biome: Broiler Chicken; feature: Gastrointestinal Tract; material: Caecum | place: Ireland | collected 2018 | study: Broiler... | reverse complement strand
GCGTATTCAGCCCTTTCATCTCCGCATAGGTGTCCAGCTCATTGAAATAGCTGACTCTAAGGGCGAGGTATGTATTAGCAAAGAGCTTGACCGCCTCCGCTTCGGTAAATCCCATGATGAGAGTGTCGATATTTTCTTTGATAGCTCCCTCCTGCAACAAGCCAGCAAATGTATTGGCTGCTTTCACCAGTCTGGCGTTCTGCACGTCAGTGCCGACGATGATACGAGAAGGATAAAGGTTATCGTACAGAGCCTTAGACTCCCGAAGAAACTCCGGGCTAAAAATGATGTTGTCACAATGGTATTTCTCCCGGATAGAAGCAGTAAATCCAACAGGAATGGTGGATTTTATCACCATGATGGCATCAGGATTATTCTCGATGACCAGCTGGATGACCGCTTCCACAGCAGAAGTATCGAAGAAATTCTTCTTGCTGTCGTAATTGGTCGGAGTAGCAATGACCACGATATCCGCATCCTTATAAGCCTCCTCAGCGTCTAAAGCCGCTGTGAGATTCAGCTCCTTCTCTGCCAGATACTTCTCAATATACTCATCTTGAATGGGAGATTTGCGCTGATTGATCAGATCCACTTTCTCCGGAACAATATCCACTGCCATAACCTGGTTATGCTGGGCTAGCAAAACGGCGATGGATAACCCAACATAACCGGTACCGGCCACTGCGATTTTCTTATTCATTTTCTCTCTCCTGTTTCTCAGATTTTATAAAACTTCTTGTACCACTCCGCAAACTTTCTCAGTCCATCCCGCAAACTGGTACTCGACCTAAAACCGTAATCTCTCAATAAAGGTTCACAATCCGCATAAGTAACCGGAACATCTCCCGGCTGCATCGGAACCAGCTCCTTATTGGCTTCAAAGTCATAATCCTCCGGTAGCACCCCTGCACGGGTGAGTTCTTCCTGCAGAATCGTCACAAAGTCCAGCAGATTCTCCGGATTCTGATTACCAATATTGTAGACAGCGTATGGAGGAACAGGCAGACCATCCTCACCAGTCTTTCTCTCCGGCGCGCCTCCCATGACCCGGATAACTCCTTCCACGATATCATCAATATATGTAAAATCTCTTTTGCAATTTCCATAATTGAAAATCTGAATCTTCTCTCCCTTGATCAGCTTATTGGTAAATCCAAAATAAGCCATATCCGGTCGCCCCGCCGGGCCGTACACGGTGAAAAAACGTAATCCCGTGGAAGGAATATTGTAAAGCTTACTGTAAGCATGCGCCATCAGTTCATTGCTCTTCTTGGTAGCCGCATAAAGGGACACCGGATTATCCACTTTATCTTCTGTACTGTACGGAACCTTCTTGTTAGAACCGTAAACAGAGCTGGAAGAAGCATACACTAGATGCTCTACTCCTTTTGCACCATTATCATAGGAATGACGGCAGGCTTCCAGAATGTTGTAGAAGCCGATTAGGTTAGATTCTATGTACACATCCGGATTAGTGATGGAATAACGAACACCTGCTTGTGCCGCCAGATTAACTACAATATCTGGTTTGTACTTCTTAAAAATATCATCCACCAACACTTTATCGGCAATAGAACCTTTAATAAATGTCCAGGATGATTCCGGATGCTTTGCAGCTTCCTTTTCAATCTCAGATAATCTCCATTCTTTGATAGAAACATCGTAGTAGGAATTCATATTATCGATACCAATGACATACGCTGGTTCTACAGTTTTTAGTAATCTCAAAACCAGGTGAGAACCGATAAAACCGGCAGCGCCGGTTACGAAAATTTCTTTACTTTTTAAATTTATTTTTTCTTCTTTCATGACACACCATACCTTGTACATTTTGTATATATTCAATCATTATCGTTTAATTAGCAACACTTTCCTTATAAGTTTATTAATATATTTTGTATAAAAAATACTATTTATAACTAGTATCATTATCCCTCCTGTTACAGACACTTTAATCGCCAATATAACCCAAGCAAAATAATTAATTTCTCTCATTATAAAAAAATTTGAAACAACGGGTAATCTAATGACGATGTGTAACAATGCTACTGTAATTATATCAATAGATAATTGTTTTATAAAATTTCTAAACGGCCATTTAATCAAATTTTTTGAATCATATCTCGCCATCCATACCGTTTGGTAACACATCGCAATCAATGTTCCTATAGCAACTCCCACCAATCCCCATGATTTAACTGCAAGAATTGATATAACAATATTGAGTATTGCTGCAATAATATAATTATTCTGAGTCTGTTTATAGTGGCCTCCCGCTAAAATCATAATATTATAAGGCAGACGTAAACAATGTCCCGCATTAGCTGCCATAATCAACATTGCAAAAAGAGGCTTTATATAGTTAACATCTGTTATCCCATTTGTGTATATTTCTACAAAAGGTAAAATTAATACAGAGGAAACACCAAAAACAAATGTTATTCCTGTATGTAACGACCATTCTACCCATCCAAAAAATTTATTCAAACTGTCCAATTCCTGTTTAGCCCATAATTCACCAATTAAAGATTGTATACCATTTGTCATAGACAATAAAAGTTGCTTAACTCCCAACACTACAAGATTATATACTGAATAAATTGAAACTTCCTTTAATCCTGAAAACACTGTTAAAACTATATTATCCGTACCGTCTAATATAGCAGCAGCTACGTGCTGAGCTACCCCATTCCATTTTTGCTTGATAGGCTCCTTCTCATATTCTATCTTCCAATTTATCTTATAATGCCTTTTTACATATATTGATAAAGCCAACGGACGCATTACATAAATTAAAGATGTAACAAGCTTTACAATATGTATGGTCGTACCAATCTTAATTAGCACAAAACAAGCAGCTGTATTTAATATTAGAGTAATTGTCTGTGCATTATATGATATATACCCCTTTTGGTCAGCTGTAAGCAAAAGTCTATTAACAATTCCAAAATAATATTGCGCAAAAGAACTAATACTAATTACCACAATCATTGTTGCTGTATAAACAAATCCAAACTTTTGATTCACAAAAAAAGGATAAGTTATCAATAACACAATTACATAAAACAAAAGTATCATCGCAAGCTTTGAAAAAAATTTTTGCCCAGATACCATAATCTTACTAATTTGTTTATTATCTTTTTCTGCAAGTGGTTTATAAAGTGCAGATTGAATAACCGATCCAACACCTAATTCCAAAAAAGAAATTATCCCAAGAAACTGTGTAATAGAATTTACTAATCCATTTACTTCTGAACCAAAGTTTTTTAAAATTAAACGTGGTAAAATAAAGCCACATACAATTGTACTTATTTGAAATGCAAAAGATGAAATTGTATTACTTATTAATTTTTTCTTTCTCATCTAATTTGTGCTCCTACAAATTCTAATCTTTCTTCTAACCAATTACATTCCCAAATTTTCTACTTCATTTTTCCGAAACAAATATATTATGATAATCTTACTATTTCCTTCTAAAATTATCATATATTTATAAATAAAATTTTCTATCTTTATTCTTCTTCATCAATTTTTAGCCATTTACCCCACTTTTCATCAATGGATTGTGGAACAAATTTTTCCATGCCAGAAGCTGGAAAAAAAGTTATTTCGCCAAAATACACTTTACCATTAATTAAATAAAAATCCGTCCTAACAAACGGAATGTCCTTAGACAACATTTTAGATAACCTAAGCATTTCTTCCAATGCCACTGGAATTTCTTGTTGTTCTTTTGCATTTGGGTATCCTGGACGCTTGATATCCAGATGTTCCCATTTTTCAGAATAGAAATCTTCTGTAAGTCCTGATTGCATAAACCGATCTTTGCACACAAGAATTATTTTAGGAACACCATTAAAATTATGAACTTTATAATCTTCCAACTCATTTGTACCATTTGTCATAAATTTTTCAGCTATGATTTTCCTTTGAACATTTTTATACGGCCACTCTCTTCCGGTCAAATAATAATCTTGTTTTAAACCCTTCCGTAATCCTATTTTCACCTTGTTTATATCCAATTTAGACTTATCTTTGCAGATACACATTCCCAAACCAGAATTATGGTTGCATTTTAAAACAAACTGATTTGGAAGATTATTAAAATCAATATCGTCAGGATCATCCCATACACCTATCAAAGGAATCAGATATTGCTCCCCTAACTTTTCAGCTATATAATCACGAACTTTATATTTATCTACCATCAGCATATATTGAGGATTCCTATTATAAAGTTTTAACCATTGTAGTTTCTCATTAAATGTTCGAGGGTTATTTAGATTTAATTCTTTCCCCATTACTGCTTTAAATTTGCGTTTGAGATACTCTTCATCCGCCAAATTATTATATAATCCATATTTATCATTAAATAGAAATCTATAATCATTATCAAAAAAGTATCTAATAGTCTTACCCAAGATTTTAGTTACTTTCATACATTCAATTCCTCTTATTTTTCCAAATTATTTACAGTATTTTCTAACTTTTTTGTTTCAGAAGTATTGCATCATAATAATTCTCTAGATTTTTCACTGTCTGCCTTATATCATATCCTGCTTTTCTCACTACCTCATTATACCTATGTCTCTCCAAAAGATTATTATGATTTCCTAATTGTATAATTACTTCTTTTACCCATTGATTCAAAGATTCAGATAACGAAACCCACCTAGGTAACCCTGTTACATCTACTTCCTTTGGAATTCTATCAGACAATATAGATGGTACCCCATTTGCTTCACTTTCCAATACAGCTATCGGAAATCCTTCATATAAAGATGGATATACTACTACATCCATTACACTTAACCAACCTTGTACATCATTGGAAGCTCCTGTAAAAATCACTTTATCAGTCAATTGCAACTCTTTTATTCTACATTTTACGTCTTGCATAAGATCTCCATCTCCAACAAAAACACATATCGAATCCTTCTTAATTTTTACTAACTCTGCAAACAAATCCACCAAAAAAAATGGATTTTTCTGAGCACTAATTCTTCCAACATTTCCAATTACAAAGGCATCTAAATCAATTCCATTTTCATCTCTTAATAATCGTCTTTTTTCTTCACTGAATTCAAAAGTTCTAGTATCAATACCATTTTTAACAACATGAAACCTTCTTCTATTTCCATAAAGCCATTTTCCTGCCTCATTCCCACACGCTAAGTAGTCTGTAATATTTTTAATAAACAATGGATAAAAAAGTCTATGTAGCAATACTTTATCACAACAATTTCCATGTGAATGACAGATACGTGTTTTTATACCACATAATTTTGCTACAAAAAAATCCATCCAACAAAGAGACACCGCTGTGTGTCTATGAATTATATGGTATTTTTGTTTTTTCATAACACAATATGTCTGTCTTGCATTCTTTAATAAATTTGTTCCCGGACTAATAACATGATATATCCTCCCTCCCAATGACCTAATTTCATCATCATAGTCTCCATCATCTGTTCCATACACAAGGAAATCAAACTGATACTTATCTCTATTTATATTCCTATAAACATTCATCAAGAAACTATTAATTCCATTGGAACGACTCATTGATTCACACCCTGGTATTTGCAATATTCTTTCCATATTTAAAAATCCTCACCTATTCTTCTAATATTTACCAGCAGAATTTCACCTTACTAATCAATATACCTATTAATATTTTCTATTAACTTTTCTGCAATCTTTTGTGGTGAATAATTCTCATTAATATAATGATATGCTTTTTTGCCACATTGAATTGCCTCTTTCGGATTCTCAATAAAATATATAATATTGGACGCAAGTAAAGCCGCATCCCCAACCGGTGATAAGCGCCCATACATATTATCCCCAATCAAACTGGAAGGCCCTGTCGGGCAATCTGTTGAAACACACGGCACACCTGCTGCCATTGCCTCCAATAATGCATTGGGCATCCCTTCAAAATCTGAGCTCAAAACAAAAATGTCTGCTTTCCCAAACTCCTCTGGAAGGTTATCTGTCCTTCCACACAAAAAAATATATTCTTCTGCTTTATTATCACAAATATATTTCTCTAAATTTTTTTGTTCTTTTCCTTCACCAAACAATTTTAAAATCCAGCCACCATATTTTTTATGAACTAATGCCATTGCTTCAATAAGAAGCCTTTGATTTTTTTGTTTATCCAATCTTCCTGCAGAAACAATAATTTGGGAACGTTTTTGAAATGCGTCATAATTCCTAATTGCACCTTCTTTCAGAAAAATTTCACTTACTGGATTCGCTACTACAAACGATTTCGATTTAATCTTTTCGTTAAAGTTTTGTTGCTGCTCTATCGTCTGTAAAAAAACAGCTTGGCAACGACTAATCGTGTGCATATAAATCATACGGTCTATTTTCCCACTAAACTGTGGCCAATTTCTGACTGTAGCCAAAATCGGTATCCCTAATGAATATACAAACTGATATGTTTCTATCACAATTGGTTTTAAAAAAGGAATAATCACATCCGGCTTATATTCATTCGCAACCTGCCTTAGCCGCTTTCGTCTATAAATCTTTCGCATCACTGGGTTCCCTTTATTCTCACTATAGGCTTTTCCCATCACAAAAACCTTAACAGAAGAATCTATTATATAATCTTTTTCTGTACGATTATAAACCAGAATAGCAACCTCACACCCCAATTTCTCCATTTCAGAAGACAACACAGATATTACCCTTTCTGCACCTCCCCCGTTCATAAATCTCGTAACAAATAAAACTTTTTTAACCACAGCCACAAATCCTCTTTTCTTTGATTTTTTTCTTCCTCTTTTGTATTAATAATTTTATATACGAAATAAACAACACAAACATAATGTTATAAGTAATATTATAATAAGATACAATTGCCATATGATTCACTACTACAATCACTAATATTGAAAAAAGAAAAATAGCAACATCATCATGTTCCTTAAATACAAAACGATATCCTTTTATAAATGCGTATATATAAATAGAATAAAATATAAAAAGACCAATAAACCCAGTTCCGACCATTAATTCAATATAATTATTGTGGGCATACGTACCAAACGGCGAAAGATATCTGTAACAATCTAATCCATAACCTAGAATTGGTTTTTCACTAAAATAACCCAGTCCCTGTGTAATCATAAGCGTACGCATGCCCATACTATTTTCTGTAGTCTGTTGGCCTAACAATGAGCTTATCATACTTTCCATTCTAATCCCAATAAGCTCATACAGATTATCATTTATCATTATGACATTCCATAATACTATTAGCGAAATTGCCATTATTAAAATATTACGTACCCTTTTATTTCCTCTATCTTTTAAATAGAAATATATAACTATAGTTATAGCAATTACAAGAAGAGCCTTCCTAGATCCTGTGTTTAAACAAATAAACAACATAAATACAGTTAAAATCGCACCGACTATTTTTCCAATTTTATTTTTCATAATTATCGTGCTATATAGCAGCATGACACATCCAAATCCTGCAAATGCCCCAATAGAATTTGCATTCCACATTTCAAGGCCTATATAATCAGCCCCCAACCTTGCTGTACTTAAATTATTTATTCCTACAACAAATAATACATACATAGCATCAAAAATATATGCTACACACATGCTTCTCCAAAAAGCGCGAAAATCATTTATATTATCAACCATGGAATATGTCATTGAACATATAAACAATACTATAAAAATATTTTTACATGCTTGAACAGTCGTTTCTTGATTAATACTCCACATACTACTCAAAATACAAAAAACACATTCACTAATACTCCATACAAAAAACACATTTACTGGAAATCGTTTGTATTGGATGCATTTTACACAAAATATTATAAAACCAATAATGATCGCCCCATACCTTACTACAGTATTTTCTTTGTAAGTAGGATTCATTTCAATTATTAAAATAATACAAAGTACAATAAAATATATTTTTTTGACTCCCAATTTTATCCGTAATTTCATTACATCATCTATCCCTTAAATTTATAATCAAACAAAATTAATGATTTTTTCTATACCTAACAATTCTAGCAGGAACACCTACAACCGTACAATTATCTGGAACATCATGTGTTACAACAGCATTCGCTCCTATTCGCACATTTCTTCCAATCCTAACATTATTCAATATACATGCACCTGCACCAATCATGACATTATTCCCAATATAAGTTGTTTTCTCTGGATTACTTTCTGCTATTGTCACATGTTGATAGATAACAGCATGTCCTTCAAACACAACATTTCTCGCCAGAACAATACCGCTCAAACCATGCGGGAGACTTGGAGGAACAGAAAAATAACATGATGGACTATTATGAGTTGAGCCACCTGTTCCCATTGAGCACCCAAATTTCGATTCTTGTCGCTTTAGCCATATAAGATAATATATATATCGTACGCCTAGTTTTAAGTTTTGAACAGCAATACGCCTAATCCAATATTTCTCCATATTAAATCTAGAGGTAAAATTATATACAACTTGTCGTACTCGTAACATTTTCTCCCCCCACAATATATAATAATCTCTCGGAATCTTTAAGCTAGTAAATATAAGGCTTTCAGATTCCTTTTTTATTAACTCCCACTTTTTTGACAAAAAACACTTGAAATTCCATCGAAAAATGTGGTGCTTCGCACCTTTATTTATAAGACATTTTTTCGATTGGAAGCGATTTCTTTTATTACCGGTTAATCGTGGCAGTCATTCCGACTACTACAACTTTGTTGTCCAAAATTTACATAAATGTTGTCCTAACCCTAATTCTTTTACCCATTCTACATGAGACATTATTGACCGCTTTTGGCATCTTGACCTTTTCTATACCAATGAAAAACTAAAAACAGATATTCTGTCTTTGGATCTAAGCCAAGAACTCCTTCCTGCATGCACCTTTCCTATCTGCTATCCCTGCATTTTAAAGCGACTTCCCTGAAGGAATGGGCTACACAACTAAAAATCGACCCACTTTATGCTATTCTCAATGGTTTTGAATTTGATGATATTACCGTTGTTGGTACTTTCAATAATTTTTTAAACCATATTGGGAATTCTGAGGAAGATAACCTGTCTACTTATATCCATCCCATGAAGTCTTCTTCTAAAAAGCCTCCTGCAAAAAGAGCTAAGTGAAAACCCGTTGAAAGAATCTCTGTTGAGCAGCTCTTACTGAAACCAGAAAATACTCCTTCCTCCATTTCTGAATAGTCTTATGTTTCTCTGTTTGACCTTTTTTACCGGGGATTCCTACTGCAGTCTATTTCAAAACAGCTGATTCCTCCCGTTCCTGTTTCTATCGTGAATACAATCTATATATGCTGGTTGCTTCTGCTTCAGAAAGTGACCTTCCGGTTTTCCCTTTGCTCCATCCTGCCTTAAAACATGATTTCCACAGTTTTCTGCATACCTTTTTTAAGATGAAAAGCTTTTTACCTGGATTTGAAGTACCCTAAGCTGCTTCTTTATTCCACACATGATGCCATTCCGAGAGATTATCATATACTCAAATATTTAAAATTTTTTATCATCTAAATATTCTTATACACTCTGTTACTTGCCTTTTTTATCCAGTTAAATATTCTAGCTAAAATTCCAACAAGTCGATAATCAAATATCATAAATGTTATCAATACTTTTCTGTTTTTTGGTATTGGCGCCAACATAAGTTTACAATAATTTTTACGTAGATTTGCTGTCAACTCACGTGCACATTGCTTTGGTCTTTCTATATCTACTTCGAATCCTCCCAAAGTTCCTTTAGCTAATAATGAAAAATAGCTTCGGGCCAATTTTATCTCTGCCAACTGATAGATTCTTTTATCTTTATAGCACTCAGATAACTCACATAATTCTTTACTTGCATCTAGCAAATCAAAATCTTTTTTTCTTAATTTTCCATTAGTTATACTCTGCGGATTCTGAAAATAATAGTATCCGACATCTCCTATGTGTACCAATCTCCCCGCTTTTGAAAGCACCTTGAAATTCGTTGCTATATCTTCATTAATCTTCCCTACCGGGAACCTAACATTGTCATAGAGTACACGTCTATATATTTTACGACAAACTGAAAAAGGACATTTTTCTGTTTGTCCCCTATAAAGATAATCATACAAAATATTTTCTTTTTCTATGACAACAGGCTTATCAATAATTTTATTTTTTTGTAATTGCTTACCATCCGTCATAAACACTTTAAAATCAACAACATCACAATCATAGTTTTCAAATACATTAATACATTTTTGATAAATACTGTCGTCAATCCAGTCATCACTATCTACGAAAGTTAATAAATCACCTGTTGCTACATCTATGCCCACATTTCTTGCGCTTGAAAGTCCCCCGTTTTCCTTATGAATGACTTTTACGCGTGCATTTAAATTCGCTATGTCATCACACAATCTTCCTGAACTATCAGATGAACCATCATCTACAAGGATTACTTCTAAATTTTTATATGTTTGTGACAAAATTGAATCAACACATCTTTTCAAATATTTTTCAACGTTATATACTGGCACAATTACAGTAATTAACGGTTTCTTTTTTCTTTTTTCTTCATTGGCATCTCGCTTACTAACTTTTTTTCTTTGTAATATATTTATCACATATAATCCTCTATGCCCTTCGAACACCGCATCAAAACAAATTTTATCCCCATTTCTATTCCATCTCGGATGCAAATCACATCTTGTATCATTATCATATCTAAACGGAGCGAACACCTTAGCAATAGTGATATTATCTTTCTTGCGTTCATTGCCATCCATGAGATTAATACTGGCCATTCGCGTTCTATCTGGGTAAGAGTCCGTAACAATCATACTCCCATCAGGACTATAGCTAGGATGCCCATCATTTGAAAATTGAGGCCAACAATGAATATATTTTTGAGTTTTATCTTTCATCAGATAATATCCAGGCCCACTTTTTTTCTTATTTTCAAAAGCGAGAATTGAAGAATTATTTTTCCAAAAACAATGACTTACCATATCATCATCAGAAAGCAAATACATATCTGTCCCATCAACATTACAAGTAATCAATCTTGTATATTTCCTATGTCCACAAAACCAACGATATAGAACCATAAATCTTTTCCCATTGGGACTGAGCATAAGATGATTCACTTTGTGAACAGCATCTTTCTCTAACATTTCAAGTCTTGGTTCAAAACTAGAAAAATCTGTATATTTTAATAATTCTTCGACTTCCCCTGTATTCAAATCAACCTTCCATATTGCGGTGCTATCTGGTAATGATTCTCCCTCAGTTTTTTCTGAAACATTATAATATCCATAACCTGGACGCAAATTATATAGGCGACTAAAATCAAGAGTTAAAGCGAACTTTCCATCTTGGGATACTGTATATATAGGGGCATAGATAATCTTTTCTTCCATTGTTTCTAACGTTAATATTATTGATACATATTTTCCATCCCTATAATCATTATATATTACTCTGCTACTAAAATCCGGCCCGAGCCATTGTAACATACAAGCTTGTTGCACATTCCAAGCTCTTGTTTCTGCAATTTTTCTAACTCTTTCCAAATCGTCCTCTGTTTTACTTGTATCAATAATAAGAATATCTGCCGTCTCTCTAGGGCTCACATCAGACCATGTATCATTTGCTTTCATACAAAGCATATATCTATCTGTAATATCCCATGGAGACTTATCATAATACCCAAAAAAATATTCGTGATCAAAATCATCCGGTGATATACGTATTATATCGCCCTCTGATTTAATTTTAGGTGAAACGGCATACATTCCTCTCTGATAAATTCTTTTAATCACTTTTTTTACTACCGGATATTTATTTAATTGATAATTTATTTTTTGTTCAATACCCATTCTTTTTCCCCTATTATTTTCTTAAAAAACACTTGTACAACCAATTTTGAATTTGAATTGGAAATAAATACATTACCATCTGAGCACTAGCTACAATAAAAACATCAGTCAAAGTTGAATATCCCATCTTATAAAATCGAACAATGACATCCATGTAACTCCGGGTATTCTCCCAACTTTTTCTTCTTTTTGCTAAATTTTCATCTGATCGGAACCAGAGTAAAGATTCTTCAAAATTTGTTGCCTTACATCCTCCATACAACATCCTACCAAATAAATCTACATCCTGATTTCTTCTTAGATTAGCATAACCTTTAAATTTCAGAACCGCACTTTTTCTATACATCACTGCAGGATGATTGAATGCACTCCGTCTTTTAGCAAATTCATATATTTCTTTTGCCTGGCTTGGCACTACCCTCCTACCTGTTATATTATCAATGGTTCCATAAAATTCATCAACAGAAGCTCCAACAATACAATACTCCGGATGTAAGAAGAATGCTTTTACTTGCTTCATACACCGATCAGTTTTTGCTATATCGTCTGTATCCATTCTAGCTATAAGTTCATTTTTACAATGACTTATGCCATAATTAAGCGCTAACCCTAATCCTCTATTTTTTTCATATCCTATAATATTAAAAAGATTTGGATAAGAAACAAGATAGTTATCTAATATTTCCTGTAACTCCGATGTAATTCTACCATCTTTTACAATTACAATTTCATCTGGTTTTAAAGTCTGATTAATCATACTTTCAATTGCCAATTTTAAATACTCCGGCTTTTCTTTAATATACAGAGACATTAGAACACTATATTTTATATTTTTAACAGCATCATCCGATATATTTTTTACTTCCTCATCTATAATTGAATGTGATTCACGCATCTTATTCACAATATTATTTGCTATTTTTTGTTTTTCTTGATACATTCCTCTACTTACTTTTTCATTTTTAAGCAGATAATCCCCAAAGTCTTCCGCCGTCGCCATATCTCCTTCAGTAATCCCCTCTTTTTTAACAAATGCTTTTTCAATCGTCTTTATAATTATTTTAATATCTCCCAGAAAACCGATGTGATTTATGTATTTCAAATCCCATTCTAATTTATCTTCCCAGTCAATATCATTTCGTCCATTAATCTGGGCCAATCCCGATAAACCCGGCTTAGCGGTATGACGCATTCTCTGTTCCGAAGTCATAAAAACCATATCTCGGACTAACTGCGGTCTAGGCCCCACTACAGACATTGTTCCATTTAATATATTAAATGCTTCTGGCAGCTCATCCAAACTGGTGCTTCTTAACCATTTCCCAAATCTAGTTAATCTGACTTCGTCTGGAAGCAATTCACCATTTTCATCTCTTTCATCTGTCATAGTACGAAATTTATACATTTTAAAAATAGTTTCTTTACCATCTTCTCCAATCAGCCCCGGACGCTCCTGAGTAAATAAAACAGGAGAACCCAGTTTTACTTTTACCAAGATAGCCACAACAATATAAAGCCAACAAAAACAGATAATTGCCGCCAAAGAGCAAATAATATCCATGATACGTTTTATATATTTTTCATAGATTCCCATTCTTCTTGATGGAATAGAATCCATTTCCTTAGCTTTATAAGAAGTATCTTTTGCTTTTTTTTCAAATTTACGCACAATAGTGATGATTGCTGTAACTACTGCAGCAATCATCACTATAATTTTTATCTTCTTTTTTTCTGACATGCTACATTCCTCGTATACAATATTAGGACATTACTCAAAACACTGTCTTACCATCTCAACAATAATCCCCTGCTCTTCCGCCGTCATCTTATTATCACTCGGCAGGCACAGCCCTCTGTCAAAGATATCCATTCCTACATCCAGCGGCTTTCCGTCTTTGCCGATCGCTCTTCCACCGACGTAAGCATTCGTTTTTGCTCTTCCGTTCCCCTCTCGGGTCACGAAAACATTCATCCGATAGATCGGCTGCATATGCATCGGCTTCCAGATAGGGCGGCCTTCTGCATTGTATTTTGCCAGTGTCTCAAGAATTTCAGTCGGACAGGACTTCCCTCCTTCGCTGATATATAAAGCCTCGGTTTCGCTTCTCACCTGGCGGCACATGGCGTCCTCATCAATCAGCATACAGGACAGCCAGAAGTTTGGCTCGCTGTTTTCTGCGTCGTATGGGTTCATGGATACCGGCAGATCTTTGAAGCCTTCCTTATATCGCATATATATTTCTTTTTTCTGTGCGATATGCTCTTCCAGATGTGGAAGCTGCCCGCGCACTACTCCGGCAATCACATTACTCATGCGGTAGTTATAGCCCAGCTCTTCGTGCTGGTACCACGGGGCATTTTCTCGGCTTTGGGTTGACCATTTACGAACTTTATTGGCTGCTTCCTCATCATCAGTCAGCAGCATACCGCCGCTGCTTCCTGTAATGATTTTGTTGCCGTTAAAGCTGATACAGTTATATTCTCCAAAGGTTCCTGTCTGCCTGCCTTTATAGGTGGCTCCCATGGATTCTGCCGCGTCCTCAATGAGAATCGCTCCATGTTTATCGCAGATGGCTCTAATTTCATCGATTTTGGCTGGAACGCCATAGAGATGCACAAGAACAACCACTTTTACATCCGGATACATTTCGAACGCCTTCTCAAGCGCAGCCGGATCCATATTCCATGTGTCATACTCCGTATCAATGAATACCGGAACACCGCCTTCGTAAACCACCGGGTTCACCGTAGCGTCGAAGGTCATATCAGAGCAGAACACCTGGTGCCCGGCCAATGCTCCTTTTCCCAACTGCGTCTGGCCATATATTCGCTCTCCCGCCAGCTTCACCGCCATGTGCAGAGACGCTGTGCCTGCGGATAAAGCCACTGCGTGGCCGCAACCCAGCTTTTCACACACGATTCGCTCAATTTCATTGATGTTGGCGCCCACTGTGGACATCCAGTTGGTTTCGTAGGCTTCTGTTACATATTTTAATTCTTCTCCGTGCATGGTAGGGGAAGAAAGCCATATTTTATTTTTAAATGCCTGAAATTCCATTTTCGGTTCCTCTTTTTGCTTCTGAGAAAATGCATTGGCCAACATGGTACATTATATCACCGATGTGCGTTTATGTACATTTTGTCGTCACATTTTCCAGATAATTTCCTCACCCATTCGTTACCGCTGCCACTGCCTGCGCTTTTTGCGGTCCGGCGTAAACAGCCTCTCCGATTAATGCGCCTGTTTCTTTCTGCGCTTTCTTTGGCAGCGGGCGTTCTTCGCCGGTCGGGTTCTTGCCTACCGGGTGGAAGGTCGGCACGATGCGCTCCACCAGTTTTACGATGTCGCCGCTGTTTTCGTAGCTGGCCTTGGCCAGCTCTTCCAGGTCGCGGAGGAACTGCTCGGTGTCAAACGGAATCGGCTTGCCGATGTGGATGAGTTCGTTGTCGGTCTTTTTGAGACCTTCTTCCGCCATCAGTTTCTCTTCGTAGAGTTTCTCGCCGCTGCGAAGACCGGTGTAGACGATCGGTATCTCGGTGTCCGGCTCATAGCCGGACAGCTTGATCAGGTTGCGGGCCAGGGTGTCGATCTTGACCGGCTCGCCCATGTCAAGGACGAAGATCTCGCCGCCCCAGGCGTAGGTGCCGGCCTGCAGGACGAGGCTGACGGCTTCCGGTATGGTCATGAAGTAGCGGACGATGTCCGGATGGGTGACGGTCACCGGGCCGCCGACTTCAATCTGTTTTTTGAAGAGCGGGATGACGGAGCCGTTGCTGCCCAGTACATTTCCAAAGCGGACAGCTACAAACTGGGTGCCGGTTCTGTCCTGGTTTTTGACGCTCTCAATACGGAGGCCGGATTTTCGTTCTGCGGCAGCTGTCTGGGTTGCCGCTGCGCTGTTTTCCCGGGCAGCCACGGCGGAATCTGCAGATTCCCCGGCATTCCGGGCGGCCTCGTTTGAAGAACCCCGTTCTGAGGCCCCTGCGCCGCCGTATACGGCCATATGGTCCATCGGGTCATAAACAACCTGCCCGTCAATCTGTTTGTCCTTGTGGGCGTGGATAAACGGCAGCAGGTCGATGCGCCCTTCTTTGCTGACGGCATCCATGCTCTGGATGACCATCTCGCAGAGACGTTTGCTGGCGCCCATGATGTTGGTCGGGTTCACGGCTTTGTCGGTGCTGATGAGGACAAAGCGCTGCGCGCCGTGCTTTAAGGCGGCGTAGGCCGTCTTGTAGGTGCCGATGACGTTGTTCTTGATGGCTTCGTTCGGACTGGTCTCCATGAGCGGCACGTGCTTGTGGGCGGCCGCGTGGTAGACAATGTCCGGTTTGTACTGTTCAAAAACCATGTTGATGCGGCGGCTGTCGCGGACGGAGCCGATGAGCACCACCAGGTTCAGGTCTTTATATTTTCGTTTTAATTCCTGTTCTATGTTGTAAGCGTTGTTTTCGTAAATGTCAAAGATGATCAGCTGCTTTGGCTCGTGGGCGGCAATCTGGCGGCAGAGCTCGCTGCCGATGGAACCGCCTCCGCCTGTGACCAGGATGACTTTGCCTTTCAGGTACTGGAAAATCTCGTCCATATTGACTTTGATCGGGTCACGGCCCAACAGATCTTCCACAGCTACGGCCTTCATCTTGCTCAGCGAAACGTCACCGTTGGCCAGCTGGTAAACGCCCGGGAGACTCTTTAACTGGCAGCGTGTCTCCTTGCAAATGTTGAGAATATCCTTTCGATCCTGCGGCGAAGCCGTCGGGATGGCGAAAAGAATCTGGTCGATGTCGTATTTGTGCGCGGCCTTCAGAATGGATTCCCGACCGCCGACGATTGGAACGCCTTCCATGAAACGGTTCCATTTGTTTGGATTGTCGTCAATGACGCAGCGCGGCTTCGTGTCCAGCTGACCGGAGTTCTTTAATTCCTTTAAGATCACCTGTCCGGCGGCGCCGGCGCCGATGACCATAACGTTGTGCTTCGCACGCATGTTGTTCTCGCGGCGGCTGCGCAGCAGCGTGATGTAGCGATAAGAGAAACGAACGCCTGTGACCAGCACAAACTGCGTTACCGCTCCGATCATATAATAGGAAATCGGCATCCGCTGTACAAACAGTGTAATCCCGGCCGTATGAACCACGGAGGTGATCACAGACGCGGCAAAGATCCTGTTCAGTTCACTGAAGCTGGCAAAACGCCAGATACTCTTATATAAACGCAGCACAAAAAAGACCGCCAGGACGAATATCGTGTAAAAAGGACTAAAAACCAGGAATGAATGGAAATATTCCGGCGGTATATTGGAGTAGCGTGCGTCAAAACGCAGCCACAGTCCCAGAAAATAAGAAAAATTAATTGCGATAATGTCGAATATAACAAGATAGAAGGTAATCACCTTCCAGTGTTGGATATGTATCTTTTTTACCGTTGATTTTTTGCGGCCAGAGATTCTTTCCCTCTCTCTTCTGCTTTCTGACTCTTTTTTCATACTTTTATCCTCTGCCCTGTTTCCTCATATTTATCAGCACAGATCCTTCTTCTGCGAAGTCTTCTGCACATTTTCATTCATTTTATATATAATTCGTGCATTATATAACGACATATAACCCACGATTTCAATAATATCAGGCATTTCTACTTTTTTCAACTGCAAATATTACCACTTTTCTTGCATTTTATGTACATTTCTCAAATGGTACGCTCTCCGGAACTCATGACTCCCAGGAACCATTGGCTGCATTTGATATGCGGATTCATCACCCTTTTCACAAAAAAAGCAAAAAATGTCCTCTTAATGACAAATACCTAACCATAAGTGGCAATTTTTATATTAAAATATGATATATTTTTAAATAATAAAATCAATACTGAGGTGTAAATCGTAACAAGTTTTCTTCCCGACAGATAATATTTTCTTACCCCCACTTAACAGAAAAATTTTATTTGAAAGGAAGGGATACAAATGAAAAAATCAGATAAGGATCTTAATCTTCTTATCAGCAGGAAACTTTATGAATACCGCATGGAGAATTCTTATTCTCAGGAACGCATGGCGGAAAAACTTAACATTTCACCGCGAAGCTACTGGGAACAGGAAAAGGGAAAAAGCGGCTTCAGCGGCAGAACCATCTGCCGGCTTCTCTGCATTCTCCCTCCGGAGGAAGTGAGCAGTCTGATACACAGCCTGCGAACCGAAGTATGGAAGGAGGATTACGAGTAAAGAAAAGCCAGAACACAGAAGGCCGCCGGGACTTACATTCCGGCGGCCTTCTGGCACACATCCTGCTATTTACTTTACTTTTTATAAGAGACTTCTTTTACCACATATCCGTATGCAGAATCTTTATCTTTCTTTACCTTGAGAACGGTGCTGCCCATATCCTCGGAACCATTCTCTCCGTAGATACCCATCTTATTCTGGATCTCAACCCGATACAGATTCTTCTTAATCTGAACAACCTTTTTAATCTTATACTGAGGAATACAATCGCTGAAATCTCCGCCGCAGTACATGTACGGATCATTTGCGAAACTGCTGTCTGCAGCGCATACAAGCATATCTTCCTGACCTGTCTTCTTGAGGACATTGACCTTTGCAGCCTTGCCGAACAGATCCTTTGTCTCTCTCTTTAACTCTCTGGCAGTAAATCCAAAATCATCTTTATAGTTGTAACGCACAAACGCGCCGATTGATAACTGATTCGCTCCGTTCAGCGGAATCTCAACCTGTCCGCCTGAAATATTGCCGCTGAGATTCATCGCTGTAGTATAAGCGGCAAACATCTCAGAGACCTGCTTCAAATCACGGTCACCGCTCATCTTCTTCGTGACATTCGCCGCAGCCGCATGAACCGGCACTGCGGATACCATCAACATCATCGCTGTCAATAATGCCATAATCTTTCTCTTCATAATGAATCTCCTCCTGTTGTCATATTCGAGAGCATCTCGCCCTCAGATGCGTTTATTATAGTTTCTCACCTGCAAAATTGCCATAACAGAAATATTATTTTTCATTACGGAGAAAATAAAAATTGTAACAGAAATGTTGCAGAAAGAGCCGATTCAGAGCCGCAAACACAAAAAGATTCTTATTTATGTCACAAGAAATCCACACGAAATTAATTTCTTTTTCGTCTCACTTTCACAACCGGCCTCGTCCCCTCCTCTTACTACAATCGAACCATCGGTTCAAAAACTGAGCCGGACTATTTTACACAGGAGGAACACAGAAAATGCCCAAACCGAGAACGGAATCCGGTGAAAAAAATCTGATCAGCAAACGCCTGGCCAAACTCCGCCAGGAGCACCACATGTCCCAGCGCGACCTGGCCAACAAACTGCAGCTGGCCGGCTACGACATGGACAAAAACGTCATCACCCGCATCGAGACCAACAAACGCTATGTCTCCGATCTGGAACTAAAAGCCATTGCGGAAATATTCCAGGTGTCTTACGTTTATCTGATCGATGGGGAGGAGGAGTGATCCTCCTCTTCCTCAATGGAAAAATTTGTAATTTCATACATTTATCAAAAGTATTTACATCTTCTGGTTGACTTTACTGTTTTTTATGTTATGCTAAGGGTGACTTGAAAACACATGCTGAAAGATAAACAGGAGAGAGAATATATGCAAAGTACAGGAATTGTCAGAAAATTGGATTCATTAGGCAGAATTACTTTACCGATGGAACTTCGCAAAAGTTTTGACATCGGCGACAGAGAACCTTTAGAAATTTTTACCGAAGACGACAAAATTATCATTAAAAAATACAATCCAAGCGATATTTTCACCGGACAATGCGAGGATCTGGTTGAATATAAAGGAAAAAAAGTCTCCCGCGACTCCATACGTGAGCTGGCGCGCATCGCCGGTTTTACATTATCAGAAGAATAAACCGGATGCTTCACCAATCCCAGTACATTTAAATCGGCAGAGAATTTCTGTAAATATAATATATGATTGATAAAAAGGTCTTCCATGATACTGTCATACATCATGGAGGGCCTTTCTTGTTTCCTTATTATCAAAAATGCAATCTGAATAATAAACATCTCAAATAGATCTACGTAAATGTTGATCTATCCACATCCGCTGCCGCAGGCAGCAATACTTTCCACTATTCTAAAAAAAACAAAAATTAAAAATTAATTTTCTTTGTCTCATTTTCACAACCGCCCCCATCTTTTCCTCTTACTACAATCAAACCAGAAGGTTCAAAAAACGAACCAAAACTATTGTACACAGGAGGAATGCAGATATGCCTAAACCACGAACCGAATCCGGCGAAAAAAACTTAATCAGCAAACGTCTCGTAAAGCTACGTCAAAAACATCACATGTCCCAGCGCGACTTAGCCAACAAACTGCAGCTGGCCGGCTACGACATGGACAAAAACGTCATCACCCGCATCGAGACCAACAAACGCTACGTCTCCGACCTGGAAATAAAAGCCATCGCGGAGATATTCCAGGTGTCCTATGTTTATCTGATTGACGGAGTGGAGGAGTAGGAAATAAAAAATTCTACTGCCATTGGAGGCGCAACACGCAGACAATTGGGGTAAACGGTAAATACTCCGTACCTCGAAAATCATAGTCATATGTGAGACAATAGA